>Ga0129308_1000090_pt1 | contig 160497 bp, 144 predicted proteins | sample L827metagenome_FD_94440 | JGI IMG/M metagenome (GOLD analysis project Ga0129308, IMG submission 94440) | Ring-tailed lemur group fecal microbial communities from Wisconsin, USA - L827 metagenome | ecosystem: Host-associated > Mammals > Digestive system > Large intestine > Fecal | place: USA...
CAAGGATAAATTTACTCGCACACTTTAGGAGGAGTGTCCATAAAAATGTAATTTATATATATGTTTGTACCAAGAGCGATGGTTTGTACCATCGCTCTTGGTGTTTGGGAGATTAAGCTGTCGTTCGCCTCCCCGGCCAGTTTGAAACTCAGATTTCAAACCGACTGGAGGAAACGGCGATGGCATACAACCATCGAAAGGCAGAAATAGAATGGCTCAATTGGAAAGAGAAAGAAGAAAAGCAGATGAGGGAGCTGGGCGTGGATGAGGACACAATCCAGCGTCTGCATACATACGATTGGCAGCAGTTTAATAAGGAACGGCAGTACCAGCAGCGATGGCGAGATCAGCCAGTTCCATTCGAGCCACAATGCGAACAGAAGTTGTACTTGCAGACCGTGGATACTTTGCTAGATGAAATTGATAATGAACAGTTATGGGAGGTGTTAAAGGAAACGGACAAGCTCACATTAAAAATGTTGGTTATGAGAATGCAAGGTTTTTCCGGCAAGGAAATTTCATGTGCAACAGGCGTGCCGGAGTTAGCAATCAACAATCGTATTGCGCGGCTTCGCAAAAAAATAAAAAAATTTTTGTGAATGCGATATAAAAGAGCATTTTTCCTGGGCTACTAAGTGAACGGCGAAAAATTTGCAGTTCACTTGCAGCTTGACAACCGCATATCAGCACGGCAGGTACGTTCCCGCCCATACGAGCGACATCGGGAAAAGCGCCAAGACGTGCAGACAGCCACGCTGCTGCCCTTCGTGAGGGCGGCGGTGTATGCCTGCCTGCGCCGAGCGATCCATTTTGTCCGAAAAGGGGCCAAAGCGGGCTCTTTTGCGTTTGACTATGGAGCGGGGGATAATGATACGCCTGTTGCCCGGCACAAAAGACCGGGTGGCCGACCTTGGGTTGTAATCAGTAAGACCCCTGGGGAGCCAGCGAGTGGTTGTAAGCGATCGACCCGCCTGCCGTGTTCCCATGTGTGCGGGGGGCGAGCTGCAAATACGGCACAAAAATCAAATCAGATGATGAAAACGACGCTGTCGTTGACGTCAGATCGGTGCGGCGCAGAGCGGAATGTTCTGCGCCGCATCCGTTTGCCGTCAACGGTGGCTGAGACTGGAGAAATGCCGTATGGAACAACAAACGTCTTTTGAAAAGGCACATACCATGGTGGAACACATTTTTCGGGCACTGCTGCCCGAACACGGCCTTATGATACGGGAAGCACAGATCGAGCTGTGCCATGAAATGCTGGATACGCTGTTCGAAGGGAAAATCGCACTCTGTGATGCAGGCGTGGGCATCGGGAAAACGCACGCCTATCTGGCAGCGTGCCTGCTTTGGCAGCGGTTCCGGCCTGCACATCTTCCGGGCACAGTGGTGATCTCCACATCCAGCATTGCGCTGCAGGGGGCGATCATGAGCGAGTACATCCCGTTTTTATCGCGTGTGCTTTTGCAGGCGGGGATACTGGAACGCCCCATTTATGCAGTAGTAAGGAAAGGAAAAGAGCGGTTCGTATGCGAAGCAAGACTTGCGGAGCGCATGACGCAGGTGCGCACAAAAACAAATGTCAGCAGACGGCAGGCGGCTTCGCTTCGGAATTTGGAAAAAACATATGATCTGGACGAAGCGCTGGACCTTTCGGGCTTTGACCGCCGCCATGTATGCGTGCCGCCCATGTGCCCGCGGAACTGTACTATGCGGGACTTTTGCCGGTATCAGCAATATCTGAGGGAATCACGCGGTTCGGAGGTTGTGATTCAAATCTGCAACCACAATTATCTGCTAGCCGATGCAGTACACCGTCAGCAGGAACTGCGGCCGCTTTTAAAGGAACACCATGTTTTGGTGGTGGACGAAGCGCATAAACTGCCGGAGGCGGCACGCCAGATGTACAGCCGGAGCGTATCGTGGGAGGATATGCGAGGAGTGTGCGAAGCGCTGAGAAGAGAGCGCTTTGTTGCCATATCAGAACGGCTGGCTGAAAAGCAGGCGGTGCTTATGGCAAGCCTTTCGCGCCCGGAGCATCGGCAGGAAGAAACGAGTGTTGCATTTGTGTCTACTCCGGAGCGCGTCCGTACGCTGGACGCTGCCATCGCCTGCCTGCGGCAAGCAGCCGTTCAGCTTGCCCCGCACCTACCGAGGTGGTTGCTCCACCGGCTGGAAGGAATGGGGGATACACTTGAACTATTCCGAAACCAGAACCCTCGTTATGTTCTGTACATTCAATACAGCCATTCTGGTACGCCGACGCTCTGCGCGGCCAGCCGGGAAACTCCCGCGCAGCTTGCGCGGGCACTGTGGGAGTCCGGCAGACCTGCGCTCCTTACCTCCGGTACGCTTGCTTCAGGCGGGAACTTTATGCGGGCTGAACAGATGTTGGGGCTGGAACAGTGTGGCCGGACAAAAAAGTTTGTGGCGCTGTCGCCGTTTGATTATGAACGGAATTGCCTGCTGTATATTCCGAAAGACATACCGGACGGCAGAAGCGGGACAGAAGCGGAGTATCTGGCCCGGCGCATCGAAGAACTGATTATAGCCACGCATGGTCATGCACTGGTATTGTTCACCTCGTACAGATTGATGGGGGAAATACATACGCGTTTGCAGAACCGTCTGCCGTTTCCGCTGCTGGAGGCATGGCGGAACGGACAACAGGCCGTCCGACTGTTCAAGAGCCTTTCCAATGCAGTGCTGTTTGCAGCGGGGCCTTGTTGGGAGGGGATGGATTTTCCCGGGGATATGGTGTCGCTGCTGGTGATTGCGCGCCTGCCGTTCCCTGTACCGGACCCTGTCAGTGAAGCGGAGCGGAAGCAGTATCCCGGCCTGCGGGAATATATCCATGCAGTGGTGCTGCCGGACATGCAGAGCAAGCTGCGGCAGGGATTTGGCCGGGCGATCCGGACGGAAACGGATACCTGTGTCGTGGCGGTTTTGGACAGTCGGGCAGCCGAGGGCCAGCGGTATCATGCGGCTGTGCTGGAAGCACTTCCAAAGTGCCGGTTATCGGACAACTTAGAGGATGTGGCCCGGTTCGTCCGGGAACGGAAGACGCCGGAATATTTCCAGCAGTGAGAAGTTTTTCTTTACATTGTATATATGGGGTGTTGGCAATGGAGCAACAGAATGGAACAAATAAGCATGATTTAAAACTTTGGGCATATGCCCGCAGCAGTTCTCCACGCCCGGGTGTGTTGATTCAGCAGATGCAGGGGCTGCTGGCCGATGCGGAACGCAACCATTGGACTGTTGTAGGAACGTCGCAAGACATGAGCACCGGCAGAACGCTGGCCCGCATGGGCTTGCGGGAGGCGCAGAGAGCGGTGCGGCAGGGAATCGCCAATGGCATTCTGGTAGAAGATGTTGGCCGGCTGAGCCATGAATACAGTACGGCGCTGCGCGTCCTGGAGTTTTTGCAGGATCACAGTGCCGTTTTAATTTGCACACAGACCGATGCGCGTTATGAACTGTACATCAAAGGTTTATCGCAGGCTCTGCAGCAAAGAATAACGCATAACGGGATTAAGCTGCTATAGCGGACAGGATTACCTCCCCTTCAAGCGGTAGAGCTGAATTTTTACTTTTGCATCAACATATTATGTAAAAATAAGGTGCTTGGGAGTGGTACATATTGGAAAAGAAAATTCACTATATCATCCAAGAGGTTTTTGTAGAAAACTGTCAGCAGAAACGCGACGAAGCCTTGAAAAAGATAATGAACGAATACGTCAATTTTGTAAAAAAAGAATGCCAGGAAAGTGGAATTTAGGGGTAGCTTTTTGAGGTGAAACAGAGTATGTTGTGGTTGAGCGATTGCAGCGAAAGGCGAGGTGAATTATGAAGGCTGCAATTTACTGTCGATTGAGTAAGGAGGACGAGGAACAAGAGAAAAAAGACAGGGAAAAAGAATCGGAAAGTATCCAGAATCAGAAATCCATGCTCATTAATTACGCGATTGAAAAAGGATACGATATTTACCACATTTATTCGGATGAGGATTATTCCGGTATCGACCGGAACCGGCCTGATTTTAACCGCATGATCGAAGCGGCCAGCCAGCGAAAATTTGATATAATTCTGGCAAAAACACAGTCGCGCTTTACGCGTGATATGGAATTGGTGGAAAAATATCTGCATGGCAAATTTGTGGAATGGGGCATCCGCTTCATCGCTGTTGTCGATCATGTGGACACTGCAGACGAAGCCAATAAAAAAAGCCGCCAAATCAATGGCCTCGTGAACGAATGGTATCTGGAGGATTTGTCCAACAACGTTCGCTCCGTGCTGACACATAAGCGCAGAGAAGGAAAATACATTGGCACATTTGCGTTGTACGGGTACACAAAAGACCCGGCGGATAATAATCATCTGCTGGTCGATCCAGAGGCAGCAGAGGTGGTAAGGCGTATCTTTACTTTGTACTTATCGGGCAACGGAACGACACGCATTGCAAGAATCTTAAATGAGGAAGGAATACCGTCTCCCACGAAGTATAAACGTGAGCATGGATTTAATTACAAAAAAACCGTGCGATGTCCCAACGAAGACCTGTGGGGGAAGGCGACGATTTACCGCATGCTGACCAATCAAACGTATGCGGGCAATCTGGAGCAAGGCAGACATAAAAAAGTCAGCTATAAATCAAAAAAGACCGTCTGGCTGCCCAAAAAGGATTGGATCGTTGTGCCGGACACACATGAGAGCATCATTGATTCCGAAAGTTTCGCGCGGGTGCAGCAGATGCTGCGGGAGCATGCCCGCGGCGGCGGACAGGGAAAGGTCAATCCACTGGCCGGAAAGGTGTTCTGCGGAAACTGTGGTTCGGCAATGGAGCAGACAGGCTCTGGATATGTCAGCAAAAATGCGGGAAAGACTTTGAAATATTTCCGCTGCCGCACCTCCCAGAGGGATAAGAAACGTTGTCCGGGACAGGATTATATGCCCATGGAGCAGCTGCAGGAGCTGGTGCTTGAACGGGTGCGCCACCATATCGCCGGTTATCTTGAGCCGGAAAAGCCCGGCCAGGAACGAATATCGTTGCAGATGAAGGAAAAGTGGCGGGCAAAGCGAGCGGAGCTGGAACGGCTGCAAGGGGAGATACTGCGCCGACGCAAGGCAATGCAGGAACTTTATCTGGACAAAAGCAGCGGCATCATCAGTTCAGCACAATTCATGGAATTGAACCAGACTTTTCTGCATGATGTGGAAGATTTAGAAAAGCGATGTGCAAAGCTGGAGGAATCGCTGGGAGAAGCTGGCGATACGGATGGACAACGCGAAAAGCTGAAACAATATCTCAGTGATGTGAGGGAAGTGAAAGCCTTGAACCGGGAGTTGGCCTGCCTGCTGATCGAAAAAGTCGTGATATACCCCGTTGACGCTGCAGAAAACACCCGGAAAATTGAAATTGACTGGAAGTTTTGAACAAAAGGGGCTTTAAAGGCCCGGAATTGTGGGGGTGGTTGAGCCTACCCAGGTGGGATACACCTCGCTGGAGGCGACGTTTTTGATGTAATCACGGAACGAGACCGTCACGTTCTGCACATTGGCCGAGGGGCGCCCCAGGTGCACCGTGATCTTTTCGGGGATGATGGGCTGGTCCAGAATGCGCGGGCGGCAGGCGGACAACGGGGTGGGGCCGGAGGATTCGCCGCCCTCGAACAGCTTGTGCGTGGGGATATCGAAATCCTCAGGGAGGCTGCGCAGGGTGTAGGCGGCCGTTTCGTCCTCCTCCACAGGGATCATGAGCAGCTCCAGCAGGCTTACCTCGCCGTCGAATACTTGCACGCCCGCCACATGCACGGGGTCGTAGCCCTCATGTTCGGCGGTCACGTCCACCACGGCATAGGGCAGGACGGTACGATTGTTTTCGTCCAGGGAGTAAGAGCGGGGCGGGCAGGCGATGGCAACGTCGTCGGACAATGCCTCGGGACCGGTGGTGACGGTTTTATCCGGGATTCCGGTGCCGGAACGCTGGGATATGGTGACGATGACGTCAGGCACAGGCTGCGCGTTGCTGGCGGCGAAGCTGCGCAGGCGCAGAAAGCCTGTGCCGGTAAGGTCCGCCGCGGTGATGGCGGCGGTGATGTTTTGAGCGGGTGAAGGCGCGCAGGGTGCGGTGCGGCACCTGCACCGCGGTGCAGCGGCGGCGGGCTCCGCACCCGGAGCGGCGCCGCTGCTGCCGCCGCATGCGCACATGGCGCGGCCTTGTTTGTCAGAGTTCATACAAACACTCCTTTCTTGTCTTAGGATATTCTTTGAAAACCTGTGCTGACACCCGGGCTCCCTCTTCCTTTTTGCCGTTGTTTGGGATATACTGGTTTTAAACCCGAATCTTGGAGCGAACGGAGGGCATTTATGGAATTTACGATTGAAAATAATTTTTTGTGCGTGCGGGTGCAGAGCAGGGGAGCGGAGCTGTGCAGCGTGGTGAAAAAGGAAACGGGCGAGGAGATGCTCTGGCAGGCGGACCCAACTGTGTGGAACCGGCATGCACCCATTCTGTTCCCCTACTGCGGGCGGCTGAAGGGCGGCGCGTTCACCCACAACGGCGTGTCCTATGAGGGCGGCCAGCACGGCTTTGCCCGGGATATGGAGCACGCGCTGGTGGAACAGAGCGGGGACAGCGTGACGCTGTGCCTGGAGGCAAATGTGCTGACGATGGAAAAATTCCCGTTTGCATTCAAGCTGTTTTCCACCTTCCGGCTGGAGGGCGTGACGGTACACCACGACATCCGTGTGGAGAACGACGGCGGCGAGGTAATGCCCTTCGCCTTCGGGTACCATCCCGCGTTCCTGTGCCCGTTCGACGCGGCGCATAAAGCGGAGGATTACGTGCTGCGGTTCGATGCGCCGCAGACGCCCACCGTCATCGAAACCGGGGAGGACGACGGCCTTGTGACGGGCGCGACCCGTGTTTATTTTGAAAATGAGACGGATATTCCGCTGCATGACGGCATGTTTGACCACGACAGCACCTGCTTTTCCCGGCTGACGGCCGGGAGCCTTTCCATTGTGGAAAAAGAGACGGGCCGCCGCGTGAGCGTGGGGATCGAAGGCTACCCCTATGTGCTGATGTGGAGCGCAAAAGGCCCTGTGCGCTATGTGTGCATCGAGCCGTGGCACGGCCTGCCGGACGCGCGCACGGCCAGCGGCGTCTGGGAGGAAAAGCCCGACACAGTGCGCCTTGCGCCCGGCGAAAGCTGGAGCACCGGCCTTGCGATGACGTTCGCGCGGTGAGGCGCGCGTTTATTGGATGCACGCGGCACGGCCGCGCCGAAGGAGGTTTGTTTATGCTGACACGGGACAGCCGCATCGGCGAGATCTATGCGACGCCCATTGGGCACGATATCATCCATACGCTGCTTTTGCAGACGGGCCTTCCGGAAAAGGCCGTTGCCAACCCTGTGGTGCGCCGCCTTTCACTGCGCGCTTTGCAGAAGCTGGCACCGGGCAGGCTGGACGACAGCCTGGTGGATTCCCTGCTGAGCCTGCTGAACCATGAAACGCAGACGCCGCCCGCGCCTACAGGCGGCATCACCCGCAAATGGTGGAAGGAGGCCGTGGCCTACCAGATCTATCCTCGCAGCTTTGCGGACTCAAACGGCGACGGCGTGGGCGATCTGCGGGGCATCCGCGAAAAGCTGCCCTATCTGAAGGAGCTGGGCGTAAATCTGCTGTGGCTCTCGCCCGTATACGATTCCCCCAACGACGACAACGGCTATGACATCCGGGATTATCGAAAAATCATGACCGAGTTCGGCACCATGGAGGATTTTGACGCCCTGCTAGCCGAGGCGCATGCGAACGGCATGAAGCTTATCATGGACCTTGTGGTGAACCATACCTCCGACGAGCACCCTTGGTTCCAAAGCTCCCTGCGCGACCCCGACGGTCCCTGCCGGGACTATTACATCTGGCAAAAAGGCAGGGACGGAAAAGAGCCGAACAACTGGGTGAGCTTTTTTTCCGGCCCCGCGTGGAATTACTATCCCGAACGGGACGAATGGGCGCTGCACCTGTTCAGCAAAAAGCAGATGGACCTGAACTGGGATAACCCCGCGCTGCGCCGCGAGGTCTATGACATGATCGACTGGTGGCTGGCCAAGGGCGTGGACGGTTTCCGCATGGACGTCATCAACCTGATCTCCAAGGACGGCCTGGCCGACGGCAGCGAGGCGCTGGCGGGGGCCATCGGCCTGCGGGGCATCGAGCATTATTTTTACGGCCCGCGCCTGCACGAATATCTGGCGGAGATGCGGCGGGAGAGCTTTGGCCGCTACGACGCCGTCACTGTGGGTGAGACGGCGGGCCTGGGCATGCAGATGTCCAAAATGCTCACCGCGGAGAGCCGCGCGGAGCTGGACATGGTGTTCAACTTCGACGCGCTGGAGAACCCGGGCAAGGCCCGCTTCGACGATTACCGCTACGACCTGCGCTACCTGAAAAAATACCTGCTGGACTGGCAGCAGAATTACGGCGACAACTGCTGGATGAGCCTGTTTTTTGAAAACCACGACAACCCGCGCATGGTGAGCAAGGTGGACCCGGACCCGGCCGTGCGCGTGCCGCTGGCAAAGCTGCTGGCGACGCTTCAGCTCACGCTCAAGGGCACTCCGTTCCTCTATCAGGGGCAGGAGCTGGGCCTTGTCAATGTGGATTTTGCGTCCATCGATGAGATCAACGACGTGGAGAGCCGCAACCTGTACCGGGAGCTGTGCGGCAAAATGCCGCCGGAGGAAGCGTGGAAGCGCATCTTGGCCGGCACGCGGGACCATGCCCGCGCGCCCATGCCCTGGAACGCGGGGCCCAACGGCGGCTTTACCGCAGGAACGCCCTGGCTGCGCATGGCGGACGGCTGGCAGACGTGCAATGCCGCCGACGAGATGCGGGACCCGGATTCGGTGTTCCATTATTATAAGAAGCTGATCGCGCTGCGGCGGGAAAACCCGGCGCTGGTGTACGGCGCGTTCCACCCCGTGTTTTTAAAGACGAAAAGACATGCGGACGTGTTCTGCTATTTCCGCGTGCTGGACGGCAGGAAATTTTACGTGGAATGCAACCTGACGGCCCGTCAGACGCCGCGCCCGGCGCCGCTCTCCGGCGCACAGGCAAAGCGCATCGGCAATTATGCCGAGGAAGCGCCCGTGCTGCGCCCCTATGAGGCAAACGTGTACGAGGTGCTGTGAGCGGGACAGCGGCCCGCAGGAGAAAACAGGAAAAAGCATTCCCGCGAAAGCGGGAGTGCTTTTTGGTGCACCCGCCGCGGCGGCTTTGACAAGGAAGGCCGCGGCGCGTTATAATAAAATTGTAATTAAAGTCTTGAGATGCGGCGCGCATCTCATTTTTTTGCCTGGAAAACGAAGTGGAAATGCAAGAATAAAAAGGAGTTGGTGCTATGGCTGCTGCCCGCGAAGGCCGCGAGGCTGTGTTTGAAAGCTATTCCATTCCACGCGCCGTTCTGACGCTGTCCATCCCAACGGTGCTCAGTTCTCTGGTATCGGTGCTGTACAGCCTGGCGGATACCTATTTCGTCGGCCTGTTAAACGACCCGGTGCAGACGGCGGCCGTGACTCTGGCAGCGCCGGTGCTGCTGGCGTTCAATGCGGTGAACAACCTGTTCGGCGTGGGCAGTTCCAGCATGATGAGCCGCGCTTACGGCCGCAAGGACCATGACACGCTGCGCCGCAGCTCCGCCTTTGGTTTTTACGGGGCGCTCATCTGCGGCGTTTTGTTCGCGCTGGCCTGCACGGTGCTGCGCGGCCCGCTCCTGGGCCTGCTGGGTGCGGATGAGGTGACGCGCGCGGCCACCAGCGGCTATCTGGATTGGACGGTGTCTCTGGGCGCTGTGCCCGCCATCCTCAACGTGGTCATCGCATATATGATACGCTCCGAGGGCGCGGCCCTGCATGCCAGCATCGGCACCATGAGCGGATGTTTCCTGAACATCGTGCTGGACCCGTTCTTTATCCTGCCCTGGGGGCTGGACCTGGGCGCGGTGGGTGCGGCCATCGCCACCTGCCTGTCCAACTGCTGTGCGCTGGTATACTTTCTTGTATACCTTGCGGCGCGCCGCAAAACCACACTGGTATGCATTTCACCCAGGGCGTTCAGCCTGCGCAGGGACATCGTGGGCGGCGTATGCGCGGTGGGCGTGCCGGCCTCCATCCAGAACCTGCTGAACGTGGTGGGCAGCACATTGCTGAACAATCTGGCCGCGCCGTACGGCGCGGCGGCGTTGGCGGCCATGGGCATCTGCTCTAAGCTGAATATGGTGCCCATGTACATTGCCATGGGCCTTTCCCAGGGCATTATGCCGCTCATCAGCTACAACTACGCCAGCCGCAATATCCGCCGCATGAAGGGCACGTTCTTTTTTGCGGCGCGTTTCTCGGTGCTGTTTCTGCTGGGTATGTCTGCACTGTTTTTCTGTGTGCCCGGAGCGTTTGTCCGCATGTTCATCGACGACGCACAGACGGTGGCTTACGGCACGCGCTTTTTGCGGGGCTTCTGCCTGGCGCTGCCGCTGCTGAATATCGATTTTCTCGCGGTGGGCACCTTTCAGGCTGTGGGAATGGGCAAAGAGTCGCTGGCGTTCGCCGTGCTGCGCAAGCTGGTTTTGGAGATGCCTTTTTTATACCTGCTGAACGCGCTGTTCCCGCTGTACGGCCTGCCCTATGCCCAGGCGGCGGCCGAGCTGGTGATGGCCGCCGCAGCCGTGGCGGTGCTGGCGCGCTTTTTCAGGCGGGCGGAGCGTGAATGCGCGGCGCAGCCGCCGCGTGCGCAAAGCGCGCCGCCCGCGCCGTGACCGGCGGCTCTGCTCCTTTTGCGCTCAGGCCGCGCCTCCCTTGGGGCGCGGCTTTTTTGTGCTGTTTTCACCGTTCTTTCCTCTGCTCCACACATCCCTTTCACATTTTTTATTTACCATTTTTTTGTAAAGGTCCGGTACAAGGAAAGGGGTTTTATTATGGGAAAAGCAGGCCTTTGGTTCAAACGGCTGTGGAAAAGGCTGCGGTCGTTCCGGTTCACCAAAAAGCGTGTGCTTCTGTTGTCGGCCGTCCTGGCGGCTGCGGCATTGGGCTTTGGCGTCTGGCGCTTCCTGCGCCCCGCCGGCGGGGCGCTGCCCGCAATGGCTGATGCGGTGCGCACCACCCGGCTGGAGAAAACCACGCTGTCGGAGAGCATCACCGTCACGGGCACGGTGGAGAGCGGAAGCGTGGCCAACGTCACCACGTCGCTCTCCTATCCCGTTAAGGAGATCTTTGTGCAGGTGGGCGACACCGTCAGCGAGGGCGACGTCATCTGCACGCTGGACTCCTCCGACCTGGAGGAACAGCTTGCCAAACGGCAGGAGGCGCTGGCCGAAAGCAGGGAAACGGCACAGAAAAATTACGATAAGGCCGTGGAAAGCTACAACAGCGCGGCGGCGAAGCAGACCGAGGCGTACAACGCCTACGCCAGTGCGGCTTCGGCGCTGGAAACGGCGCGCAACACCGAATATCTGAACGCGGCCAATTCCGTTTCGTCGTATCAGAGCGCCTACGACGCGGTTCTGACGGCGGAGCAGGAGGCGGGCGCGGCGCTGAACAACGCCAACACGGCGCTTTCCGCTGCGCAGGCTGCCTGCGATGCCGCACAGGCCGCGCTGGACGCGGACAGCGCCAATCCGGAGCTGCAGGCGGCCCGGGACAGCGCGGCGGCGGCTTTGACGGCGGCGCAGAACACGGCCGCGGCGGCGCAAAGCGATTACACCGCGAAGTCCGCCGCGCGGCAGGCGGCGGAGGACGCGCTCAAGACTGCGAAGGCAAACAGCGGCTACGACGCGCTGTATCAGGCCTATGCCGCGGCGGACCAGGCTTGGCTGCAGGCCAGAAGCACCTACGAGACGGCTACGGAAACCCTCCGGCAGGCTAAGGAAAACATGGAGACCGCGGCCGAAAATCTGGAAAACGCGGGCACCAGCGATGAGATCGAGGAACTGGAGGAGCAGATCGCGGACTGCACCATCACCGCAGGCGCGTCCGGCACCATCACCACGCTGAACGCGACGGTTGGCTCGGCCGCGGGCGGCGGTACGTCCAACACGGCGCTGGCGGTCATCCAGAACACCGACGATTTGAAGGTGTCCATTACCATTGACGAGGACGATATCAAAAGCGTGGCCGTAGGCCAGCAGGCCATCATCAAAAGCGACGCCACCGGAGACACGGAGATCGCGGGCACGGTGTCCCAGCTTTCGCTCACCTCCGGCTCCACAGGCAGTACGCAGGGCGGCACCGGCAGCTCCGGCTTTGGGGCCGAGGTGACCGTAACCGGGAAGGACAGCGGTCTGCTCATCGGCCTTTCCGCGAAGGTGGAGATCATCCTTTCCCAGGTGACGGATGTCTATGCCGTTCCTTACGACGCGGTGGGCACGGACGAAAACGGCGGCAGCGTGGTTTACGCCCGCAGCGGAGGCGAAACGGAATTCACGGCCATCCCTGTGGAAACGGGCATGGAAACGGATTATTATATTGAGATCTCCGGCGAAGGGCTTTCCGACGGGATGGAGGTAAAGACGAGCGCCAATGATACGGCCACGGCCGCCGCGGGCGCGGACGACGCGCAGCAGAGCGGGGAAAACGCCATGTTCAGCATGGACATGGGCGGCGGCATGCCGGGCGGCGATATGCCCGGCGGTGGCGGCGGTGGTGGCGGCATGCCCAGCGGCGGCCCGGGAGGGATGTGATATGGAGGCTCCCATCATCGACATGCACGGCATCGTCAAGCGGTTCCCCATCGGCACGGGCGAGGAGCTGGAGGTGCTGCACGGCATTGACCTGACGGTGCGCAAGGGCGAATTTGTAGCCATCGTGGGCGCGTCGGGTTCGGGCAAATCCACGCTGATGAACATCATCGGCGCGCTGGACCGCCCTACTGAGGGCACCTATGTGCTGGACGGCGTGGACGTCGGCACACTGCGCGACAAGCAGCTCTCCCGCATCCGCTGCCGGAAGATCGGGTTTGTATTCCAGACGTTCAACCTGGTGCCCCGCACCAGCGCGCTGAAGAACGTGGCGCTGCCCATGATGTACAACGGCGTGCGCGGCGCGGCACGCACCCAGCGCGCCCGCGCGCTGCTGGATATGGTGGAAATGGGCGACCGCGCGGGCCATGCGCCCAGCCAGCTTTCCGGCGGGCAGAAGCAGCGCGTAGCCATCGCGCGCGCCATGGCCAACGACCCCGCCATCCTGCTGGCCGACGAGCCGACGGGCGCGCTGGATTCCGCCACGGGGCGCCTGGTGATGGACCTGTTCCACCGGCTGCACCGGGAGCAGGGAAAGACCATCGTGCTCATTACCCACAGCCCGGAGCTTGCCGGCGAATGCCAGCGCATCGTCACCATCAAGGACGGCCGCGTCACGGGCGTGCGCAGGGGAGGAGGCGCTGCGGATGCTGCTGTTTGAAAACATCCAGCTTGCCCTCAACGGCCTGCGGGCCAATAAGATGCGCGCACTGCTCACGATGCTGGGCATCATCATCGGCATCGGCTCGGTCATCGCCATCATGACGGTGGCGGGCAGCATGACGAACTCCATCACCACCAGCATGCAGAGCATGGGCGCGAACAACATCACTGTCAGCCTGACGCAAAAAAGCGACAGCGATTACACCGAGGGTGCGCAGACGCGCATGTTCCGCCCAACCACCCCCGGCGCGGAGGACCTGCTGACGGACGAGATGCTGGCGGATTACCGCGCGCTTTACGGCGGCAGCATCTACGCTGTCAGCCTGACACAGAGCCTTGGCAGCTATACGGTGAGCACAAACGCGGGCGAAGCCGGCGTGAACGCCACGGGCGTGAACACCGAATATGCCGCCGCCAACAGCGTGGAGCTGTCCCGCGGGCGCTTCTTCACGGAGGAGGACGAGGAAAAGGCCCGCACGGTGGCCGTGGTGAGCGACGTGTTTGCCGAAACGCTGTTTCCAGGGCAGGAGGCCATCGGCCAGGCGTTCCAGCTCACCTACGGCACCAAGGTATACACATTTTATATCGTGGGGGTGTACCCATATGAGAGCAACGGGCTTGTGCTGGAATCCACAGACGCCACCCCCACCACAGACATGTACCTGCCCATCTCCACGGCCAAAGCCATGTCCCATGCGGACGACGGCTACCAGAGCTTCACGGTGGTGGCGGCCACAGGCGTGGACACCAGCGCGTTTCTGACGCAGACGGAAAATTTCTTTGCCGGCTATTACACGCGCAATACCTCCTATACGGCCACGGCTTCCAGCATGGAGAGCCTGATGGAGAGCATGACGGAGATGCTCTCCACCATCAGCCTGGCCATCGCGGTCATCGCGGGCATCAGCCTGCTGGTGGGGGGCATCGGCGTAATGAATATCATGCTGGTGTCCATCACCGAGCGCACACGGGAGATCGGCACCCGCAAGGCGCTGGGCGCGACGAACGGCAGCATCCGTGTGCAGTTCATTGTGGAATCCGTCATCATCTGCCTCATCGGGGGCGTTCTGGGGATTCTGGCGGGCCTGGGCCTGGGCGCCGCGGGCGCGAACCTGCTGGGCTATGCGGCCGCGCCCAGTGCGGGCGTTATTTTCATTGCGGTGGCGTTCTCCATGGCCATCGGCGTGTTCTTCGGCTATTATCCGGCGAACAAAGCGGCCCGGCTGGACCCCATTGAGGCGCTGCGCTACGAATGACGCGCCGCCGCGGGGCGGGGATGGCCCCTGAAAAGCGGAAGCAGCGCGCCGCCCGGCGGTTTGCACGGGCGGCGCGTTTTGTGTTATGATGGGCGCAGCGGCGGAAAGCTCCGCCGGAATCTGCGCCGCCGCGGGCGGCGGAATGGGTGGTTTGCATGAAGATCAAAGCGGCTGTGTTCGACATTGACGGCACGTTGGTGCCCTATGGCGCGTCCGGCCCCGGCCAGGCCGCGGTGCAGGCGCTGCGGGAGCTGGCGCAAAGCGGTGTGGCCGTCGTCATTGCCACGGGGCGCGCGCGGTATACGGCACAGTGGGTGCTGGGCAGCGGGATAAAGCCGGATTATTTCGCGGCGGTGAACGGAGCGGACGTGACGGACGCGGCGGGGCGGCCTGTGTGGCAGAGCCGCATGACGCCCGAGGAAATGTACGCGCTTGTGGATTTCTGCGAGGACCATGAGCTGCCGCTGGAATTTATTTTTTCCGACGCATACTATGTGTATGTGGAATACGCGGCCTTTGTGGAAAAATACCGCGGGCAGAACGCTGCGCCCGGCTTTTTTGACAGCGTGCTGCGGGACGGCGAGGACCAGGTGCGTCATTTGCAGGACATGCCCTTCGGCGCCTGCGCGGCAATGGACGCGCGCCATGCAGCGGCCTTTGAAGCGAAATACGGCCATCTGGGCCTGCGGTTCATTCCCTTTGCACCGGGCCGGTACGACGTGCTGCGCGCGGGCGCGGGCAAGGCGGCGGGCGTTGGCCGGCTGCTGGAGCGGATAGGCGTCTCCTGGGCGGAAACGGCGGCCTTCGGTGACGGTGAAAACGACGCGGAGCTGCTGGAGGCGGCGGGCTTTGCCGTGGCAATGGAGGGCGGCGCGCAGAGCCTGCTGCCCCTGGCCGACGTGGTGGCCCCCGCTGCGGCCCTGGACGGCGCGGCGGCTGTCGTTCGGGAATATTTGCTGGGGTGACGCGCCCGCGCAGGGAAGAGAAAAAAACAGGGGCGGACGGCCCGCGGCAAGGCGCTGTGCGCGGCCGGCGAAAAGCGGCCCGGCCCGCAGAGGAGGAAGAAAAAATGGCGTTTCCGCCCGTATACGGTCCGGATTCCCGCACACTGATCGTGGGAACCTGGCCCAGCCCCAAAAGCCGGGAGCAGGGCTTTTTTTACGGCCACCCGCAGAACCGGTTCTGGCCGCTGCTGGCGCGGCTTCTGGGAGCGCCCGTGCCCCAAAGCGTGCCGGAGAAAAAGGCGCTCATCCTCACCCATGGCCTGGCGCTGTGGGACACCATTGAAAGCTGTACCATCACCGGCGCTTCGGATGCTTCCATCCGGGACGTGGTGCCCACGGATATTGCGGGCCTTGCCCGCAAAGCGCCCATCCGGCGCGTTTTGTGCAACGGGGCCACGGCGTACCGGCTGTATGAAAAATACAGCCGCGTGCCTGGGCTGGAGGCCGTGAAGCTGCCCAGCACCAGCCCGGCCAACGCCGCCTGGACGATGGATAAGCTGGCGGCGGCGTGGGGAAACTATCTGGGAGAGAAGGCCGCGCCGGACGCGGAGCGGCTGTAAGCGCACGAAAAAGCCTGGCGATCCTTTGTGGATCGCCAGGCTTTTTGAATACGCTGGGCGCCAAAACCGGTGTTTTCCGTGGAGGCGCCCCATCTCTGCACCACTTTGCCGCCCCTGAAAGGTCTGCCTGCTCAGAAAAACAGGTCCTTGCTGGGGTATTCCGGCTCGGAGGTAAGGCGCAGGCCCATTTTGCGCAGTGTGCCTTCGTCACCGGAATGCAGCATGCAGGTGCTGTGCATCTCGCAGTCCCGCAGCTTCGGCAGCGCGGCCATGGCGCGGGCTGTCAGCGTGTTGGTGGCGGCTGTGATGGAGAGCGCCGCGAGCACGTCGTCCACCTTCAAAACGCTGGAACGGCTGCCGAGGATGTCGATCTTCAGCTTGAGGATCGGCTCCAGTATGATGGGGCTGATGAGCGTGAGAGAATCGTCGATGCCGGCAATGGCCTTGATGGCGTTGAGCACGCAGGAGGAGCAGGCGCTCATCAGGTTGCTGGCCTTGCCCGTTACGACCGGTCCGTCCGGCAGCTGGATGGCCGCGGCGGCCACGCCGGAACTTTCGCTTTTGGCAAGAGCGGGCGCAACCACCGCGCGGTCCGCCGTGGTGAGGGAAAGCTCCTGCATGATGCGCTTGATCTTATCCACCGCGTCCTGCGAACCCTTGCCCTGCTTGTGGTCGCAAAGGGCCTTGTAGTAACGGCGGATGATCTCCTGGCTGGCGGCGGCGCGGACGGCTTCGTCGTCCACGATGGCGTAGCCCGCCATGTTCACGCCCATATCCGTGGGAGATTTGTATACGCTTTCGTCCCCTGTGATGCGCGAGAGGATGTTGCGCACGATGGGGAAGGCCTCCACGTCCCGGTTGTAGTTGACGGTGGTGACGCCGTAGGCCTCCAGATGGAACGGGTCGATCATGTTCACGTCCGCGAGGTCGGCAGTGGCCGCCTCGTAGGCCAGGTTTACCGGATGCTTCAGCGGCAGGTTCCAGATGGGGAACGTCTCGAACTTGGCATAGCCCGCCACGCGGCCCTGGCGGATTTCGTGATACACCTGCGAGAGGCAGGTGGCAAGCTTGCCGGAGCCGGGGCCGGGGGCTGTCACCACCACGAGGGGTCGGGAGGTTTCGATGTAGGGGTTCGCGCCGTAGCCTTCGTCGCTGCAGATATAGGCGATGTCCGTGGGATAGCCCTTGATGGGGCGGTGGATGTAGTTTTTCACGCCGCGCATCGTCAGCTTTTTGGCGAAGCCGTCGGCTGCCGCCTGGCCGGTGTACTGCGTGATGACCACGCTGTTCACACGGATGCCCATGTGCGTGATGTCGTCGATGAGACGCAGCACCTCCATATCATAGCTGATGCCGAGGTCTGCGCGCATTTTCGTCTTTTCAATGTCTCCCGCCGAGACGGTGAAGATGATCTCGGCCTGTTCGCGCATCTCGTACAGCAGGCGGATCTTGCCGTTGGGGTCGAACCCCGGCAGCACCCGGGCCGCGTGGTAGTCATCAAAAAGCTTGCCGCCGAACTCCAGGTACAGCTTGCCGCCCCACTGCGCAATGCGCTGGCGGATATGCTCCGTCTGCTTGTGGATATAAAGGCTGTTGTCAAATCCTGCTTCCACTGTTATGCTCCCTCTTCCTGCGTATTCTTTTCCGGAGCATGCGCTTATACACTCGGGCGGAAATGTCTGTTTTTATACACAAACAAATGGGTTTGTCTATTGCCTGCCCCGCGTCTCCGATGGTATACTGGCCCTGTTCCGGAAAATCTCAATATCTTATATAGGATACCATTAACCCATGTGCAAGGCAAGGCGTGCAGCGCGAAAAAAACAGAAATTTGAGGCGGCCTGCGGCAATTTCCCTTTTTGCGGCCGCCGAAGGAGGCAAAGGCTTCCGTGAAGCCTTTGAGCAAACGGTCCGTTTGTGCAGCGATGGCGGTAATATGCCTTACCGCCCGGGACGCGGCTCGGCGGTTTTGGGCGCGCAGCGCGCCAACCGGTCTGTCCAAACCCGATGTTCTCCCGCGCAGAGACACCTTTTGGAGGGCGTCTTATCGACAATTTTTTGTCATGCATTCCGCAATATGGATTTTTTCGCGGGTTTCTGAACAAATCAAACAAAGTTTTTGTGAAAATTTATACGGGGTCTGTCGGGGAACACCGGGATTACGGATTGTATTTGCGGGGGTGTTCAGATATAATAAATATCGGTGCTGTTTGCATAAAGGATATTTGCAAAAAGCTTGACAAAAGGCTGGAGCGCGGCGCAGGCCCGCCGCAGAGGGGGCGTGCCGCGTGAAGAAAAAAGGCTGGTTTTCCGTTTTGCAGAACCTGTCCTGGCTGACGCAGCTGGGCCTTTCGCTGGCGGCACCGCCGGTGCTGTGCCTGCTGGGCGCGGGCTGGCTTGCGCGGCGCTTTTCGCTGGGGCCGTGGGTATATTTCGCGGCCATAGTGCTGGGCTTGGGCGCCGCGGCGTGTACCTTTGCGGAATTTGTGAAAATGTTCCGCCGCAAAAACGGAAAAAAGTAGCGGCTGTACGGCCGTAAAACAAGGCGTTCCGGGCGGCGCCCGGAGGCCGGAGCTGGATGTGATCGACTTTTTATGAAGATACAGGAAGCGACAAAGCGCGAGACGCTGCACATCGCCGCGGGCACGCTGGCCTTTTCGGCGGTGATGAACGGCGTGTTCGCACTTCTGGGAAGATGGGACCTGACGGTGCTGTGGGGCACGCTGCTGGGCGGCGGCTTTGCGGTGCTGAACTTTTTTCTGCTGGGCCTCACGGTGCAGAAAATGGCCGGGGACCCGAACGAAAAAAAAGGCAAGCTCGTGCTGCAGCTTTCGTACAGCCTGCGCATGCTGGCCACGCTGGCCGTGGTGGTGCTGGGCGTAAAGCTGGCGTGCTTTTCGTGGGTGGCTACGGTGATCCCGCTGCTGTTCCCACGGCTTACCATTCTTGCAATGCAGATCCTGGGCATGTACAAACCGCCCAAAAATAAGGAAGGAGGCGATGAGCCGGTATGAATGTGGATATCACCGGCGCGCGCATCTATTTTACCATCCCGATCTTCGGCGGAATCCCCATCACCGCCACCATTGTCAACAGCCTGCTGGTCACGCTCATCATCATAGGGCTGAGCATATTCCTCACCCGGAACCTGAAGGTGCGGGCGGTGAGCAGGCGGCAGGTGGTGGCTGAATTCCTGGTGGAGACCGCGCAGAACTTCGTGAACGGCAATATGGGTGAAAAATTCGCATATTACGGCCCGTTCGTGGCGGCGCTTTTCGCATCGTCGCTGTTTTCCAGCCTGCTGAGCCTGGTGGGGATGTTCCCCCCCACGAGCGACCTTTCCACCACGCTGGCGTGGGCGGTGATGGTGTTCGTGCTCATCACCTACACCAAGATCCGCACGGGCGGCGTCGGCGGCTACCTCAAGGGCTTCACGCAGCCCATCTTCGTGCTTACGCCGTTCAACATTTTGTCCGAGCTGGCGACGCCCATTTCCATGGCGTTCCGTCATTTCGGCAACATCGTGTCCGGCAGCGTCATCACGGCGCTGGTATATGCGGCGCTGGCAACGGCATCCCACGCGCTGTTTGCGTGGCTGCCGGGTGCGGCAGGCGAGCTGCTGGGCGCGATCCCCATCCTGCAGGTGGGCGTGCCGGCGGTGCTCAGCGTGTATTTCGATTTGTTCTCCAGCTTTATGCAGGCGTTCATTTTCTGCATGCTGACAACGCTGTATATCGCCAACGCGGCCGACGATTCCTGACGGACGCGAAGCTCCCGTTTTGTTTTTCCGCCGCCCGCTGCGTGCAAGGGCGCTGAAAATAACCCAAACTATTTTTATGTAGGAGGAAACCTCTATGTTGGAAAAAGCAATCATCCTGGCAGGCTGCGCTGTGGGCGCCGGCCTCGCCCTCATCGCGGGCATCGGCCCCGGCATCGGCGAAGGCTACGCCGTCGGCAAGGCCTGCGAGGCCATCGGCCGCCAGCCCGAGTGCAAGGGCGACGTGACGTCCACCATGCTGCTTGGCTGCGCCATTGCGGAGACGACCGGTATTTATGGCTTCGTAACGGGCCTGCTGCTCATCTTCGTGGCTCCCGGCATCTTCATGGGCCTGCTGTAAGCCGCGGGCACCGTCGGCGGGCGTTCAGGCCGCGCCGCCAAAAGGAGGAGACAGAATGAAACAATTTCAGGACCTCGTCACCCTCGCCCCGTGGACGTTCATTTTCCAGATCTGCAACCTGCTTATCCTGACGGCGGGCGTGAAGCATTTTCTGTTCAAGCCCGTGCAGCAGATCCTTGCCAAGCGTAAAGAGGAGATCGAAGCGTCCTACACCGAGGCTGAAAAGGCCGAGGGCGACGCACAGGCAATGAAAGAGGAATACGAGACGCGCCTTGCCAGCGCAAAGGAAGAGGCGGCGGAGATCGTGAAAAGCGCCACGGCGCGCGCCAATGCGCGCGGCGAGGAGCTTGTGAGCGCGGCGCGCGCCGAGGCGGCCGCGCTCAAGAGCAAGGCGGACGCCGAGATCGAGAGCGAACGCCGCAAGGCTGCTGGAGAGTTGAAAAACGATATTTCCGAGCTTGCCCTGGACATTGCGGGCCGCGTTGTGGAGAAGGAGATCGACCCCGAAACGCACAGGGAGCTGATCGACGACTTCATCAGCCGTGTGGGTGACGCGTCATGACGGCAGCCGAAAAGGAATACGGCGGCGCGCTGTACGCGCTTGCCGCCGAGGAGCACTGCGAGGACGCGGTGCTGGAGGGCCTTACCCTTGCGGCGGACGCTTTCCGCGAAACGCCCGGCTACCTGAAGCTGGTGCAGAACCCCGCGGTGCCGCGGGAAGAACGCCTGGCCATGCTGGACGAGGCGTTCGGCGCGGGCGTGCACGTTTATGTGCTGAATTTTTTGAAGATACTGTGCGCGAAATCCGCACTCGGCATGGCTGCGGGCTGCCTGCAGGAGTATAAGGCGCTGCTGTACGAGGCGCGCGGCATTCTGCCCGTGCAGGCCGTGAGCGCCGTGCCTCTGGATGAGGCGCAGCGCCGTGCCCTGTGCGACAGTCTGGCTCAAAAGACAGGCAGGACCATCCTGCTGGAGACCGCTGTGGATCCGTCCGTGCTGGGCGGCGTAAAGCTGCGGTACGAGGGGCTGGAGCTGGACGGCACGGCCGCCGGGCGGCTGGCCGCGCTGCGGCGCGCGCTGACGCAGGCGTGACGCCTGCACATCTGTACGTTGGAAAGTTGGTGAGACTATGCAGTTAAAACCTGAGGATATCAGCAAGATCATTAAAAGCCAGATCAAAAATTACGACAGCAGGATCGAATGCGCCGAAACGGGCACCGTCATTCTTGTGGGTGACGGCATCGCCCGCGCCTACGGGCTGGAAAAGTGCATGGCGAACGAGCTGGTGGAATTTGAGAACGGCGAATACGGCATGGCCTTGAACCTGGAGGAGAACAGTGTAGCCATCGTGCTGCTGGGCTCCGACGAGGGCATCAGGGAAGGCGATACGGTCCGGCGCACGGGCCGCGTCGTCAGCGTGCCGGTGGGCGAAGCGCTCATCGGCCGCGTGGTGAACGCGCTGGGCCAGCCCATTGACGGCAAGGGGCCTGTTGACGCAGCCGAAACGCGGCCCATCGAGCGCAAGGCACCCGGCATCATCGAGCGCAAAAGCGTCAGCGTGCCGCTGCAGACGGGCATCAAGGCCATCGACAGCATGATCCCCATCGGCCGTGGCCAGCGTGAGCTGATCATCGGCGACCGCCAGACGGGCAAGACCGTCATCGCCACGGACACGATCATCAACCAGAAGGGCAAGGACGTGGTGTGTATCTACGTTGCCATCGGCCAGAAGCGCTCGACGGTGGCTCAGCTGGTGGAAACGCTCACTGTGGCCGGCGCAATGGACTACACCATCGTGGTCTCGGCCTCAGCCAGCGAGCTGGCCCCGGTGCAGTATATCGCGCCCTACGCGGGCTGCGCTATGGGCGAATATTTTGTGGACAAGGGCAAGGACGTCCTGATCATCTACGACGATCTTTCCAAACATGCGGTGGCCTACCGCGCGCTTTCTCTGCTCATCCGGCGCCCGCCCGGCCGCGAGGCGTATCCAGGCGACGTGTTTTATCTGCACAGCCGTCTGCTGGAGCGTGCGGCGCGCCTTGCTCCCGAATACGGCGGCGGCAGCCTGACGGCGCTGCCCATCATCGAGACGCAGGCCGGCGACGTTTCGGCCTACATCCCCACGAACGTCATCTCCATTACAGACGGCCAGATCTTTTTGGAAACAGAGCTGTTCCACGCGGGCGTGATGCCTGCCGTCAACCCGGGCATTTCGGTGTCCCGCGTGGGCGGCAACGCGCAGATCAAGGCAATGAAAAAGGTGGCGGGCACGCTGAAGCTGGCGTATTCCCAGTACCGTGAGCTGCAGTCCTTCGCCCAGTTCGGGTCGGACCTGGATGCGGACACCAAGCGCCGTCTGGCGCAGGGCGAGCGCATTGTGGAGGTGCTCAAGCAGGACCGCAATTCTCCGGTGCCTGTGGAGCAGCAGGTGTGCATTCTGTATGCTGTTACCAACGATTACCTGGTGGACGTGCCTGTGGAGCAGATCGCTGTGTACGAGCAGGAGCTGTACGAGGATCTAAGCAGCCTGCATGACGCGGACGTGCTGGCGCCCATCCGGGAGAGCGGCGCGCTTTCCGACGGGACGAAGGCCGCGCTGGACAAGGCGCTGGCGGAGTTCACGGCGGCGTTCCTCAAATCCCACGCATAAAAAGAAGGAAGAAGGAGGCACGGCGTCATGGCGGCATCGTCCATGAAGGATATCAAGCTGCGCATCAAAAGCGTGGAAAGCACCATGCAGATCACCAAGGCCATGGAGCTGGTGGCGTCCTCGAAGCTGCGGCGCGCGAAGGAGCGCGCCGAGGAGACGCGGCCCTATTTCACTACGCTGCATGAATGCCTTACAGACATCGCGTACGGCAACACGGATTTTTCCTCTCCGTTCGTGCAGCAGCGCGAAGTGAAAAAGACCTGCTATATCATGATCGCGGGCGACCGCGGGCTGGCAGGCGGTTACAATACCAACCTGTTTAAAACGGTGGCCGAGCATATGGACGGCAAGGCGGTGTGCGTGCTGCCCATCGGCAAAAAGGCTGTGGAATATTGTGCGCACCGTGGGCTGGAGACTGTGACGGACGCCTATGCCACGGCCGAGGACGTCTCGCTGGGCGATTGCTTTTCCATCGCGCGGATGCTCTGCGGGCAGTTCCGCAAGGGCGCGTTTGACGCGCTGTATGTGGGATACACCAATTTTGTGTCCATGCTCAGCCAGCAGCCGGCAGTGCTGAAAATGCTGCCCATCCGCTACGAGCGTAAGGAAGCAAAGAACACGGCGGAGAGCCTGACGATCTACGAGCCATCCAGCGAGGCGGTATACGACGCGATCGTTCCGGAATATGTGGGCGGCCTTTTGTGGGGGGCTATGGCGGAGAGCGTGGCCAGCGAACAGGGGGCGCGGCGTACTGCGATGGATGCGGCCAGCAAAAACGCGGGCGACATGATCGAGGACCTTTCACTGAAATACAACCGTGCGCGGCAAGGCGCCATCACGCAGGAGATTACGGAGATCGTGGCCGGCGCGGAGGCATAAGGCACTTGGCCTGAAACGCCAGCAGGGCGATTCAAGCCTGCCCCCCGCAGGGGCCGCGCGAAGCGCAGGCGTACACAGCCGAAAGCTGTTTTCATCCTATTCAAAGGAGACAAGCCAATGAGCAATCAGAACATCGGCACAGTCACCCAGATCATCGGGCCTGTGCTGGACATCAAATTCCCCGACGGGCATCTGCCGGGCCTGCTGAATGCCATCACGGTGGAGAACGGGGCCGACACCATCACGCTGGAGGTGGCGCAGCACATCGGCGACGACGTTGTGCGCTGTATCGCCATGTCCAGCACCGACGGCCTTGTGCGCGGTGCGAAAGCCGTGGATACGGGCAGCCCCATCACGGTGCCCGTGGGCGATCAATGCCTGGGCCGCATTTTCAATCTGCTGGGAGACCCTGTGGACAATCTTCCCGCGCCGGAGGCTCAGGAGCGCTGGCCCATCCACCGTCAGCCGCCCGCTTATGACGAGCAGGAATCCACCACCGAGATTTTGGAAACAGGCATCAAGGTCGTGGACCTCATCGCCCCCTACGCCAAGGGCGGTAAGATCGGCCTGTTCGGCGGCGCGGGCGTGGGAAAGACCGTGCTGATCATGGAGCTGATCAACAACGTTGCCAAGGAGCACGGCGGCCTTTCGGTATTCACAGGCGTGGGCGAGCGCACCCGCGAGGGCAACGACCTGTACAACGAGATGAAGGAGAGCGGCGTGCTTTCCAAAACGGCGCTGGTGTACGGCCAGATGAACGAGCCGCCGGGAGCGCGTATGCGCGTGGGCCTTTCGGGCCTGACGATGGCCGAATATTTCCGCGACCGGGAAAACCAGGACGTGCTGCTGTTCATCGACAATATTTTCCGCTTTACCCAGGCGGGCTCCGAGGTTTCCGCCCTGCTGGGCCGTATGCCCAGCGCCGTGGGCTACCAGCCCACGCTGGCCACGGAAATGGGTGCCCTGCAGGAACGCATCACCTCCACGAAAAAGGGCTCCATCACTTCCGTACAGGCCGTGTATGTGCCGGCCGACGACCTGACGGACCCCGCGCCGGCCACCACATTCGCCCATCTGGACGCGACGACAGTGCTGTCGCGCAGCATTTCCAGCCTGGGCATTTATCCGGCTGTGGACCCGCTGGAATCCAACTCCCGCATCCTGACGCCGGACGTGGTGGGCCGCGAACATTACGAGGTGGCGCGCGACGTGCAGCGCATCCTGCAGCGGTATAAGGAATTGCAGGACATCATCGCTATCATGGGTATGGATGAGTTGTCCGAGGAGGATAAGCTCACAGTCTCCCGCGCGCGCAAGATACAGCGCTTTTTGTCCCAGCCGTTCAGCGTGGCCGAGCAATTCACGGGCATGCAGGGCAAATATGTGCCGCTCAAGGAGACCATCCGCGGCTTTAAGGAGATCATCGAGGGCAAGCACGACGATCTGCCGGAATCCGCGTTCCTCTTCGCCGGCACGATTGACGACGTGCTGGAGAAGGCAAAAACGCTGTAAGGGGGAGACGCCATGTCAACCTTTCATCTTCAAATCGTGACGCCGGACGGCGGCTTTTTCGACGGCGAGGCGGAAAAGCTCATCGTGCGGGCCATTGACGGCGACGTGTGCATCCTGGCCCGGCATTCGCCCTATGTAACGGCGCTGGGCACGGGTGAGGCACGGGTGACCATTGACGGCAAGCGCCGCCGCGCGGCCTGCGCGGGGGGCATGCTTGCGGTGACGAAGGACAATGTGCGCCTTGTGGCCACCACCTTTGAGTGGGCCGAGGATATCGACACGGTCCGCGCCCGGCGCGCGAAGGAGCGCGCGGAGCAGCTGATTGAAAAGGCCAAGGACCAGCGCGAGCTGGAATTGGCACAGGCGCGCCTGAAGCGCGCGCTGACACGTCTGCAGGTCACGGCGAAATAGCGGTGCAGGAGAGACGGGCTTCGGCCCGTCTTTCTTTTTTGCCGTCCGGGTGGTATACTATTTCTGTTGGCCCGGCTTCCGCCCGCCGCCGCGCGGAAAGGTGCGGGAAAATAAGTGAAAAGGAGGCGCCGCGCTTTGCAGGACGCCCAGACCTTGAGACGGAATTTTTTGTGGAATACATTCGGACAGCTCACCTATATGCTGTGCCAGTTCCTGTGCGGTATCCTGGTTGTGCGCCTGGCCGGGGAGCAGGTTTCCGGCGTGTACAATACGGCGCTTACGGCCACGGGCATTTTTCTGTCCATCGCATCCTACGGCATGTACAGCTTTCAGGTATCGGACATCCGGGGCAAGTACGGCGCAAGCACCTACATCCGCAGCCGTGTATGGACCTGTGCGCTGGCTGTGGCGCTGTGCATCGGCTTCGTAGCGGTGAGCGCCCTGACGGGCGAAAACCCATACAGCGCCCAGCAGAGCGTCTGCGTATTACTGTTCCTGGGCTACCGCATGGTGGAATCCCTTACCGATATCTACAACGCCATCGACCAGCGCAGCGGGCGGTTGGACATCGTGGGCAAGACCTACGCGGTGCGCGGCGCGGTGACGCTGGCGTCCTTTACGCTGACGCTGTGGCTTACCCAGGATATCGTTTTGACCCTTGCGTTGATGCTGGGCGCGAGCCTTGTGGTGTTTTTCGTTTATTCTCTGCCGCAGGCGCGGGCTTTTTATGCGCCGGAGCAGCCGCAGAACGCCCGCGTGGCCGCGCTGCTGTGGGAGTGCCTGCCGCTGGCGGTGTACAGCTTTTTGAACACCACCACGGCCTCCATCCCCAAATTGGCGCTCAGCAGCCGGATGGGAGAGACGGCGCTGGGCATTTACGGCCCCGTCACGCAGCCTGTCGTGCTGCTGCAGGTGGGGGCGACTTACCTGTTCAATCCGTTCATCACCGTGTTTGCGGACAGCTATGCCAGGCGGGACAAAAAGGGCTTTTTCAAGGCGGTGTTCGCCGTGCAGGGCATTGTGCTGGCGCTGCTGCCCCTGGGCCTGGCCGTGGCGCATTTTCTGGGACGCTGGGGGCTGGCGACGTTCGTCTCGCCCGGCCTGGCCGATTACCAGTACCTGCTGGGGCCTATGGTCGTGTCCGCCATTTTGACGGCGCTGGTGCTTTTTTACAGCATGGTGCTGACGGTGATGCGCTGTATGAAGGGGCTGATTGTGGCAAACGTGTGCGCCATTGCCGTCTCCGCGCTGGCCAGCGGGCCGTGCATCGCCCGGTGGGAGCTGCAGGGCACCACCTATGCAGCCGTTCTGGCCCAGCTGGTGCAGCTGGTGATGCTGGGTGGCGTCGCGCTGCGGATGGCGCGCCGCCACTTTGCGGGCAGCGGGCCGCTGCCCAAGCCGGAGGACCCGTTCGACGGCCTGCCCAGCTAAGGGCCGGGCTGTTCAGAAAAAATTGGAAAGTGGGGAAGACCAGGGATGGAAAGAAAGGATATGAAGCTGGGATTTATCGGGTTCGGCAATATGGCGCAGGCCATTGCCGAGGGGCTGCTGCGTTCAAAGGCACTGGAGCCGGAGCAGATCTGCGCCTGTGCGAAGGATTGGGACAAGCTGTGCGCCGCAACGCAGCCCCGGGGCATACGCCCCTGCCGGGACGCCCGGGAGGTGGCGGAGGCCGCAGATGTGGTCATCGTGGCCGTAAAGCCGCACCTGATCGAGGCGGTGCTTTCGCCTGTGCGCGGGCAGCTTGCGGATAAGGCGGTCGTTTCCGTGGCGGCGGGCTGGCCCTTCGAGCGGTACGAGGCGCTGCTGCCCGGAACGCGCCATTTGAGCACCATGCCCAACACGCCGGTGCGCGTGTGCGCGGGCGTGTTCCTGCTGGAGGAAAAGCATTCCCTCACGCCAGAGGAATACGTGCTGGTGCAGGAGCTGTTCGGCCATTTGGGGCTGGTGCAGCCCGTGGAGAGCCGCCTGCTGGGCATTGCAGGCACACTGAGCGGCTGCGGCCCGGCGTTTGTGAGCATGTTCATCGAGGCGCTGGGCGACGCGGGCGTAAAGCACGGCCTGCCGCGGGCCATGGCCTACCGCCTTGCCGGCCAGATGGTGGCGGGCACGGGCCGCATGCAGGTGGAAACGGGCGCCCACCCGGGCGCGATGAAGGACGCGGTGTGCTCGCCCGGCGGCACGACCATTGTGGGCGTGGCGGAGCTGGAGCGCGGCGGTATGCGCGCGGCTGTCATCAACGCGGTGGACGCCATCCAGAATAAGTAAAAGCGGGCGGAGCCCCGCGCGGAGGCGCTGCGGCTCTGCGCGGGGCGCTTTGCATGCGCGGCGTGCTGTGGGACCGACATGACATACAGCTGTCGGGTTCCCTGTGATAGCATGGAACAGAAGCGCCGCACGGGCGGCGGAACAGGGGAGGCGGCAGGATGCTGACAATGGAAAACGTTACGGCGCTGCGCATGCGGCGCCATTGCCTGACGCGGCGCGCGGGCGCGGCAGAGTACGATGCGCTGTACCGGGACCTTTCGCCGGGGCTGAACGTACACTGGCACGGGTTCGGGCAGCCGCCGTGCCTGGTGGAGCGCGCGGATTTTGACGACGTGGAATACAACGGCCGGCGCCAGCGGCAGCGCATTCTGGTGAAAGGGCGGTTCCAGAACGGGAACATCGGGTTTGTGGAGGCGGCACAGATGGAGCTGTTTGCCGGCCTGTACCGCAGGCCCTATAAGCCCACGGAGCATTCGGAGCTGCTGCGGGAGCTGATCGGGCGGGAAGGCCCGCTGAACATCGAAGCGATGAAACGGATGACGGGCCTGCTGGTGAAGCAGATCACGCCCGCGCTGCACCGGCTGCAGGAAGCCTTTCTTGTGTTTGAGGACCAGTTCGACGGCGAATGGGACCGTGGCTGGTACCTGTTTGACGAAATGTTCCCGGATGTGGACCCGGCGCGCATCTCCCGCACCGAAGCCCTGCTGCGGGTGCTGCCGCGGCTTGCGCACCGGCAGGTGTACCTGACGGCGGCAGATGCAAAGGATTTTTACGGCCTTCCCGCAAGGGACGTTGCCACGGCGTTGGAAGAGCTGGCGCGGCAGGGCATCCTGGTTCGCTGGCGGGAGGGCTATCTGCCCGCGCAGGATGTGCCGCTGCTGCAGGCGCAGACCTTTGAGCCGCTGCGCGGTGTGCTGGCGCTGCACCGGAACGACCCGCTGGTCCGCTGCGGGGAAAGCGCACGAAAGGCGCGCTACAAAAGCCTGGAAAAGGGCAGCGAGGTAACACAGTATCTTTTGGTGGACGGCGTGATACGGGGCGCGGTGATGGGACATTTCCGTTACGGGCCATACGACCTGCACGCCGTTTGGCTGGAGCTGCCGGAGCAGGAGGCCGCGGTGCGCCGGGATGAGATTCTGCGGGCCGTATACGCTGTGAACGGCCCGAGAGAGGAGCCGCCGCCCTTTGTCCCGGTGGGATAGCACCTGTGGAGGCGGCAAAGATGTGCTGCGTCCCACTCCGTGCGCACGGGCGGGACGCGGGAAGATGAAAGGGAGAAGATCGATGCCGGAATACCGGGAAAACGAATTGTGCTACGAGGATTACCGTGCCTTGCGCACGCTTGCGGGATGGGAAACCCATTCCGAAGAACAGACGAGGCGCGCGCTTGCCGCCGCCCTGTATGACGTGACCGCCGTGGAGGATGGACGCACCGTCGCCATGGGGCGTTTGGTGGGGGACGGGCTGTACGACGTCATCGCGGACGTGGTGGTCGCGCCGGAATACCAGGGGCGCGGCATTGGAAAGGCCGTGGTAGAAAGGCTTTTGGCCTATGCCCAAAGCCGGCTGCCTCCGGGCGGACGCACGAGCGTACAGCTTATTGCGGCCGAGGGCAAGGAGGGCTTTTACGAAAAGCTGGGCTTTCGGAAAATGCCGGGCGAGGGCTGCGGCTTTGCGCTGCGGCGTGTGCTGCACGGACACCCGGCGAAATAAGGAAACGGCCCTGTCCCGCGGCTTGCAGCCGCCCGGAACGGGGCCGTTTTGCGTTTGCAGTATGATTTTTGCACACAGAAGCCGTGAGCAGCGGGCCTTACAGGTCGAACAGCAGCTCGCAGTAATCCGGCATGGGCCAGTACGTCTGGGGCACAAGCTCCTCCAGCTCGTCGGCGGCCTCGCGCAGGGCGGCCATTTCGTGCTCGCGCAGCGCGCGGCAGGCGTCCGCCCGGGTCTTTTCACCCAAATGAGCGGCGTCCAGCGCACGCAGAGCGCGGCGCAGCGCCTCCATGGCGCCCGCGGTCTTGTCGATGGTGACGCACAGTTTTTCCACCTGCGCCTTGGCGCTGGCACAGGCGCAGCCGTTCCGCTCCGCGTAATATTCCGCGCGGCTCACGCGGGACAGATATTCATAGCTGGCGGGAAGAAGGCTGCGGCCTGCCATCTCCAGCATCGTGGAGGCGTCGATGTGGATATGCTTGGCGTACGTTTCCAGCGTGATCTCATATCGGGAGCGGCACTCTGCGGCGGTGAACACCTTGGTGCGCTCGAACATGGCTACGTTCTTCTCCGCGATGAAGCCGTCGGCTGCGTCCACCATGCTTTGAATATTGGGAAGGCCGCGGCGCGCGGCCTCGGCGGCCCATTCGGCGCTGTAATTGTTGCCGTTGAAAATAATGCGGCCGTGGGCGTGCCAGGTCTCAGCCACGATCTCCCGTACCACGGCGGAAACATCGTCCGCGCCTTCCAATTTGTCGGCAAAATCGTGCAGCACGTCGGCCACAATAGCGTTTGTCACCGCATTGGCAAGGCCGATGCTTTGGCTCGCGCCCACCATGCGGAATTCAAATTTATTGCCAGTGAAAGCGAAAGGCGAGGTGCGGTTGCGGTCGGAATCGTCCAGCTTTAAAAGCGGCAGGCTTTTTACGCCTGTCAGAAGCGCGCCGCGCTCTTCCTTTTGCAGTGCGTGGCCCTCGGCAAGCTCCTGCAGCATATGCGTCAGTGCGTTGCCCAGGAAGATACTCACCACAGCAGGCGGCGCTTCGTTACCGCCAAGGCGTTCCTCGTTGCCCGGGCAGCTGGCCGAAAGGCGCAGCAGGTCCGCATATTTGTCGACAGCCGTCAGCACCGCGCACAGCGTTACAAGAAAAACAGGGTTTTCCTCGGGTTTGTCGGTGGGATTCAGAAGATTTTTGCCCGTATTGGTGACGATGCTCCAGTTGTTGTGCTTGCCGCTGCCGTTTACGCCCGCAAAAGGCTTTTCGTGCAGCAGGCACGCAAAATTGTGGCGCAGAGCTACCTTGCGCATCAGCTCCATCATGATCTGGTTGTGGTCGCAGGCGATATTGGCCGTGGCGAATACGCTGGCCAGCTCGTACTGGCCGGGAGCGACCTCGTTGTGCTCGGTCTTAGCGGGTACGCCAAGGCGCCACAGCTCTTCGTCCAGTTCGCGCATGAATTCGCGCACGCGTTCGTTGATGCTGCCGTAGTAGTGGTCCTCAAGCTCCTGTCCCTTGGGCGGCTTCGCGCCCAGAAGCGTGTGGCCGCAGACCTTCAGGTCAAGCCGGCGGTCGAACAGGTCCTTGTCCACAAGGAAATATTCCTGCTCCGCGCCCACAGTGGGCTGTACAGACACCGTTTCGGTATCGCCAAGCGCGCGCAGCACACGCAGCGCCTGTTTGTTGAGCGCCTGCATGCTGCGCAGCACGGGAGTTTTCTGGTCCAGCGCTTCGCCGGTATAGGCGCAGAACGCCGTGGGAATGTACAGCGTGGTGCCCAGCACAAAAGCGGGGGAGGTGGGGTCCCACGCAGTGTATCCGCGCGCCTCGAATGTGGCGCGCAGCCCGCCGGAAGGAAAACTGGAAGCGTCGCTCTCGCCTTTGGCAAGCATTTTGCCGGAAAAATTCAAGATAGGCTCGCCCTGCTTTACACCGTCGATAAAGCTGTCGTGCTTGCCGCTGCCCGTGCCCGTCATGGGGCTGAACCAGTGGATGTAATGCGTCGCACCCTGCTCCATGGCCCAGGCCTGCATGGCGTCCGCCACAATATCCGCAACCTCCGGGTTCCAGGGCTTGCCCTCGTCGCGAATCTCACGCAGCGATTCATATACGCTCAGCGGCAGGCGCTCACGCATCACGCGGTCGTCGAACAGATGGCTGCCGAACAGCCCGAACAATTCATTGGCCAAAAACGGTTCCTCCCCTATGAGGCCCGGCAGGGAAAACGATTCCCGGCGCGGGCGTGTCCTGTTTTTTCTGTACGCCCTATATTTTACCATGCGGGGCGGGGGCGCACAAGACAAAATGTTGCCCGGCGGCGTGAAAAAGAGCGGAAAAAGCGGCGTGTGCACAAAGCCTGCGGAAACACGGCGGAAAATCCTCCAAAATCCCCGCGAACCTTTTAAACTTACCATAAATATGCTATACTATCTATACTTATGCGAATGAGGTGGGACAATGGAGAAACAAATCGAGGATTTTTACCATTCGCTGCGCGGCAGGCGCGTTGCGTTCATCGGCACGGGCGTCACGAACCAACAGTGCATTGAGCTGTTCGCACGGTGCGGAGCGCAGATCACGCTGTGCGACAAAAAGCCGGACATCGACGCCTTTGGCCCGTATGCCCAGGCGCTGCGCAAGCTGGACATCCGGTTTTCGCTGGGAGAGCATTACCTCGACGGGCTGGCGGGGCAGGAGATGATCATGCGCACGCCGGGCTTTGAATACTATACGCCGGAGCTGGTGGCCGCCCGGGAGGAGGGCGCCGAGGTGACCAGCGAGATGGAGCTGTTCTTCCGGCTTTGTCCCTGCAAGATCGTGGCCGTGACGGGCTCCGACGGCAAGACCACCACCACGACGCTCATTGCAAAAATATTGGAGGCGGCGGGGTACACCGTGCATCTGGGCGGCAACCTGGGCCGCGCGCTGCTGCCTGTGGTGGACGCCATCGCGCCCACGGATGTAGCCGTGGTGGAGCTTTCCAGCTTCCAGCTCATCAGCATGCGCCAGTCCCCGGAGGTGGCGGTGGTGACGAACGTCACGCCCAACCATCTGGACCACCACAAGGATATGCAGGAATACATCGACGCCAAGCGCAATATCCTCCTGTACCAGAAGCCGGACGGCAAAGCCGTGCTGGGCTATGAAAACGAGGTCACCCGCGCCATGGCCGCGGACGTAAAGGGGAGCTTCCGCTGGTTCACGCGTAAAAGCGTGGTGGAAAACGGTGGTTTCCTGCGGGCGGACGGCATGCTGTGCATGGCGGAAAACGGACGCGTAACGCCCATCGTGCGCCGCGAGGACGTGGCCCTGCTGGGCGAGCATAACCTGGAAAACCTGCTGGCGGCGTTTACAGCCGTGTGGGATATGGCGGAGGTCTCCACCATGGCCGCCGTCGCCAAAAGCTTTGCGGGCGTGGAGCACCGCATCGAGCCGGTGCGCACGCTGAACGGCGTGCAGTGGTTCAACGATTCCATCGCCACCAGCCCCACGCGCGTCATCGCAGGGCTGCGGGCGTTTGACCAGAAGCTCATCATTATTGCGGGCGGCTCGGACAAAGGCATCAGCTTTGCGCCGCTGGCGCCGGAGCTGATCGCTCATGTGAAAACACTCATCCTTACGGGAGCCACCGCGCAGAAGATCGAAGACGCGGTGAAGGCGGACCCCGGCTTTGCCGAAAGCGGGCCTGTGATTTTGCGGGCGGCGGACATGCCTCAGGCCGTGGAGCTGGCCAGAGCGGCGGCGCAGCCGGGCGATATCGTGTCTCTTTCGCCCGCCTGTGCCAGCTTTGACAGCTATCCCAATTTTGAGGCGCGGGGCCGCCATTACAAAGAGCTGGTGAACGCGCTGTGATCGCGGAGCTGAGTGAGAGCAATCGTCCGCAGTTTCTTGCCGCGGTGTGGGGCAGGCCCTATTTCGGGGATATCCTGCCCGTGCATTTGGCCGTATTCGGCCGCAGCGGCGCGCTGATGCGCTTTTATGTGGCGGATGGTTCCGCCGCCGTACAGATTAAGGGCCGCAGCGCCGTGCTGTGCGGTACATACGACGCGGAGGAGACGGGCGCGTTCCTGCGTATGCAGGGCGTGCGGTATGTGAATGCCGGCGGCACGGCCCCGGCGGGGTACAGCCCCCAGCACGCGCTGCACAATCTGGTGCTGGCGAAAGCCGCCGCTCCGCCGTGCCCGGACGCTGCCCGCCTGACGCTGGACCGCGCGCCCGCGCCCGCCGAGGTGACAGATTTTATGATGCGCGGCGAGGACGACCCCGGCGCGTGGGACAATTTTTATTCCGAGCTCTGCACAAAGCTGGCCCGGGGTGCGGCCGAGGTGTGGGCCGTGCGGCGGGAGGGCGCGCTCGTTTCTACGGCGGGCGCTTACGCCCTTTCGCCGGATACCGCCTATCTGGCCGCCGTTGAAACCTTGGAAGCGCTGCGCGGGCAGGGCATCGGCGGCTGGCTGACGGGGCTGCTTGCAGCGGACCTGGCGGCCCGGGGGCGGCGTGTGGCACTCTCCTGCAAAAAAGAACGGCTGAATTTTTACTACCGTCTTGGCTTTGCGGCGGAGGATACCGTGCAGCGCTATGCGCTGGACGGGCTGCCGGAGGAAAAATAAAGGGCCTGCGCAGCCGGGAGGAAAAACAGGGCGGCGTGCCGCCGACACTACGATGAAAGAGGACAGGGAATGATCGAGCAGTTTTATGATCTGTCGCGCCCGCTGCTGGACGCAGACGAAAGGGCGCTGGCGCTGTGCCGGGAGCAGTTTGCCCGGCTGGAGGAAATCAAGGAATACAACCAGCTAAAAATGCTGAAGGCTTTCACGGACTGCCGCGTGGGCGGCAGCCATCTTGTGGGTACCACAGGCTACGGCATGGACGACGCGGGGCGCGGAAAGCTGGAGGAAGTGTTCGCTGTGCTGACGGGCAGTGAGGCGGCGCTGTTCCGCCACAACTTTATGTCCGGAACGCATACGCTCAGTGTGGCGCTGTTCGGTGTGCTGCGCCCGGGAGACCGCATGGTCGCCGTCACGGGCCGTCCCTACGACACGCTGGCCGGCGTGATCGGTATCGACGGCACCCATTACGGAAACCTGATGGAATTCGGCGTGCAGTACGATGAGGTGGAGCTGCTGGCGGACGGCACGCCGGACCTTGCAGGCATTGCCCGGAAGTGCCGCGGGGCAAAGATGTGTTACATTCAGCGCAGCCGCGGTTACGCCGCGCGGCCCGCGCTTTCGCTGGAGCAGATCGAAGCCGTCAGCCGCGCAGCCAAGGCGGTGCAGCCGGATATCATCGTCATGGTGGACAACTGCTACGGAGAGTTCACCCAAAAACAGGAGCCCACCCAACGCGGGGCGGACCTGATGGCGGGAAGCCTCATCAAAAATCCGGGCGGCGGCATCGCGCCCACGGGCGGCTACATCGCGGGCCGGGCCGATCTGGTGGAGCTTTGCGCCCACCGCCTTTCCGCGCCCGGCGTGGGCGGGGAGATCGGCTGCACGTTGGACATGCTGCGCGGCATGTATCTGGGCCTGTACTATGCGCCCGGCGTGGTGTGCGAGGCGCTGAAAACCAGCGTGTATGCAGCCTGTCTGTTCGAGCTTCTTGGTTATGCGGCCACCCCGACTTACGGCGCGCAGCGGAACGACATTATCACCAGTGTGGAGACGGGAAGCCCGGAGGGCATGGTGGCGCTGTGCGGCGGCGTGCAGGCGGGCAGCCCCGTGGACAGCTTTGCAGCGCCCGAACCGGGGGACATGCCCGGTTACGAGGATCCCGTCATCATGGCGGCGGGTGCATTTACCATGGGCAGCAGCATCGAGCTTTCCGCCGACGGCCCGCTGCGCGCGCCGTATACCGTGTATATGCAGGGCGGCCTGAATTTTGCCGCCGCCCGCGCGGGCGTGCTGCTGGGCGCGGACCGCATGCTGCGCCTGCGGCGCTCCGAATGAAACCCACCCCGAACGGAGGAGGAACATAAAATGAAAATATTCAACACGATGACGCGTAAAAAGGAAGAGCTCACGCCGCTGGTGCCGGGGGAATACCGCATTTATGTATGCGGCCCCACGGTGTACAACTATGTGCATATCGGCAATGCGCGCCCGGTGGTGGTGTTCGATACGCTGCGCCGCTATCTGGAGTATCAGGGAAACAGGGTGCTGTTTGTTTCCAACATCACGGACATCGACGATAAGATCATCGCCAAGGCCAATGAGGCGGGCGTTTCCATGCAGGAGTACGCGGGCCGTTATGAGGCGGAGTTTTTAAAGGATTGCGACGGTCTGAACGCGCTGCCGCCCACGGTGCGCCCCCGTGCCACGGAGCACATCGACGAGATATTGTCCATCGTGGCGGACATCATTGAAAAAGGCTACGGTTATGTGGCCAAAAACGGCGACGTATATTTCCGCGCCAAAAAATTCAAGGAATACGGCAAGCTTTCCCATCTGGTGCTGGAGGACCTTGAAAGCGGGAACCGCGCGCTTCGCAGCCAGATGGACGGCGATTTGAAAGAGGACCCCGCGGATTTTGCCGTGTGGAAGGCCGCGAAGCCCGGCGAACCGTACTGGGACAGCCCCTACGGCAAGGGACGTCCGGGCTGGCACATCGAGTGCAGCGCTATGGCGCGCAGGCATCTGGGCAAGACCATCGATATCCACGCAGGCGGCGAGGATCTGATCTTCCCTCACCACGAAAACGAGATCGCCCAGAGCGAATGTGCCAACGGCTGCACCTTTGCGCGGTACTGGATGCACAACGGTTTTTTGAACATCGACAACCATAAGATGAGCAAAAGCGCCAACAATTTCTTTACCGTGCGCGAGCTGAGCGAGGTATACGGCTACGAGCCCATCCGTTACTTTCTGCTGACAGGGCAGTACCGCGGCCCGCTGAACTACACCGCCGAGCTGATCGGCGCATGCAAGGCCAGCCTGGAGCGCCTGTACACCTGCCGGAACAACCTGGACTTTGCCATTGAAAATGCTCACGGCGACGATGAGACGCTGGTGGAAAAGGCCGCGGCTGCCCGTGGAAAATTCTGTGCCGCCATGGACGACGACCTGAACACGCCCGATGCGCTGGCCGCGCTGTTTGACTTTGTGCGTGAGATCAACACGCTTGCGCCGCAGAGCAGCAGAGCTGCGCTGGAGGCCGCGGCGGATGCTTTTGACGCGCTGACGGGCGTGCTGGGCATCCTATATAACCGCAAGAAGGACGAGATCCCTGCGGATATCCTGGCGCTTGTGGACGAGCGCGCGGCCGCGAAAAAGGCAAAGGACTGGGCCCGCGCCGACGCCATCCGCGCGGAGCTGACGGAGAAGGGCTATGTGGTGGAGGATACTCCCAAAGGCCCGAAAGTGAGCCGCGCAAAATAAGCCGCTCTATCCAAAACACATGACATATCAAACGCCCCGGCGCCGCTATAAACAGCGGCGCCGGGGCGTTTGTGTCGGATTTTTTATTGCTCCGCAATAAAAACGTATCCGGATGGCCGTGGGTCGTGCCCGGCCCACGGCATTAAAATCTCAAGCACCCGGGCACAAAGTGCCCGGGTGCGCGTAAAAACAGCAGCTGCGCTGCTGTTTTTTATGCCGCGTCTGCGGCTTCGTCGTCTGCATCCGGGGCGGCGGCAGTGTAGTCCAGGCCTACATCCACGCCCGCGTCACGGTCGGCCAGAGCCTGGGGAATGCCGGGAAAGAAGCGGGCCAGGCAGTCGCCGTGAGGGTGCAGGCCGTCGTAAAAATCGGCTGATGTGGCGGGAATGGCATAAGGATTATAGCTGCCGTACACGGGGATATTGTATTTTTTTCCAAGCGCGCGCGCGGCTTTCTCGGTGCCGAACAGGCCGCCGTAACGCTCGGTGTCCGATAGGGCGCGGTCGTAGATAATGGGGTGGTAGGGCGAGAGGAGGATGATGACGTTGATGCCCTTCTCCTGCATATACTGGAGCCATTTTTCAAAGATGGCCAGCCGCTGAGCGTCCGGTTCTGTGTAATAATCCAGACGGAACATGCCGTTGTTGGCGACCTCCAGCGCGGCATGGTCCACGGCGTCCTGTTTCCAGCCGCGGAATTCCCGGTCGTACACCAGACTGCCGTCGGAACATTTTACCTCGGTATCCTGCTGATACAGGGCGCTGTCGTCCACGGTCTGGGCAGCGCCGCTCTTGTTGGAGCCCTTCAGCATATACTCGATGTTGCCCTGAAAATAGGTCAGATCAAACAGATTTTTCCATGTCTTGGAAAGGTCCTTTTTTTCATACTCTGTGGGAACGCCCAGCTTTTCCGTCAAAAATTCAGCATACAGCGATGGATCGTTGGAGCCGTTGGCGTCCACATCTGTATTGAACAGCCACGGGTCCAGCCCGATGATGACGTTTTTCGGCAGCTTGCCCGCCTTGTCATACAAAGAAAATACGCTCAGCACATCGTTGAAATCCCCGCCGGAGGTACCGCTGTTGTAAAAGCTGGTGCCGACCATTTCACGCGTCAACTGCAAAATGCGGCTGGAACCGAGGGCGATGGTCTCAGGGGTGGTCTCTTCGTTCATGTTGGCGACAATGACTTCAAGCACTTCGAGCTCACGTCCATTGAGCTGGTTGAACCCGACAACGTTTTTTCCTTCAAACAGCATCGTGGCGATCTCCCGAAGATAGGTATCGCCCAAGAAGTAGCCCTGACAATCCACGCCGTAATTGACTGCGACCAGCAACGCAAACACAGGTGTAAACAGCAGTGCCCCCAACGCCAGGCGCAGCGCGGAAAGCAAACGGCTGCCCAAAAAGCGCAATCGTTTTTTCATCTGCCGTCCTCCTTAAAACCTTCCGTAAATAGAGCCTGAGTTGGCAAATGAGCCGAAGAACAGCATGCCCAGCACCAGCGCGTAATACAGCGGCCACCGCAGGAAGATGGGTATCTTGCGGATGGTGCGGTTCACCGGCTCCTGCACAGATTCCAGCGTTTCCACCACAAGGATGCTCACAGCCAGTACCAGCGCCGTCTGCACCGAAAGCCCGATGGAAACAAGCGCGCGGCCAATGGCGTCCGGCGCGGTGAACAGCTTGCCCCAGCCCGAAAACAGATGGCCGTAGATATACAGCGCGTCCGCAATGCCCTTACTGCCTTCAAACACCTCCGACGAACGGAAGAAGATGATACAGCTTGTGAACAGCAGATAGGTAACAGCGGTCTGGAAAATGCGCCGCACAGGCGTGAAATGATACAGCGGATTATGCCGCGTCAATTTACGCCGCGCGTCCTGCGTGGCCTTGCCTACGCACAGGTAAACGCCGTTGAGAAGGCCCCACACCACCATAGACAGGGAGGCGCCGTGCCACAGACCGCTTACAAGGAAAACAACAAGCTGGTTTATGTACTGCCGCGCCTTGCCACGGCGGTTGCCGCCCAAAGGAATGTACAGGTAATCACGGAACCAGCTCGTCAGGCTGATGTGCCAGCGCCGCCACAGTTCGGTAAAGGAGCGGGCGCGCAGCGGCTGGCGGAAGTTTTCCGTCAATTCAAACCCAAACACGGCCCCCGCGCCAAGCGCCACGTCACATCCGGCGGAAAAATCACAGTAAAGCTGATAAGTATACAGCAAGCTGGCCAGCAGCAGGATGGGGCCGGTGTATGCGCCGTAACCCGGGTTGCCGTACACCGCATCCACCGCTGTTCCCAGCGTGTTGGCAATGACGAATTTTTTGAAAAAGCCCCACAGAATGCGGAACAGCCCGCCTGAAACGCGGGCGTAATCGAAGGTCTGCGGCGTTTTGAATTGGGGGATCATATGCTCCGCGCGCTCGATGGGGCCTGTGACGATACAGGGGAAAAAGCTGACAAAGAGCGCATAAAAGAAAAAGTTCTTCTCCGCACGCTGCCGGCCGCGGTACACGTCGATGACATAGCCCAGCGCGGCAAAGGTGAAATAACTGATGCCCACCGGCGCGAGAATATCCAGGCTGGGGGCCGTATAATGCAGGCCGAAGGAATCCAGCAGCGCAGCCAGCGTTTCGCCCAAAAAGTTGAAGTATTTATAATAGAACAGACAGCCCACGCACAGCGCCAGCGACACGACCAGACAGACGCGGCGCATCCATTTGACGCGCAGACGTTCCAGCAGCAGCGCCGCCGCCCAGGTGACGGCCGAGGCCGAAAGCAGCAGCGCCACAAAGCCCGCATTTTCCGGGTCGTACATATAAAACAGGTAACTGCACACCAGCAGCCAGTAGGGACGCACCGCCTTGGGCAGCACAAAGTAGGCTAGGCACGTGCCCGCCAGGAACACAAGGAACGCAACAGCGAAAAAGCTGCTCATGCGCAAAACTCCTTCCGGGGAGGATCGCCGCCCATGGGCGGCACCAGACTATTGAAAAAGGCAAAGAAGTAAAAGAAGCGTCCGGGGAAAAAGCTGGCGGTGGCAAAGTCATGCATCTTTGCGCGGCAAAGTGCAGGCCACGCGGCGAATGCCGCCAAAAAGGGGTGGTGATTGCGCCCGCAGGCGCGTGTCGGAACGGTGCGAAGCCTCCCTTGCGGGCAACCGCGCTGAAAGCGCGGCTCTTAGCGCGCAGACGCCCCCGCAGGGCCAGTGCCGAGGCATGTGTAGAGCGAAGCGGCCGCCGAAGGCCGCCGTGCGCGGCGAACGGGACCAAAGGCCCTGGTCGTAAGCAGCTTTTTTGACAAGCTGTCGCCGCCTTTGGACGGCGCGTTACGAGGCTTTTTCGTTTTCCGTTTGCTTATCCTGCGCCGCGAGCTGCACTTCCAGTCTGCGCACGCGCTCTTCCAGGAGGGCGTTTTCCTGCGCAAGGCGCTTGATCTTTTCCGCGAAGCCGGAGACGATGCTGGAAAGGCTGAGCAGCAAAAGCAGGATGAACGCGATGACAAGGAGGAATACCACGTTCACGGGCACAGCCATGCCCAGCAGGTCTGTCAGCACCAGAACGACATAAGGAAATACTGCGAAAACGAGCAGCACTCCGGCCGAAATGAGCCAGATGATGGAGTACCGCACCGTGAGCTTTTTCTTTTTGAGCAGCCACAGGATGAGGGCAAGATAGCACACCGCACCCAGCAAAAGGCCGACACGCAGGATAGGGCTGATGCTCTGCCAGTTCATGCGCGGCCCTCCTTCCGTCTGCCGGAGGTGATGCGGAACACCACCAGCGCAATGCTCACCTTCACCATATAATAAACCGATTTAAAAGGGCTGATGGACGATTTGCCGCCCATGCGCTCTTCCATGACGACCGGGGCTTCGCCCACACGGTAGCCGTTCAGAACAGCGGTGATAATGGCCTCCGGCTCCGGGTAGTCCTGGGCGTAATGGTCGGCAAAATAGGCGGTCAGTTCCTTGTTGCAGGCGCGGAAGCCGCTGGTGGTGTCCAGTATGCGCACGCCGCACAGAAGACGGATCATCACGCTGATGAAGTTGATGCCCAGCCGGCGCATGAAGCTCGTCTGAAAGCCCTCCTTCGTGATAAAACGGCTGCCGATGCACATGTCCAGCCTGCCCTCGGCCACGGGCCGCACCACGTCCGCCAGAAACAACGGGTTGTGCTGGCCGTCGCCGTCCATCTGCACGGTGACGTCATAGCCGTGCTCCCGGGCGTATAAGTAGCCGCTCTGTACGCCGCCGCCGATGCCAAGGTTTACGGGCAGAGAAATGTAATTGTAGCCGCGGGCTCTGCACAGCGCCGCGCTGCCGTCGGTGGAGCAATCGTTGACGATCAGGTAATCCACGTCCGGCGCGGCAGCGTGCAGGCGTTCCACCACGCGGTCCAGGTTTTCTTCTTCGTTGTAGCAGGGGATGATCACAAGGGTCTTCAAACCGTCACCTCTTTGGGCGGGCGCGCCCGCCGTATCAAGTAATAATACGCGGCAAAAAAAGGTTTTGTTACATTTTTTTACCGGAAAGCACAAAATCCTCCAGCTGCCGCAGCAGCGGCGCGCGCCGGAAATGGGCTTCGTAATAGGCCCGGCCCGCACGGCCAAGGGCCGCGCGCCGCTCCGGCGGCATATCGGCCAGGGCCAGCAGGTTTTCGTACAGTCCGTGTGCGTCACCTGCGGGGCTCGTTAAACCGGCGGCGGCTTCGTCCATCACGCGGGCGGCTTCACCGCTCACCGAAACAAGGCACGGCCGCCCGGCGGCTAAGTAGCTGGTGATTTTTGCGGGCACCGTCAGTCCCACGTCCTCGCTGGCATTCAGTGCGGCAAACAGTGCGTCCGCCATCGTGTGATAGGCAGGGATATCCGTTACGGGATGCTGTCCCTCGAATGTGAACCAATCCGCTACATCCGCTGCGGCAATTTCCTGCTCAAGGGCGTCGCGGCTCATGCCGTCTCCCACGATAACAAAATGCACGTCCCGGCGGTCTGCCGCTTTCAGCCGCCGCGCGCATTCCACCAGAAGCGGCAGGTTCTGCGCGGGGCTAATGTTGCCCGCGAACACCACGTTGAACCGCCCGGCAAAGCGGCTTTCCAGAGCCGCGTCATGCACGTCCTGCGCATACAGGTCTTCACAGTATTGGGGCACCACGGTGCGCTGCGCCCGGGGCGCGATGGCGGCCAGGCGTTCGTCCAGAGCCGGGCTCATGGCCACAAGGCGTTCGCTGCGGCGGTAAAACCAGTGGGAAACGCCCGCAGCCACGGCGCGCAGCGCCTTGTTTCGCACAGGCATCACCGAATACAGGTTTTCCGGCCAGAGGTCCAGCACGTAGGTGGTGAGCGGCACGCGGTGCAGCTTTGCGTACACGACGGCGGGCAGCATCATCAGCACGGGGCTGGTTTCGTAGCAGAACACGGCGTCATATTTCCTTCCGTGCAGGCGCGGCAGATTGAACAGCGCCGTAACGGGGAAGGAAATATAATTGAGGAAGATGCGCAGGGAGGTGTTGCCCCTGCGACGTATTTCGCCCGCGCGGAAGATCTGCACGCCGGCATGGCTCTCGCGCCGGGGGCCGGTATAACGGTACCCCTCAAACCACTCGCCTTTTGGATAGTTGGGCAGGCCGCACAATACATCCACCTCACATCCGTCTGCCGCAAAGCCCGCGCAGATGTCGGTGATGCGGAAATTTTCGGGCCAATAGTGCTGGCTCACCACAAGAATGCGTTTGCCTTTCACGCAAAAACTCCTTTTTTCAGTGTTCCGGGGTGGGAAAAAGACGGCAAAGCGTCAATCCTTGCGCCATACCATTTTGTTTACAACGCCCACATAGCTCTGGATGATCTTCACCACTTTGACGGAAACGTCCTCGGTGTAATTGGGTACGGGAATGCCGAAATCGCCGTTTTGATTCATGGCCACGGCGGTAGCCACGGCCTGCTCCACGCCGCCCCCGCTGATGCCCGCAAGGATAAAGCAGCCTTTGTCCAACGCCTCGGGCCGTTCGGTGGAGGTGCGGATGCACACCGCGGGAAAAGGGCGGCCGACACTGGTGAAGAAACTGGATTCCTCGGGCAGCGTGCCGGAATCGCTCACCACGCAGAAGGCGTTCATCTGCAGGTGGTTGTAATCGTGGAAGCCCAGCGGTTCATGCAGCCGCACCCGGGCGTCCAGCTTGAAATTCCGCTGCTCGAGGAATTTTTTGCTGCGGGGGTGGCACGAATACAGAATGGGCATGTCGTAGGCTTCGGCCAGACGGTTGACGGAACGGAACAGGTCGAGAAAATTTTTCTCGGTGTCGATGTTCTCCTCCCGATGGGCCGAGAGCAGGATATAGCGCCCTTTTTCAAGGCCCAGCCGCTCCAGCACATCGCTGGCTTCGATCTTGGCAAAATTGGCACGCAGGACCTCGGCCATGGGGCTGCCCGTCACATAGGTGCGCTCTTTGGCCGTGCCCTCGGCGTTCAAATAGCGGCGCGCATGCTCAGAGTAGCACAGGTTCACGTCGCTGATGTGGTCCACGATGCGGCGGTTGGTCTCCTCGGGCAGGCACTCGTCAAAGCAGCGGTTGCCGGCCTCCATGTGAAAGATGGGGATGTGCAGGCGCTTGGCTGCGATGGCGGAAAGACAGCTGTTCGTGTCGCCCAAAATCAGCAGCGCGTCGGGCTTCTGCTGCGCCATCAGCGCATAGCTCTTGGCAATGATGTTGCCGATGGTCTCTCCCAGATCACTGCCCACGGCGTTCAGATAAAAATCCGGCGCGCGCAGTTCCAGATCCTCGAAGAAAATCTGGTTGAGCGTATAGTCGTAATTCTGGCCCGTGTGGACCAGAAGCTGATTAAAATACCGGTCGCATTTTTTGATGACGGCGGAAAGGCGGATGATCTCCGGCCTTGTGCCGACGATGGTCATGAGTTTGATCTTTTCCATGTTCACACCTCAAGGAAATAGGTATCCGGACGCTCCGGGTCAAAGGGCTCGCTGGCCCACATCACGGTGACCATATCACTCTCGCCTACATTCTCAATGTTGTGGGTGTAGCCCGTGGGAATGTCCACCACTTCCAGCTTATCGCCGGAGACGCGGTATTCGTACACGGCTTCGGTGTTCAGCCGGCGGAAGCGGATGATGCCCTCGCCCTTCACCACCAGAAATTTCTCGTTTTTGGTGTGGTGCCAGTGATTGCCCTTTACGACGCCGGGCCTGGAAATGTTGACGGACACCTGTCCGCGCTCCGGGGTGCGCAGGAACTCCGTAAAGCTGCCACGCGCATCGCAGTGCATGTCCAGCGGATAGGAGAAGCCGTCTGTGGGAAGATAAGAAAGGTATGTCGCATACAATTTCCGTGTGAAGGCGTCGCCCATGTCCGGTACGTCCAGCTTGCCGCGGCTGCCGCGGAAGCTTTCAATCAGCTCCGCCAGACGGCCAAGCGTCACATCATAGGCATCGCACATCAGATGGCAGTAGCCGGGAATGGAGCAGTCCCGCGCGGCACGCCCCTCCATCGCGGCGATGAAGCTGGCCACCACGTCGTCGATGTATACCAGAGGGAAGCTGTATGCCGGGTCCCGCACGTCGATGGGCAGGCCGTTTGCGATGTTGTGGCAGAACGTGGCCACAACGCTGTTGTAGGACGGGCGGCACCATTTGCCGAACACGCCCGGCAGGCGGTACACCAGCGCGGGCGCGCCGGTGGCGCGCTCGTGGGCGAAAATAAGCTCCTCCGCCTCCCGCTTGCTTTTGCCGTAGTCGTTGTCCAGCTCCGCCTGGATGGAGGAAGTGACGAGCACAGGCGCTTTGTTGCCCGCCGCAGCCAGCAGGGCGAGCAGGTGCTCGGTGAAGCCCCGGTTGCCCTCGTAAAATTCATCCGGATTTTGGGGGCGGTTCACGCCCGCCAGATGAAACACAAAGTCCGTCCGGGCGGCGTAGTCCGCCAGAAGCTCTTTTGGCGTGTCGACGTCGAACAAAAGCAGGTCGTTCCAGCCTTCGTTGCGAAGCTGGGCGACAAGGTTTTTTCCCACAAAACCGCCTGCCCCTGTAATGAGCAGCGTTTTTTTCTTATTTTCCAAGCGCGGCCAGCTCCTCTTTCACATATTCAAGGCTCAGCAGCTTGTCCACGACCTCATCCACCGTCAGGCGGCGGGTATTGTGGCTGGTGTAGTCCTCGGGCGCCTGGGTGCGCACCTCGCCGTTGACAAAGTATTTGTCGTAGTTCAGATCGCGGCCGTCGGCGGCCACGCGGTAATAACCGCCCAGGTCCTCGCTGCGCGTTTTTTCCTCTCGGGTGAGCAAGGTTTCATACAGCTTTTCCCCGTGGCGCGTGCCGATGATGTGCGTGCCGGTATCGCCGAACAGCTTCTGCACGGCTTTGGCAAGGTCTCCAATGGTGGAGGCGGGGCTTTTCTGCACAAACAGGTCGCCGGGATTGGCGTGCCCGAACGCAAAGGCCACAAGGTCCACGGCTTCGTCCAGGCTCATCAGGAAGCGGGTCATCTCCGGGTCGGTGATGGTGATGGGCTTGCCCGCTTTGATCTGGTCGATAAACAGGGGGATAACGCTGCCGCGGCTGGCCATGACGTTGCCGTAGCGGGTGCAGCAGATGGTGGTAGCCTCGGCCCTGACGGTGCGCGCCTTCGCGCCGATAACTTTTTCCATCATTGCCTTGCTGATTCCCATGGCATTGATGGGGTACGCCGCTTTATCGGTGGAGAGGCAGACGACCTTTTTTACGCCCGCATCGATGGCGGCTGTCAATACGTTGTCGGTGCCCAGCACGTTGGTGCGCACGGCCTCCATGGGAAAGAACTCGCAGCTCGGCACCTGCTTGAGCGCGGCCGCATGGAAGATATAGTCTACGCCGCGCATCACGCCGCGCAGGCTGTCCGGATTGCGCACGTCGCCGATGTAAAATTTGATCTTGCCGCTCAGCTCCGGATATTTGAGCTGGTAATCGTGGCGCATATCGTCCTGCTTTTTTTCGTCGCGGGAAAAGATGCGGATCTCGCCGATGTCCGTGGATAAAAAGTGTTTGAGCACCGTATTGCCGAAAGAACCGGTACCGCCCGTGATGAGCAGTGTTTTACCTGCAAATACTGTGGATTCCATGTCGAAACCTCCAAGAATGGGCGCGCGGCCCTGTAATGTCACGTAAGAAAAGTATAACCTTGTACAGTATACCATAATCCGCCCGGGATGCCAAGATTTTGACGGATTTCGCCGTTTGACGGTCCGCTTGGGTTCTGGTATTATTTTCTTAGCTGTCCTGCGCAGCGGCGCGCGGGGCGGAAAGCAGGGCCTGCGCAGCAAGGGCGCATGCAAAAGCAGGCCTGCCCGTCCGCAAGCGTGAAGAAATTCAGCGCGGCTGCAAAAAGACAAAGCTTCCCATTATTAAAAAAGGAGGTTGATCGATTTTTATGGACACAGTCCTGCCCAGTTTATTTCTGCAGGTCGTACTCATTGCCTCTAACGCGTTTTTCGCCATGAGCGAGTTTGCGGTGGTGTCTGTCAACACACAGAAGATGAAGCGCCTGGCCGAGGGCGGCAGCAAGCCCGCCGCGCGTCTGCTCGTCATCACCGAGGCTCCGTCGGACTTTTTGGCCACCATTCAGGTGGGCGTTACGCTGTCCGGCTTTCTGGCTTCGGCCGCAGCCGCGGACAGCTTCGCGGACCCATTGGTCTCCGCGCTGTCGTTTGTTCCCATTCCCGCGTCTACGCTGCGCGGCGTGACGGTGTTTCTCATCACCATTATTCTTTCTTATTTCATGCTGATTTTCGGCGAGCTTGCGCCCAAGCGCATCGCTATGAAGAATCCGGACGGCGTGGCGCTCAAGGTCGTGGGCGTCATATGGGCGCTGAACAAGGTGTGCAAGCCCGTCATCAAGCTGATCGCCGCGTCCACCAACCTTGTGCTGCGTCCCTTGGGCATCGGCCCGGCCAGTGAGGAGGAGCCGGTGGCGGAGGAAGATATTCTGATGATGGTGGAGGCCGGCGAGGAGACAGGCGCCGTGGACGAACGCGAGCACGAGATGATCAAAAACATCTTCGAGTTCGACGACCGCAAGGTGTCCGAGATCATGACGCACCGCACCGATGTGGTGGGCGTGCCCGTGACGGCCACGCTGCAGGACATCGTGGCGCTGCAGGCGGAAAACCGTTTCTCCCGCATCCCGGTATATAAAGAGGACCTGGACGATATCGTGGGCGCTGTGTTCGTAAAAGACCTTGTCCCCCTGCTTGAGCCGGGCCGATATGCCGACGCCACGCCGGAAAAATACATGCGAAGCGTGCTGTATGTGCCCGAGGGGATGACGTGCTCCAACCTGCTGCACGCATTTCAGAAAGCGCGTGTGCACCTGGCCATCGTCGTAGACGAATACGGCGGCACGGAAGGCATGGTGACCATGGAGGACCTGCTGGAGACGATCGTGGGCGATCTGGACGACGAGCACGAGGACGACAACGCCGTCGTCACGCTGGCGGACGGCGTGTATGAGGTGGGCGGCGATGTGCCGGTGAATGAACTGGAGGGCCTTTTGGGCGAGGATATTTTTGAAAATGCCGACTGTGATACCATCGGCGGCTTCATCACCGAGACATTGGGCCGTATCCCGCAGGCGGGCGAGACTCTGCCGCTGGAGACGCTGGGCTATACCCTCACCGTAGCGGAGGCCACGCCCCGCGCTGTGACGAAGGTGACCATCACCCGCACGGCTGAAAAAACGGCCGATCCGCAGCCCGCGCCGGAGCAGAAGCGCCGTTTCGGGCGCAAAAAAGACAGGGACGGGGAAAAGTGAGCCTGTCCAAGGATAAAAGCAGGCACAAACCCGGGCACGGACGTGTCCGGGCGCCTGGACCACAAAGCCCGCTGCGGCGGTAAAACAAAGGAGAGCTGAACAATGCGCGCTTATGAACGCCTGATGAATTATGTAAAAGTACACACCACGTCCCAGGACGGCACGGGGCGAACGCCCACTACGGAGCGCCAGCTGGACCTGGCGCGGATGCTGGCGGAGGAGATGCGCGCGATGGGCATAGCCGACGCGCGCGTGGACGGCTTCGGCTATGTGTACGGAAGCCTGCCCGCTACGCCCGGCTGCGAAAAAAGCCCGGCCATCGGCTGGATCGCCCACATGGATACGGCCCAGGCATTCTCCGGCGAGAATGTGCAGCCCATTCTGCATGAGAATTATGATGGCGGCGACGTGGCCCTGCCGCAGTGCGGCCGCGTACTGAAAACGTCCGAGTTCCCGTTCCTGAACGGGCTGAAGGGAAAAACGCTCATCACGGCCGACGGCTCCACGCTTCTGGGCGCGGACGATAAGGCGGGCATTGCGGAGATATTGACGGCATGTGAACAGCTCCTGCAAAGCGGCGCGCCCCATGGCCCGGTGAAGATCGCCTTCACGCCGGACGAGGAAGTGGGCGAAGGCGCGGACCATTTCGACGTGCCGGGCTTCGGGGCGGCTTATGCCTATACGATGGACGGAGGCGAGGTGGGCGAGATATCCTACGAGAACTTCAACGCCGCGTCCGCTGTGTTCCGCATCACGGGCGTTTCGGTACACCCGGGCAGCGCCAAGGACACCATGGTAAACGCGCTGAAGCTGGCCTGTGAGATCGACGGCATGCTGCCGCCGCGGGAGGTGCCTGAGCACACCGAGGGCCGGGAGGGCTTTTTCCACATGGACGCTCTGTCCGGAGACACGGCTGCCGCGCGTCTGGAATATATTGTGCGCGACCATGACCGGGAAAAGTTTGAGGCGCGCAAGAAGCTGCTGCGCGGCGTGGAAAAGGCCATGACGGAAAAGTATCCCACAGCGCGGGTGGAGCTTGCGCTCAAGGACAGCTACTACAACATGCTGGAGCAGATCCGTCCCTGCATGCACCTCATTGACAATGCGAAAAAGGCCTGCGAGGCGGCGGGTGTACAGTGGTTTGAGGAGGCGACGCGCGGGGGCACAGACGGTGCGCGGCTGTCGTATATGGGTTTGCCCTGCCCGAACCTGGGAACCGGGGGCCATAACTTCCACGGGCCTTACGAGTGTATCACGGCAGAAAGTATGGACAAGGCCGTGGAGATCATTTTAAATATCATCGCGCTGTACGCGGCGTAAGCGGGGATAGTTTGAAAGGGGCGGGCCCCTTTCATTGAAAATCACTGCGGGCAGGCCCAAAGGGCTGCCCGTGAGCGGGCGCGCGCCGCGCGCCCGGTATGGACAAGGCCGTGGAGATCATTTTAAATATCATCGCGCTGTACGCGGCGTAAGCGGGGATAGCTTGAAAGGGGCGGATCCCTTTCATTGAAAATCACTGCGGCAGGCCCAAAGGGCTGCCCGTGAGCGGGCGCGAGGCCTGGACAAATAAGCACAAAACGGGGAGGCGGCGCCTCCCCTCTTTTTCATTTGCGTTTTGTGAAATTTGCGCAAAACATGCGGAAATATGAAATATTTTGTTCCTGCCGGACGTATAACAAACAAAGGGATGCCCCAGAGGGAAAGGAAGTGCTTTGTTGTGAAAAAAACTGTATGGAAGCTGTTCGCACCGGCGCTCTGTGCCGCTGTGCTGTTTGCCGCGTGTTCAAAGGATGACAGCTCGTCTTCGCGTCCGCAGAGCGTTTCAACACCGCCTGCAAGCTCCAGCGTACCGCCGGCAAGCGCATCGTCGCAGCCTGCAAGCTCCAGCAGCGCGGCGTCATCGGAGGCGGCAAGCAGCGTGCCGGCGTCCAGCTCTGCCGCTTCGTCCTCCGCGGCCGCCACGCCCACGCAGAGCACACGCCGCGGCGCTACGGTACGCGCGGACGGCGGCCTGCGTCTGCGCGCATCCGCCAGCGAAAAAAGCGAAAAGCTGCTCACGATCCCCGACGGCACGCACATCGAGTGTACCGGCTGGCAGAGCGGGTGGGCCAAAACGACCTACGAAGGCAAAACAGGCTATGTCTCGGCAGTGTACTTATTGTATGACGGCAAGGTGCGTGCGGACGGCGGCCTGCGCCTGCGCAGCGGCCCGGGCGAAAGCTACGAAAAACTGCTCACCGTGCCGGACGGCACCGTGCTGCCCTGCATTTCCCAGGGGGACGGCTGGGTGAAAACGACCTACAACGGCAAAACAGGTTATGTTTCTCAGGACTATCTGATGGTTCCCGTTACCGTGCGTGCGTCCACGGGCCTGAACCTGCGCGCCTCTGCCAGCGAAACGGCCGAAAAGCTGCTCACCATTCCCAACGGCACCGTAGTGCAGTGCTACGGCAACAAGGAGAATGAGTGGGCCAGGGTGGCTTACAACGGCAAGGCGGGCTATGTTTCCTATCTTTATATCGCCTATGATTGAGCGGTGAAACGGGCCGGAAGAAACTGAAAGCGGGGCTTAAAGGAAGTGTTTATCCATGAGAAAAGCAGCGGCATTCATTTTTGCAATAACGCTTTGCGCGCTGTTGTCCGGCTGCGGAAAAGCAATGACCATCAGCCTTCCGTTTGCGGCCTCGGACGTGGAAAATGTTGAAATGTACCGTTATGCCGTTCCGGCCTCCGCTGAAAAAAAGATCATAACGCAGGCGGATGACATCGGCGCGCTTTGCGCCGTGTTTTCGGAACTGCCCGTGAGCGACCGAAAAACTGAGCCGGTCGCGGGGGGAGCGGTAACGAGCTTCCGGTTCAACCTTTCGGACCATACAAGCTATGAAATTATTTATTGCGCAGAGGCTGTTAAGAAAGGCCGATTGAAGCTCCCCGCAGAACAGCAGGATTATTTCACCTCCGCAGATATTGGAGGCTGCTGGGACGGCTGTGCCTATGAAGCGGTGGATACGGGCGAAGGTGAGCTGTCGTCATACAGTTGAACCACGGTTTCCCGGCGGTTCAAAACCGCATGGCGGGGCTGCTGCAAGTAAAAAAGAACCATTCGGGACGGCTGCCTCGGCGTGCTGTTCCGGTGTATAAAAGCGCGTTCCGTCCGAGCCTGTGGCTTTGCGGAGCGCGCTTTTTATCATTCCATATAAAAGCGGCTTTCTTTTTCGGTGCAGAATGTGTAAACTGGAGAAAAGCATAAAATTTTTTGAAATGCTTTACTGATTTACTTGACTAAAGCGAACGGCTGTATTATACTGCTTTTATCACGGAAAACGGAGCGGCCGCACCGGCCGGAAACGCCGCCGTGGAAGGCGAACGCGGGAGCCGGCTTTGCCCGGCCCGCCCGCGCCGCAGAACAAAGGGGGCAAGCGCCAATGGAGATCGAAACGGGACGTCTGCCGAAGGACGAGCAGGTGCCGCTGCTTTTGCGCGGACTGTTTGAGCAGCGCGGCTACCGCCGCTACCGGATGAGCAATTTTGAAGCCTATGACCTGTACCGGGAGAATAAAAACTTTCTCGAAAGCGAAGGGATCATCACCTTCACCGATGCGTCGGGCCGGTTGATGGCTCTGAAGCCGGACGTTACCATGAGCATCGTCAAGCATACCAAGCCGGACGCTGTTTCCAGCAAGCTGTATTATGTGGAAAACGTGTTTCGTCTGGCGCCGCAGAGCGGCGAATACCGGGAGATCAGCCAGATGGGCCTGGAGTTCATTGGCGGCCAGGGCGGCTATGCCGAGGCCGAGGCCGTTGAATTGGCCGTGCGCAGCCTTGCGGCCATTGGCCCGCAGAGCGTTCTGGACGTGGGCCACATGGGTTTCATCACGGGCCTGCTGGACGTGCTGGGCGTCAGGGAGGAAGCCCGCGCCGCCGCGCTGGACGCGCTGCGGGCCAAAAACGCCCACACGCTGCGGGCCATCGCGGCCGAAAGCGGCTGCACACAGGAAGAGGCGGGCCAGCTTGCCGCGCTGGCGGCTTTGGCCGGGCCCTTCCCCGAAACGCTGGACGCCGCCCGCGCGCTGGTGGCCGCGCCGGGCATGGCGGACGCCTGCGGCGAGCTGCAGAGCCTGTACGACGCGCTGGAGGCTGTGGATGCGGCGGATACCCTGCGGCTGGATTTCTCCACGCTCAACGACATCGACTACTACAACGGCGTTGTGTTCAAGGGTTATGTCCGGGGCGTGCCCCGGGCCGTGCTGGCGGGCGGGCGTTACGACAACCTGATGCGCCGCTTCGGCAAGCCGCAGCCCGCCGTGGGCTTCGCGCTGTACTTGGGCGGGCTGGGCCGGGCGTTTGCGGAAAAATCCGATTACGACGTAGACACCCTTCTTTTGTATGATGCGGACCAAAGCCCGGCGCGGGTGGCGCGGGCGGTACAGAGCATTTTAAAAAGCGGCCGCAGCGTAAGGGCCGAACAGAGCGCGCCGGAGGGCCTGCGTGTACGCCAGACGTTGCGCCTTGGCCCGGACGGAGCGGTTCCCGTGACAGGAGGTGGCAAAATATGCTGAATATCGCCTTGCCCAAGGGACGCTTGGGCGACAAGGTATACGGGCTGTTTTCCTCCATTGGGTACGACTGCGCGGCCATTTACGAGGACAACCGGAAGCTGGTGTTTGAAAACCCGGAGCGCGGCGTGCGGTACCTGCTGGTGAAGCCCAGCGACGTGGCCATCTATGTGGAGCACGGAGCGGCCGACATCGGCGTGGTGGGCAAGGACGTGCTGCTGGAAACACAGCCTGATGTATATGAGCTGCTTGATTTGCAGCTGGGCCGCTGCCGCCTGGCTGTGGCAGCGAAAAACGGCTGGCAGGAGGATCTTTCGCTGCCATTGCGCGTGGCGACGAAGTACCCCCGCGTGGCAAAGGAGTATTACGAGGCGCAGGGCCGCCAGATCGAGATCATCCGGCTGAACGGCAGCATCGAGCTCGCGCCCATTCTGGGCCTTTCGGATGTGATCGTGGACATTGTGGAAACAGGCACGACGCTGAAGGAGAACGACTTGGGCGTGTTCGCGGACGTGGCCCAAAGCAGCGCGCGGCTCATTGCAAACAAGGCGAGCTATCAGTTCAGCGCCGGCGTCATCGACGGCATCTGCGGGAAGTTGAGGGAAAAGCTATGATTCGTGTGTTCAAAAGCGGGGAAGTGGCCCGCGCGGATATTTTATACCGGGGAGAATCCGGCAGCACGCAGGCCGTGGAGGACGCGGTGGCGGATATTCTGGCCGATGTGAAGAAAAACGGAGACGCGGCGGTGCTGCGCTATTGCGAAAAATTCGACGGTGTGAAGCTGGCGGGACTGCGCGTGGCGCAGGCGGATATCGACGCGGCCTACGAAGCGGCGGACCCGGAATTCATCCGGACGCTGACGATGGCCGCGGGCAACATCGAGGCCTTCCACAAACGGCAGATCCGCCGGAATTTTGTCATCAACGACACGCCCGGCGTGGTGCTGGGCCAGAAGGTGACGCCCATTGAGCGGGTGGGCCTGTATGTGCCCGGCGGCACGGCCAGCTACCCCTCCAGCGTGCTGATGAACGCTATTCCGGCGCGTCTGGCGGGCGTTTCGGAGATCATAATGGTAACGCCTCCCGCAAAGGACGGCAGTGTGGCGCCGGCCATTCTTACGGCCGCAAGGGTGGCGGGCGTGACGGCCATTTACAAAATGGGCGGCGCGCAGGCCGTGGCGGCGCTGGCCTACGGAACCGAAAGCGTGCCGAAGGTGGATAAGATCGTCGGCCCGGGAAACATTTTTGTGGCCGCCGCCAAGCGCCGGGTATACGGCATCGTGGACATCGACATGATCGCAGGCCCCAGCGAGATACTGGTGCTGGCCGACGCTGCGGCGAACCCCGCCTATGTGGCGGCGGACCTGCTAAGCCAGGCCGAGCACGACAGGCTGGCCACCGCGGTGCTGGTGTGCGACAGCGAGGCGCTGGCCGGGGCGGTTTCGGCGGAGCTGGAGCGGCAGATTCCCTTGCTGCCCCGGGCGGACATCGCCCGCGCGTCCATCGACAACAACGGCAAGATCATCATTGCACGGGACATGGCCGAGGGCGTGGACATCGCCAACGAGATCGCGCCCGAGCATCTGGAGGTCTGCGTGGACGACCCGTTCAGCCTTTTGAACAGCATCCGCAACGCGGGCAGCATCTTTTTGGGAAAAAACGTGCCCGAGGCGCTGGGCGATTATTTCGCAGGGCCGAACCACACGCTGCCCACGCTGGGGACGGCGCGCTTTTCCAGCCCGCTTTCCGTGGATGATTTCGTGAAAAAATCCAGTTTTATTTATTACACGAAAGAGGCGCTGGGCGTGGTGCAGGAGCACATCGTCGATTTTGCCGAGCGCGAGGGGCTTTCCGCTCACGCGCGCAGCGTGTCCATCCGGTTCGAGGACGGGCAGTAAGAAGAAGCAAAGGGGAAACGCGAATGGAGTTTATTGCGTTCATCGTGACGGTGCTTGTGGGCTTTGTGGCGGAAAGCCTGCTGGGGAATTGGCTGAACTGGCCCGGTGTGGGCGCAGTTTTCGCCGCTGCGGCAGCGGCGGCGTTCATTCTTCGGGCTCTGCGGCGCAAAGAAGCGCCTTCCGAAACACAAAGCGATGCCCGATCCCCGGGCGGTTGCTCCGGCGGGCAGGAAAAATGATTTTTGGTGCAGGGAGGCAGAGAAACGCATGAGCCGTTTTTTGGCGGGCGCGCTGCGCGCCGTTACGCCCTATACGCCCGGGGAGCAGCCGCGGGGCGTGGAAAACCTTATCAAACTGAACACGAATGAAAACCCGTACCCACCCAGCCCGAAGGTGCTGGAGGCGCTGAACGGCCGCGCGGCGGAAAACCTGCGCCTGTATTCGGACCCCGCGTGCGCGGATTTTCTGGCCGCGCTGGCAGAGACGTTCAGCGTGGGCCGGGACCAGGTGTTCGCGGGCAACGGCTCGGACGAGGTTCTGGCGTTCGCGTTCCTCGCGTTCTGCGAAAAGGGCGCGGCATTCGCAGACATCACCTACGGCTTTTACCCGGTGTTCGCGCGGCTGTTCGGCATCGCGGCGCAGGAGGTGCCGCTCCGGGAGGATTTTTCGGTGAATACAGGCGATTATGCGGGTGTGCCGGGCACGGTGTTCCTGGCAAACCCCAACGCGCCCACGGGCCTGTGCCTGCCGCTGGCGGAGATCGAGGCGCTCCTTCGGCAGGACCCGGACCGCCTGGTGGTGGTGGACGAGGCCTATGTGGATTTCGGTGGCCAGAGCGCCGCCTGCCTGCTGGGCCGGTATGACAATCTGCTGGTGGTGGGCACCTTTTCCAAAAGCCGCAGCCTCGCGGGCGCGCGGCTGGGCTATGCCGTGGGCAGCCCGGCGCTCATCGCGGACCTGAACACCGTCAAATTCAGCTTCAACCCCTATAATATCAACCGCCTGACGCTTCTGGCGGGCGAGGCCGCGCTGGCCGACGCACCCTACTTCGCGCGCTGCTGCACGCAGGTAGCCGCCGTGCGGGACGAGACGGCGCAGGCCCTTCGCGCGTTGGGTTTCACGGTGACGGACAGCAAAACAAACTTTCTGTTCGCGGGCGCGCATCCGGCTGTTTCCGGAGGAGAATATTATGCAGCGCTGCGGCAAAGCAGCATTCTTGTGCGGCACTTTACGCTGCCGCGTATCGAGAACTGGGTGCGCATCACCGTCGGCACCGCCGCGCAGATGCAGCGCCTTGTGGATGTGACAAAGCAGATACTGGACGCGCGGCACAGCGCCGCGCGCTGACAAAAACACACGAAACAGGAGGGCTTGCCATGAGCATGCGCATCGTAAAATCCGCGCGCCGCACCGATGAAACGGAGATCAGCCTGACGCTGAATCTGGACGGTTCAGGCATTTACGACGTGGACACGGGCTGCGGTTTTTTGAACCATATGCTGGAGTTGTTCAGCCGCCACGGCCGGTTCGACCTCACGCTCGCCTGCCGCGGCGACGTGCAGGTGGATTATCATCATACCGTGGAGGATATCGCCATCGTACTGGGCCGCGCGTTCAGCGAGGCGCTGGGCGACCGCGCCGGCATCAACCGCTACGGCACCTGTACGCTGCCCATGGATGAGGCGCTCATCCTTGCGGCTGTGGACATCAGCGGCCGGCCGGCCGTGGGCTATGCGCTGGAGGTCCCCACCGAAAAGGTAGGCGATTTCGACACCGAGCTGGTGGAGGAATTCCTGCTGGGCTTCGCGCGCAGCCTGGGCTGCGCGGTGCATGTGCGCCGTCTGGCGGGCACAAACAGCCACCATATCATCGAGGGCATGTTTAAGGCGCTGGCCCGCGCATTGAAAGAGGCTGTCGCCATCGATGAAAGATACGCGCTGGAGATCCCATCCACCAAGGGGACGATTTTGTGAATGCGGAGGGACGGATATGATCGCGGTGATCGATTACGGCGTTGGCAACCTGTTCAGCCTTTCGTCCTCTCTGGCGTATCTGGGGCTGGAAAATAAAATCACGCGCAGCGCGCGGGACCTGGACGAGGCGTCGCATATTATCCTGCCCGGGGTGGGCGCGTTCGGCGACGCGATGGAAAAGCTCGCGTCCACGGGCCTTGTGCCCGAGCTTGAGCGGCAGGCGGAAAACGGCAAGCCGCTGCTGGGAATTTGCCTTGGCATGCAGCTTCTGTTTGAAAAAAGCTATGAGTACGGCGAGCATGCGGGCCTTGGCCTGCTGCCGGGCAGCGTCTGCCCGCTGGAACCGGACCTCGTGTCGGCTGGCTTTATTTACAAGGTGCCGCACATCGGCTGGAACAGCCTGCATCTGGCAAAGCCGGAAAACCCGCTGATGGCCAACACACGCGAGGGCGATTTCGTCTATTTCGTCCATTCGTTTTACGCCAAGGGCTGCGGAGACGCGCTGGTGGCCAGCGCCGAATACGGCGTGACGGTGCCCGGCGCGGTGGCGCGGGGCAATGTGTACGGCTGCCAGTTTCACCCGGAAAAAAGCGGAGAAGCCGGCCTGCGCATCCTGCGGGCTTTTGCGGCGCTGTGACGGGAAAAATACAGAAACCGGCCCGCGGGCGGCGTGCGCGCCGCCGGGGCGCAGAAAGGAAGAAGCGGCCATGCAGATATTCCCGGCGATTGACCTGAAGGACAAACAGGTGGTGCGTCTGACACAGGGAGACTATGGAAAAGTGGAGGTGTACGGGCAGGACCCGGCCGCCGCAGCCAGGAGCTTTGCGGCGCAGGGAGCGAAGTACCTGCACGTTGTGGATCTGGACGGCGCGAAGGACGGCGCGCTCTCCAACTTCGACGCGGTGTCCGCCATTATCGCGGCCACAGGCATGTTTGTGGAAGTGGGCGGCGGCATTCGCGACGAGGCGCGGGTGCGCGCGTATCTGGAGCAGGGCGCGGGACGTGTGATCCTGGGTACCGCCGCACTGCGCGATTTTGCGTTTCTGCAGCGCATGGTGGACAAATACGGAGAAAAAATCGCCGTTGGCGTGGACGCAAAGGACGGCTTTGTGGCCACCGACGGTTGGCTGAACGTGAGCCGCACGCAGGGCGTGGACTTTTGCAGGCGGGTATATGAAGCGGGCGTGCGGAACGTGATATACACCGATATCGCCCGGGACGGCGCGATGCAGGGCACGAACCTGGCCGTGTATGAGACGCTGGCGCGGGAGGTGCCGGGCCTCGGCGTCACGGCGTCGGGCGGCATTTCGTCACTGAGCGAGATCCGCGCGCTGGCCGCAATGGGGACAAAGGCGGCGATTGTGGGGAAAGCCGTATATACGGGCGCGCTGGCCCTGCCGGATGTGCTGGCCGCGGCGGGGGAGGGATAGTTCTATGGTGACAAAGCGTATCATCCCGTGCCTGGACATCCGAAACGGGCGCGTGGTAAAGGGCGTGAATTTCAAGGGCGTGCAGGACGTTGAGGACCCCGTGGCGCTTGCGCGGCGCTACAACGACGCCGGCGCCGACGAGCTGGTGTTTTACGACATCACGGCCAGTGTGGAGGGGCGCGGTCTGTTCACAGACGTGCTGCGGGACGTGGCGCGGCAGATATTCATCCCCCTCACCGTGGGCGGGGCCATCAATACGCTGGAGGATTTCGACCGGGTGCTCAAGGCGGGCGCGGACAAGGTGAGCGTCAATTCCGGGGCCATCAAAGACCCGGCCCTCATCGGAGCGGCTGCGAAGAAATACGGCGACCAGTGTGTGGTGCTCTCCATGGACGTGGCCCGCGTGGACGGCAAATACCACCTGTTCACAAAAGGCGGGCGTGAGGATACCGGTATAGACGCGCTGGAATGGGCTGTGCGCGGCGAAGCCGGAGGCGCGGGGGAGATCGTGCTCAACAGCATCGATACCGACGGCGTGAAGCGGGGGTTTGACCTGGAGATGCTGGAAGCCCTGTCGAAGCGCGTGTCGCTGCCCATCATCGCATCGGGCGGCGCGGGCAAAATGGAGGATTTTAAAACACTGTTCACGCTGCCGGGCGTGGACGCGGGCCTCGCGGCCAGCATTTTCCACTTCGGCGAGGTGGATATCGGAGCTTTGAAGCGGTATCTGACTGAAAACGGCGTGCCGATGCGGCTGTGAAGGCAGAGAGGAGCGCGTGCCGGAATGAAAAAACGGGGAATTCCGATTTTTAAAGACGACTTGACGCCGCAGCAGCGCGAACGGCAGCAAGCCGTTTTTGAAAAAGAACGCAGGCAGGAGGAAAAGAACCGGAAAATCGGAGGAATTCTGGACGCGGCGGCTGCCGTTTTGGAGATTCTGGCGGATGTATAGCGGAAATTCAATGGAGGCTTATGGATATGCGGCGGGACGCTGCCGCCCCTGCGGCGCCAAGAGATTCGGCAAGGCTGCTGAAACGGTATGTTTCCCATTGTTAAAAAAGGAGAAAAACAGCAATGACGACACAAGAGCTGAAATTCGACGAAAAGGGGTTGATCCCCGCCGTCGTGCAGGATTTTTACACGAAAAAGGTGCTCACCGTGGCGTATATGAACGCCGAGAGTCTGGACATCACACTGCGGGAAAAGCGCACCTGCTTCTGGTCCCGTTCCCGGCAGGAGCTGTGGCGCAAGGGCGAGACGAGCGGCAATGTGCAGCATGTGGTGTCCGTCACGGCGGACTGCGACGGCGACGCGCTGGTGGTGGAGGTCATTAAGGACGGTCCCGCCTGCCATCTGGGCACGGATTCCTGCTTTGCCAATCTGCTTTTCCGGGACGAGGAGGTGCAGCGGTTTTCACTGGAGGCGCTGTACGTGCTGCTGGAGGGCCGCAATGCCCAGCGTCCCGAGGGCAGCTATACCACCTACCTGTTTGAAAAAGGGCGGGAAAAAATCTTGAAAAAGGTGGGTGAGGAATGCACCGAAGTCATCATCGGGGCCATGAAGGGCAGCCGGGAGGAGACCATCTACGAAATTTCCGACCTGTGCTACCATGTGCTGGTTCTGATGGTCGCAGAGGGCATCACGCTGGATGACATCCGGGCCGAGCTGGCGTCGCGCCATGTCATTGACCATAAGGTGAAACAGGAGACGATGCAATGAGGCTGACATCCTCCACACACAACCATACAAATCTGTGCGACGGCAGGAACACGCCCGATGAAATGGCCCGGGCCGCGTTGGAGGCCGGCTTCACGGATTTCGGCTTTTCCGGCCACAGCTATGCGCCGTTTGATCTGGATTATTCCGTCAAATCGGAGCAACACTATGTACAGGAGCTGCGCGCGCTGCAAAAAGCATACGCGGGCTGCCTGCGCATCGCTGTGGGAATGGAAGCCGATTGGTTCGCCCCGGTGAACGACCGCGCGGCGCTGGACTACATCATTGGCTCTGTGCATTACCTGCGGGACGAAGCCACAGGCCGGTATTATGCCGTGGACGGCGCACCGGAGGCTCTGGACGCCTGTGTGGCGCAGATGTTCGGCGGCGACGCGCTGGCCATGGCTCGGGCCTATTACGCGCTTGTGGCTGAAAACGCCCGGAAATACCGGCCGGAGATCATCGGCCATTTCGACCTTGTGAAAAAAAACAACTGCGGCGGACGCCTGTTTGATGAAGCGGACCCGGTTTACCGCACTGCGGCGCTGGGGGCGCTGGACGCCTGCGCCGCCACCGGGGCTGTTTTTGAGGTGAACACGGGCGGCATGTTCCGCGGTTACTGCGGTGAGCCGTATCCCTCGCGCTTTCTGCTGGAAGCCCTGCGGGAAAGCGGCGCGCGTGTCACTGTAAACGCCGACGCGCACTGCACCGAAGCCGTGCGCTTCCGTTTTGACGAAACGCTGGCGCTGCTGCGGGATATCGGCTTTACGGCTGTGACGGTGCTGGAGGACGGCATATTTGTGGAAAAACCGCTGTGATGCAGCCGGTGCGTGAACATCCTGACGAAATCCAATGGCTTGATTTGTGCGTATCGTACAGAATTTTGTCGCCGTGCCGGGAAATGCTTTGCACCGGTGCGCCGTTCTTTTGCTTGCACCCGCGCGCGGCGGATGGTATGATGTTTGCGTGAAACGGAGCTTTTGCGGTATTCCGCGGCGCGGAAGCATACGGGGCGGGAGACCCCGGCCCGCACAGAAGAAAGGACACGAATATGACGAATATCTGGCATGATATCAGCCCATCGCGCATTAACCCGGAGGACTTTATCGCGGTGATCGAAATTGAAAAGGGCTCAAAGAAAAAGTACGAGCTGGATAAGGAGACCGGCCATATTATTTTGGACCGCATCCTTTATACCTCTACCCACTATCCGGCAAACTACGGCCTGATCCCGCGCACCTTTGCGGACGACGGCGACCCGCTGGACGTGCTGGTGCTGTGCAGCGAGGTGCTTGCGCCGTTGAGCCTGGTGCGATGCTATCCCATCGGCGTCATCACCATGCAGGACCAGGGAAAAATGGATGAGAAGATCATTGCGATCCCCTTTGAGGACCCCACCTACAACACCTATCGTGACATATCGGAGCTGCCCGGCCATATCTTCAGCGAGATGCGCCATTTCTTCAGTGTGTATAAGAATCTGGAAGGCAAGACCACGGTGGTGGACGAGGAACAGGGGCCGGATGAGGCGAAACGCATCATTCAGAACTGTCTGGACAATTATATCGAAAAATTCTGCCGCTGAGGTTGTCGGTAAAAGCCGCCGGCCTCTGAAGGACCGCAAGTGATTTTTCAGTGTTTTTCGACAAGAGGCGCGGCATGCATTGCATGCCGCGCCTCTTTTACCGTGGGAGAATAAGGAGGGAAAAGAAAATGACGAAAGACGTCAGTTTTCCTGATTTTCGACAAAGGCTTTCAGCAGCAGAATCGCCATTTCGCGGTTGACGCTGGCTGTGTTCAGGCAGAGGTCGTAATTTTCCATGCGGGCGAATTCCTGCCCTGTGTGGCGCTTGTAGTAGCGGGCACGCTCTTTTTCTGTTTCGTCGATAAGAATGGTGGCGTCCCCGCGGGAGAGCTGGTACTTCTGGGTGATGTGGTCCACGCGGGCCTCGTAATCGGCATAAAGGAACAGCGAGACCACACCCGGCGTGCCGCGCAGCACATGGTCCGCGCACCGGCCGATGATAACGCACGGGCCTTCTTTGGCCAGCCGGCGGATGGTGGCGGACTGCCAGGCAAAGGTGGTGTCTGAGGTGACGATGGTGGAATAATCCACCGCGCCGGTCAGCATGCTCAGGGACGGGGCGCTCAGCGCAAAAGATTCCAGCACGCGGCTGGGCGCGGTCTCGTCATTGCGCTCCATCACGCTCACGGGGATGCAGTATGTCCGGGCGGCCTCTTCCAGCAGCTCCCGGTCATATACGGGCACCCCCAAGGCGGCACCCAGCGCTTTTCCAATCTCGCGCCCTCCTGTGCCGAACTGGCGGCTGATGGTGATGACATAGTGCCGTGACATACAGAACATCTCCTTTCAAAAACGGTGAAGGAAAATTTTCCCTGTTTTTATTATAACATAGAAATACGGTGAAATAAATAAAATAATGATGAATATTTGCGAATTTTATATACAAAAAGCACAAATGTGCCTGCTCGCACGAAAAACAGGAATTTCTTGCAAGCGCGTGAAAAATATAGTATACTGATAACAACATCGGTAGGCGGCACAGCGCCGCCCATCCTGCGGAAAGGAGTTGGCGCACATGAAAAGAGGCAGCGCATTTCGTATCGTAGGTTTTGTGCTTGGCATCGTCGGCACCGTGGTCTCCGTCACGGCGATCGTCTTCAGTGTCGTCGGCCTGCTGCTGGCGAAAAAGCCTGTTAAGCCCCATATCCGTTGAGGAGCAAGGACGATAAGCCTGCCTGCGCCGTGCGTGCGCAGGCGGCGGAACAATGCAGCATCAAGCCGGAGGCAGCCGCTTCCGGCTTGATTTTTGAAGCGGGAAGGAGGGCGCGGTATGCGTATCATGGAGCCTGTCCTGCCCCGGGAAATGGAGACGGCGATCCCGCTGGAAGAAGCGCTGGCTATGGCGGCGGCTTATGAGGAGCCGGTGTACGGTTACGCCTTCGCGGGCGGCAGCGCGGCGGGACACCAGCTGGAAAAGACGGAATACAAGGCGTGCACATTTACGAACTGCCGCTTCACCGGGGCGGCGCTTTCGGGTGCGTGGTTCCAGAACGCAGTGTTTGAAAACTGCGATTTTTCCGGAGCAAAGCTGCTGGAGGCCACGCTCCAGAAGGTGCGCCTGCGGGGGTGTAAGCTCTCGGGGGTGAATTTTGCGGCATCCGTGCTTTCCGATGTGACGCTTGAGGAATGCGTCGCGGAGGGCGCTGTATTCAGCGAAGCTGTGTTCAAAAACGTGCTCTTCCGCAAAGACAATCTGCGGAGCGCCGTGTTTTGGGATGTAAAGCGGCGCAGTGTGTTCCGCTTTCAGGATTGCTGTCTGGTACAGGCGGAATTTTTGCACACCAGTCTGAACGGACAGGATCTGACGACCTGTGATATCGAGGGCGCGGGCTTTTCCGGTGAGGGAGAGCTGCGCGGCGCGAAGGTGACGCCGGTGCAGGCCTGCGAACTGGCCAAACTGCTGGGCGTGATCATCGAATGAACGCGGCGCGTCAAGGAGGTTTTCAAAATGAAACAATTTATCGAAGCGGGCGAGTTCGTCACCACACACGGCGTGATGGGTGAGCTGAAGCTGTACCCATGGTGCGACGGACCGGAGTTTGTGGCCGCGCTGCCGCGCCTGTTCTTTACGCCCGAGGGCGGCCGGGAGACGAAGGTGGAGGCCGTGCGTACGCACAAGGGGATGTGCCTTGTGAAGCTGAAGGGGGTGGACAGCATCGATGCGGCACGGCCGTACATCCGCAAGGTGGCATATTTTTCCCGCGCGGACGTTAAGCTGCCGGAGGGACGCTATTTTGTGCAGGACATTGTGGGCTGCACGGTGCGGGACGCGGATACCGGCGTGGAATACGGTGTGATCACTGCGGTGGAGCATCCGGCGGCCATTGACGTTTACACGGTGGAAAACAGCGGGGGCGAGACGTTCCTCTTCCCCGCCGTGCCGGAATTTCTGGACACGCTTTCGCCGGAGCAGGGCGTGGTGACGGTGCGCCCCATCCCGGGCATGTTCACAAACGATGGGGGAAATGATGATGCGGATTGATATCGCCACGCTGTTTCCCGAGATGTGCGAGCGCGTTTTGAGTGAAAGCATCATCGGCCGTGCGCGCCAGCGCGGGTACATCGAGCTTGCCTGCCATCAGATCCGGGACTACACGACGAACCGGCAGAAGCAGGTGGACGACTACCCCTACGGAGGCGGGCCGGGTATGGTAATGCAGGCGCAGCCCATTTACGACTGCTGTGTGGATGTCATCCGCCAGGTGGAGGAAGCGGGCCATGCGCGGCCCCACGTTGTTTTCATGACGGCCGCGGGCACGCCGCTTACAGAGGAAAAGTGCAAGCAGCTTACCCAAAAGGACAGCCTCCTGCTGGTGTGCGGCCATTACGAGGGCATCGACGAGCGCGTCATTGAAGCGCTGGCAGACGAAGAGATATCGATTGGAGATTACGTGCTCACGGGCGGCGAGCTTGCGGCGCTGGTGGTGGCGGACAGCGTGTGCCGCCTGTGCCCGGGCGTGCTTTCCAGCCCGGAAGGCTACGAGGAGGAGAGCCATTACAGCGGCTTGCTGGAGTATCCCCAGTACAGCCGCCCGGAGGAATGGAACGGCCGCCGCGTGCCGGAGATTTTGCTTTCAGGCCACCATGCAAACATCGCAAAATGGCGGCATGAACAGGCGCTGGAGCGCACGCGCACCCGCCGTCCGGATCTGTACGAGAAATACGAAGAAAAGTCAATGGCGAAAATAGATAAATAAAGCTTCAGCGTTTTGTATAATGCGCCGACTATGTTGAAAACTAATTGGTGATTATAGCCAAAGAAAGGGGAAGGCAGGTCGGCTGTTTGTGTCATTGTTGCAGAAAATTGTGCAAAGCACCCAAAGTTGTTGACGCAACTCGGGTATTTGGTATAAAATAGGTGCAAAGGTAAGTTGGGTTTGGTATTTTTTAAGTAATATTAAACAATAGGAGCGTTTCGTTATGTTTGTGAAAGAAGTTACCGTGGAGAATCAGGTTGGTCTGCACGCACGTCCCGCAACGTTTTTTATCCAGAAAGCCAATGAGTTCAAATCCTCCATCTGGGTGGAGAAGGAAGAGCGCCGTGTGAACGCGAAAAGCCTGCTGGGCGTTTTGTCCCTGGGTATCGTGGGCGGTACGACGATTCGCATCATCGCTGACGGCGCGGACGAGCAGGCCGCTGTCGAAGGCCTGATCAAACTGGTAAATTCCGGGTTCAGTGAATAAGTGAAACGGGGAAGGCCGACGGCGAAGCCATGCAGCTTTGCGCAGCAAAATGCAGGCCGCGCGGCGAACGCCTCTAAAAGGGCGGATTCCCTTTTCATTCGGAACCGCTGCGCGCCATGCGCGTAAGCGGCTTTGCGCGCGGCGCAAAGCCGACGGCTCAAGCCGGTGAAGTCTGGTTTCAGCGAATAAATTTCCTTGCGTGAGGTGCGCCGCCCGTTGGGCGGCGCATATTTTTTTGCGGCGCACGGGGCAAGCTATCCGCAGAGTATTTGTCAGCAATGTAAAAAAAGGAGGCCGCGCATGACGAAGCGTGAGCTTTGGGAAAAAGCAAAAATGCTGCCGCTTTTGCCGGGAGTGTATATCATCCGCGACAAGACCGGCGAGATCATCTATATCGGCAAGGCCAAGCGCCTGCGCACGCGTGTCTCGCAGTATTTCCGCGAGGGCGTGCCGCATGACGCCAAGGTGACGAAGATGATCCAGAACGCTTTTGAGTTCGATGTGATCGTTACGCAGAGCGAGTTCGAGGCACTGGTGTTGGAATGCAGCCAGATCAAGCAGCATAAGCCCAAGTACAATATTTTATTGAAGGACGACAAGGGATACAGCTATGTGAAGGTGACAAGGGAAGCATATCCGCGCATTTCGGCCGCGCTGCAAAAGGACGACGACAATGCCGATTACATCGGCCCGTATACCTCCAGCTTTGCCGTGCGCGAAATGGTGGAGACCGCATGCAATGTGTTCCGTCTGCCGCGCTGCAGCAAAAAATTTCCCCAGGATATCGGCAAGGGCCGTCCCTGCCTGAACGCGCACATCGGCCGGTGCATGGCCGTGTGCAGCGGAAAAATCTCCCGGGAGGACTACAATGAAGCGGTGCAGAGCGCCGTGCATATGATACGGCGCGGCCAGGGGGAGATCCTCAAGCTGCTGCGCGAGCGCATGGCCGATGCAGCCGAACGGCTGGATTTCGAACGCGCAGCGCTCATCCGGGATCAGATCGCAGCCATTGAAAAGGTGAGCCGGGGCCAGAAGGTGGTGCGCAGCGAGGTGGACGAGCAGGATGTGGTGGCCTTCGCGGGCACCGCGTCGGCTGTATGCGCGGCCATTCTGCGTTTCCGAGAGGGACGTCTGGTGGACAAAAGGGAGTTTTTGTTTCACGACACCCAGGACATCCCCGCCCTGCGGGAGGAGTTTCTGCCCCGCTATTATCTGGAGGACAACGAGTTCATCCCGAAGAGCATTGCCGTGGATGAGCTGCCCGCGGGTTCGGGCGAGCTTGCGCGCCTGCTGGGCGAGACGCGGGGCAGCAAGGTGCGGCTGTATGTGCCTCAGCGGGGCGATACCGCCCGTCTGGTGGAGATGGCGCGCACCAATGCCGTGGAACGTTTGGCACGGGAGAGCGGACGCTATGCCCGAGAACAGAAACATCTGGACGAATTGGCCGCGCTGCTAGGCCTGAAGGAGCCGCCCAGGACCATCGAGAGCTACGATATCTCCAACTGGGGCGACGGCACCAGCGTGGCGGGTATGGTTGTGTTTGAGGACGGAAAGCCCAAAAAAGCGGGTTACCGCCGCTTCAAGATGAACACCGTGGCGGGCACGGACGATTATGCGTCCATGGCCGAGACGCTGGCGCGCCGCGCCGCCGAATACGAAAAGGGCGCAAAAGGGCAGTTCGGCATAAAGCCGGACCTGCTGCTCATCGACGGCGGACGCGGGCAGGTAAGCGCCGTGCAGGCCGCGCTGGCGGGCACACAGCTTGCAGATGTTCCCATGTTCGGCATGGTGAAGGACGACAAGCACCGCACGCGGGGCCTTGTGAGCGCCGCAGGCGGAGAGATCATGCTGGCCATGCACAGGGGCGTATTCACGTTTGTGACGTCCATTCAGGACGAGACGCACCGTTGGGCCAACGATTACCGCAGGCGCATGCAGAAAAGCCGCGCCTATTCCTCCACGCTGCAAAGCGTGCCGGGCGTCGGTCCGGCCACCAGCCGCGCGCTGATGGCCCAGTTCAAAACGGTGTCTGCCGTTAAGGAGGCCAGCGAGGAACAGCTTGCCGGGGCCAAAGGCGTAAGCCGGGCGGCGGCGCGGGCCGTGTATGCCCATTTTCACCCGCAGCCGGAGCAGCCTTCCGCCGAGACGTAAAGAAGCACGGAGCGGCACGTTGGAAAAGAGCAATTCTGTAACCGGCAGGAAGTTGACAAAACGCCTGCAAACGGCGATAATGAATAAAGAAATCAAGGCTTGTCCCGCACTTGCCCGCGCAGCGGCCGCAAAAGGCGGAAAGAAAGGATGTGCGGTGCGGCGGCAAGGCCGCCCGTGTGTATAAGGAGAATGAGATGCGCGTTATTTCCGGTACCGCGCGCGGCACAAGGCTGGCCGCGCTGCCCGGTGAAGAGATCACACGGCCCACGGTGGACCGTGTCAAGGAGGGCATGTTCAGCGCTGTCCAGTTCCTTTTGGCGGGCGCCCGTGTGCTGGACCTGTTTGCGGGTTCGGGCCAGCTTGGCATCGAGGCGCTCAGCCGCGGCGCTGCGCGCTGTGTGTTCATCGACAGCAGCCGGGAGGCCTGTGCGGTGGTGCGGCAAAACCTGAAGGCCGCCGGCCTGTTTGAAAAAGCCAGCGTGGCGGAAACGGCTGCAGAGATGTATCTGACCGCATGCCGGGAACGGTTCGATCTTGTGCTGCTGGACCCGCCGTACCGTCAGGGTACCGTAGCCGCGCTGCTGCCTGCTGTGGCGGCCGTGACGGCTCCGGGCGGGACGGTGCTGGCGGAAACGGAGCACGGCGCGCCCCTGCCCGAGCGCTGCGGCACGCTGACGCTGAAAAAACAATACAAATACGGCACCGTGGCGCTGGCGCGCTACGAGGCCGACGCGGAGTTCTGAGCGCTCTGCAATTCACAGAAAAGGAGGGCGTGCGCATGCGCATCGCCATCTGCCCCGGCAGCTTCGACCCCGTTACCAAAGGCCATTTAAATATCATCGAGCGCAGCGCAAAACTGTTTGACGCGGTGACGGTGCTGGTGATGGTGAACCCCAATAAAACGCCGTCCTTCACGGCGCAGGAGCGCGCGGATTTTTTGCGGCGCGTCACGGGGCATATCCCGAATGTGAAAGTGGACGTCTACACCGGCCTGCTGGCCGAATATGCCCACAATGTCGGCGCTTGCACCATCATCAAGGGCCTGCGCGCCGTAACGGATTTTGAGTTTGAATTTCAGCAGGCGCTCACCAACAAAAAGCTCAACCCGGAGCTGGAGACCATGTTCGTCATCACCGATCCGGAGTATATGTACCTTTCGTCCAGCATGGTGCGTCAGGTGGCCAGCTTTGGCGGCGACGTCACCGATTTCCTGCCGGACGGCATTTGTAAAGACATCGTAGAACGCCTCACACAGGGGCGAGCAAAGGAGTGACCATTATGAACATCGACGAATTGCTGGATGTAATGGATGAAACGCTGGAGGAGGCCGTCAATCTGCCTTTCACCGGCGGCAAGCGCATGGTGGATGTGGAGAAGGTGCGCGATATCATCGACGATATCCGCTTGAACATGCCTGCGGAGATCCGCCAGGCCAAGGCCATTGTACAGGACCGTGCGGATATCGTAGAAAGCGCGAAGAAGGAAGCCGAAGCCATTGTCAAGCGCGCGGAGGACCGCGCCCGCGCCATGGTGGCCCAGGAGGCCATTGTAAAGGCCGCCCAGCAGAAGGCTACAGAGATCCTGACCAGCGCCCAGAGCCAGAGCCGCGAGATGCGCACCACGGTTACCAATTACTGCGAAAATATGCTGCGCCATACCGAGGAGCAGCTTGCCAAGAGTATGACGGAGGTAAAGACCGTGCGCTCCACGCTGCGCCAAAGCGGAAAAAAAGCTACGGTACGTCCCGCCGCCCAGCCTCAGAAGCCCGAATAATGCGCTGTGCAGCGCCCGCCTGCTGGAGACCTTCCGGGGCGGGCGCTTTTTTGTTTGACGCCCCTTGGGGGACGGCGGAAAAGGAGGATGCGTTTGTACATATTCGAAACTGCCGTGCTGACGCCGCGTCAGACGGAACAGGTGCGCGCGCTGGAGCAGGCCGCCTGCGCACCCGAAGCGTTGGAGAACGGGGCATGGCTGTCCAACGAGCTGAACTTTGACCGCGCGCTGCCATGCTTTTATCTGGCGTGGCCGCAGGACGCGCCCGGCCCGGAGGATGCACCCGCCGCGTTTTTGACATTGTTTCTGCCCACGCGGGAACAGGCGGAGGTGGTGGCTTTTACCCATCCGGCCCACCGGCGCAGGGGATACTTCAAGGCGCTGTGCGCCCGTGCCGCCGCACAGTGCCGGGCAGCGGGCATTTCGGAATTTTTGTTTGCGGTGGAGCCGCGCTCCGCAGGGGGGCGCGCCGTGCTGGAGACAACGCCCGGCTGTGCATGGAGCCATTCGGAATACCGGATGGAATATACAGGTCCTGCGCCGGCGCCTGCGGGGCGGCTGGCACTGCAACGTGTGGACGCGGGCGGCGCGGAACCCTACCGCCTGTTTCTGGAAAATGATATGGGTGAAGCGGATGTGGACAACTATGTGGCGGCATCGGTGAGAAACCCGGAGCGCGCGGCTTATCTGGCCATGCTGGACGGTGCGCCCGTGGGCATGTTCCACATCAACCTGGGGGAGCATCCGGGCCGGGCGTTTTTGTATGGTGTAGGCATCTCGCCCGGACGGCGCGGCCAGGGGCTGGGGCAGGAGCTGATGCTTCTTGCGCTGGCGGAAGCCCGGGCCATGCGGGACGGCGTGGTGCTGGACGTGGATTCCGGCAACGCACCCGCTTATCATATCTATCAAAAACTGGGCTTTTGCGTGACGTTCCAGGTGGATTACTTCCGTGCGCCTGTGCGTGCCGGATGAGAAGCGGACGCGGAAAATAAATTTGGAATTTTGCTTGACATTTTGTGCTAAATAGTATAATATATCAATAAAGAATCATATCCTTCCCATGATCGAGGGAGTAAGTAAGGAGCCCATTATGGAAAAACGCAACACCATCCAGAAGCAGCTTGTGCTGGACGCCGTGTTTCGTCTTGCCAACCATCCCACAGCGGAGGAGGTCTATGCCGAAGTGGCGCGCAGCCATCCCACGGTAAGCAAGGCGACGGTATACCGCAACCTCGGCAGCCTGTCTGAGGATGGCCTGCTGCGGCATATCAAGATGCCCGGCGGCGCAGACCGGTTCGACCATATGCTTTTGGAGCACCATCACATCCTATGCACCCGGTGCGGCTGTTTCGCAGACGCACCCGTGTCCGGGAGCGCTGCGCTGGACGAGGCTGTGGCACGCCAGACCGGGTACTCCGGTGTTTCTCACGACATTGTGTTCCGCGGCTTGTGCCCGGAGTGTACCAAAGCGGGCAAGGCGTAAGCCCGCGCTGATTTTGCCGGAAGCCGCGCTGCGGCTGTACATAAAAATCACATGATAGAAGAAGGAGCGTAATAAGATGGAACTGAAAGGAACAAAAACCGAAAAAAATCTGTGGACCGCGTTTGCCGGCGAGAGTCAGGCCCGCAACAAGTACACGTTCTATGCATCCAAGGCGCGCAAAGACGGTTATGTTCAGATTGCGAAGATCTTTGAAGAGACCGCTGCCAATGAGAAGGAGCACGCCGAGCTGTGGTTCAAGGCGCTGCACGGCGACGCCATTCCCGGCACGGCCGACAACCTGCTGGACGCCGCCGAGGGCGAGAATTACGAGTGGACCGACATGTATGCCCAGATGGCGAAGGACGCCAAGGAAGAGGGCTTTGACCACTTGGCTTTCCTGTTTGAAGAAGTGGGAAAGATCGAGCGTGAGCACGAAAACCGCTACCGCAAGCTGCTGGCGAATGTTGAGGGCGGCCTTGTGTTCTCCCGCGACGGCGACATGGTCTGGCAGTGCTCCAACTGCGGCCATATCGTCATCGGCAAGAATGCTCCCGAGGTGTGCCCCGTCTGCGCGCATCCGAAGGCATATTTCCAGCTCAAGGCCGAGAACTACTAAGCCTTACAGCGGCTTCAAAAGCCCACATATCCCGCAGGCGGCGGCAGGATTTTTCCTGCCGCCGCTTTTCTGTACCATTCCGCCAAATGCCTGCATGCCCTTTTTTTGGCCGGCCAAATGCGGTATACTATAAAAGACTGCCGGAGACTATTTTGTGTGGATGGTTACGGGGCGGGGACGGCCCGCATGGCCCCAAATAGCCTGCGGCTATTTTTTATTGTGGATTAACAAACAATGGCAGCGCTTGCTGCAGAAGGGGGCGGAGCTTTGTGCTGCGGCTGATATTGGGTATTTCAGGCACGGGTAAAACAGGACGTGTGCTGGCCGAGATGAAGGTGCGCGCCGCCGCGCGGCGGCGCAGCATCCTGCTGGTGCCGGAACAGTTTTCTTCCTCTGCCGAGACGATGGTGTACCGCTCTTTGGGCGATGCGTTCAGCGCCTGTACGGAGGTATACAGCTTTACCAGCTTTGCCGAACTGGTGCTCAAGACCTTTGGGGGCGCGGCGGTGAAAACGCTGACGGACGCGGCCCGGGCCGTTGCGGTGCGCCGCGCCATGGATACGCTGGGCGACGAGCTGCAGGCCTACCGCCGTCACCGGCGCAGCACGGGCTTTTGCAGCATGTGCGCGGACGCCATCAAAGAGCTGAAAACGGCGGGCGCAAGCCCCGAGACGCTGCTGGACGTGGCCCGCACCGCGGGCGAGGACGGCGGAAAGCTGCACGAGCTGGGATTGATTTTCGCCGCCTATGAGGCGTTGATCGCCGGCTCCGCCATGGACCCGGCGGACCGTATTTCCGCCGCCGCGCTCCGGCTGGACCCGGCGTTTTTGGCGGACAAAGCCGTTTTTATCGACAATTTCGACGGCTTTACTGCACCGGAATACCGCATGCTGGAAAAGCTGGTGGAGGCTGAGGAATGCACTGTCACGCTGTGCTGCGACGGGCTTTCGGACAACGAAGCGGGCCTTGGTCTGTTCAGTCCGGTGAAAAAAACGGCGCAGAATCTACGGCGCATTGCAGGCAAGCAGAGCGTGGAGATCGCCGCGCCGCATGTGATGCAGGAGGATTTTCGCCACAAGAACGCTCCGGGCCTTGCGGCGGTCAACCAATGCCTGGCTTTCGGCGCGCCGGAAGCGCCGGAGCACGCGGGCTTTTTTGTCACGCCTGCCGCAGGTGTTTACGCCGAGTGCAAGGCCGTGGCCTGCCGCATCGCCGCGCTTGTGCGCGAGCGGGGGCTGCGCTACGGCGGCGTTGCGGTCATCTGCCGCGAGATGGACGCATACGCCGCGCCCCTGCAATATGAATTTGCTCTGGCAGGCATCCCCTATTTCACAGACGAGACCACCAGCCCCGAGCACACTGCGCCGGCTGCTTTTTTTACGGCGGCGCTGTCGCTGCTGTCGAAAGGGCTTTCCACCGAGGCGCTCTTGCGCCTGCTCAAAACCGACTTGTGCGGGTTTGCCCCCGAGGAAATCGCGGTTTTGGAAAATTACGCTTACACCTGGCAGCTGAAAGCGGCCGACTGGCGCGCCCCGTTTGAAAAGAATCCGGCGGGCTTCGGCGCGCAGATGACGGATGAGGACAGGGCGGCTCTGGCCCGGGCGGAGGCGCTGCGCGCGGAAGTTGTGCCCCGTGTGGAACGCTTTCTGGACGCGGCGCGGGGACAGACGGCAGCGGGCATCTCCAGGCAGCTGTATCTGCTGCTGGATGCTTTCAGCGGCGCGGAGCACACCGCACAGGCGGCCGCCGCGTTTGAGCAGGCGGGCGACCCGCTGCGCGCCCGCGCGCTGTACGCCACCTGGGAAAACATGATGGATCTGCTGGGCCAGATGGAGCAGCTTTTGGGCGGGGACGAGGTGACGGCAGCGGAATACGCCGAGTTGTTCGCGCTGCTGCTGCACGAAGCGGACCTGGGTCATGTGCCCGAAACGCAGGACGCGGTCATCGTGACCACTGCGGACCGCATGCGTTTGGACAGCCCGGACGTATGCTTTGTGCTGGGTGTGAGCGAGGGCAAGTTTCCAAAGCTGCTGGGCGCGAGCGGCCTGCTCTCCCACGCGGACAGGGATCTGCTGGTGCAGGGCGGCGTGGAGATGCCCGGCAGCTATGAAAACCGCACGCTGCTGGAACAGATGTTCTTTTACCGCGCTTTGACGGCGCCGGCGCAGGCGCTGTATGTCAGCTTTGTCCCTCCCGAGGCGGGCGGCGCGCCGTTGAGCGCGGCGATGGAGCCGCTGGTGGAGGCCTTGGCTCCTCCGGCAGACGTGCTGGACGAAGCCCAGCGCGCGCCCACACCGGCCGCCGCGCTGGACCTGTTGGGAGCTGCCTACCGGGAGGATACGCCTCAGACCGCAGCGCTGGAGGCCGCCCTGCGCCGCCAGGACACGATGACGGAAAGCCTGGCCGCCATGGAGCGCGCCGCACGGCCCGCGCACTTTTTCGCGCGGGAGACGCGCCCTCTGGGGGCGCTTTTGGGCGACAGGCTCACGCTTTCACCCACGCGTGTGGAACAATATTACCGCTGCCGGTTTTCTTACTTTCTGCAGTATGTCCTGCGCATTCGTCCGCGCAGACGCGCGGAGCTTTCTCCGCTGGAGAGCGGCAGCCTGGTGCATTATATCCTGGAGCACGTGATGCGCCGCGCGGGCGCGGAGTTCCCGCGTCTTGCGCCGGAGGAGCTGGCCCGGCTGGCCGGCGAGGTGGCCGACCAATACGTGGCCGAAAACATGCCCGCCGCAGGGCGGCGCTTTGCCTATCTGGTGGAACGGCTGAAGCGCGGCGTAACGCGTTTGTTGGCGTATCTTCAGGCGGAGCAGGCCCAAAGCCTGTTCCACCCGGCGGCCTTTGAGCAGGAGATCGGAACAGGGGAGGGCGCGGTTCCCCCGCTGACGCTGCGCACACCGGACGGCCGTACCGTGCGGGTGCAGGGCAAGATAGACCGTGTGGACGTAATGGAGCGGGAGGGCAGGACCTATCTGCGCGTGGTGGATTACAAAACGGGAAACAAAGCGTTTGATCTGGACGAGGTGTATTGCGGCCTGAACACACAGATGCTGCTGTATCTGTTCACCCTGCGCAGCAACGCGGCGCAGGTATACAAAAACCCCGTGGCCGCGGGCGTGCTGTATCTGGCTGGAGACCCTGTGCTGAAAACCGGCTCCCGTGCCGAGGCAGCGGCGGCCCCGGTGTACAAGGTGGACGGGCTGGTGCTCAACGACGAACTGGTGGTGCGCGGCATGGACCGGGACGCCACGGGCATGTTTGTACCGTTCGCCTTTGGAAAGGACGGCGCGCCCCGCGCCAGCGCCAAGCTGGCAAGCCTGGAAAAGCTGGGCAATATTGAAAAGCATCTGGACGCGCTGGTGGTGGAGATGGCCCGGGGCCTGTACGCAGGTGAAATAGACGCGGTGCCCCTTCGCACGGCGGCCCACTGCCCCTGCGACGTATGCGATTACCGTCCCGTCTGCCTGCACGAGGACGGGCGGGGCGAAACGAGCGTGCAGGCGCCGAAGGGCGTGTTTGAAACGCCCGCGGACGCGTGCAAAGCACAGGGGGAGGGAAATATATGAGCGCGCCGAGATGGACGCCGGCCCAGCGCGCCGCCATCGAGGACCGGGGCGGTACGCTTCTGGTCTCGGCGGCGGCGGGCAGCGGCAAAACAGCGGTGCTTGTGGAGCGCGCGGTGCGGCTGATCACCGATGCGGCACATCCGGTCGCGGCCGACAGGCTGCTGATCGTCACCTTCACCCGCGCTGCGGCCGAAGAGCTGCGCGGGCGCATCGCCGTACGGCTTGCGGCCGAGGCGGCCGCGCACCCCGAGAGCGCGTACCTGCGCCGTCAGCGGCTGCTGCTGGGGCGCGCCAACATTTGTACCATCGACGCATTCTGCATGCAGCTGCTCAAGCGCTATTTCGCGGAGCTGGGCCTGCCGCCGGATTTTGAGCTGGCGGATGACGCAAAGGCCTATACGCTGCGGCAGAACGCGCTTTCCGCCGTGCTGGAGGAGCTTTATGAGGACGCGGATTTCTGCGCGTTTGCCTCACTGTACGGCCGCGCCCGCAGCGACGCCAGCGCCGCTGCCGCGGTGTTGGGGCTGTATGATTTTTCCCGCACGCTGCCCCATCCCGCAGCGGCGCTGCAAAGCATCTGCGCAGCCTACGAAAGCGTGCAGCCGCTGGGCCAAACGGCATGGGGCCGTACATTGCTGGAAAACGCCGGGCGGGCCGCGCGCAGCGCACTGCGCCTGCTGGACGCGGCGAAGGGCATCGTCGCGCAGGAGCCGGAGCTTGCCAATTATGCACCGGCGCTGGACAGCGACGCGGCGTTTTTCGCAGCGCTGCTGGAATACATCGGCGCGGGCCGGTGGGACAGTGCGGCTGTTTATACGGCCGAATACAAGCCGCCCGCGTTCAAGGCTGTGCGCGGATATCAAAGCCCGGGAATGAATGCGGTGAAGGCGCTGCGCGCCGCCGCCAGGGACGCTGCGGAGCGTTTGAAAAAAGATGTGTTCCTGTGCACGGAGGCCGAATTTGAAGAAGACCGTGCCCGCATTGCGCCCATGGCCGCGGCTCTGGCCCGTGGAGCAAAGGCCTTCGGGGCGCGGCTGTACGAAGATAAGCTGGCGGAAAAGGCATTGGAGTACAGCGATTTTGAGCATCTGGCACTGGAGCTGCTGTGCGGTGAAAACGGCGAAAAAACGGCTGTGGCCCGCACGGTGTCCCGCGGGTTCGACGCGGTGCTTGTGGATGAATATCAGGATACCAATGCCCTGCAGGCGCTTTTGTATCAGTGCCTCGCCAACGACGACGGCTCCAACCTGTTTTTTGTGGGCGACGTGAAGCAGAGCATTTACCGCTTCCGTCTGGCCAGCCCGGAGATATTCATCGGCAAGCGCGGCGGTTTTGCGCCTTATACGCCCGGCGGCCCTCACCCGGCCACCGTCACCCTGGGCCACAACTTCCGCAGCGCGGGCAATATCATCGACCAGATCAATGATGTGTTTGCCTGTGTGATGAGCCGCACAGTGGGCGACGTGGACTACAACGGGGACGAAATGCTGGTGCGCGGCGCGGACGACGGCTACGACGGCGGCCCCATGGAGCTGGATATTGTGGACATGAGCGGCGGCGACACCGCCATGGGAGACGCGGGCGCGGTGGCGGATGCGGTGGAGCGCCTTGTGAAGGAAGGCTTTGCCGTGCGCGAAAAGGGCGGCGGCACGCGGCGGTGCGGCTACGGTGATATCTGCGTGCTGCTGCGCAGCCGCGCGCGCTTCGGCCTTTATGCGGCGGAGTTCGCGCGGCGGGGCATTCCGTCCTTTGCAGACACGGGCGAGAGCCCTCTTACGTCCACGGAGGTCTCTCCCGTGCTTTCTCTGCTGCGGGTCATCGACAACCCCGGACAGGACGTACATCTGGCCGCGGCGCTGGTATCGGTGATGTTTTCATTCACGCCGGACGATTTGACGCGTCTGCGCCTGCTGGCCCCGCGCGGCAGCCTGTACGCGGCGCTGCTGAAAAGCGAAGAGCCAAAGGCACAGGCTTTTCTGGAAACGCTGCGGGCGCTGCGGCGGCTGGCCACCACCGCGTCCGTGGAGGAGCTGTGCGGCGAGATATTCGCCCGCACGCATTACTTCGCGGCTGTGGGCGCGATGGAAAACGGCCCCGCCCGGCGGGAGACGCTGCGGGCGTTTACGGCCTGGGCCGCCGGTGTGGACCGGGGCGGCGCGGGAGGGCTGGCCGCGTTCCTGCGGGTGGTGGACAGCGCGGTGGAAAGCGGCGCTGTGCAAAGCGGCGGCACGCCGGTGCTGCCGGAGGGGGCGGTTTCCATTATGACCATCCACCGCTCCAAGGGGCTGGAATTTCCGGTGGTCATCCTGGCGGACACAGCCCGGCGGTTCAATCTGCGCGATACCTCCAACCCGGTGCTGTTCCACCCGTCGCTGGGGCTGGGCATGAACCTGCGCGCGGACGGCGACGGCGGGCTGTATTCCACTGTGCCCCACCGCGCGGTGCGTATGGCGCAGCGCAGCGAGGCCGTCAGCGAAGAAATGCGCATCCTGTATGTAGCGCTCACCCGCGCCCGGGACAAGCTCATTGTTACGGCGCCGCTGCAAAACCCGGAAAAAACACTTTCAGCGCTGGCAACCACGCTGGCGGGCACGGGCGGCGCGGAGCCGTACACGCTGTCGCAGGCGCTTTCGTTCAGCGAATGGCTGTGTACGGCCGCGCTGCTGCACCCGGACTGCGAAGAGCTGCGCAAATACGCGGGCGGCGCATTGCTGCCTGTCTATGCGGCGCGGGGGCATATGCGCGCGCGCGTAGTACCCGCGCAGCCCGCCGGGCAGGCGGCGGATGAGCCGTCTGCCTTTGTGCGCACAGCCCAGCCGGACGCAGCGCTGCTGGAACAGCTTTTGCAGAATTTCGACGCACGGTATGAAAATGCGCCGCTGTGCACGCTGCCCGCAAAGCTGAGTGTTTCAGGTCTTGTCCATGAGGGCGCGGCTCCGGTTCTGGCGCGCCCGGCGTTCCTTTACAAAGAGGGACTGACAGCGGCGGAGCGCGGCACGGCGCTGCATGCGGCGCTGCAGTTCGCGGACCTTGCCGCTGCGGCAAACGACCTGCCCGGCGAGGTGGCGCGCCTTGTGGAGGGCGGCTGGCTGGACGCAGCGCTGGCAGGGCAGCTGGAGCTGCCGCGCATGGCCGCGTTCCTGCAAAGCCCGTTGGCGGCGCGTATGCGCGAGGCTAAGACGCTGCTGCGCGAGTACGATTTTATTACGGCGGTGCCCGCGAAGTTCGTGGACGATACGCTGCCCGAGCCGTTTGCGCACCGGCCTGTGCTGGTGCAGGGCATTGCGGACGCGGTGCTGGTGAATGGGGATACGGCGGAGATCGCGGATTATAAAACGGACCGTGGCAAAACGCCGGAGCAGCTTTTGCAGGCGTATGCAAAGCAGCTTCTGCTGTACCGGGCGGCTGTGGAAAAACGTTTGGGCGTGCGTGTGGAGCGGTGCACCATCTATTCCTTCAGCCTGGGGCGGGAAATACCGGTCCCGCTGGAGGCAGCCCGCAGCGAATGATTTTTGCGCGCCCTTATAAATTCCTTAGAAACGGCGGATATACTCGTTCCAGCAACAAAAAAGAGGAGTGTATCTGTTTTGGAAAACACAATGCAAACAACGGGGCTGCGCCGTGGCCTTACCACTGCGCAGCTGAAATGGATCGCGCTGGTGCTCATGGTGCTGGACCATATTCATTATTTTTTCGAGTTCACAGGCGCGGTACCGCTTTTGTTCTCGCAGCTGGGGCGGCTTTCTGCCGGGCTGTTTCTGTTCTGCCTGATCGAGGGTTTCATCCACACCCATGACAGACGGCGCTACTTTCTGCGCATTTACCTTGTTTCCGTGGGCATGGGAGCAGTGCAGTTCTGCTGCATTCTGTTCGATTTCTGCAGGCGTCCCGACGGCTTTTATCCGATGAACCAGATGCTGGCGACCTTTGCCGTTCTGCTGCCCATGCTGCAGGGTGTGGACTGGCTGCGGCAAAAGCGGTGGCTGCGCGGGCTGGCCGCATTGGTGCTGCCTTTCGCCTGGCCGTTTTTCATGCTGATGGTGGTATATCCGATGTTCCCGCAGGCGGAAGGCTGGCTGACGCTGCTGGGCTTTACGGTGCTGCCCATGCACACCATGATCATGGACGGCGGCACGCTGTTTATCCTGTGCGGCCTTCTGATGTATTTGTGCCGGCTGAAAAGCACGAAGCTGGAGGCGCTGGCTTTCGCCGCATTTTACCTTCTGGTGTACGGAAGCACGGCGGTGCTTTACCCCGGTGCGACGTGGGATTTTATCTTTAATCAGGCGTTTGAGTGGATGGGCGCGTTTTCAGCCGTATTTATGCTGCTGTACAATGGGCAGCGCGGCGCCTCCGGGCGCGGCGGCAAGTATTTCTTTTATGTGTTCTATCCCGCGCATGTCTACGTTTTGTACGGACTTTCGTGGCTTTTGTATTTATGGATGCAATGACTGATTGAAATGGTGGCGAGACTGTGGCGCATATTCTGGTGGTAGACGACGATGCGGACATGCGCGCGCTTGTGCGCGGCGCATTGGAGCGGGACGGCCATGCCGTAACGGCGCTGGCATGCGGAGCGCAGGTGACGCCGGAGCACTGCGCCTGGGCGCACTGCATCCTGTTGGATGTGATGATGCCCGGCGAGGACGGCTTTGCCACCTGCGCGCGCATCCGCGCCCTGGCAGGGTGCCCCATCCTGTTCCTTACCGCAAGAGCGGAGGAAACGGACATTCTGCGCGGACTGGGCCTTGGCGGAGACGATTACCTGACGAAGCCGTTTCGCGTGGCGGAGCTGCGCGCCCGTGTGGCGGCGCATCTGCGGCGGGAGGCGCGCGTGCCCACCCGACGCGTGCGGCGCGGTGCGTTTGATTTCGACCTGGCTTCCAAAACGCTGTACTACGGCGATGCGGCGCTGCCGCTGACGAAAAGCGAATACGCCATCTGCGAGCATCTGGCCATACATGCGGGACAGGTGTTCAGCAAGGAACAGATCTACGAGGCGGTATTTGGCTATGACGGCTGTGCGGACGATTCCGCCGTCACCGAGCATGTGAAAAACATCCGCGCGAAATTGAAAGCGGCGGGCGGCGCGCCGATCGAAACGGTGTGGGGGATCGGGTACAAATGGAAAAACGAAGAAATGTGAGCCTGGGCGCGCTGCTGTGGCGCTATTTGATATTGACAGGCGTCTCGGCAGCAGCGCTGGCGGCGGCATGGTGGATAACGCTCATGCTGCTGATGAACGCGGGTTTTGTGCTGCCCGCCCGCACGCAGAGCGACCATGCCTCGGACGCGGCGGCCGCAATGCGCCTGCAGGGCAGCTTTGACGCATCGCTGGCGGACGAACTGTGCAATTATGTTTATTTCGCCCCGGACGGCACAGTGCTGGAGACGAACCTCTCCGGCCGTCGGCTGGCGGACGCGCAGGAGGCCCGGCGGACGTTGGAGGGAGGGGCGTGGTTTTACCAGCGTGTGGATTTCAGCGATGGGTCGTTGTGCCTGTTTCAGTTCGATTACAGCGTGCTTTACGGCAACGAGGCCCTGCGCGGTGTTCTTCCGGATTTTGAGCTTGTCAGCCTGGTGCTGCTCGCCGTGGTGCTGGTGACAACGGTAACGCTTATCACACGGCATTACACGCGCAGGCTGCGCCGCGCAGCGGATAAGCTGGCCGCCGCTAGCGCACGCATTGCGGAGGGGCAGCTGGAGGGCGGAGATTTTTCCTCGGCGGGCGTGCGGGAGCTGGACGGCGCAATGGACGCCATGCGCACGCTGAAGGAGAACCTTTCCGGTTCTTTGCAGGCTCAGTGGCGTATGGAGCAGCAGCGGGCAGAGCAGATGGCCGCGCTGGCGCATGACCTGAAAACGCCGCTCACGATCATCGGCGGCAACGCCGAACTGCTGGCCGAGGACACGCTGAGCGACGCCCAGCGCGCGAATGTGGATGCCATTTTGCGCAATACGCGCTACGCGGGGGAATACATTGCCTCGCTGAGGGCGCTGGCTGCGGGTGCGGATACGGAAAAAAACCCGGAGCCCGCTGCGTCGGACGGCGCGCAGGAGCATGCGGCTCCGCAGGAGACGGAGCGGGTCTCCCTGCCGGAGTTCCTGGCCGAGATACAAGCCCAGGGCCAGGCGCTCTGCCGGGCGCGGGGCTGTGTGTTTCGCCTGCTGGCGGATGAAACGTCCATGCTGCCCATGCGCCGGGGGGAGCTGCTGCGTGCGCTGGTGAATCTTGTGGAGAATGCCGCGCGCTACACGCCGCGGGGCGGGGCGGTAACGATGGAAAGCCGCGTGAGGCGCGCCCCGGACGGCGCGGGCCGTGCGGTGTTCACCGTACGGGACACGGGGCCGGGCTTTACGCCCGAGGCGCTTGCCAAAGGCATGCAGCCGCTGTACACGGGCGAAAAAAGCCGCCCGCAGGACGGCCATATGGGTCTGGGCCTGACATTTGCCGCCGATGTCGCCAGGCGCCACGGCGGCGCGCTGGCGCTGCGCAATGCGGCCGGCGGCGGAGCGGTGGCCGAGCTTTCATTTCCCGTGTGGGGCTGACGCAGGCCCTGTGTACAGCAAAAGAAGCCTCCCGCCCTGCGTATAACAGGGCGAGAGGCTTCTTTGTGCAGGCGGTGCGTTTTGCTTTTCTTTGCAAAAAAGCTTGACTTGGAGTAAACTCCAGATGTTATGCTTATTACGAAACCTGTAATGCCGCCCGCCGGTGTGCGGCATGGGTAAGGGAGGAAAATGCAATATGAAAAAACTGGGATTCGGCTGTATGCGTTTGCCCATGACGGGCGGTGCGGACGGCGAAGTGGACAAGCGGGAATTCTGCCGCATGGTGGATACGTTTTTGGCCGAGGGCTTTTGCTATTTCGACACAGCCCATGGATATTTGAACGGCAAAAGCGAAACGGCGCTGCGGGAATGCCTGACGGCGCGCTATCCGCGTGAATCGTACATTTTGACAGACAAGCTGACGTCGGCTTTTTTTGAGCGGGAGGAGGATATCCTGCCTTTATTTGAGCAGCAGCTGGAAAAAACCGGTGTCTCCTATTTCGATTATTATCTGCTGCACGCGCTGAACGGCGCTTACTACGAAAAATTTACACGCTGCAATGCGTTTGAAATCGTGAAACAGCTCAAGGCACAGGGCAGGGTGAAGCATATCGGCATTTCGTTTCACGACAAGCCCGCTCTGCTGGCCCGCGTTCTGGACGAGCATCCGGAGATAGAAGTGGTGCAGATCCAGTTCAATTATGCGGATTACGAAAACCCCAGCATTGAGAGCCGTGCCGTGTACGAGGTGTGCCGCAGACACCAAAAGCCCGTCATCGTGATGGAACCTGTCAAGGGCGGGGGGCTTATCCAGCTGCCGGAGGAGGCGAAGGCGGTGCTGGACGGCGTGGGAACGGGAAGCTACGCCAGCTATGCCGTGCGCTACGCGGCATCCTTTGAGGAGGTGTTCATGGTGCTCAGCGGCATGAGCACCTATGAACAGCTTGCCGACAACGTAAGCTACATGAAAGATTTTCAGCCCTTTACCAGCGCGGAATACAAGGCTGTGGAACGCGTGCGGGAGATTTTGAAACAGCAGGACAGCATTCCCTGTACGGCTTGCCGCTACTGTGTGCCGGGCTGCCCGAAGCATATTCCCATCCCCGACCTGTTCGGCTGTTACAACGCCAAAAAACAGTTTGGAGACTGGAACAGCGACGTCTATTACGAAAACCTGACGCAGAACGGGGGAAAAGCATCGGAGTGCGTCGGCTGCGGCCAGTGCGAGCGGGCGTGCCCGCAGCATCTGCCGGTGATCCGCCATTTAAAGGAAACCGCGGCACTGTTTGAAACGCAGGCGTAAGCGTCCGCAAAAGGAAAGGGAGAAAACGATGGAATACAGGGAATTGGGCCGCACCGGGCTGCGTGTGAGCGAGATCGGCCTTGGGTGCGAGGGCTTTGTGGGGAAGACGGAAGAAGAGACACAGGCATTGATGACGCAGGCGGTGGAAGCGGGCGTGAACTGTATGGACCTGTACACGCCGGACCCGGACCTGCGCAGCCGCGTGGGACGCGCGCTGCGGGGCAGGCGGGAACAGTTCGTGCTGCAGGCGCATCTGTGTACCGTCTGGCAGAACGGCCAGTACAAAGCCACGCGGGACATCGGCGAGGTGCGGGCTTCCTTTGAGGACATGCTGCGCCGCCTGGAAACAGACTGTATTGACGTGGGAATGATCCATTATGTGGATACCATGGACACATGGAACACCGTGGCAAACGGCGAGGTGATGCGCTATGCGCTGGAGCAAAAGCGCGCGGGGCGCATTCGGTGCATCGGCCTGAGCAGCCACAACCCGGAGGTGGCGCTGGCGGCTGTGGAAAGCAGCCTTGTAGAGGTGCTGATGTTCAGCGTCAACCCCTGCTATGACCTGCAGCCCGCGGGAGAGAATTGCGAAGCTCTGTGGGCGGAGGAAAGCTATGCGGGCATGCTGGTGAATATGGACCCTGCGCGGGAGCGCCTGTACGAGACCTGCCAGCGCCTGGGTGTGGGCATCACGGTGATGAAGGCCTTCGGCGGGGGCGACCTGCTGACGGGGGATTCCCCGGCGGGCGTTGCGCTGACAGTGGAGCAGTGCATCCACTATGCGCTCACGCGGCCCGCTGTGGCCAGCGTGATGTCCGGCGTGCACACGGCCGCCGAGCTTGCGGCCAGCCTGGCTTATGAAACGGCGCCGGACAGCGCGCGGGATTACGCCGCTGCGCTGGCGTCTTTCCCGAAAATAAGCTGGAGGGGACACTGCATGTACTGCGGTCACTGCGCCCCGTGCCCAAAGGGAATCGATGTTGCAAGCGTCACCAAATTCCTGAACCTGGCCCGTGCCCAGGGCATGGTGCCGGAGACGGTGCGCGAGCATTATGCGGCGCTGGCCCACAAGGCGGGCGAATGTATCGCCTGCGGCGCATGCAGCAAGCGCTGCCCTTTTGGTGTGGACGCGGTGGAAAACATGCGCCGGGCAGAGGAGACCTTCGGCGCATAGCGTGCGGCAAAGGCCGGCTTTTGAAGAACAGAACGGCGGCGGAGCGCGCCGGGATAAAAGGAGTATTTGTGATATGACGATTGCACAGGTAAGCCAGAAATACGGCGTTTCGGCGGATACACTGCGGTACTATGAGCGCATCGGCCTGCTGCCCCCGGTGGGGCGCACAAAGAGCGGGATCCGCGATTATACCGAAGAGGACTGCAACTGGGTGAATTTCATCAAATGCATGCGCGGCGCAGGACTTCCCGTGGAGACGCTGATTGAATATGTGGGCCTGTTCGGACAGGGAGACGAGACCATTCCCGCGCGCAAAGAGCTGCTGATGGAACAGCGCCGCCAACTGGCTGCGCGCATCGGCGAGATGCAGGCCGTATTGGACAGGCTGGACAAAAAGATAGAAGGTTACGAGAGCCATCTGCTGAAAGCGGAGCGCAGCCTGAAACGGTGAAGCAATGAAAGAAAGGGAAAGCGGAATCTTCCGCTTTCCCTTTTCTGATGCGTCTTTTTTATTTTTTTCGCCCGGCCAATGCGCTGCATACGGCCATCACCGCCGCAAACAGCACGCCCGCCACAGGCCATATGACCCAGCTTTCCCGCCAGGAATGGCCGGGGAGGCTGCATGCCAGGTACACGGCCGCTGCCACGCACCAGTACACGGTGCTCACCACGCCGGTGATAGAACTGGTTTTCTTTTTTGTCCGCGTATAATCGCCCTCCTGAAGCAGCTTTTCCATGCTGGCCCAGTTGACGCCGCCCACGATGAAAAAAATCACTCCGATGCCGATCAGGAGCAGCATGACAGAGAGCATGCCCACAAGAAAAAGCCCGTTTTCCGAGAGGAACGCGCCGCCGAACAAAGGAACGACAGAAAGGATACACAGGCAGGCGCCCAAAACATTGTACCGCGTGTAGGTGCTGCGGTACTGACGTTGACGTTCCCGCACCATGCCGGATACGCCGTATTCCGTTTCAAACACTTCGGCCTCCAGATAGGCGTAAGGGCTCGTCATGCCGCCGCAGGAGATGAACATCGCCACAGCAGCTGCGACGAGCAGGAGCATCACGATCATCCCCGCGCCGCCGGCCAGATTTTCACGGATGGGCAGCATGCCCGTCTCGCTGGCGGCAGCCAACAGGAACAGGCAGATGGGGGAGAGGATGCACAAAAAAGTGGCGAAGGCGATGCGTCCGGCCGCAGCCTGCTTCACCTGAAGAAAAGCGTTGGCCTCCTCCATGGAGACGCGGCGCACCGAGGCGGAATCATCGGATTCTGTGTATTCGGCTTCCGCCAGCTCGTCTTTCAGCAGATAGTCTGTGCTGACGCCGAAGATCTGCGCCAGCTGCAAGATCTTTTCAAGGTCGGGAATGGACTGTGCTCCCTCCCATTTGGAGACGGACTGCCGTGTTACATTCAGTTTTTCCGCAAGCTCTTCCTGCGACCAGCCGCTTTTTTTACGAAGCTGGACAATCTTATCCGCAAAAATCATATCACTGCACCTCACTGTTTTGTTGCCGGGGCCTGGTATGCTCCGGTGTGCTTCCAGCATACCCCGCCGGGCGGTTGCACGCCACCAACCGGCGCCGGGCAATGTGTCAACCGGTGGTTGCACGGGCCGGAGGCCCGTGGGGAAACGGCGTTTTCAGGTGCGCCGCACGCCGCGGCGGCTATCCTGGCGGAACATGCCCAGCAGGCAGAGGAACAGCAGCGCCTGCGCTGCGGGAGCCGCGGCCCAGATGCCGTTCACGCCAAGCAGCGGCGGCAGAAGGAACAGAAACAGGGGGCTTGCGGCAAGCGGATCGCCAAAAATAAAGAACAGGCTGCGGCGCGTCTGCCCGGTGGCGTAAAAGCAGGAGGCGTACAGGCGCACCACGCCCCAAAGAGGCAGCGAGGCGACGGCAAACAACAGGGCGGGAACGCTTTCCCGGGCGGTCTCGGACGAAGCGCCGAACAGCAGCGGCAGCTGTTCCCGCGCAAGGAATGTGCCTGCGCACAGCACCGCGGCCACCGCCAGAAGCAAACGCAGCGCGCGGCGCTGTAAATGATGCTGGGCCGCAAGGTCGCCCGCGCCGTGACAGAAGCTCACCAGCGGCTGGATGCCCTCGCCGATGCCGGACAAAAGCGGCTGCAGCGCGCCCAGTACATAACTGAGGATGGCGTAGGTAGCAACAGCGCCCGCGCCGCCGTAACGGATGCACTGCCAGTTGTTGAGCATGATGAGCACACTGGCGGACATGGAAAGACCAAACGGAGAAACGCCCACCGTAAGCAGTTTTTTGCACAGGCGCGGATCGGGGCGAAACTGGTGCGCGTGGACGGGAGCGTTTTTATTCATAAGCAGGCACAGCAGTGCGGCCAGCGCCGAAAGGCCCTGCGCCGTTACGGTGGCCAGCGCCGCGCCGCGCATGCCCCAGGCGAATACCGCGATGAACAGCCAGTCCAGCGTGATGTTGCACAGCAGGCTGAAAATCATGATGGACATTGCGGCGACGGTGCGCCCGCTTCCGCGCAGCAGAGGGTTCAAGCCGCTGTTGAATATCTGCAGGCCGCCCGCCAGCACGACGACAACGGTGTAATCCGCCGCGGGCTGGTACAGCTCGCCTGTTGCGCCAAGCAGGCGGAGCAGCCACGGGTATGAAAGGCCCAGCGCCGCCGTCAGCAGCACGGTGGCCGCACCCAGGCACAAAAGCGTGCTGCCCCGCGCGGCCAAGGCCTTTTCCGTGTTGCCCGCGCCCATGGCGTGGGTCATCACCACGCTGCCGCCGGAGCCGATGCCCAGCCCCGTGGCAAGGATGACGGCCGCGATGGGCCACAGGATGTTGATGGAGGCAAGGCCTACGTCCCCGATGCTTTGGCCGATGAAAAAACCGTCGACGATGATAAAAAATCCCGTCAGAAGCTGGGAGGCCATGGCGGGGATGACGTAGCGGTAAAACTGCTCGTGAGGCGCTTTGGTATGCAAAGAAACAACTCCTTATTTCAGGCTGAAAAAAAGACTGGCTCAACAAAAACAATTATAGCGAAAAAAGGGCCGGAGTGCACGCTTTTTATGGGCGGCTGAGGTGGGCAGGACGCGATCAAAGGCTGTGCGGACTGGAGAGCAGACAGAAATTGCAGGGCGGAGTTATGAACGGAAGGGTTCGCATCTTGAAATAACAGCAAAAACCGGCGTCAAAATTACGCCGGTTTTTGCTGTTTTCTATGTTTTACTTTCGCATTTTTTCGAGACGAAGCTCAAGGTAACGTCACGCATGAAAGATCCAAGTTTCCAGAGAATGGGGTGGAATATCAGCCTTGCAGATGAGGCTTTGGGGGAGCAGGCTGAATACGGCGGGAAGCATCTTGTCTGTGGAATTCAATACGACTGCGATCAAGCTGCCGTCCGGAGTCTGGGCAGCGGCAACTTCCAATTCCTGTGTGTAACGACTAACAGCGATACACTGAGAGCCGCGCGGCAGAAAACGGCTGAAGTGGGCGATGGCATGATAAGAGGGTTGCGGAAATACGAGTCCCGTCCGGACATCGCAGATGAGCGGAGCGCTGCAATAATTTCCAACATGATTCGGCCCGCCCTGTGTGTCCAGCATGAGGTTCCAATCCAAAAAGCGGCTCATGCCTGCATTCAGATTCCCGATGATATCGTGGGCATAAAATTCTCCGAATATCCACGGAGCATTTTCAACGCCGCTTTTTTGGCAGGAAGCCTGTGCTTTTGCGCCCATAACGGTTTTTTCAGTGGTAAGTTCCACGCAGCCTTCTGTAAACATCAGTTCCTGCCCGGAAAAAAATTCCCGGCATAGCGCGAGATTTTCAAAGTGGTCGCCGCTGTACCAATGGAAGGCAATGCCTCGTACAAGCTTGCGCATATCTTCGCAGTTCAGGATCTCTCTGGCACGCAGAAAGCTGCGTTCTTTGTTGTGATCCCAGATAACGACTCCGATATCCTCCAATCCTGCCCGCTTGAGAGCCGGTGAAAGATAGTCGCGGATAAAACGTTGTTCGTCCTGCGCCGTATAGGTGCAACTCTCCCAGATCTGTACGGCTTTCGGTTCGTTTTGGCAGGTCAGGAAGCGAACGGGAATATTTTCACTCCGGCAGGCTTGGAGATATCGAATAAGGTATTCCGCGAAAGCACCGTAGCAGTCCTCTTTCAGCTTTCCGCCGTGACACATGTCAGAATTGGTTTTCATCCAGGCGGGAGGGCTCCAGGGGGAGGCCAGCAGTTCCAGCGCGGGTTCCAAGGCCATAGCGTCCCGGATAAAGGGAAAAATAAGGCGGGCGTCCCGCTCCATCGAAAAGGCGGAAAGAGACGGGTCAGCTTCATCGCAGTAGGAATAATCGCCCTCAGAAAAATCGCAGGCGCCGATGGGAATCCGTCCGCAATTGTAAGCCAGGCCGTCGGAAGAAAACAGCAGCCGCAGGACCTCGCGTTTCCCGCTGTCGTTCAAGGCCTCGTATATTCCGGAGGAAGATTGTGTGAAAGCACCGCCAAATCCCTGGATGACTTGACGGGGAATATCGGTATACAACTGGATTAAATTCGCTTCTTGTCCGTTGGTATCCGGGCAAAGCGGCTGTGTGGAAATGGCTTCCATGCATGCGCCATGTGAGTCTGACCGAAAAATATCTGCTTGTTTCATAGATTTTCACATGTTCCCTTTGGATTGTTCAGATGGAGCAAGCGCGCGGCCACAGCCGCTGGCCGCTGCTCCGGAAAGAACGGTTGCGCGGAATCAAATTATGGGCGGCTCGTCAAAATAGGGGTTGATCATTGAAAACAATTCTGTTGAGTGCAATGCTTCGACAACTTGTGTCATGGATTCCAGATTGAATTTTTTTAGAATATGCGAGATATGGGTTTTCATCGTAGTATTTGCAATAAATAATATTTTACAGATTTCGGCACTGGACATTCCGTTGTAAAAGTGCCGCAGAATATTGATCTCGGTCGCCGTAAGCTTTACAAGTACATTTAAGACATAGGTCATGTTGTCGTTTAAGTCCAAAAGCCGTTTGAATTCTTTACGCATATACCCTGCCGTGCTGTAATGAATTGACGATTTCCCATGAAACGCGTTCAGGATAGCATCAATCACGTCCTTGTTGGTACAATCGCCGATCAGCACGTTTTCGGCACCCATTTTAAACGCTTTAAAAACATTGTCCGGTTGCATAATCTTAGCGCATAAGATCACTTTTGTGCTGGGCACGTTTACATTGATTTCGCGGCATGCGTAAATGCTGGCCATTTCTGATTCGTTGTAAATATTCATATATACAATATCAGGAGAATGCGCGATGGATTTTGTAATGGCTTCATACCCGTTTGAGGCAAACCCGATGATCTGTATTTGGGGTTCAGCCATCAGCTTTTTTGAAATTGCCTTACAGGAAGAACTTTTAGAATCGACAACCAGCAGGCGTATGACTTCTTTCATGTTTATAATACTCCCAATCGGCAACGTGCATATGCTGCCGTCAAAGAAGCTATGCTCCAAGAATGTCGACGTAAAAAATGCAGGATCGCACACAATGCCTTACGCTATTTAACATAATTTATTATAGCATAGCGCTTTTTTTGAAACAATTGCTTTAGATCAATTTCCCAATGACCTTTTGCAGGAAGGAATTGTCAGGTGGAAATTTTTCTGCAGCACGACGAATCCTTGAAGCATGCATTTGTTTTGACGCGCAGCATGGGATCTAAGCGTCCCGCCCTTTGATGCGCCCAGTTCAACGCACCGCAGACCGGGGGCAGCTCCAGTTGGACAAAAACGCATTTTCTCTTGGCACGTGCTTCGATCTGTTTCCGAAAACATTCAAACAGCATCGGAGATTCCGCTTTGACCCACACAGTGCCCGCTGTGATAATCGTGACCTGTTTTGTAAAACAGAGCCGTTCCATGCAGCCCAGCACAGAATCCGCAAGCCCCAGTGCCTTTTCCTGTACGATCTGCCCTGCCACAGCGTCGCCCGCATTGGCCGCTTGGAAAAGTATCTGCATCAGGGCAACGACTGGATGCCGTTTTTCCCATTCAGAAATGGAATCCATGAGTTTTTCCGGCGCTTCGCAGCGCAAAAGTTCCAGGACAGGCTCTGTCATTGCAGTGGGCGCGCCGCAGCGCATCAGCGTATTATAAACCGCGCTGATGGCGCTTTCTGCAAAGCTGGAGCCTCCTCCATAGAAATCGCCTACCGCACGTCCGATGCCGCCCACTTGCAGCATCGCCCCGCGCTCGTCGATCCCGCCGACCGCCGTGCCTGTGCCGTTGATGGAGCAAATCCCATATCCTGACGCGCTTGCCGCCTTGATGGACAGGAAGGAATCATTGACGATCAGTTTTTTGCGCAGCGGTAGACTGGCTGTCGCATTTTCCAGGGCCCGACGTTGTGCGTCGGTATCCGCCCCTGCCAGTCCGAGCACAGCGTCCTCAATCTGTTCCGGATGGACCGTGTTGCGAAAGCATAAATGTTCCACCCAGTGTGCCAGGGCCTGTGCCGCCGCCGCATAGCCGCCGGGAAGCGCCTCGTGGCTGCATGTGCCGACACGAATCCAGTCAATCAGAGTGCCGTCTGCGCGCATCAGTGCAAAATCTGTTTTGGTGTTGCCGCCATCCACTCCCAGATAGTACATGCTCAGACTCCTTTCGCAAAAAAGGCGGGAAGGTACGCGCGATGCGCCTGCTTCATCTCAAAATAGCAGGCCTTCGCGGCGTCGAAATCCCCAATCAGTGGGTATACGGCCAAAGCGGAAAGCGCCGCGTTGTCATCCCCTGTACGCGCGGCCTGAACCGTTAGCCGTTCGTATGCTTTTACCGCTTCCACGAGTCCCCGAATATGCGCGTTCTCCGGCGTGTGCAGGGGGAGAGGCTGCGCGCCGTTTTTTCCTACAGTCGCGGCGATTTCGACCACATCATCTTCGCGCAGGAAAGGTACCGCGCCCTTGCTCTGGATATTAACGACATGCCGTTCCTGTTTGTCATTGTGGATTGCGCAAATCAGTGATACGGCCGCTTCGGAGTACCGAGCGCCGCCACGTTTTTCCAGGCATTTTGGCTTTTCGGCAAGCGTTTCGTTTTGATACAGTTCCAGCAACTCTTTTTCAATCTCCATACATTGCTGTGCGCGGCAGACAGCTTCTGCCTGTTGATGTTCCAGCTTTGCACGGCGGAAATAGAAGTATTGCAGATAGGAACTGGGAATCGCGCCCACTGCGCGCACTACGTCGTAGTCAAAGCCTGTTTGTTCGATATTTTTCATTTGCGAGCCTGTCAAGCCGCGCGCCAGCGCTTCGGGCAGGTATTCGCGTCCACCGCTTTGAATCGATGTAATCCAGCTGAGATGATTCAGCCCGACAAATTCAAATTCCGCATCGGGTAAATGCAATTGTGCGCGCAGATCAGTACACATATTGATAGGCACGTTACAAAGGCCGATGGCGCGGATATCAGTCTCTGACGAAAGCATCTGCGCCAGAATGCCGGAGGGATTTGAAAAATTGATGAGCCAGGCATCCGGACACAGGCGCTCCATCCGGCGCGCGATGTGGCGGATCTCCGGGATTGTCCGCAGAGCTTTGAAAAAACCGCCGATTCCGGTCGTTTCTTGCCCAAGCAGGCCGTATTTCAACGGAATGGTCTCGTCCAGATAGCGTGCTGGAAGACGGCCGACGCGAATCTGGGCCAAAACGTAATCGGCACCGCACAACGCTTCGTCCAGGTCTTCCGTCAACAATGTGCGGCACCGCATTTGTGCCTTTTCAAGCATGCGTACGGCAAGTCTGCCCACAATGCGCAGTTTTTCAGCGTCGATATCCATCATCGCTACCTCGTCAAGGCCCAGCTGTGCGCGATTTTGAATTATGCCTTCAATCAACTCCGGGGTATAGGTACTGCCTGCACCAATGATTGCGACTTTCATACTATTCCTCTTTCTGTTGTTAGCTCCGCGTCCGGCAGGCACCGGGAGAACTGTCTGCAATTTTATTGGAGATTCGATTGGGATATTCTGTATTGCCATGTTCTACCTTTGAAACAGACGGCTGAGCCGGTGTTTTTGGCGTTGACATCCTTCGTATCTGTGGCGCCAAGGTGAACGCATCCTGTCATGCTGTCGGATATGCGCCATCGTGTTCAGATGTTTCACTACAATTTGAAAATAGACGGGAAAGTTGGCTGTTTTTATCGCGTATTGTGGTATTTCATTGCCAGTGCATATAAATACCAAGAGCTATGGGGAATCCATTGTTCGCCCCAACGCCAGTTGTCTTTCACACCTTGGGAAAGATCGTAGTTAAATTCGATCCCTTCTTCATCTTCGGTGCCGCTGGTAATGCCGTTGACAATACCTGCGGGACACTGAAGCCGGTATATCCCGTCCGCAAAATATTTAGCGTTTTTGTGCCCAAAGCCGTAGATCATGCAAATATCAAAGGGATTAAGTCCCACGATCCAGTCAATGGCCTGCTGCGCATAAAGGCGCAAGCGGCTTTCCAGCTTCTTGTCCTTGGTGTGGTCTGCTACATACAGTGCTGCCGTACTAAGAGACCCTAAACGCGCGTTTTCACCTTGCCACCAGGGACTCACCGTCGTATCGTGCGGAAAGAAAAAACGTGTTTGAAGCTGGCCGGAGGGGTTTTTCCAAGTATAGCGGGGATAGCCGAAAGGATTCACGGTGTCATCGGTGATGCAGGCTTCATACCGCATGGCTTTTTCAGCAGTCGCAAGTGCTTTTTTTGCCAAAGCTGTGGAGGGGTCGGCTTCATAAAAAATCATTAGAGCCACTACGGGAAGCCCGGCTTCCGCGGCATGGAAATAAGGCATATCACCGCTTACATTCCAACGCACCATGTTGTCGCCCACCGGTACGGCGTGGTACAGCAGCTGCTCACACATTTCTTCGGCAAGCCGGTAACGCATGGGGTCTTTTGTTGTAAGATACAGCTCGCTGGCGGCAACCAATGCAGAATACCGGTCAACCAGGTTCCATTGTCCATCATTTGCATAGCGTTCATTATTTTGCAACAAATAGTCATACGAACGGATCGCCGTGGCAAGATATTCCTCGCAGGTGTACTGCTGGCTGGGATAGGGGTGCCGGGCAGCAATGGCCAAAGCGGCGATGGCAAAGCCGCCGCCCATACGGAATGCGACCTCATAGAATTCCTGTGTGACAGTTTCCAGCCCGGCCGTGAATGCATTTCCGAATTGTGCGGAAGACCTCCTCAACTCATAACCGATGTGGCGCGTGCGGTCCGCCGGGCCGAATTCCCGCATGCCTCTGCGGATGGAACGGTAAAAGGAACCGGATGGAGCGGCTCTGCGCATCAGATGGTCGGCGCCATAGGCGCCTTCAGTGAGCAGATGGCCGAAGAACTCCCGCGGAATACCGGTTTCATGCTTTTGCTGATTGTACCATCTTTTTGTTATATCATTCGCCTTATAAAATACATAGGCGGACAGGGAAGTCTGCTGCGGTGTATAGTATTTAGAGTGAGTAAGATGCGAAAGATGAATCCCATAATCGCCCGTCGCATCGAACCAGCCTCCGGAGGCGTCGATGCGTTCGGGACGCTGATCCTGAAACATTACGTTTTTATCCTGTGCTTCCCATTCACCCACATCACGCTGGCCGCGAAAATAGTAGACGGTATTCATCATCATCTCAAAATCAAGGATGCAGGTGCCGATTTCAAAGGAAAACGAACGTGCTTCGCCCGCCTCAAGATGATAATCGCCGGTTCGGCTGAACAAAGAAAAATCGATGGTATAAAAATAACCTCGGTTCCACCTTGCAACCTTGCCTGCATATTTTAAGGCGCCTTCGTAAACCGTTTGGCCGGATATATCGTCAACTAGGCTGAACGTTTCGAAATCCACTTTGTCTTTTGTATTGAGGACAGCGGTTTTGCGATCCTCCGGACGATATCCGATTTGATTTACAAAAATCCGCATGATCATACCTCCCTTTGTTTGTAAAATGAGTGTGTTTGAGCCGGAAGCGGGTAACAGCGTATGGCGCAAAGGCCGCCGGTCAGTCCTCGTTCACCAATCTGCCGCCATATCTGCGGACCGTATCCACCCACCGCCGGACAGTATCTTTATCCGGTGTAACGAACTCGCGGTGGGGAAGCTGATTGTCAAGCCCAAAGCGGTCGATTTTGGAAACGCCCAACCGATGATAGGGAAGCAGCTCTGCCCCTATAAAATTGGGATAGGTACGAGTCAATTCTGCAATTTTTTTGAAATGTTCGGGCGTATCGTTTTTGCCGGGGATAATGGGACAGCGAATCAAGACATTGAAACCGTCATCGTGTAGTTTTTGAAGATTTTCCAACACAAAATGGTTGTCCGCACCGGTGCATTCTTTGTACGCCTGTGCTCCGGTCGCCTTGTAATCAACCAGGAACAAATCAACATTTTCTCTGATGCCGTCTAATTTGCCGTAATCGTACACAGCGCAGGTCTCTAAAGCGGTGTGAATGCCGCGCTGCTTGCATAAAGCCAAGATGTTTTTTACGAATTCGGGCTGCAGCATGGGTTCTCCACCTGAAAGCGTAATACCGCCGCCGCTGGTCTCGTAAAAAATCTCGTCTCTGGATATTTCATCGACCACTTCCTGCGCACTGATTGTGCGCCCGACGACGGTAAGCGCTTTGGAATAACATTCTGTGGCGCAGCGTCCGCAGCGTGTGCACTTATCCCAGTCGATTTTATGTTCATTGTTTACAATACTGTGACATTCGTTGGGGCAAGCCCGGAAACAGTAACCACAAAAAATGCAACGCGACGGGACAAAGGAAAGCTCCTGTCCTCTGGACAGGATGTTTTCCGGATTATGGCACCAAAGACAGCGCAAATTGCATCCTTTCAGGAATACACTGCTGCGGATACCCGGTCCATCGTGTATGGAAAAATGTTGAATGTCAGAAATTCTGCCAAGTATACTTTTGTCCACATCAATACTCCTGCCTGTTCTTCGTTTGGATCGATATTTTGTCAGCTATTTGTTGACAACATTTTGCGGTGTCCCCGCGATATAAGCGGAAAGATTTTCAACTGCCATCTTCATCAAGCGCATACGGGCTTCCTTAGTCCCCCATGCGATATGAGGGGTGATGATACAGTTGGGGGCCGACAGCAGCGGATTTTCAACCGACGGCGGCTCGGAGGACAGCACATCCAACGCTGCGCCGGCAAGTCGTCCGCTCGTCAACGCCTCGTACAATGCGGCATCTTGAACAAGAGGGCCGCGTGAAGTATTGATGAGGAAAGCGCTTGGTTTCACATGAGAAAGTGTATCGCGATTGATCATCTCTTTTGTTTCGTCAAAAAGAGGACAGTGAAGCGATATGAAATCGGACCGGGAAAGAAGGTCGGTCAGTTCTGTCTGTACAAAGCAGGGGATATCCGTTTTGACCGGATGACTGTCGTAGCCCAGGATATTCATTCCGAAAGCCGCTCCGATTTTCGCGGTTTCCAGCCCGATCCGGCCGCAGCCGATGATTCCGAGCGTTTTTCCGGCCAATTCGATCAGCGGATGCTCCCAAAAGCAAAAATCTTTACAGCTGTTCCATGCGCCCTCGTGAACCCGGTCGCTGTGATACTGTACGTGATGGCACAATTCAAGAATAAGGGCAAACACGAATTGCGCTACCGACGCAGTGCCGTAGGTGGGAATATTACATACCGTTATGCCCTTTTGTGCGGCATACGAAACATCAACGACATTGTACCCTGTTGCAAGAACGCCGATAAATTCGAGGCCGGGAAGCGCATCGAGCTCGCGGGCGCCGATGCAGGTTTTATTCGTATAAATTGCTTGCGCCCCCAACGCCCGTTTTACAACATCGGCAGGGGAAGTGCGGTCATACACAGTAACCTCTCCAAGAGCCTGCAATTCGTCCCAACCGATATCGCCGGGATTCAATGTATAACCGTCCAGTACAACAATCTTCATATCTTTGTCTCCGTATTTTATTAAAATGTATGAGAGTTTACAGGGCGAGAGCGGTTTCCATAACTTCCGGTCTCACATAACCGGAGGGCAGGGGTGCCGGCCGTTCCACGACAGAGCGCATGTTGTGTGTGATGCCGTCGCGGCTGCTCTGCCATATCCCATGGATCGCCTCAAAGCAATGATACCCAAGCGTCAGACGGGGGCTGCGGCCGTTTTCCAGGGCCCAGCAAAGGTCTGCCACACCCAGGCCGCGATTACAGCCTTCAAAATATCCGTGCGTGAGGGGAATCTCATGAGGCTCCTGCGGAGAGGCCGACTTGCGGTACAGCAGCACGGGTCCTCCAAAGGTATTGGGATCAGGACAGATGAGCGCGCCTTCGGTGCCGTGCACTTCCAGACGCTGGGGGAACGGAAAGCCCTCGGTGCTGGTAGTCATAGAGCCGATCACACCGGAGCTGAACTCCAGCGAAGCAGACATCATATTGATGGTGTCGATATGTTCAGTCTGGCCGAAACGGGGACTGGAAACGTTCTGGAAGACCTGATCCACCTGACGCGTGAAGCCTGTGACCCGTTTGAGCGGACCGAGCATGTTGATAAGCGCCGCCAGATAGTAACCGCCCAAATCAAAGGGAACGCCGCCGCCCGGCAACAATACCATAAAATTATTCTCCGCATGGGGAAACCAGAGGTACACGCCGCGCAGCACGAAAGCAGATGCCGTGCGGGGTTCGCCGATCAATCCCGCATCGATAATCTTGCGGCAGGTCTGCAGGCCGCCTCCCAAGAAGGTGTCCGGCGCGACTGTGTAGTAGAGATTGTTTTTTTGAGCCAGAGCGCAAAGCTCATCGGCTTCTTCCAGTGTTACGGCCGCCATTTTTTCGCTGTATACATGCTTCCCCGCCAGCAGTGCATCCCGGGATACTTCGTAATGGGAGGTGGGATTTGTCAGGTTGACGACCACTTCGATCTCATCGCAGGAGTAGATTTCCTCATTCGTCATCTGGCGCACACCAAATGCTTCTGCTTTGGCTTTGGACCGCTCGGGTATGATGTCTGATACGCCGATCACTTCAAGGATGCTGAATTTGCTGGTAAGATTCGTTAAGTAGGTTTGTGAAATCGTTCCGCAGCCGATTACGCCAATACCGTGTTTTTTCATTGAAAACCATTCCTTTCTGAATCGTGGGCCCGCATATTACAGCCCCAGCCTTTTCATTGCGTGGAAACTGGTGGTAAGGCTTGTAAAGGGATCGATTTTGCAAATGTCCTGTTCGACGCAGAACGTTCTGACGCCGACTTCTTTGCAGGCGCGGACGATCTCCGGCCAGTTGAGGTTTCCCTGGCCGACCTCTGCGTAGATACGCGGGACGTTTTCCAGAATGTCGGTGCCTGCATCAATACCATAATCCTTGAAATGAACCATATGACACCGGCCGTTCAGACGGCGGATGAAATCTGGGGGATTCAAACCTGCTGCGGCAATCCAGTGAGTATCCGGCACAAGTTCCAGATGATCCGTTTCATTCAAGAGAATGTCTACGCCGTTGTAACCGCCGAAACTGCAAAATTCAAAGGAATGGGCATGATATCCAAAGCGCAGCCCCTCTTTGCGCAGCATTTCTCCTGCGCGGTTCAAAATTTCAGCGAATTGGTGATATCCCTCCTCGCCGCCACGCAGTGTCTTGGGAATCGAATACACCATGACAAGGTCCACTCCCAGTTCATGCGCATCGCAAATGAATTTTTTCGGGTTTTCCAGCAGAGTATAAACGTCCGTATCTACTTTAAGCGGTTCAAAGTCGTTGGCGGAAAGCAGCTCTTTGAATTCGCTGGCCGTCATACCCTGCGGGATGCCATGATCCAGGCAGGTGTACCCAATTTCCCGAAGTTTTTTCAATGTTTCTCCAAATTGCTTTTTGTCCTTCATGTAGTCTCTGATCGTATATCCCTGCACACCAAGTCTGTTCATAATGTTGATCCTTTCCTGAGTTTTAATTTAGTTTCATTGTTTCGTTTTGGCAGCCTTACAAAACGATTTCAGCCATATCGTTTTCGTCGTCAAGGATACGTCCGATTTTGTCGTTCCGGAAGGTGCGCTCCGGAAGCATGCACAGAATGTGAGTCCGCTGCATATCGACGCAATACTGAGTACCGTGAACGATGAGCGGATTCAGTTTGACGAAGGTTCCTTTGGGGATGACGAAAGCTTCAAGCGTTTCAACAGTCAGCCCTGTCGGCGGAAGAGTTCCAACAAAAATGATAACGTCGCCATCTATGGGCAAAAGGCCTTCGCAGGTATATTGATGGGCCTCCATAGAACGAACAATGTTTCGTTCCTGTTTGGAAACGCTGCAGCAGCAAACGGACGGAAGAGTGGTCGAAGCGAAATTCAACGCAATGAGGTCAGGGAAAAAACCGGAGGGATTGATACAATTACGCCCCATGGAAGCGTCATCCAGAAGGTCCTGATACACACCGTACTTGCGGAAAGCTTCCGGCGACAGTGATTTGGCTTTGATCTTGATCATTTTAAGCTCCTTTCAAAAAACGATTGTACTTATTATGAATGAAGCGCCTGAACGGTTTCTTTACACTTTTCCATGAACATTACGGTATCCGTGCTGTAATCGATAAAGTCAACGCCTTTGTCCATCCACTTTTTGGCATCTACTATTTCGTAACAGTAGGTACCGATGATGTGCCCCTTTGCTTTTGCCTTGGCAAACATGGTTTCCATTGCCGCTACAACCTTTGGATTGTAAATATCTCCATGGAGCCCCATGGAAATAGACAAATCAACAGGGCCGATATAAATGGCGTCAATTCCGGGGACGGCGATAATCTCATCAAAATTTTTCATTCCTTCGGCACCTTCAACCAGAGCGATCACCGCGACGTCACGGTTGGCCGTTTCATAATAGCTGGTATCACCTTTTCCATATTGGTTGGCGCGGACACAGGGACAGGCGCCTCGTCCCCCAAGTGGTGCAAATTTGGAAAAATATACGGCTCTTTCAGCGGTTTCTTTGTCCGTGATATTGGGAACGACCACGCCTGATGCGCCTGTGTCCAGCGCTTTTTTTAAGTACACTTCGTTTACTTCCGGGACCCGGATGATTGGAATGATCTCCGCGGCCTCTGCAGCGCGCACGAGATGGATGGCGGTTTCGGATTCAAATTCCGTATGCTCTTCATCAATGACAACGAAATCGAAATTTGCATAACCTGCGATTTCCACCATTTCCGGGGTGGGGATCATAATGCCTGTCCCAATAAAGTGGCGGCCGGACCCTTTCAGTTCTCCAAAGCGTCGTTTCACGATTTACACCTCATTCAAGTAAGAATTTTTAGCGTTTGACTTACTGGATATCCAGTGGTCTCTACTGCAATTTATACACAGATAAATTGAAAAAGCAAATGAAAATTTACGGTGCAGGTTGTACGTTATATCATACCATTTTGCATATTCAAAGACGAAAAAACCAATATTTATCAATAAAAATCGATGAAACAGTGCATTTTGCCTTATGCACTATCAAAAGTGGTTGACCAGAAATCATACTGTCTTCGGCTGGGTCGAACTGCTATAATGCAAACAAAGGAACCGCACAAAGCATTTCAATTGCTGGGAGGATGCATTATGACGGAAGTGAAGGATAACCCTCTTGTGAAACGTTCCCATGGCGGGATACTGCATTTGATCTGGAAGCACAGGATGGTTTATACATTATTGTTGCCGGGGCTGATATGGTATATCGTTTTCGCCTACGGCCCCATGGGCGGGTTGCAGCTTGCCTTTAAAACCTATAGAGCCAGCGAGGGAATATGGGGAAGCCCATGGGCGGGGCTCAAAAACTATGAGCGGGTCTTTGGCGATCCGGCGTTTTGGTCGGCGGTATTCAGGACGCTGTACATAAACATTGGACGCCTGATTTTCCAGTTCCCGATCCCGATCATCCTGGCGCTTCTCTTGAATGAGATGAAATTTGTCAAATTTAAAAAAGTGGTGCAGACGGTCTTTACATTTCCGCATTTTTTGTCGTGGATCGTTGTGGCCAGTATATTGACAAACATGCTGTCGCTGGACGGCTTGGTAAACAATGTGCTGGCGGCATTTGGGATGGAACGGATCAGCTTTTTGGGGTCGCCATCCATTTTCCAGCCCATGCTTTATATTACAGACGCTTGGAAGTCGGCCGGTTGGGGTGCAATCGTGTATCTGGCGGCGATTTCGGGCGTAGATACCGACCAATATGAAGCAGCAGAAATAGACGGTGCAAGCCGGTTCCAAAGGGTATTTTTCATAACGCTGCCAAACATTATGCCCACGATCGTCGTCATGTTTATTCTTGCGGTGGGCGGCGTTATGTCTACTGGGTTCGATCAGGTGTTTAACCTTGATAATGTATCGGTGCGTAGCGTATCGGAAATTTTGGATATGTATATTTACCGTATAACATTCCAGGCGCCAACCGACTTTTCCTTTTCCATGGCCGTCAGCCTTTTCAGATCGACGATTAACATGGTGTTGCTGTTGATTGCCGACCGGGGAGCGAAGCTGATGGGCGGCGATGGTTTGTTGGGTTAAGTCAGGAGAAGGAGAGATTGGCTATGAGAAAGAAAAAAATCGGCGGATGGGACATTGTATTGATGACCATACTTTCCGTTTGGGCGCTGGCGATTTTGCTGCCCGTCATCAATGTAATAGCGGTGTCTTTTACCTCAAATAAAGAATATCTGGCAAGACCAATGATGCTATTTCCCCTTGAGCCTACTTTGAAAAACTATATAGATCTGCTGCAGGATAAGCGCATCCTGATTGGATACCGGACTACGCTGTTGCTTGTTTTGCTTGGTGTGCCGCTGAACCTTTTCCTGACTACAAGTTTTGCATATGGACTTAGCCGCAGGGGATATCCCGGTCGAAAATTGATTTTTTATGTGGTGCTGATAACAATGCTGTTTAACGGCGGCATCATTCCGATGTATTTGCTGATGATGAAGTTGGGGCTGACAAATTCTTTGGGATCAGTGGTGTTTGCTTACGGCATTAACACCTTTTATATGGTGATCATGCGCAACTTCTTTTCCAGCTTGCCGGTGGCGCTTGTCGAATCGGCAAAAATAGACGGTGCAGGAGAGTGGAGGATCCTTTTCCGTATCATATTACCGCTTTCCATGCCGATTATCGCGACGATCACGCTGTTCTATACGGTAGACCGCTGGAATGAATGGTACAATGCCATGATCTTCATTAAAAGCCCCAATATGCAGCCGCTGCAGCTGGTGCTGCGAAGCATCGTGCTGGAATCACAGATGATGGACAAAATTTCCGCTACTGGTACGGCGGTAATCGATAAAGAACGGTTTGTAAGCGGTATGAAAATGGCGGCGGTGGTAGTAACGATGCTGCCGGTGATGTGTGTGTTCCCCTTCCTGCAAAAGTATTTTGTAAAAGGGGTAATGGTTGGCGCGATAAAGGCATGACGCCCAGCAGGGACAGGATGCCTTTGATGTAGAATATAAGCTGTTGGATTTGGGCAGAGAAGGCCGACACCCAGCTATGCCTCTGCTTCAAAAGCCATAGCTTTTATTGAATACTTCATATGTATATTGAGGAGGTAAGAAATTGAAAAGAATGAAAAAGGTGTTTCTTGTTGCCGTCTTGCTTGCAGCGCTTGTATTACAGGCGGCCGGCTGTACACAGCAACCCGCCGCTTCGGGGACAGCATCTGCTTCGGAGGGAACGTCAAGTGCGACGGCATCTTCGGCAGAAAAAGATTACAGCAAACACGAAAAAATCTCGTGGGCAGTTTACGGCGATGAATTTGCCGACCTCAACAGCGATGATTTCGCAAAAATGTGGAATGAAAAATTCAACGTCGAATATGACGTTATCTCCATGAGCTACGATACTTGGGATGAAAAGGTTCGTATTTGGACAAATTCACAGGATCTCCCGGACGTTACACAGTGGGAATACAAGCACGCGGACGGCGCAAGCTATGCCGAGCAGGGCTTGGTCAAGAAGCTGCCTGACGATTGGAAGACACGGTGGCCCAACCTCGCGGAGGCCTACGAAGGCACGGTAGTGGGCCCGCTGCTGGAGGAACAGTTTGGCGGTACATATTTCCTGCCGCGGCCTGTATTTGCCAACAACCAGCCGACGGAACCGCTGGTGACGCATCAGAGCATTTTTATGCGCAAGGATTGGCTGGAAGCAGTCGGCGCGGAAGTGAAGCAGGCGTATACAATCGATGAATTTATGGATATCGCCCGCCGGATCAAGGAAGAAGATCCCGGTAATATGGGTGATCAGCTGGTGCCCATCGGCAATGGTATCAACGAGCTGCCGTACATTTTTCTCTATTCGCTTAGCACGCACAGTGTAGGTGCGAATGCATTTTACAAAGACGAAAATGGCGTTTACCAGTGGGGCCCTGCTTCACAAGATACCCTGACGGGCCTGAAGTATTATCAGCAGGCATACGAGGAAGGGCTTTTGGACCCTGAGTTCTTTACTGGGGAAACAAACTATCAGGAAGTATTTTATACGGCGGGCGCTTCGGCATTCTGCCAGGCGGCGGGTATGGCGCAGGTCGCGCTCCGCTTTGCCAACAACTTCAAGACAAACTTGGACTTGGAAGCTGAAGACTGCATGAGCCTGACCTGTGTTGTCGACAACGATGGCAATTATCATGGCGTTGAGCAGACGAACTATTGGGGAACTTTGATGTTCTCGCCCAACATTGACGATGCAAAACTGGAACGCGTTTTGGATATTCTGGATTATTCCTGCACCGAACAGGGACAGAATGAGATCCGTATGGGTATTGAGAATGTGGACTGGAAGCGCGACGCCAGCGGCGAGATCGAAATCCTTTTGGATGAAGGTACTACCGTTTTCGACAAATATTACTGCATTCGTCCCTTCTATCACAATATGTATATCTGCTCCGATGACTTTGGCCTTGTCAATCCTACGTATCCGCAGATGTTCCGGGATATGTCATACAACCAGTATCAGGAAAAATACTCCCGTGCCGATGAAAAAACGTTTGACAGGATCGACTGGGACGCTTATTTCTACGATTCGGACGCGATGCGCAGAGTTTCCTTTAACCTGCCCGAAGAGTATGCGGCCTTGGTGGTTGCCGAGGGCGATATGGAAACAAAGTGGAATGCCTGGGTAGAAGAAAAAATGAAACTGGTGCAGCCAGTTTTGGACGAACTCAACGCAATGTAATACAAAGAATGAGAGTGCTTTTCTGCCTGCCGCCGTGCTGTCGGCCTTCGGCGGCGGGCGGAAAAGGCTGGGCTGAAGTGGGGATCGAATCGAGCGGCGGGATTACGTAGATGCGGTCCTCCATTTTATATGATTTCATGCAAGTGATTCTTTGAGAGCTGATTGAAGCGAATAACAAGGAAAATGAGGATTTGTATAAATGAGTCTTACAAGTGTGAAGGAAATTTTGCAGCATGCGTCGAAACATGCTTACGCTGTGCCGGCTTTTAATATTTTCAACTATGAGTCGGCAATGTGGGCGGTAAAAGCTGCCGAAAAGGTTCGGATGCCCGTTATCATTCAGTTCTTTCCCGGATATACCATCCACGTTTCCATGCGGGTCATCGCGGATACTGTAAAGGATCTGGCGCGCAACGCCAAAGTTCCGGTCGGTCTTCATCTGGACCATGCGAGAGATTTTGAAACGGCGATTGCAGGGATTGCGGCCGGCTTCAGTTCGGTGATGATCGACGGATCGGCCTTGTCGTTTGAGGATAACGTGGCCCTCACCGCTCAGGTGAGGCGGGTAGCGACAGTATTTGGCGTTGACGTGGAAGCTGAGTTGGGACATGTGGGCAGCGGGAGCAAGCTCGATGATTTTACAAATCCCAACAATTATACTGATCCAAAAGAAGTAAAGCGTTTTGTAGAACTGACCGATGTGGATTCACTGGCCATCGCAGTCGGCAACGGCCATGGCCATTATTTAACAGCGCCGGTGCTTGATTTTGAGAGGATCAGCGCTATAAAAGCGGAAACCGATATTCCTTTAGTAATGCACGGAGGTTCGGATATTCCGGATGAACAGATACGGGAATCCGTCATCCGCGGAATGAGCAAATTCAACATTGCTACCGAGTACGGCTGCGCCATGTACAAAGCACAGGAGCCTGTCGTAGCACAGCAGGATTCCCATTTTGGCGTTCTGCATGCAATGGAGGAAAAAGTGCTGGAATATTTAACAGCCAAGTTTGAATTGCTAAATCCCAACGGGTACAGGGGCGACGAAAAATGATTGATGTAGTTGGAATTGACGCGCCTTGCATGGATTTCCTTGTAAATCTGGAGGAACTTCCGTACACGAATTGCAGCATGCCGATCTTACAATCCAGCTGGCAGGGCGGAGGTAAGGCGGCGACCGCTTTGGTGGCCCTTGCAAGGTTGGGCGGCAGCTGCGGTATTGTCGCCGATATTGGAAGCGATCTATACGGAGATGTCATTGAGTGGGATTTTAAGCGTCATGGTATCGATACTTCACAACTCAGGAGAATAGAAGGCGCGGGAACCTCTCTGTCCCTGGTCCTGTCGGATCGAAAGACGCACGGGCGCAGCGTTATCTGGCAGGGCGGCGGCGCACCTTTGGTGAACGATTTGGACGTGCAGTATTTGCAGCAGGCAAAGTATCTGCATGTCCCCGGCGTATCCGGCGTGTTTGCCGAAGCGATGAAGATCGTGCGGGAAGCAGGGGGCAAAGTGGTCATTGACGCAGACCGGTACGACCCGGCGATCTTGGACGGGTTGGCGATGATCGATGTATTCATTGCATCGGAATTTTTCTTTGAGCGGGTCGCGCAGGGACGAGACGTGGAAACATGCTGCCGTGAGATACAAAAAAAGGGACCGCAGATCGTGATCTTCACCTTTGGCGCCAAAGGATGTGCGGGTATTGGCATGGACGGCGTGTTTTTTTCGGAGCCTGCTTTTGATGTCCCGGTAGTAGATACCACCGGCGCGGGAGATGTTTTTCACGGCGCTTTTATTTATGGCCTTTTGCAGGGATGGGATGCCCGCCGGTGCGCCGAATGGGGCAACGCCGTTTCGGCAATAAAAATCACGCGGTTGGGCGGAAGGGCAGGCATTCCTGACCTTCAAACGGTAAATAAATTCTTAAGCTCTGGCGTGATCGACGGCGACGCGTTGGATGAACGCGCATGCTGGTACGCCAAGGCACTTGAAAATACTTTGAAGGAGACCGGAGGCAAAGGCGATGCGGTATAAAGATTTTGGAACGACCGGCTTAAAAGTTTCTGCAATAGGAGTGGGGACATGGGGCGTTGGCGGCAGAGGCTGGGGCGGAAGCGACCGTGAAGGCTCGATCCAAGCGTTGCGTGCGATGTTTGATGCGGGCGTCAACTTGGTGGACACAGCGCCGGCATACAACCGAGGGCTGGCAGAGGAGATCACGGGAGAAGCTATTCAAGGGATTCGTGATAAAGTGATCATCACGACAAAATGCGGAATGAACATTGATAAACCGGGCTGGGCGGTCAAGACAGCTACCTGGAACGAGGTGATAAGAGGCTGCGAAGGTTCGCTGATGCGAATGGGGCTCGACTATGTTGATGTTCTGCTGTTGCATTGGCCGGACGAGAAGACTCCGCTTCAAGAATCAATCGAAGCGATGGCGCATTTAAAAAAGCAGGGAAAAGTGCGCTTTATCGGTGTATCCAATCTGGATGCCGAAAAAATGGAAGAAGTAAGGAAATATGCGGATGTGGATGTTACACAACTTCCTTTGTCAATGGTGGATCGGTCGGCAGATTCATCGCTGCGCTGGGCCAGGGCGCACGGTATGGCGACCATGACATACGGCTCCTTAGGCGCCGGAATTTTGTCGGGAGCGATTCGGGAGCATAAGGAATTTGATGAAGATGACGTCCGCGGGCGCTTTTACAGTTTTTTCAGGGAGCCGGAGTTTTCAAAAGTTATGGAATTGCTGAAAAGCATGGATAAAATTGCTGAAAAACGGGGCGTTCCGGTATCTCAGATTGCAACGAACTGGGTCGTTCAAAAGGAATATGTTCACACTGCGCTGATCGGGGTTCGTACAGTCGAGCACGCAAACGACAATTGTGCGGCACTGTCGTGGGAGCTTACCGGGGATGAGTTGGCATATCTTGATGCGGAAATAGACAGACTGTTGAGGTGACGCAAATGTTGGCGGAAAAAGTGAAAATCGGCGTTGTTCCTATCCGTAGAAGTTTTTTGAGCATGCAGGAGGCTCTGCGGCAAAAACAGATTTTTACAGAGGTCATCAAAAATATCCGTCCTGAGGCCGTCAGCCTGGTCGATATAGACGATCTTTGCGAAAATGGGATTTTGAGCGACACAGCGCTTGTGGACCGGGTCGTTGAAAAGATGAAAGCAAATCAGGTGCATGCGTTGTTTCTGCCTTTTTGCGACTTTGGCGAAGAGGTAGTGGCGGCACGCGTTGCAGCCGCGTTGAAGCTTCCGGTGTTGGTATGGGGGGCACGGGATGAACGACCAAATTCAGATGCTGCACGGGGTCGGGATACGCAGTGCGGAATTTTTGCGGCGACCAAATCCATGGCGCGCCTGGGCGTCAAATACAGCTACATATACAATGTCCCGGCGAGCAGCGATGATTTCAAAAATGGATTTGAAAAATTCATTCGGGTCGTATCGGTCATTAAGAGCATGAAGGGGTTAAAGATCGCTCAAATAGGGCAGCGGCCGGCTGCGTTTATGAGTGTGACCGCGGGCGAAGCAGCCTTGGCGGAAAAATTTGAGATCGAGATCGTTCCGCTGGGCGTGAACACTGTGCTAAAGCGGATGGAGGACATTAAAAATACGCAGAAAACGCGGCTCGAAGCATGTCTGCAAGATTTGAAAAGCAAGGTGGATACCTCGAAAATGACAGAAGAACGCCTTGTTTCAATGGCGGCTTTTAAGCTTGCCTTGGGAGAACTGATCCCGGAAATGGGGTGCCGTGGCGCGGCTCTGGAGTGCTGGTCGGCTTTTCCGGCAGCTTTGGGAATCACTCCCTGCTTCATGATAGGAGAGCTGATTGACGAGGGTATTCCCGTCAGCTGTGAAACAGATATCAATGGCGCGGTGACTTCAGTCATGATGCAGGCTGTTACATTGGGAGACAGTGCGTCTTTCTTTGCCGACTTGACCATACGGCATCCTGAAAATGACAACGCCGAGCTGTTGTGGCACTGCGGGCCGTTCCCCTACTCGCTGCGCGAACCGTCATGCAGCCCGTTTTTGGTTGATGGCCGCGGCCGTTTCCCGCTGAAACAGGGGGAGATCACTCTGGCGAGATTTGATGATATCAATGGACGGTATACGGTGGTGGCTGTAGAGGGACGGTCGGTCGAAGGCCCGGCCACAACAGGGACCTACACTTATTTCGAAACCGAAAACTGGAAACGTGTAGAAGAAAAATTTGTTTTTGGGCCATACATCCACCACGTTGTCGGAACTTACGGAAAATATGCCGAGTGTCTGAAAGAAGCAGTGCGGCTTATGGATCATGTTGAATGGGACGACGTTAATAGCGGCCCGGCCTCCCTGTAAACAACCTGAAAGTTTATTCATCGAATAAGAAACGCCGCTTCACTTTGAGGGGGAGCCCTGAAGCGCAGCGGCAGAATGGAGTAAAAATATGAAGTACAAAAGATTATCTGGAACAGGCTTGACCGTCTCAAACCTTTGTATCGGAACAATGACTTTTGGAGACCAGGTGGACGAAAAGGCGGGCGCTGAAATCATCAATTATGCGCTGGACAATGGAATCAACTTTATTGATACCGCCGATGTTTATACCGGCGGAAAAAGTGAAATCATCGTCGGTAAAGGTCTGAAAGGACGCCGTGAAGAAGCTGTGCTGGCAAGTAAGATTCGATATAATATAACCGGCAGAATGAATGACGAGGGGTTGCACCGCGGACATATGATTTCAGGTGTAGAAGCTTGTCTCAGACGTTTGGATACAGACTACCTGGATATTTTGTATCTGCATGCGCCGGATTACAATACGCCTATCGAAGAAACCATGGAAGCTGCTACCCAGTTGGTTAAATCCGGCAAGGTACGGTATATCGGTGTGAGCAATTATGCCGCTTGGCAGATTGTCGATCTGATCCGGACCGGTGAAAAAATCAATGGGGTCACACCGGTCGTCACACAAGACTGCTATAATTTGATCACCCGTTCTATTGACAGAGAGTTGGTTCCCTGCATTGAAGAACATGATATTGGATTGGTGGTCTACAGTCCGCTTGCCAGTGGCCTGCTTACTGAAAAACAGCTGTCCGGCAAACCGGCGGAGGGATCACGCATGTCTATCAATAAACAGTATAATGACCGATTCTGGAAACCCACCAATCTGGAAGCGGTACAATCGCTCGCCGCCATTGCAGCGGATGCAGGCCTGAATATCACAGAGCTTGCGATCAACTGGTGTAACTCAAGGTCCTGCGTCAACAGCATCCTTGTGGGCATGAGCAGCTTGAACCAACTGAAACAGAATATCGCTTGGCTGCATGATGAACCGCTTGCGAAAGATGTCATGAACAAGTGTGATGAAGTATGGGCCAGAATCGACGACCAGAGCTTTAAGTATAACCGATAACTTCGGCGCATTCCTGTTCAATGCAGAAAAGCAGCCGTGAAGAGATATTTTGACAATCGGGATGGGGGAATTTCATGAAAGAAACAATGCATGATTGCTATCGAAGCCAATTTAGCTGTATGGGGCATATTCTGGCTCACAAAGACGAACTGCTAAAAAGGTTTGTCGAATTTTATGCGTCGAATCAGCCGGATCGTATTTATCTGCTGGGAAGCGGCACCAGCTATACCGCTTGTGCAACGGCAGCTCCATATATGGAAAGGATACTTAAAGTAGAAGTTACTCCAATCATCCCAAGTTCTTTTGGCACGCTGTTTGGAAAGACGCCGTTGGTGATTGCCGTTTCTCAAAGCGGGCGTTCTACAAATACCATCAGTGCGATTGAAAAGCTCAAGGAAGCGGGGGCGCAGGTCGTCACATTGACTGACCCAAGAGAGACGCCGGTTGGAAATGCGGGTACACTCTCCGTGCATCTTGCTGCGGAACAGGAATCTGTGGGGCCGCGGACTCGCGGCTACTCCGCTACGGTTTTTACGCTTTATTTGATGGCACTCGAGTGCGGCTTTTTTCAAGGAACCATTTCCAAGGAATGCTACGATCAGGAAATTGCAAAATATGCGGAAATCATTGAGAATGGCGAAATTTATTACAAAGCGTGCCAGGATTTTTACGACTGCAACTTTGAAAATCTGAAAAAGGCAAAAAAATATATCTTTGCCGGAAAAGGCGAGAATGCCAAAGTAGCGGCTGAATCGGCCCTGAAAGTTTTGGAGACACTCTGTTATCCGGCGATTGGATACGAATACGAGGAGTTTTTACATGGTCCAGCTTGCTGTGCAGACGAGGAACTGGCGCTGTTTTTGTATCTTTCAAATGACGAGGACAAAGAAAGAATGCTAAAGACGGCGGACATCATGGACAGTATCACGCCGAACTGTTATGTCATCACCAATGATTCAAAGCTGAAACGCAAAAATTTATTGGTCATGCCTTCCGGAAGAAACGCCGATTTGTCTGTGTTTGCAAATATACTTTTTGGACAGTTGATTTCTGCCAAGTTAACGGAGGATATGGCCCGAACACGCCATCCGGGGGTCAAAAATATTTTTAGCGATATGGGAACAAAATGTCTTGTGACAGAAAATCCATGATAAATGGAAGGTGTTTAAACAGATGCGTTATGTGATTGGAGCTGATTGTGGTTCAACAAAGTGTTTGATAAAAGCAAAAGATTTTGAAGGGAATCTTCTTGCAACGTCTATGGGAAAAACCACAAATCACTTATTAATCGGTTTGAATGAGGCAAAGCGAAGGATAGTAAAACAGGTAAATGACCTGATTGCTTCCTTTAACGGAAAAAAAGAGGACTGTGCCTGTATCGTTGTGGGTGCGGCGGGCATTGATTCGGCAAAGGATAAGGAGATCATCTACGGCTTTTATAATTCCCTGGTGGTCAACTGCCCCATCTTTTGCATGAACGACGGAAATTTGGCGCTTTACAGTGCCACCAAAGGCGTGGGAATCCAAGCTATTTCCGGCACGGGCTCAATCGTTGTTGGGCGAAATGCTGAAGGCATGGTCACACGATCCGGCGGTTATCCGGCAACGATTTTCGGTAATGAAGGCTCCAGCCAGTGGATTGCATACAACGCTTTGAATTATGCCTCCAAATATCTGGATAAAAGTGTAGAATCTTCGCTGCTGATCGAGCTGATCGACGATTATTTCAATGGATTGAATGTAAACAAATTGATCGACTGTGCCATTAGTTTACGACAGCGTCCTGTGGATTCGAAATTGGCTGTGCTGGTATGCGAAGCCGCCAAGGGCGGGGATCAGGCAGCGATTGCGATTCAGGAAAAAGGCGCGAGAGAATTGGCCGACGTGGCAGAAACTTGTGTGAAAAAACTGGGATTTGACAGAGAGTCGGAATTCTTGGCAGGCGTATGGGGCAGTGTCTTCGAGAAAAACAAATTGTTCTTTAAAAGTTATCAGCAGGAGCTTACCAGCCGGTATCCAAACTGTAAGGTGGTTTTTCCGGAGGGAGATGCAGCGGACGGTGCGGTAGAACTTGCGTATGATTGCCTTCAGGGCAAGGTGGAATTTATAAACGATTTGTTGTAACCTGTTATCTGTGAGGGCCGCATCGGCCATGGCAGCAGGTGGGAAGAAATAGGGAGGATTGGCTTCAATGGATGTACGGTTAAAGCGGTTGTACGACCAAATTGAGTATGAACAGCATCATGGAGTGTACCGGACCGCATTTTATGACATCGTTGGTCCAGTGTTGCGGGAGCATAAGGATAAATCTGTTTTAATGCGCAGAACGCTGGGTTTCAAAGCGCTGATGGAACAGTATGATCTGGCCATCCGGGAGGATGAGGTGCTTCTGGGAACATTGAAGGGCTGTTACCCGAAGGTAGAGGTCCCCGACTACCAGAGCAGAAAAGAAGAAGCGCGGGGTGTAGTACAAAAATATTTGGATGAGAAACCGGCATCGGGCAAAGGGGATGATACAGGACGCGGCCTGATCTACGGTCGCATGCATGAAACCGGAAATATCCAATTTAACGAGCTGCAGCAGATCATTTCGGAGCTGTATGATGAATTTGCGCCAAAAGGTCTTACCAGGCTGGAAGTTGCAAGGGAACTGGAAACCTACTTTACATTTGACTTTGGAGAAGACGGCCGTGTTGCAGCTGACCTGCCCTGGGAAGCGACCAACCATAACGACTTAAATGCACCAAAGATTGTAAGATTAGGGCTGGGCGGCATTCGGGACGAAGTGCTTCGATATCAGGAAGGCTGCACGCCGGACAAAACTGAGTTCTATGAGGCTGAACTTATTACGATTGATGCGGTTATAGACTTCTTTAAGCGGTATGCCAAAGTTGCGCGTGAAATGGCGTCTTCTGATGCAGTATCGGCACAACGCAGCCGGGAATTGCTGGAAATGGCACAGGTTACGGAGAAGGTTTCTTATGACCGCCCTGAAACGTTCCGACAGGCTTTGCAGCTGGTGTGGCTCATGTATTTGATCAGCAATATACAGAGTCCGATCGGCTCGTGCAACTCTTACGCCCGTTTTGACCAGTATATGTATCCTTTTTATAAAGCGGACCGTGAAGCAGGAAGAATCACAGAGGATGAGGCTCTGCTGTATATCGGAAATCTTTTCTGCAAGATCAACGAGCCTAAGATGCGAAGCGTCGTCTCGTTGGTAATTGGCGGCCAGACGCCGGAAGGAAAAGATGCGGCAAACGAGGTTACCCGTTTGTGTCTGCTTGCAACACAGATGCTCAAACAGCCTTATCCCAACCTGACCGTCCGCTTTTTCAAGGATTCGCCGGAATGGCTGTACGAACTGGTTGCCGAAACCGTTAAGATGGGAATTGGGAATCCCATGGTCGTGAATGACGAGGTGTACGTGCCCAATTTGGTCGAACTGGGATATCCGCTTGTGGATGCGCGCGATTATTATAATATGGGCTGCGTTGAAAATATGATAATGGGCCGAACGCCGATTTGGCTGGGTGTGAACCAGACGGATTTTTCAGGATTGATTAGCCGGACTCTCAGCGGCGGGAAACTGGGAGATTCGAAGGCGTATACCTATATGGCCCCCCTTGACGATGAAAAGCTGCTGGTGGACATTGATACGTTGGATACCTTTGATAAATTTCTGCAAGCCTATGAAGACCAGATGCGTTTCAGTCTGAGAGACACAAAGGCCAAATGCGATCTGCAGGACAAAATGCTGTTTGAGAAATGGTGCGATCCCTTTGGCACGCTGGTAATGGAAGGCTGTTTGGAAAAAGGTAAAGACATGTATAAGGGCGGCTGTAAATTTGGGCCCATGAAACCGGTTAAGGCCGTGGGGTTGGGCACTGCCGTTGACTCGCTGGCGGCAATCAAAAAATATGTTTATGACGAGAAAAAGCTTACGCTGCACCAGCTTGCCGACATATTGGATGCCAACTTTGAAGGCTATCCGAATGAGCGCGCTATGCTGTCCAATGGAGCGCCGTGCTATGGCAACGATGATCCGGAAGCAGATGCGATCGCCCAGTCCATCTTTAAGTGCTTCTGCGATACGGTGCACAGTGTAAATAAGCAGGGGATTTACGGTTATGCCTGTGTTTCTTTGTTCAGCTTCATTGGGCACATCACCGTAGGAGAGGTCGTGGGCGCGACGCCAAACGGCAGGCTCAAAGGTATGCCGGTTTCCGACGGTATGGGGCCGAGCCAGGGAAAAGACGTATGTGGTCCCACACGGCTGCTTCGCTCTGCAATCAGTTTGGACAACAGCAATGTTTCCGGTGCGTATGCACTCAACGTAAAACTCAATCCGGCATCTGTCCGCGGCAAAACGGGACTGCAAAATTTAAAAGCGCTGATTAAATCCTATCTTAGGAACAATGGCGTGCAGCTCCAGTTCAATTTTGTAGATACCAAGACATTGGAGGCGGCAAAACGAGAGCCGGAGAAATATCAAAATCTGATCGTCCGGGTCGCCGGTTATTGCGAGTATTTTAATAATCTGGATGAAAAGATGCAGGATGAGATCATTTCCCGTACAGCTCACGAAATCGATGGGACTGCGTGAGTTCGAAACGACAGACCTCGGCATCTCAAACTCGCTCGGAGTAACGCAAAAATCCATGGCAATGGCCGTCTCGAAAGGGGCGGCCATTTTGACTATTCCGAACTCAAACAGGTGTTGCGGCAGATTGGACGGCTTGAAAATGGCTGCGTCCCAGAAACCGGTTGGGGGCAAGGCTGACGGAAAAGGCTTATTTGAAAGGAGCGATAATTGTGAATGAGCATTATTGTGCAATCGTAGGGCTTGGAGGCATGGGAAATTGGCACCGGGAACTGATTTTGGGAGAAGGTGTCTGGAACGACCATCAGTGCGGTCCTCTCGAACACCTGCACCTTGCGGGCTGCTTTGACATCCGTGAGGACCGTCAGGCTTATGCACGGAGCGTAGGCTTGGAACCATATGCTTCATTGGAGACGCTTTTAATGGATGAAAAGGTGGATATCGTGGTATGCGCGACGCCAAACGATATCCATAAAGACATTGTAATGCGTGCTTTGGAGGCGGGGAAAAATGTTGTGTGTGAAAAACCTGCTGCGATGAACAGCGCACAGTTTCAGCAAATGATGGACAAGGCAAAACAGACGGGGAAGCTTTTGATGGTGCACCAAAATCGGCGGTGGGACGAAGATTTTCTCGCGATAAAAAATTTATATGAGCAGGGATGGATCGGTGAGTTGTTTCGGATAGAAAGCCGTGTGCACGGTTCCCGCGGAATACCGGGAGATTGGCGCAAAGCTCCGGAACATGGCGGAGGCATGGTGCTGGATTGGGGCGTGCATCTGTTGGATCAGGCGCTGATGATGATCCACGAAAAAGTGACGCAGGTATATGCTTCGTTTACAAATGTGACAAATGAGCGGGTGGAGGACGGATTCACTGCCGAATTGACGTTCGAAAACGGGTTGGTATTTGTGGCGGAAGTGGGAACCAACAACTTTATTGCCCTGCCCCGCTGGTATGTACTGGGTAGGGACGGCTCTGCGGTCCTTTCGAATTGGCACGAACAGGGGAAAATGGTGCGTGTGACAGACCGAAGACGCAACGACGCTGTGCCCGTGCGTACTGCGGCAGGTTTGACGAAAACAATGGCGCCGCGCACAAAGGATACTGTAAATGAAGAGCTTCTGCCAAGAGTGCCCGGAGATATACGCGATTTTTACCGCAATGTGATGTTGGTGTTAGAGCATAAGGCGGAGCCGGTCATTACACTTGAACAGGTGAACCGTGTTATGCTTTTGATGGAGGCGGTATTCCGGTCTGCGCGGCAACACGAGACCGTTTCGTTTGAAAAATAAGAGCTGCGGGCCGGAGCGGCATATAAATAGTATCGAAGAAGACCCTAATTATTTCGTTTTTTCCTGTGCATTGAAAACGGGTAGCTAAAGAAGCGTCCGAACCAGGAAACGATGAGATGTTTTTCAAAAAACGGGCATGAACTCAAAACATTGAAACAAAAAAGCCGTCAATTCCTTTGGCCGAACAGCCATAAAGAATTGACGGCTTTTGGTAAAAAGAACTCGTCATCGGTAATCGATGCCCAGCGTGGCAAGGCCGTTAAGATTTAGACCGGCGGTATTGCCCGCCCGGTATTCGTAAAAGCCCTGTGCGGCCACCATGGCGGCGTTGTCGCCGCAGAGCCGGAGCTCCGGCAGATACAGCCGCGCGCCCAGCTTCTTCGCGCCCGCGGCCAGCGTCTCCCGCAGAAGGCCGTTGGCGGCCACGCCGCCTGCGATGCAGAGCTGCTTTGCGCCGGTATCCTGCGCGGCCAGCAGCAGCTTTTCGGCCAGAATGTCCGTGATGCGGAACTGGAAGCTGGCGGCCATATCGGCCACGTTCACACGTTCTCCTTTCATCTGCGCTTTGTTTACAAGATTGAGCACGGCTGTTTTCAGACCGGAGAAGCTGACGTTGTACGGACCCTCTACATGGGGCGTGGGCAGGGGATAAGCTTTGGGATCGCCCGTTTGGGCGGCCCGGCTCACCGCCGGACCGCCGGGATAGCCCAGCCCCAGCGTGCGCGCCACCTTGTCGAAGGCTTCGCCGGCCGCGTCGTCCACCGTACGGCCAAGGACCTCGAAATGGGTGTAGTCCTGCACCCGCACGATATGGCTGTGCCCGCCGCTGGCAACGAGGCATAAAAACGGCGGCTCCAGCCCGGGGTGCGTCAGGTACAGCGCCGCGATATGTCCGCGCAGATGGTGCACGGGGATGAGCGGCTTTTGCGCAGAAAGCGCGAGGCCTTTTGCGAAATTCAGGCCCACCAGCACCGCGCCGATGAGCCCGGGCGCAAAGGTGACCGCCACGCCGTCGATTTCATCCAGCGCCGTGCCCGCTTCGTCCAGCGCGGCCCGCGCCACCTGAGAGATATGCTCGATGTGGCGGCGGCTTGCAATCTCCGGCACCACGCCGCCGTAAAGATTTTGCTCCGCGGCGCTGGAGGCCACGCAATTTGAAAGAAGCTCCCGCCCGTCCTTCACGACGGCGGCGCAGGTATCGTCACAGCTGGATTCGATTCCCAAAATATACATACAAAACTTCCTTGTCGGTTTATTCGGCCTGCGGCTCCAACAGCGTAAGCCCGCCGCCATGGTCGTAAGCGATGCAGCGCCATTCCAGCGCGCCGTCCTCCGCGTTTTCAAAGCGGAACAAAAGGTTTACCGCGGTGTGGCCGTCATCGGCATAGGCGTATACCAGCGGCATATAGCTTGCGGTGGAAAGCACACGGATGGCGCGCTCATCCGGGAAAAAGCGCATGGTCCCGCCCAGCGTGCCCTCGATGGGGATCAGCTCCGGGTGTGCGTACAGATCGGCCGCGAGCCGTTTTTCCTGCTCGGTTCGCGTATCCTCCAACGCGGCTGTACGCTGCGCGTCTGCGAGCGCGGCGTTTAATTCAGCCACCTGTTCGGTGAGCGCCTGCAATTCGGCATCCTGCGCTTTCAACTGCGCAAGCGCCTGTTCATGTACGGCGGCAGGAACAGCGTTGCCCTGGGCGGAGCAGGCGCACAAAAGGGCCGCGCAAAGGCAAAATGCCGCAGGTGCACGAAGGAAAAGGCGGGAGCGAAAGCTGTTCTTTTTCATTGCGGCGTCCTCCTTTGAAAACAATGAAAAACGGGTCACTGCCGTTCCTGTACAGTGACGGAAACCACGTCGCCGGGCTGTTTGCCAATCTTCGCGCGGATGTCTCTGCGCACGCCCAGGATGTGCCCGGGCGTCCCCATGCGCACGAGGCTGCCGTCATAGGGCTGGCCGTCGAAGGTAGCGTGGACCTTCACGCGGCCCTTGCCGAATTCGGCGCGCACATCGTAGGGGAATTCCACATACGCGCCGTCCAAATCCGGCACTTTTTGAAGCACCGCTTCAAAGCGGTAGAGCGTTTCATTCATATTCCGGCCCCTTTTTACACGCCGGGCCGCACAGCCGTGAAGAACAGGCGCGGGAAGCGGAAGATGATCTCGCCGCTGCGCTGCGCGGGGTAGGCCTGCGCAAGCTGAGCGAATACGTCGCGCTCGAACTCTTTCTGCTGCGCCTCGTTCAGCTTGTCCAGATAGGGCCGCATACCTGTGGCCCGGTACCACTCCAGCATGGCCGCATGGCTGGGCATGCGGTGATAATAGGTGATCTCCCACATCGTGAATTCCTGCGTCAGCTCCCCAAGAACATCGAAGTATTCATTCTGCTGCAGATTGTGGAACGCGCGGGGCGGCACGGGAAAGGCCGTCCGCCATTTTTCCCGGCGGGCGGTTTCGGCAATGATCCTGTGCATGGGCTGGCTTTGCTGCACGGGGATCTGCACGGCCAGCACGCCGCCGGGGCGGAGCTGCCGCATCAGCGCGGGCAGCAGCATCCGGTGCTCCGGGATCCACTGCAGGCACGCGTTGGAAAATACAATATCAAAGCCGCCGCCCAGTGCGTCCAGGCCCTGCGGGACCTCGCACACACGAAATTCAAATTCCGGATGTGCGGCACAGGCCGCAGCCACCATGTTTTCGGAGCTGTCCACGCCCAGTACACGCGCGCCGGGGTAACGCGCGGCCACTGCGGCCGTGCTGTTGCCCGGCCCGCAGCCAATGTCCAGAATGCTGCGAGCCTTCGCCAGAGGAATGCGCGCGGCAAGGTCGTGCGCGGGCTGTGTGCGCTCCGCTTTAAATTTGAGGTAAAGTTCGGAATTCCAGTCTGCCATAAAAAAATACCTTCCTTTCCAGATGCGAGGCATGTCACCCGTTTACACCGGCGCAGCGGCGCAGTATCGCGTCCGCGGCCTGTGCGGGCGACAGGCTCGTGTTGTCCAGCCAGAAGCCGACGCGGGGCGTTTCCGCCAGAAAAGCGCCGTAAAGAGCTTCCGGCGAAAAGCCTGTATAGCCCGTCTTGGCCCGTTTTTCCTCGCGCTCTTTCACCGCGGCAAGGCTGGGGCACAGAACGACGGCCTCTACGGGATAACCCTGCAGCAGCCGCAGCATACGGGGCAGCGCTTCGCCGTAATAGTTGTCCTGCACCACAACGGAAAAGCCGCCGTCGAAATAGGTTTTCGCGGCCTCCGCCGTCAGGCGGTACCGCAGATGAAGCTGGCGCACGGCCTCTTCGGAGGGCGCCGCGGACATTTCTTCCCGCCCGGAGGCGATCATCCGGCGGAACACGTCGCCGCGCAGATGGACGCATTTGTCCAGCTTCAGCGCAAGGGCCTCGGCGGTCGAGGATTTCCCCGCCGCCATCACGCCCGTGATCAGGTAAATTTGCCGTTCCGTAAAAGCACCTCCCGGGAAAAACGGCCGCCGCGCCGTTACAGCGTTTTCCGCATCAGCACGGCGTCATCTGCGGGCGTTGCATAAAAGTTCCGGCGCAGGCCCGTCTGCACAAAGCCGAGCGAGCGGTACAGCGCCTGCGCGGCGCTGTTCTGGGCGCGCACTTCCAGGAACACGTCCTGCGCGCCCTGCAGGCACAGCGCCGCGAACGCCCAGGACAGCAATGCCCGCGCCACGCCCTGGCGGCGGAAAGGGGGCGCGGTGCTTACGGCGTAGAGGCTTGCCTCGCCGCACACGAGCTGGAACACCGCAAGCCCGGCGACCTTTCCTTCGGCTTCGGCGACAAACAGGCGCGCGTTTTCCTGCGCCAGCTCTTCGCGCAGCGCGGCTTCGCTCCAGCCGTCGTCCGCGCAGGCTTCAATGGCCGCGCATGCGGGAACGTCGGTTTCCCGCATAAAGCGGCAGAGGATGGGGCCGGCCTCCCTGAGGGCCGTTGTTTCCTGCTGCATATCGTTCGTCCTTTTTTCATTGTCTTTCATTGCCGGGGCCGGGCGTGCGGATGCGGCGGGCCGTCACCCTTTGGCCGCATACCATGTCGTACCGCTGTTTACATCCGCGGAGAGCGGCACCCGCAGCTCGGCCGCGCCGCGCATCTCCTCGCCCAGCACTTTGGCCGCGCGCTCTTTTTCTTCAGCCGGACATTCGACGATCAGCTCGTCGTGCACCTGCAGAATCAGGCGGGCGCGCAGGCCCTCGGCCTTCAGGCGGCGGTATACGCGTACCATGGCCAGCTTGATGATATCCGCGGCGGTGCCCTGGATGGGGGTGTTCATGGCCATGCGCTCGCCCAGGCTGCGCACGTTGAAATTGCTGCTGGCAAGCTCCGGCAGCGTGCGGCGGCGGCCGTACAGCGTTGTTACATAGCCGTTTTCACGGCCCTGCTCCACGGTCTCGTCCAGATATTTTTTGACGCCCGGGAAATTGGCGAAATAGTTTTTGATGAACGCGTCGGCTTCCTTGACGCTGACGCCGATATCCTTAGACAGGCTGAACGCGCCGATGCCGTACACGATGCCGAAGTTGACCGCCTTGGCGGACGAACGCAGCGCGGGCGTGACCTGCTCCGGCGGCAGACCGTAGATTCTGGCCGCGGTGCTGCGGTGGATGTCTGCGCCGGAGCGGAACGCCTCGCACATGGCTTCATCGCCGGAGATGTGCGCAAGAAGGCGCAGCTCGATCTGGCTGTAATCCGCGTCCAGCAGCGTTTCGCCCTGGGGCGCGATGAAATATTTGCGGAAGCGGCTGCCCAGCTCGGTTCGCACGGGGATATTCTGCAGATTGGGCTCGCCGGAGGAAATACGGCCGGTACGGGTCTCCGTCTGGTTGAAGGTGGAGTGGATGCGCCCGTCCGCCCCCACGACCTTGAGCAGGCCCTCGACATAGGTTGAGTTCAGCTTCTGGTAGGTTCGGTACTGCAGGATGTGGCCGATGACGGGGGAATAGTCCCGCAGGCTTTCCAGCGTTTCGGCGTTGGTGGAATAACCGCTTTTCGTTTTTTTGCGTGTGGGCAGGCCAAGATCCTCAAACAGCGCCTTGCCCAGCTGCTTGGGGCTGTTGACGTTGAACTCATAGCCTACTTCGTCGTAGATGGCGCGAAGCTCTGCACCGAGAGCCGTCTGCAGCTCCTGCCCAAAGGCTTCAATGCCGTTCCTGTCCACCAGAATGCCGATGTGCTCTATACTGGCCAGCACCTCGCACAGCGGGAATTCGATGTCGTCCAGCAGTTTGCCCATGCCCTCTGCATCGCATTTTTCACGCAGCACTGCGCACAGCTCTTCCAGCACGCCGGCTTCGGGCCAGGGCGCGCTGAACGCCGGGCGCACGCCGTATTCAGCAGCAAGGCGGGCCACGGTGTAATCGCTGGCCGCGGGGTTCAGCAGGTAGGCGGCCAGCTTTGCGTCGAAGGTGATGTTTTGGGCAGCAAGCCCGTGGGCAAAGCAGACGCGGTACAGCGGCTTTGCGTCGAAACATCGTTTCTCGGCGGCTTCATTTGAAAGCAGCGCCAAAAACGCTTCATCCTCAAGCCCCGCGGAATATACGGCTCCGTCCTGTACGGCCAGCATCACGTCTCCGGCGGCGCAAAGATAGACAGGGCCCGTGAGCGCGGGCAGGGGGGCCGCCTCCACCAGAGGGACGGCGGGCGCATCGTCAAAGCCGGGCTGCTGCGGCCCGGCTTCGGCGGGCAGGCGCAGCTTGTCCAGCGTGGCGTACATTTCAAGGTCCGTCAGCAGGCGTGTGGCGGCGGGGGCGTCCGGCGCGTCTTTTTTGTATGCGCCGGGCGCGGCGTTTACGGGCGCGCTGCACACGATCTCGGCCAGCGTGCGGCTCATCCCGGCCTGTTCTTTGTCCCGCAGCAGCTTTTCCCGCACGCCTTTTTTGATGCGCGCGTCGTCGATGTTTTCATACACGCCCGCCAGCGAGCCGAAATCCTGAATGAGGGCAAGGGCTGTTTTTTCACCCACTCCCGCGACGCCGGGAATGTTGTCCGACGCGTCGCCCATCAGGCTTTTTACCTCGATGAGCTGGCGGGGCCTGACGCCGTATTTTTCAAATACGGCGGCCTCGTCCATCACGGTGGTAACGCTGCGGCCCATCTGGGTGCCGGCCAGAAGCACGCGGGTGTGGGACCCTACAAGCTGCAGGCTGTCCCTGTCCCCGGTTGCGATGGCGCATTCGTCGCCGCGGGCAGCGCAGGCGGCGGCCAGCGTACCCAGAATATCATCGGCCTCGTAGCCCTCGCACGTCACCATTTTGTAGCCGAGGTCCGCCAGCAGCTCTTTCAGCACGGGAAGCTGGGCGGCCAGCTCTTCGGGCATTCCTTTGCGCTGGGCCTTGTAGCCGCTGTACATTTTGTGGCGGAAGGTGGGCGCTTTCAGGTCAAAGGCGACCGCTACCTCGTCCGGTTTTTCCTCGGCTTCCAGCTTGAGCAGGATATTCATGAACCCCACGATGGCGTTGGTGAAGCGGCCGTCCTTTGTGGTGAGCAGCTTGATGCCGTAAAACGCGCGGTTCACGATGCTGTTGCCGTCTAATACAAGCAGTTTCAAAAGAGTATCCTCCGTGATTTTCAAATGTGAAACGTTCCTGTATAGTATACCATAATATGAAATTTTATGGTACAATAACAAAGATATCGCTCGGAAGCGCCGGACGGCCGGCGTCTTCCCGCAGAGCGCTTTTCCAAATACAAAAAAGTTGGTTGATCTATGCAGTTGGGACGATTTACTCTGGCAAAGGGCGCGTCTTTGGCGCCGATGGCGGGCGCGACGGACACGACGATGCGCCGCCTGTGCGCCGCCCACGGTGCGGTGTGCACCGTCAGCGAGATGGTGAGCGCAAAGGCTTTGACAATGGGCGACAAAAAAAGCCCGCGGCTGATGGTCGGCGGGGGCGGGGACGCGCCCTTCGGCGTGCAGCTGTTCGGCGCGCAGCCGGACGTGATGGCCGAGGCGGCGCGCCTTATTTGCGATATGCGCGGCAAAACGCCCTTTGATTTTATCGACATCAATATGGGCTGTCCCGCGCCAAAGATCGCGGGGCCGGGAGCGGGCAGCGCGCTGCTGAAGGACCCGCCGCTGGCCGGGGCCATTGCCCGAGCCGTGCGGGACGCGGCGCCGGCCGATGTGCCCGTTACGGTGAAGCTGCGCATCGGCTGGGACGCCGACACGATGACGGGCCCCGAGGTGGCCAGGCGCTGCGCGGACGCGGGCGCCGCGCTGCTGACGGTGCACGGACGCACCCGTGCCGAGATGTACAATCCCGGCATTCACCCAGAGGAGATCGCGAAGATCAAGGCGGCTGTGGATATCCCCGTGCTGGCCAACGGCGACGTGACGGACGCGGAAAGCGCGCTGGCGCTGCTGGCGGCCACGGGATGCGACGGCGTGGCCGTGGGGCGCGGAGCCATGGGAAACCCATGGCTGTTCGGGCAGATCGCCGCGGCAATGGAGGGCCGGGAGGTTCCCGCGCCGCCCAGCCTGCACGAGCGGTTCCGTGTGCTGCGCCGGCATATCTACGATATGTGCGAGGACAAGGGCGAATACATCGCCATGCAGCAGGCGCGCACGCACGCCGCCTGGTACATGCATGGGCTGCGCGGCGCGGCAACGCTGCGGCGGGAATGCTGCGGCATGCTGCATTTTACGGACCTGGACCGTGTGATCGAGCACGCGTGGGAGCTTCAGCGGGAAACGCGCTGAAGACGGCGCTCAGCCGGGCTGCGGTCCCCCGGCGGAAAGCTCGTCCAGCGTCCAGTCATAGCAGGGCAGCATATGCTGCATGAAGTAATCCGCCTCCGGGCATTCCATGGCGGCCAGCGCCGCCGTCTGCTGGGCGCGCGCGCCTGCAAATTCCCGGTTGCCCGCGTTTTCCTCCTCGACGCATTTGATGAGTGCGGAGAGCCTGTCCGCAGCTTTCAGAAGCTGGCGCTCCTTCTGCGTAAGGATACCGCCTGAGAGATAGTCGTCCATGCCGGCGCGCACCGCGCCGGGCAGCAGAGCGCCCAGCGTGTGGGCCGCGTCGGCCTCCACAGCCTTGTAGGCTGCGCGCAGCGGCTCACTTTTGTATTTGACGGGCGTGGGCATGTCCCCGGTCAGAATTTCGCTGGCGTCGTGGTACAAAGCGGCGACGGCTACGGTTTCAGGGCGCACATCCGTGCCAAAGATAGTTTGAGAGACAAGGCACAGCGTGTGCGCCAGAATGGCGGCGTCCGCAGTGTGCTCGCTGAGGGATTCCGTGCGCGCGGCGCGCATCAGGCCCCACCGGGCGATGTATTTCATGCGCGCGAGCAGCGCATTAAAGGGATACAGCTCCATTGCAATTTTTTCCTCGCTTTTCTCGTATTATCAGGGTAGGATCGATTCGGCGCGGCCGGCGCCGGGAATCTATTTACATTTTACATTATAGCAGGAGTAACAAGTTATGAGTAGCCTTGCAAAGCAAAAACAGGAAAAGCAGATGAACGGGTATCTGCTGTCGTTCGGCGTGTGCGCCGCGGCGGCGTTTTTCATCTTTCTGCCGTTCCTCGTCGTGGACAAGGGCCTGTTCCAGTACTGCGGCGATTTCAACAGCCAGCAGATCCCGTTCTACACGTACATGAACGGGTTCGTGAAAAACAGCGCGGGCCAGTGGAGCTGGGAGACGGACCTCGGTACCTCGGCGGTGAACTCGTATTCGTTCTATCTGTACGGTTCGCCGTTTTTCTGGCTGACGACGCTGCTGCCCCAGGCATGGGTGCCGTTTTCCATGGTGCCCATGTTCATGCTCAAGTTCGGCGTGGCGGGGCTGGGCGCGTATACCTATCTGAAGCGGTATTCCGCCGGACGCAACTATGCTGTCGTCGGCGCGTGCCTGTATGCGCTGTCCGGCTTTACGGTCTACAATACGTTTTTCAACCATTTTGTAGACTGCATCGCGCTGTTCCCGTTTTTGCTGTGGGCGCTGGACAGCTATGTTTACGACGGCGTGCGGGGCGTGTTCCCGCTGGCGGTGGCCGTCAATCTGCTCAACAATTACTTCTTTTTTGCCGGCCAGATCGTTTTTCTGTTTTTGTACTTTTTCATCAAGCTGCTCACGGGCGAATACAGGATCACGTTGGGCCGTTTTGGACGGCTGGCGTTTGAATCCCTGCTGGGCGTGGCGTTGGGCTGCCTGTTCCTGTGGCCGGCTGTGCTGTGCCTGAAGGACAACCCGCGCACGGTGGACCTTTCCAGCGGCTTCGGCTTTTTGCTGTACGGCCGCGTGCAGCAGTATTTCGCCATTTTGGCCTCGCTGTTCCTCCCGCCGGACCCAACGTATCTGCCCAATATCTTTACCGACGCGGTGGTAAAGCACACCAGCATGACGGCGTTTCTGCCGGTGGTGAGCTGCGCGGGCGTGTGGGCGTATATGAAGGCGCGCAGGAAAAGCGCGTTTACAAAAATCATGTGGGCGTGCCTTATCATGGCGCTGGTGCCGGTGCTGAACTCGGCCTTTTACGCGCTCAATTCCAGCTATTACGCACGCTGGTATTATATGCCCATCCTCATCATGTGCGCGGCCACCATGCAGGCGCTGCAGGACGAGGAGATCGACCTGATGGAGGGCCTGCGGCCCGTGGCCGTGGTAACGTTGCTGTTCGCGGTATTCGCGCTTGTGCCCAAGCAGGAGGACGGGGTATGGAGCCTGGGCGTCGTGAAGGAGCAGTCCCAGTTCTGGCTGACCTACCTGACGGCTGCTTTGGGCCTGCTGATCTTCTACGGTGTGATCCGCTGGTGCCGCGGGCACGAGAGATTCACCCGTGTGCTTTTGGCAGGAATCCTGGGCTTTTCGGTATTCTATTCGGTGGCGCATATCGCGCTGGGCAAATTTCCGCAGTGGGAGGGCGACGCGAACTACCGCAGCGAGTGCTATGTGGCCGCCCGTAATAACGACCTGCCCGACGATCATTTTTACCGCATCGATTCCTACGACTGTTACGATAACATCGGCCTGTGGATGGAAAAACCGTGCATTCAGTTCTTCAACAGCGTGGTCACGCCGTCCATCATGGATTTTTACCCCCGTGTGGGTGTGAAGCGGGACGTATCCTCCAAGCCGGACCAGAAGCTTTATGCATTGCGTGGTCTGCTGAGCGTGGAGTATGTGGTGGTGCCTCAGGACAAGATGAGCGAATTCACCGAAAAGTGGGGCGCGTACGGCTACGTGTATGACCACGAGGATGCGTCGCTGGTGTATTTCCGCAATGAAAACTATGTGCCCATGGGCTTTACGTACGACAAATATATCCTGCTGGAAGCCACGCTCCCCGAGACGGAGGAGGGGGTGGACGCCGCCGATGCGCTCACGGAGGCGGGCGCGGCGCAGGACGCGCTGCGGGCGGGCGAGCCCGCGCCTGTCACATTGATGGGGCTGGCGGAGGATTCCCGGTCCAATATGCTGATGCGCGCCGTTGCGCTGACGGAAGAGCAGATCACCAAATACGGTTATCTGATGGAAGAAGCCACCACAGCCGACACCGCGAACCTGACCTACGAAGCCTACGTCCAGGACGCAGCGGCCCGCCGCGCTACAGCCAGCACCAGCTTTTCTGCGGACGGCACAGGCTTTACGGCCGAAATCACGCTGGAAAAGGACAATCTGGTGTTCTTCTCTGTGCCATATGACGAGGGCTTTACCGCCACGGTGAACGGCGTGGAGGCCGAGATTGAGCGCGTGGACGGCGGCCTGAGCGCCGTGCTGTGCCCCGCGGGCGAAAACACCATCGTATTTTCCTACGAAACGCCGGGCCTGAAGCTCTCCGCGGGCGTCACCCTCGGGGCCATCCTCGTGTGGCTGGGCTACTGCGGCTTTATCGTTTTTGCGGAAAAGAAAAAGAAACAGGAGAAACATTGACATGCAGAACCACGCAAGCACTCTTGCAGCCGAATTCAAGCTGGACGCCGCGCGCGTTGCGGCCACCGTCGCTCTCATCGATGAGGGCAACACCATCCCGTTCATCGCCCGGTACCGCAAGGAGGCCACGGGCAGTATGGACGACCAGACGCTGCGCGCGCTGGACGAACGGCTTTCCTATCTGCGTAAGCTGGACGACCAGAAGGAAACCGTGCACAATTCCATCACCGAGCAGGGCGCGATGACGCCGGAGATCGCCGCCGCGCTGGAAAAGGCCAAAACGCTGGCCGAGGTCGAAGACATCTACCGCCCCTATAAGCCCAAGCGTAAAACCCGGGCGTCCATCGCCCGGGCACGGGGGCTGGAGCCGCTTGCGGCGCGGCTGCTGGAGCAGCCCCCGGAGGACGAACCCGCGCGGCTGGCGCAGCAGTACATAACCGAAGAAGTGCCTGACACAGAGGCGGCGCTGGCGGGCGCGCGGGATATTTTGGCCGAAGGCTTTTCAGATTCGGCCAATCTGCGCGCTACGCTGCGCAGCCTGTACAACGCAACGGCGCTGGTGGAGAGCAAGGCCGCGAAAAAAGATACAGACAGCGTATATTCGGGCTATTACGATTACAGCGAGCCCGCCGCAAAAATGGCGGGCCACCGCATTCTGGCCGTGGACAGAGGCGAGCGGGAGGGCTTCCTGAAGGTGAGCGTCACCGTGGACGCCGCACGGGCCGTGCGGCTGCTTACCGAGCGCACGGTGAAGAACGATTCTCCCAGCGCAGAGCAGGTGCGCGCCGCCGCGGAGGACGCTTATGCGCGCCTTATACACCCCAGCCTGGAGCGGGAGGTGCGCGCGGGCCTGACGGAGCGCGCCTGCGAGGGAGCCATCAGCGTATTCAGCAAAAACCTGCGGCAGCTTTTGCTGCAGCCGCCCATCAAGGGGAAGGTGGCCCTCGGGCTTGACCCCGGCTACCGCATGGGCTGCAAAACGGCTGTGGTGGACGCCACGGGCAAGGTGCTGGACACCGCCGTCATTTACCCGATTCCGGAATTCAAGCGCGTGGAAGAAGCGAAGCGTACGCTGAAGGCGCTGATCCAAAAGCACGGTGTGGAGATCATTGCCATCGGCAACGGCACCGCAGGCAAGGAGACCGAGATATTTGCGGCGAGTGTGATCGCAGAGCTGGACCTGCCCGTCAGCTATATGGTGGTGAGCGAGGCCGGAGCCAGCGTGTATTCAGCCTCCAAGCTGGCGGCTGAGGAGTTTCCGGAATACGATGTGAACCTGCGCAGCGCGGTATCCATTGCCCGGCGCCTGCAGGACCCGCTGGCCGAGCTTGTAAAGATCGACCCCAAGGCCGTGGGTGTTGGGCAGTATCAGCACGACATGCCCCCGGCGCAGCTTTCGGCCGCGCTGGACGGCGTGGTGGAATCCTGCGTGAACACTGTGGGTGTGGACCTGAACACTGCCAGCGCGCCGCTGCTTGCCCGTGTGGCGGGCGTGACGGCGGCCACAGCGAAGAACATCGTCAAATACCGCGAGGATGCGGGCGCGTTCAAAACCCGGCGGGAGCTGCTGAAGGTGCCGAAGCTCGGCCCCAAGGCGTTTGAGCAGTGCGCGGGTTTTCTGCGTGTGCCGGGCGCGAAAAACCCGCTGGACGCAACGGCCGTGCACCCGGAAAGCTATGGCGCGGCGGAAAAGCTGCTGGCGCTGTGCGGGCTTTCGCCCGCAGACATCGGAACGCCGGCGGCGCGGGAGCTGGAACAGCAGGCAAAGCGCCTGGGCCACGGGAAGCTGGCCGCGGAGCTGGGCGTGGGCGTGCCTACGCTGGAGGATATGATAGAAGAGCTGCTGCGCCCGGGCCGGGACATGCGGGACAGCCTGCCGAAGCCCCTTTTGCGTACCGACGTGCTGGACATGAAGGACCTGACGCCAGGCATGCAGCTTACGGGAACCGTGCGCAATGTCATTGATTTCGGCGCGTTTGTGGACATCGGCGTGCATCAGGACGGCCTTGTGCATATCAGCCAGATCAGCAGCAGATTCATCCGCCACCCAAGCGAGGTGCTGAAGGTGGGGGATGTGGTGACGGTTTGGGTGCTGAGCGTGGACCTGCAGAAAAAACGCATCGCCCTGACGATGAAGCAGCCCAAGACGGAGCAGGCGCACTGACGCGGCGGGAAAGGGAGAACATGAACGGAGAAAACAAAACGACCATCGTGAACAAAACGATCAAAACGGGCATCACCTTCGGCAGCGCCTTGGCCATGGTCATCAGCTACACCACCTGGCATTCGGTGGGCTGGGCTGTTTTTCATGGGCTTTTGAGCTGGGTGTATGTGGTCTATTTTGTTCTGCGCTACTGACGCGGCGCGGCAGGCAGGACGGGAAACAGGGAAAAAGAAAAGGAGAATCGTGTGAAACAGAGACTGGATAAACATTTTTTGCTCAACCGGGCCTTCGTGGGTACGCTGCTGGCCATTGCGGTGCCCATTGCGCTGCAGAATATGATCAGTTTCGGCGTGGCCGTTATGGACAGCGTGATGCTGGGAAGCTTCGGCGATGTGGCCATTGCCGCGGCAAACCTGGGCGGACAGCCGTTTTCCATTTTGATGTCGTTCGGCTTCGGCCTTTCATCCGGCGGCAGCGTGCTCATTGCGCAGTACTGGGGCAAGGGCGACATCGGGCGCATCCGCAAGGTCATGCGCATCAGCATGCAGCTGGTGTTCCTGGCGTCGCTGGGCATCACCGTCGTCTGCCTGCTCATGCCGGAGGGCATCCTGCGCATCTTCACCAAAGATGAGGCGATCGTCCAGGCGGGCGCCAGCTATCTGGCGCTGGTGGCGTTTTCGTATATTCCGTACAGCCTTTCCAACAACTATATGATGAGCCTGCGCGCCGTGGAAAAGGTGAAGATCTCCACGGCCATCTACAGCGTCAGCTTTTTTGTCAATGTGTTTTTCAACTATGCGTTTATCTTTGGCAAATTCGGCGCGCCGAGGCTGGAGGTGCGCGGTGCGGCCGTGGGCACGATCTTTGCCCGGTGCAGCGAGCTGGTGATGGTGCTTCTTTACATGTATTTCCGTGAAAATACCGTGGGCTTCCGCATGCACGACTGTTTGAAGTTCGACCGTGAGATGCTTCCCAGCTACACCCGCCACAGCCTGCCCGTGCTGGGCAACGAGCTGTTGTGGGGCGTGGGCTTTGTGGCCACAAGCGTCATCATTGGGCGTATCGGCAGTGTGTTCGTGGCGGCGAACAGTATTGCGGGCGTGCTCAACCAGCTGGTGTTCATCAGCGTGTCGGGCGTGGCCAATGCGGCGGCCGTCCTTACGGGCAAGACCATTGGCGAGGGCAGCCGCGGCCGCGTACAGAAGGTGGCCAATACACTGCTGCTGTTCAGCGTGCTGGTGGGCGTGTTCAACTGCTTGCTGGTGCTGGTCATCCGGCCGCTGTTTTTGCTGCTTTACAATGTCACGCCTGAAACCTATGAAGCCGCCTATACCATCATCGGCGTGCTGGCGTGCCTGCAGCTTGTGCTGGGCATCGACGTGACGTGCATCGTGGGAATTCTGCGCGGCGGCGGGGACACCCGCACGGCCTTTGTGTACGACTGCGGCGCGCTGTGGCTGGTGAGCATCCCCATGGGGATTTTGGCGGGCCTTGTGCTGCATCTGCCGGTGCCGCTGGTATATGTCTGTCTCAAGCTGGACAGTCCCATCAAGGCGTTCCTCTCGCTGCTGCGCATTCGCAGCGGCAAATGGATCCGAAACGTAACGGTGCAGACGTCGCCCATGCCACCGGAAGAAGAAGCGCAGCGCGCGGCGGGGATGGAGTAAGATATCGTGGAATAAAGTACAATTCCGCGCCCGTATTATAGGCAAAAACGCACAAAAATGACGCGGGCGCGGCGATTGAACTTGACTTTTTTCTTGAACAAAAGTAAAATGAGGTAGTCTAGAAACAGACAGATGGAGTACCCATGAAAGACGATGTCCTCAGCATGCAAATCGAACAGGCCAGGAACGGAGACGAACAGGCCATCGCGGGGCTGATCGCACGGCAGATGCCGCAGATCCGCAGCCTTGCGGCAAAAGCCGTGCGTCCCGGGCTGGATTTTGACGACGCCGTGCAGGAGGGGATCATCGGGCTGTTTTCCGCTCTGGAGACCTTTGATGCGCAAAAGGGCGCGGCTTTTGCCACCTATGCCAATGTGTGCGTGCAGAACGCCATTGTTTCGGCGGTGCGCGCGGCGGGACGCAGCAAGCATGCGCCGCTTAATACCTCGGTGCCTTATACCGAGACGGAGAGCACCCCCGGCCCCGAGGAGCTTGTGATGCAGAGCGAGCGCTACACACAGACGATGCAGAGCATCGGCACACGGCTTTCGGCACTTGAAAAGCAGGTGCTGGCCCTGTTCCTGGACGGCAATTCTTACAGCGCCATTGCAAAGCGGCTGAATGCGAGCGAAAAAGCTGTGGATAACGCCCTGCAGCGTGTGCGTGCAAAATTGAAATAAAAGTACCCAAGGCGCGGGAGCGCGCCATTACATATGCCCCTTGTAGCTTAAGTCAGAGCGTTGGTCCCAGATCAAAGGTGTCGGTTTGAATCCTTCCGCGGGCAAAATACTAATCCGAAATGGAGATACCAAAAATGTACGAAGACAAGACCCTGGTATGCAAAGATTGCGGCAATGAGTTCGTGTTCACTGCCGGTGAGCAGGAGTTCTATGCAAGCCGTGGCTTCGAGAACGAGCCGCAGCGCTGCAAAGCCTGCCGTGACGCCCGCAAGAACGCCGGCCGTGGCACCCGCGAGATGTTCACCGCTGTGTGCGCCTCCTGCGGCAAGGAAGCCCGCGTGCCCTTCAAGCCCCGCGAAGACCGTCCTGTGTACTGCAGCGACTGCTTTGCGAAGATGAAGGAAGAAGGCTGATTTTTGCAAGCAAAAGCCCCCGCCGTACGGCGGGGGCTTTTTTACTGCGCTTCGAAAATAAAAACTTCTCACGGCCTGGAACAGCAGCCAGGGGGGCATAAAGAACAAGGGCGGGCCGCTTTGGCTTTAAGCCGCCGCCCGTATGCCGATCAGCTCTTTCACGTCCGTAAGCACAGCTTCATCGGTTACCGGTATCATCAGCCAGCGGCTGCCGTTGAGCGGGCTGGCCGTGTGGTACAGCTGCCGCACCTGAGGAGAGCAGAGGGGCAGCAGCGCCTCTGCCGCCATGGCTTCCCGCTGGCCGATGCACACAAGGCAGGTGAACGAGCCGGCCGCCGGATACAAGGTACACAGTGCGCGGCCTCCCTTTTTGTATTTTACATTCCAGCCCGGCGCCATCCCGCAGCGGCTGTATTCGATGCGCGGCACCGTGCGGTAGCCCGATTCCAGCCAGCTGCACAGTGCTTTCCACAGGGGATTGTCCACAAACTCTGCGATATCATCGGGTGAGGGCTTTCGGTTCTGAGGCCAAAGCGTGCTCCATGTCATGCGAATCTCCTCCTTTTGCAATCGGTGTATCCAGTATAGCATGGCAGGCAGAGCATGTCTACTTTTGGAGAGTACCTCCGGCATCTGTTGGAATAAACAGCGCAAGAACGGTAATGCGTTTGAACGGGATACATCCGCACAATGTGATTTTGCGATAGGATAATAGCTTCAAGGCCGCCGCTTGCGCGGCTGCGCGTGTACAAGGCACACGCCCTGTGCCGGCGCACAAGGCTTTGGGAACATTGAACCATGCAAAACCGCAGTGAATGCGGTTTTGCGGAAGCCGCTTCACGGGGGCGTCCAGCTGTGCCGGACGCCCTTTTTACGTTTTGTGCGCGAGATAAAAATTTTTCCGGAGTATTGACAAGGCTCCTGATACATACTATATTATACATAGTATATATTGCATAGTATCAGGAAAGGAGCGCACGGAATGGATATCCAACGGAAAAAGGGCCTGCTGGACGTATGCGTACTGGCGGTGCTGCGCCGGGGGCCGTCTTATGGCTACAAGATCATCGGGGAGGTATCCTCCTGCATCGAGGTGTCGGAATCCACGCTGTATCCCATCCTCAAGCGTCTGGAGGCAAACGGATACGTCACCACGGACACACAGGAGCATGGCGGCCGTATCCGCAGGTATTTTTACATCACAGATGAGGGCCAGGAACGCATTGATGCATTTCTGGACGAATGGGACGAAGTGAAGCGCATTTATGCATTTATCAAGGGGGAAGAGGTATGAACAGAGAAACGTTTCTCAACGAGCTGATGGCGGGGCTGACGCAGCTTGGCCCGGTGGAGCAGCGTCAGGTGGCGGATTATTACAACGAGCTGATTTTCGACGGCGTAGAGAATGGTAAGCCCGAGGAGGAGATCATCGCGGGCTTCGGCGCGCCGGAGGAGATCGCAGCGCAGATCCGTGCCGAATACAAAAGCCAGCAGGCTGTTGGGGGCGCGCCCGGGCAGGGCGCGGTACCGCCTCGTCCGGCATGTCTGGAGTATCCCGCTCAGGAGCCGGTGCATACCGTAGTGGTGGACGCGCGCAACGTGCGTGTGAACGTGCGCGCGGTGCCGGGCGGCGGCGTGCGGGTGTTGTTTCAGCCGAGGGAAAACGACCGTGTCACTGTGGCCGAAAAGGACGGCGCATTCCTGTTTACCCATACCATGTCGATTTTTAATGTATGGAACTGGCTGGACCTGCTGCGCGGGCCGCATGATATCACACTGGAGCTGCCGCTGGACTTTGCCGGCGAGGTATGCGTCAAAACGTGCAACGCCGGTATCACGGTCTCGGGCCTTTCAGCCGGAGGAAAGGGCCAGTTTGTAACCAGCAATGCCCGAATCACTGTGGAAAACTGCGTGTTCGGCTCGCTTGCCGCCAAGACTTCGAACGGGCCCATCACGCTGTCCGGCGTGACAGGCGGAGACTGCGAGGCAGCCTCCAACAATGCGCGTATTACAGCCGAGCACTGCCGCTTTGCCGAAAAGCTGTGGATGCAGACGAGCAACGGGCCTGTCCGTGCCGAGGATGTGGAGGCGCCGGACCTCACGTTCAAAACAGCCAACGCCGCCATTACGGGAACGGTCGTGGGGGATATGCGGGATTACGCCATCAGCAGCCGCACCAGCAACGCGCAGAACAACCTGCCCATGGATTGTGCCTATGAGGACCAGGCCAAGCGTCTGTGGGCCACCACCAGCAACGGCCGCATCGACGTGCGCTTCGTGTAGCACGGCAGTGCCGCGGACAGGGCCGGGCCATTCAACAAAACAGCGCGCGCTTGCCTGACACTGGCAAGCGCGCGCTGTTTTGTTATTGTTTTGAGCAAAAAAGAGTCCTGCGGCGGCAGTGGTGCCCCGGCGGGACGCGCGAAAGGGAAACGGTCGGACGATGTTACACCGCCTCGTCGTTCACATCCGCGAACTGGCTCTGGTACAGCTCCGCATAGAAGCCTCCCTTGGCAAGCAGCTCTTCGTGTTTGCCTGTCTCTACAATATCTCCGTCCTTCATCACAAGGATGAGGTCCGCGTCGCGGATGGTGGACAGGCGGTGGGCAATGATAAAGCTGGTGCGGCCCTCCATCAGATGGTCCATGGCTTTCTGTATGGCGATCTCCGTGCGGGTATCCACGCTGGAGGTGGCCTCGTCGAAGATGAGGATCTTCGGCTCGGAGACGATGGTGCGGGCGATGGTGAGCAGCTGCTTCTGGCCCTGGCTAATATTGCTGGCTTCCTCGTTGAGCACAGTGTCGTAGCCCTGAGGCAGCGTGCGCACAAAGTGGTCCACCTGCGCGGCCTTGGCGGCCGCCAGCACATCCTCGTCCGAAGCCGCAAGGCGGCCATAGCGGATATTCTCCAGAATGGTGCCGTTGTACAGCCAAGTATCCTGCAGCACCATGCCGAACATATCGCGCAGGTCGTTGCGGGCAAACTGGCGCACATCGTAGCCGTCCAGAAGGATAGCGCCCTCGCTCACGTCGTAAAAACGCATCAGCAGCTTGACCATGGTGGTTTTGCCCGCGCCGGTGGGGCCTACGATGGCTACCTTCTGGCCGGGCTGGATGATGGCGGAAAAGTCGTTGATGATGGTTTTTTCCGGTGTGTACCCGAAATGGACGTGGGCAAATGCGACCTCACCCTGAATCAGGTCCGGCGAGAGAGGCTGCCCGGGGTCGGGCGTTTCCTCCGTCTCGTCCAGAAACTCAAACACGCGCTCGGCGGCCGCGGCTGTCTGCTGCAGCACATTGGAGATGTTGGCGATTTGCTGGATGGGCTGCGTGAAGCTGCGCACATACTGGATAAACGCCTGAATGTCGCCTACGGTGATGGTGCCGTTCAGCGAAAGGAACCCGCCCAGAATACAGATGCCCACATAGCCCAGGTTGCCGACAAAGTTCATCAGCGGCATCATCATGCCGGAGAGAAACTGGCTTTTCCAGGCCGAGTTGTACAGGTTATCGTTGATCTCATTGAATGTCTTGATGCTTTTTTCTTCCCCGTTGAAGGCCGTTACCACCAGATGACCGCCATACATCTCCTCCACGTGTCCGTTGGCGTGGCCCAGATAAGCCTGCTGCTTTTGGAAAAAGGGCTGGCTGCGCTTGACCACGTTGCTGACGATGATGAGGCTCAGCGGCAGGATGCACAGGGCAACCAGCGTCATCAGCGGGCTGATGGTGAGCATCATCACCAGAACGCCGATAAACTGCGTCACGCTGGTGACGATCTGCGTCATGCTCTGGTTGAGGGTCTGCGTCACGGTGTCCACGTCGTTGGTGATGCGGCTGAGTACTTCACCGTTGGGCACACGGTCAAAATAAGCCAGAGGCATACGGTTGATCTTCTGACTGATATCCCTGCGCATTCCGTAGCTGATCTGGGTAGAGACCTTTGTCATGATAAAGCCCTGGATATAAGACAGCACGGCTGAGACCAGATATATAACGCCAAGGAAGAGCAGGATGCGGGCCACGGCCTCAAAGTCGATGCCGCCGGTGCCCGTGAGCTGGGCGATGATGCCGTTAAACAGCTCGGTGGTGGCGTTGCCAAGGATTTTCGGGCCGATGATGGAAAACACGGTGGAAGCGATGGCAAACAGCATCACCGCGATGATGGCGGGCAGATATTTGCCCAGGTATGAAATGAGTTTTCCCATGGTGCCTTTGAAGTCCTTGGCTTTTTCACCGGGCATCATGCCGCGGGGGCCGCCGCCCATGGGGCCTCTGTGTTTTTGCTCTGCCATTATGCCAATTCCTCCTTTGAAAGCTGGCTTTCCGCGATCTCACGGTAGGTCTTGCAGCTTGCCAGCAGCTCCCTGTGCGTGCCGATGCCCACAACACGGCCCTCGTCCAGCACCACGATCTGTTCGGCATGCATGATGGTGGAAACGCGCTGTGCCACGATGAGCACGGTAGCGCCCTCGGTGTAGCCCTTCAAAGCCTTGCGCAGCTTTGCGTCTGTTTTGAAATCCAGCGCGGAGAAGGTGTCGTCAAAGATGTAAACAGGCGCTTTCTTTACCAGCGCGCGGGCGATGGAAAGACGCTGGCGCTGCCCGCCCGAAACATTGGTGCCGCCCTGACTGATGGCGGTTTCAAAGCCGTCCGGCAGCTCGTCGATGAATTCCGTGGCCTGGGCCACCTCGGCGGCCCGGCGCAGCGCATCCGCGTCGGCGTCCTCGCCGCCGTAACGCAGATTGGAGCTGATGTCCCCGCTGAACAGCACGCCTTTCTGCGGCACATAACCAATGGCGTCGCGCAGCTCATGCTGTGGGATGTCGCGAACGTCCACGCCGTCCACTGTGACGCTGCCGGCTGATACGTCGTAAAAACGGGGGATGAGATTGATAAGCGTGGATTTGCCGCTGCCGGTGGAACCGATGAAGGCCGTTGTCTCTCCGGGCCGGGCCGTAAAGGTTACATGCTCCAGCACATTTTCGTCCGCGCCCTCATAATGGAAGGAGACGTCGTTGAACTGCACAAGCCCTTTCACTTTTTCCGGCAGGTGCCTGGGCTGGGGCGCGTCCTGCACGCTGCTTTCGCTGGCAAGGACATCCGCGATGCGGCCCGCCGAGACGGAGGCGCGGGGGACCATCACGAACATCATGCTGATCATGAGGAAGCTCATAATGATCTGCATGGTGTACTGGATGAAGGCCATCATGTCGCCCACCTGCATGGCGGAATCCGCGATCTGGTGGCCGCCGACCCATACGATCAGCAGGGAAACGCCGTTCATCACCAGCATCATCACAGGCATCATCGTGGCCATGGCGCGGAACACGAACAGGTTGTTGTCGGCAAGATCCTTATTGGCTTTGTCGAAGCGTTTCTCTTCAAAATCCTGCGTGGCGAACGCGCGAATGACCATCATGCCTGAAAGATTCTCGCGGCTGACAAGGTTCAGCTTATCCACCAGCTGCTGCATGATCTTGAAGCGGGGCATGGCGATGGCGGAGATCGTGCAGATGAGGCCCAGAATGAGCACTACGGCCAGCGCGATGACCCACGCCATGCTCACGCTTTTGCTCAGGGCCATAATGGTGCCGCCGATGCCGATGATGGGCGCGTAGCACATGATACGCAGGCCCATCGTCACAAGGCCCTGCACCTGCGTCACGTCGTTGGTGCTGCGGGTGATGAGGCTGGCGGTGCCGAATTTGTCGTATTCATTGTTGGTAAAGCTGGTCACTTTTGCGAAGATATCCCGCCGCAGATCCCGTGCGATGCCCGCGCCCATGCGGCTGCCGCAGAAGCCGACGCTGATGGCGCACAGGGCCAGCAGAAGGGCCATTAGCAGCATTTTGCCGCCGGTGCGGAAGATATAGCTTGTCTGCATGGCGTCTGTATCCGCGCCAAGCTGCATGTAAAAGCCTTTGGTGAACACGGCGGCCGTCTGGCTGAGCATGCTTTCCGGCGTGGCGGCGGCAGCGGCAATGGCGTCGTCTACCATGCCCTGAGGCAGCATGGCAAGCATGGGGACAAGCTCGCTCAGTTTGGACATGTCCATGGCCCTGCTGTCGGTGTCGCCGGCAGCGATGTCCTGCCCGCTTTGCTCGGCAAGGTCCTTAACAACGGTCATCAGCGCATAGGACGCACGACTGAACGCGCTGTCCAGTTGGGCTTGCGTGCTGTCGTCCAGATTCGGAATCTGTCGGTATACATCGGTGTCGGATGCCTTGGGCCAATCTGTTACAAACCGATCCCATTCATCCGCCGTCATGTTTGCCTGTTCGGCCAGGACATACTGGCTTTGGGCAAGAGCCCGGTCCTCCTCAGACATAAAGGCGCTCATCAGCTGCAAGCCCTCGGCGGAAACCGCTTTTGGCGCGGCCTCGGTGATACCGCCCTGCTGGATGCCCACATTCACGATATCGCTCATGAGGTTGGGCAAATTAAGATCCACGGCGGCCTGGCAGAACATCAACACGATGGCCGCCAGCGCGAAGCCGATATAGGGCTTCAGATAGCGCTTCAATTTCATCATTTGGAATCACTCTCCCGTTCTTCTTCCTGTGCGGCGACCGCCTGCTCCAGCGCAATGGCCAGTTCGCCCAGCAGATGCAAAAGCGTTTCAAAATTTTGGGGGCCAAGATAGTCGATCGACTGGGAAAGAATGCTGCCGAAACGGCGGTAGGCCACTTCCATCACAGTGCGCCCCTCCGGGGTGACGCAGACGCCGATGACACGCCGGTCGTCCGGGTCGGGCACGCGCTCCACATAGCCCTGTGCCTCCAGCGCGCTGACGCGCTGGCTCAATGCGGGCAGGCTTTGATGCATGGCGCCCGCAAGCGCGGTCAGCGTAAGAGCGCCATGTTCCTGAGACGGCGTGCAGCTTTGCCCGGGCATTCTGCCGTGGTGGGCAATGGCCATAAGTGTGCCAAACTGAGATTTGCTCAGATGTTCGCACGGGGTGACGCTCTGCCAAGCTTTGCGCACCCGGTCCATCAGCCGGAACAGCTCGGCGGCATTGTTTTCCAGCCCCTTCATGGTTTACCTCCTGTTGGATTTGCTTGTTAAAAGTTAATATGCCTAATTGTTAACAATTTTAATAATTAGGCTGCTTAACTAATATACGGCAAAATATACCTTCCGTCAAGCGGGAACCGGGAAAGTTCACAAATCATTCAAATTTTTCTGGGCAGAATGCGCAAACGTCTGTTCCACAGATTATGAAAGCCATCGCCCCCGGCAGGCGCGGGATGCGCCGCCGGGGGCGATGGCTTTTGCAGGAAACGGTCGTTTTTTCTGTCTGTGACGGCCGCGGCCGGGAAAAGGCTGCGGACACGAAAAAGCATAAGGCTATTTTTTTACCTTCATCCGTTTGATGACCTTCAAACGCGTGAATTCTTCGCGTTCATGCTCTTCCAGCGTGCCGGAAATAAATTTGATGTTGCCCTCCAGGCGGGGAATGACCACATTTTCCAGCATGTTGGCGCGGCGCTGTGTCTTTTTGATGGCCATGGCCAACCGGTAAACGCTGTTTTCAATGCCTGCGAGCTGCGCGCAGAGCTGTTTGACCTTATCGAAGCAGACATAGGCGTAGTCGAGCTGGGCATTGCTGCCGGAGAAGCCGTAGTAGGGGTACAGAGGCTGGCTGGCCAGATGCCCGGTGGGCAGGTCCACGCCCATGATGCTGTGTCCCGTGACGGAAAAGCCTTTTTCCTCGGGAACGGCGCCCTCCAGGGCATGCTCGATGCCCAGCGTGATATTGGCGCTCTCCAGCGCTTTGTATGCCTTGATGAACGTGTCGCCGATGGCGCGCTGCATACCGGCCGCTTCGTCGATGAGCTTCATCATCTCGCGCATCAGCACATTGCGTTTGCGGTCCAAAAGGTCGAAGCCCAGTTTTGCCAGCGTCAGGTTTTTTTTGCAGGCGATCAAATTGCCCTTTGTGGGGAAGATCTGTTCGGCCATGGGCTCACCTCCCTTTCAATGAATCTGTCCGGCCCGCATGGGCGGCCGGCTCAATGCTTGCGGTAATGCTGTTCCAGCACGGCCTCGTCCACACGGTCCAGCTCCTCGCGGGGCAGGATGGAGAGCAGGCGCCAGCCAAGGTCCAGGCTCTGTTCGATGGTGCGGTCCTCATTGGGGCCCTGGCCCAGAAATTCCTTTTCGAAGTGGGCGCCGAAATCCAGATACAGTTTATCGGTCTCGCCAAGCTCCTCTTCGCCGATGACGCTGGCCAGGTCCCGCGCGTCGTTTACCTTGGCGTAGCTGGCGAACAGCTGGTTGGAAACGTCCGCGTGATCGGCACGGGTGTAGCCTTCGCCGATGCCGTCCTTCATCAGGCGGGACAGGCTGGGCAGAACACTGATGGGCGGATAAACGCCCTGCTGGTCCAGGTAGCGGTCCAGCACGATCTGCCCTTCGGTGATATAGCCTGTCAAATCGGGGATGGGGTGTGTGATATCGTCGTTGGGCATCGTCAGAATGGGAATCTGCGTTACGCTGCCCTCGCGCCCCTCGATAACGCCCGCGCGCTCGTACAGGCTGGCGAGGTCGGAATAAAGATAGCCCGGATAGCCCTTGCGGCCCGGGATCTCGCCCTTGGAGGATGAGAATTCGCGCAGCGCTTCGGCGTAGCTGGTCATATCCGTCATCACCACGAGGATATGCATGCCCTGCTCGAAGGCGAGATATTCGGCCGCTGTCAGCGCGCAGCGCGGCGTGAGGATGCGCTCTACGATGGGGTCGGACGAGAGGTTCAAAAACATTGTAACACGGGACAGCGCGCCGGATTCTTCAAAGCTGCGGCGGAAATATTCCGCTACGTCCTTGGTCACGCCCATGGCGCAGAACACCACGCCGAAGTTGGCGCCCTCATCCTCACTCAGCTTGGCCTGCCGCACGATCTGCGCGCCAAGCTTGTTGTGGCTCATGCCGCTGCCGGAGAAGATGGGCAGCTTCTGGCCGCGGATCAGCGTAATAAGGCTGTCGATGGAAGAAATACCCGTGCGGATGTAGTTGCGCGGATAACTGCGGGAGACAGGGTTGATGGCGCTGCCGTTGATATCCTCGAAGCGCTCGGCGTAAACGGGGCCGAGGCCGTCGATGGGTTCGCCCGCGCCGTTGAAAATGCGGCCCACGATCTCGGGCGCGAGCGCCAGGCGCATGGGGCTGCCCGTAAAGCGGCTGGCCGTGCCTGAAAGCGTCATGCCGCTGGTGCCCGCAAACACCTGGATGACGGCGCGCTCGCCTTCCAACGCCGCGATGCGGCCCAGGCGCGTGCCGGTGGCGGTTTTCATCTCTACCATTTCCTCGAAGCCGACGCCTTTTACGCCGTCCACCGCGACAAGCGGGCCGTTGATGTCAGAAAGGCCCAAATATTCCATTGCCATATGCAAACGCTCCTTTCCGTTCAGCCCGCCGCGGGGGTCTGCTTTGCAAGCAGCTGCGCGCACATATCGTCCAGCTCCTTGTTGTACTCGCCGAACATTTCCGGCTTGTCGTTGGGAATCTCATACTTTACCTTTACCAGCTTGTCGAACAGCCCCGCTTCGGCCATGGCACTGACGGGAACGCCTTTGTCCACCAGCTCCACGGCGCGGTCATACAGGTGGAGGATGGCCTCCATCATCCACATCTGTTTGTCCAGCGGCACATAGGTGTCGTTTTTGTGGAAAGCGTTCTGCTGCAGAAAGCCCGTCCGGATGACGCGCGCCGTCTCAATGACGACCTTCTGGCTGTCGGGCAGCACATCCGAGCCGATGAGCTTGACGATCTCCATCAGCTTGTTTTCCTCGCTGAGCAGGCCCAGGATGCGGCCGCGCATGGTGCAGAACTTTTCACCCAGATGCTCGGTGTAGTAGGGGTCCAGGTCTTCGTAATATTCGCTGTAGCTCATGGTCCAGTTGATGGCGGGGTAATGGCGCGCGTAGGCGAGGCTTTTGTCCAGCGCCAGGAAGCAGCGCACGAAACGCTTGGTGTTCTGGGTGACGGGCTCCGAAAAATCGCTGCCCTGGGGCGAGACCGCGCCGATGATGGACACGCTGCCCGCCGCGCCGGAAAGGGACTGCACGCAGCCCGCGCGCTCGTAGAACGCGGCCAAGCGGCTGGGCAGGTAGGCGGGGAAGCCCTCTTCGGCGGGCATCTCCTCCAGACGGCCGGAGATCTCGCGCAGCGCTTCTGCCCAGCGGGACGTGGAATCCGCCATCATGGCCACGTCGTAGCCCATGTCGCGGTAGTATTCCGCCAGCGTGATGCCCGTGTAGATAGACGCCTCGCGTGCGGCCACGGGCATATTGCTGGTATTGGCGATGAGCACCGTGCGCTCCGTCATGGGCTTGCCGCTCTTGGGGTCGATCAGCTCGCGGAATTCGTTCAGCACCTGCGTCATCTCGTTGCCGCGCTCGCCGCAGCCCACATAGATGATGATGTCCGCGTCGCTCCACTTGGCAAGCTGGTGCTGCGTCATCGTCTTGCCGGTGCCGAAGCCGCCGGGAATGGCGGCCGTACCGCCCTTTGCAATGGGAAACAGCGTGTCGATGACACGCTGGCCCGTGATGAGCGGACGGCCGATGGGCTCCCGCGCGGCCACGGGACGGGGCGTGCGGATGGGCCACTTTTGTGCCAGACAAACGGTCTTTTCCGCACCGGAGGCCGTCGTTATCTTACAGATGGGGTCCGTCACGGTATATTGGCCGTTTTCAGCGGCCCAGGTAACGACGCCGGAAATATCCGGGGGCACCATGCTTTTGTGGGTGATGATGCTGGTCTCCGGGCAGGTTGCGACAACCGTACCGCCCGAAACGCTGTCGCCGGGCTTGACGGTGACGGTCACATCCCACCTGCGGGCCATATCCAGGCTGTCCACATGGACGCCCGTGGCGATGAACGCGCCGTTTTTCTGGGCGATATCCGTGAGCGGACGCTCGATGCCGTCAAAAATATTTTCCATGATGCCGGGGCCGAGCGTGGCGGAGAGCGGCGCGCCGGTTCCCTTGACGGGCTCGCCCACCAGCAGGCCGGTGGTGTTCTCATACACCTGGATGGTGGTGCGCGCTTCGCTGACGCTGATGACCTCGCCGATGAGGCCCGCGTTTCCGACGTACACCATCTCCGCCATGCCGAACGTGCTGGTATCCTTCACCGTGACGACAGGCCCGTTGATCGAATAAATTACATCTTTCATAGGCTTGCTCCTAATTCCAGGCCGTCCGGAAAAAACGCTTGAAAAAACGGCTTTTCCGGCAGCGGCCATACTCGTTTGCGCGCCTGCGCGCCCGGATGGGCGCGGCGCGCGTTACTCCACCCGCAGCTTGCAGCGCGTCAAAAAGGCGGCGCGCTCGGCTGCGGCGGCAAAATCCAGCGTTTCGTCGTACAGGATATGCTGTGTCTCCAGCTTGACGCCGCCCAGACGGATGGAACCGTCCACGGCGATATCCGCCGAGGGCAGGGCCTTTTTCACCACGGGGGCCAGCAGCGCCTCGTCGGCACGGCGCAGGCGCACCGTGCATTTGCCGGAAATTTCCGGTGCGCGCCTGGCCAGCGCGTCCGCCACGCGCTGGGCGTAAGCGGGTGTTCCGGTGTACTCCTCCAGCGCTTCTTCCATTTCGGCAAACAAGCCGTTCACAAGCTGGCTGCGGTACACCAGCAGCTTTTTGCGGTTGTCCTGCTTGACCGAGGCCATTTTGCGGGCCAGACGGTTCTTGGCCTCTTCCCGGTAGGGGATGAGCGGGTCGCCCCGGTGGCCCTCCATCAGCTTGTCAAAGTTGGCGTCCCCCTGGCGCCTGGCGTCGTCGATGATGCGCTGCGCCTGCGTTTTTGCCGCTTCAATGACAGAGTCCTCGAACTCGGAGTATTGCTCCGGCGTTTCCATGCTGCGCACGGCGCGCTGCTGCTCGGCTGCTTTCTTATTCATGCTCGTCACCTCAAATTTTAACGCCCACGACCTCGGAGATATAGCGTTTGATGCTGTCGCCGGGGTTCGAGTCGCTGTGGCGGTCCGGCATTTCGACGATGAGCGGCCGCTTGCGCGTGAGCTTGTATTCAAATACGACCGCGGAGCATTTCGCGACCAGCTTGTCGGTGATGAGCACAAGGCCGATGTCCGGGTCCGCACAGGCCTTGTCCAGCGCCGCGCGCACTTCATCCTCTTCGTGCACCACGACGCCTCTGACGCCCACCAGCCGCATGCCGGCCAGCGTGTCCACGTTGTCGCTGATCAGGAAATATTTCATGGCTTAAAACTTGGTGATGATGAGGATGGCGATGAGCATGCCGTACAGCGCGATGCCTTCGCCCAGAACCACGAAGATCAGCGCTTTGCCGAAGCTCTTCGGGTCCTCGGTGAGGGCGCCGATGGCGGCGGGCGCGCCGGAACCGACGGCGATGCCGGCGCCGATGCCGGCGACGCCCACGGCCAGGGCGGCGGCGATCATGCCGATGCCCATGTTGTTATCGGGCGCGGCGGCTGCGCTCTCGCCGTCGGCGGCGAAAGCCATGCTGGAAAAGGCGCACGCCAGTGCGAATACGGCGATCAGTACCAGAAAGGTGCGGGCAAACTTTTTAACATTCATCTTTTTCATAACAGATACTCCATTCTGCCGCAAAGCGGCGTTGTGTTGATATAAAAAATAGCAGCGCAGCTACTATTTTTTACACGCGTCCGGGCACTTTGTGCCCGGGCGCTTTGAAATCTTAGGCCGTGGGCCGGGACGGCCCACAGGACCGTTTTTTATAGCTTTGCTGTGCAAAGCTATAAAAAAATCTATTCACAAACCCCGGAGCCGTCCGGGCGGGGAGCAGAAAAGAAGCTGCGCACGGCAGCGGTGCGGCCCATGCGCACAGAGGTTCATTCGGCCTTGTCCGCGGCTGGGTCCAGAGAGATTCTGAGCGGGGCGAAAGGAACGCCGTTCGCGTCGAAAAAGCGGCTGAAGATCTCATAGAACTCCAGGCGCAGCACCTGAATGCCTACGAACAGCGCCTCCAGCGCCATGACGAACACGTTGCCCACGGCGACGATGAGCACATAAAATACACCGCCCGTCATATTGGCCAGCGTGAACACGACGGTCATCATGCCCGCGTGAACCAGTACGAACCCGCCCACACGCAGAAAGCTCATGGTGTTGGAGGCAAAGCTCAGCACGGTGTCGAACATCTCAAAAAAACCATTGAGAAGGATATCGCCCACCGAGCCCTCGGGCTTTTCGCCGGCGCACAGCGCGCTCAGCGGCTCGGCAAAGTACATCAGGAAGAACGGCACCGCGATGCACAGGATAAGATACGGCACGCTGCCCACGAAGGGAAGCTCCATGCCCAGCATCGGCAGCAGAAGCGCGATGAGACTGACGTAGAACACCAGCCCGGAAACGCCGTTTACGGAAAAGATGGTCTTTGCAATGATGTGCTTGCGCAAATTGGAAATGATGCCCGTGACGATGGCGGAAACGATGATGAGCACGCCCGCCACCACGCTGGCGATGAGGATGTTGTTGATGCCTTCGGGAGCCAGTACTTCCAGCGGCTTTTCAGCAAAGCCCAGCGCGTGGAACATCGGGTCCAGCACATGCTCGTAGCCGAACACGCTGCCGTACAGAAAACCGAAAATAACGCTGAAAACGCTGCACCGTGCTACCACGCGCCCAAGCTCCATGTGCATTTTTTTCCACATAACGAAATAGGCGATAAGGCCCAGCAGCACGCCTTGGCCGACGTCGCCGAACATGATGCCGAACAGAAGCGCGTAAGTGACGGCCACAAAGCCGGTGGGGTCCAGATCTCCATAGCCGGGCAGGCCGTACATGGTGATGAACATTTCAAATGGCCGGGCGAACCAGTTGTTTTTCAGCTTGACGGGAGGCTGGCGGTCCGGCGCGCCGTCCACGGCGTCGGCTTCGTCGTCCTCGCAGGCTTTCACGCCGTGCACCATCAGAAGCCCCTGCTTCAGGCGCTCTACATCGCTTTCCGGCACATACCCGCTGATATAATACGTGTGCTCCAGCGTGATGACATACTTGCGCATGTCGAAGATCTGCATCTCATAGTTGAGCCAGGAGGCGTATTCGCGCAGGCGCTCGATGTCTGCGGGCGCGGCGATGTCGCTCATGTTGTCCAGCTCTTTCTGCTCGGCCTGCAGTTCGCTTTCCTGCGTCATGATCTGCGCCAGCGCGTCCTGAGGCGTGCCGTGCACGAAATCCGGCACCCACATGCGCTCGAAGTACAGGCTGGCGAAGATATCGTCCACTTCTTTGGCGTGGCTTTCGGGCACGAAGTACATACCCCAGTAATACTCGCCGTCAAAGTCGTACTCACTGAAGGTGAACGAGTGGTCGTCGTAATACGGCAGCTTCAGGTAGCTGTCCTTGGGGATACGCCCGAAGCGCACCTTCAGGTATTTGCAGGCGAAGATCTCGTCCACGCTTGTGTGCAGGCCTGTCAGATGGTACAGCTGCGTTTTTGTCTGGGCATAGGTGGCCAGCTTTGCGCTGATCTCAGCCTGGCGCTTGCCGCGCTCAGCTACCTGGGCGGAAAGCGCCTCCACCTCGTCCTTCACCGCGCCGTATTCAAAGAACCTGCCGCGGTATTCCTGCAGAGCCGGATCTCCGCCCACGTCCTTGATGAGCCCGAGCGTGCTGGCCAGCAGCGGCGCGTACAGGTTTTCCGCCGCGCCCGCCGCTGCGTTGATGCGCTCGGCGTCCTTGTCGGGGTGGAAACACGCCAGCTTGGCAAGCACTTCAAGCGTCTGCTGAGGGTCCTGCTCCGGCCCGTAGATGTTAATGTGCTTCATTTTTACCATGCCCATGCTGTGGTACCTCGCTTCTTTTCAATTGCTCCCGCGCCCCGGCGCGGGGAAGGGGATGGCCGCGGCGTCCGGCTGCCGCGATACGGTCAGTATTTCAAGAAGGCGCTGATCTGCTCCGGCGAAAGGCCGTAGCGCACGCCCTCGATGACGTTGATGATATTGCTGCGCTCCAGATTGGCCAGGCACAACAGCGCGGCAAGCACCGTCTGCGGCGTGCTGGAAAAATGCAGCAGCTTCTGCGCGGCGCGGTACAGAGCGCGCGTTTCCGATACTTCGGAGGCATCCGCCGGGTCTGCCGAGCGGGCACCGTATACCTGTCCCGCGCGGCCCGCGTTGTACAGCTTCAAAAATTCGTCCAGCCCCCGGGTATCGGCCAATGCGTTCATGTTTTTTGCCGAGAGCACGCCGTACACCGGTATAAGGAGCTTTTTCAGGTCTTCGGGCGTGAGCTGGGGGCTGAAAAACGCTTTGGCGCGGAACAGGAGGTCCAGGTTGTAGATCTCCGCTTCCATACGGAACAGGCGCTTTGTGTCCGCTGCGCTGCGGCCGGAGAGGTCGCGGTCGATCTGCGCCAGAACAGTGGTGTAGAAGTAAGACTGAAACGCATGCTCGCATTTCAGATAATCAAGCTTCTGGCCCGCGGCGGGCAGCACGCCGGCCAGCACCTTGGCGTAGGGCGTGCCGGCCACTACCGCAAGGCAGTCCTGCGCGCTTTCGGCCTTGGCCAGCCTGAGCAGGCTGAAGCTGGTTTTGGGCATCAGAAAGCCGGGCACCTGGATGATATAATGATGCCGGAAGCCCATGGACAGGAGCCGCAGCTTGGCAAGAAGCTCGTTGATTTCGCTGCGCATTAAAAAATACGCTCCGAACTTGCCCTTGCGGAAGCTGTAGCGCATCAGCGATTCGTATTTGTAATAAACGTCCTTGCTGAGCGCCTCTTCGATCTGCGCGCGGTGCAGGTTGGTTTGGGAAAGCCCCTTCAGGCTGTCCTTAAAATAGGGATGGCTCTGCAGCGCGGCCGTCACCTCAATGACGCTGCGCTTGCGCATCAGTTCCAGGTAATCGCCGTGCGAAAGGCGGCGTGCGGCGATGGCCTTGGCCTTGGGCACGATGGCAAGCGCGGACAGATTTTCAAGCATGGCCTTTTCGCCCCTTTCTGTTATGCGTAGCGTGCGTCACAGCGCGGCCAGCGTATTTTGTGTGATCTCGGCCAGCCATGCGTCATGCCCGGCCTCAAAGGCGTTGTCCAGCGCATGCTTGGCGTCCAGATAGGCGGCGTCCATACGCTCGCTCTCGCGGGCCTCGCGCTGGGCGAATTCCTCATCGATGGCGGCGCGTCCCTTATCGGCCTCGGCTTCGCGGCGGGCGATCTCAGCATTGGCGCGTTTTTTTGCGTCTGCCAGAACAGCCTGCTTTTCCTGCTGGGCCTGCTCGATGATCTCGCGGGCCTTGCGGTCTGTTTCAATGATGCGGTCTACAAATTTTTCCATGGTATCCCCTCCCGCAATGTTGTATACTATATAGATAGGAAATAAAGCGATATTACTTACCTACTTTACTCCCATTCTTCGGAAATATCAATATCATACATCTGCCAAAGTTTTGTCAACTCTTCCTGGCAGATGTTGCCATCTTGTACAGTATTTTTGCGGGAGTGTTTTCAAAAGAGAGACAGATGTTTTTTAAATTGCCGTTATCTGTGTGCGGTCCGCGGGCATTTTGGCAGATGAAGGGAAGAACGGCACGGAAAGCGGCCTGGACGCAAACGCCCCCGAAAACGCGCGCGGCGTTTCCGGGGGCGTGTTTTTTTGCAGGATATGCGCCGCTGTATACGGTGCGGAGAGAGGCGTCCTCATACGGAATCCGTCCGTTCCAGGCAAAGCGTTGGCTGTCCGCCCGTGCTGTTGTCAAGCGTAATCCCACGGAAACCCTGTTCCAGCAGGCGGGAGACCGCCAGCGTGTCCGCCAGAGGGATGTGCACACGCCGTACGGTGCCTCCCTCCGGCGTTTTCGGGACAAGCTGCCGCAGACCGGGCGGGGTAAGCAGGTAATGCGGGCGCAGCGCCGCCAGCGGGCGCATCAGAAACAGCGAAAACCCCTCCTCCAAAAAGCCGTTCAGCATCAAGTCTCCCGTTTTTACAGGAACCGCAGCGGCGAGCCTCTTTTCGGGCGCTGTGCAGGGCGGCCAGAGCCGGACTCCCAGAAGGGCAAGAAAGCTTGCGGCGAGAGCGCATCCTTCGGGCGTGGCGGCGGGCGGCAGCAGAAAACGGGCCGGAAGGCGCGCGGGCGCCAGCGCGCCGCGCAAGGCGGCGGCTTGGGGCGTGGCGGCACGGGCGGGGACACAGGCGCAGCAGACAGCCAACTCCCCTCCCAGAAAGCCGCCCCACCATTCGCCTTCGCCAAACAGCGCGGCAAGCGTTTCGCGTGTTCCCCAGGCAGCGTCGCGGCCGCAGGCGCTGTACAGTGCGCAAATGGCCGCAAGGTCCATCAATACCAGCCGCCGCACGGTAAAGCGCGGTGGCACAGGATGCGGTGAATGCTCCATAAAATGATTCCTCCCAGTTGAAAATGACGGCAGGCCCTTTTGCGCCGTTCGCCGTGCCGCGCGGGAGCACCAGGACGGAAAGACGGAAAGCTGCCGCGGGCAAGCGGGCGCAGCCCGGTGCTATAACCCATATGCGCGCCGCTTTTGTTTTATGCGGGTGGATTTTTACACGCCGGCATGCTACAATAAGAAAAACGACAGGCTTGCCCCGCCGGGAGGAAATGTATGAAACTGCCAAAGATCTTTTTCCGCAAGCTCATCATCGGCGCTGTGCTGTTGGCCATCGCCACCGGCATGACGGCGTTTATTAAGGAATCCCTCGATACGCAGGACCCGGAATCCGCGCTGCCCATCATTACAGTTCTGTATGGGGATGAGGAGCTTGTTCCGGACAAGGAGGTGCGCCGGGCGGGCTGGGAATGGAATTTTTTCCTGACACAGGAAAAAACGCCGCTGCTTTCGCCGGAGGACGTGCCGCTGCAGCCTGTGGACGTGATGCCGGGCGCGCAGATGCGCATTCTGTTCACCAAGGAACCTTCGGAGCTGCGGGTGATGCGTGCCGTCAGCGATAAGCCGACGGAATATCTGGAGCTTTCGGATGCGGGCGGCGGCCGTTTCAGCACACCCACCACGCCGGGCCTCTATTTTTATAAAGTACGGGCGGAATGGTCCGGCCGGGGCTTTATCCAATATTATTTTGCTTTGCAGGTGCGTGAGCTGCAAATATAGTAAAAAGGCCGTTCCCGTGGGAACGGCCTTTTTACGGCTTTTGCGGAATGGCATGCCATACTTATGTGCCGGGAGCCGTCAGCTCACGTGCGCCTGCGCGGTACCATTTCGTTTTGCGCATGCCCAGGCAGAGCAGCAGCATCACAAAGGCCGCGGCCAGCGTGTCGCTGAGGTAATGCCGCCCGATGACGAGCCTGCACAAGGCCATAAAGGCCACATAGGCCCAGCAAAGCGCCCATACCAGTGTGCGGCGGCGGTTCCACCTGAGGCAGACGTCACAGGCCAGTGTCAGGATGAACACACTGCACGCGGCAGCCGTGTGGCCGGACGGAAAGCTGGAACCGCCGTTGCCGAACGGCTGCATCCAGCTTGTAAACTGTGCGAACGCACCCTCGAAGCCGCCACCCGCGGCGGTGAGCATGTCGTCAAAGCGCGTGCGCTGCCAGACAGCCTTGATAATGTTGATGGCGGCAAGCCCGGCCAGCAGATACACCGTGCCCCAAAGGCATACGAATTCCAGTTTTTTGCGCCCCCCGCTGCGGGAGCGGTACAGCGCCAGTGCGCATATACCCAGCGAAAGGCCGCCCAGTAGGACGGTCCACAGTGTGATGGAGGGGCCGGACATCCCGCGCTTTACAAGATGGTGCGCGCCCATATACAGCAGGATGCCGCTGCCGGCAACCGCCAACAGGCCGCCCGCGGCGCGCAGCGGCATGCTTCGCGCACCGTCCAGGGCAATACAGGCGCACAGCACGACGGCGGGCAAATACTGAGGAAACCAGCCGAAGGCCTCCATCAATACGGCGGGCAGGAACCCGGGTGAATACAGCGCGAGGTCAATCTCCAGATCCCAGAGTGCCGCGGCGCCCAGCCCCGCACACAGCAGCGCGGCGCCCAATGCCAGGAACCAGCGGTTCGTTTTTTCTTTCAGCATGGCATGCTCCCCTCCGGCGGGCCGCTTCCGGCCTCGCCTCATTCTTAACGTTTTGCTCTATCATATCACAAAAAGAACTTTGCAACAAACCGGCGCGGGTGTATAATCGGGGTTGACAGGCAACGCCGCGCCTGCGGCAAGCGGCAAAAGGAGGAAACTGCGTTATGCAATACAGAATTTTGGGAAAGACAGGTTTGAAGGTATCTGCTGTGGGCTTTGGGGGCATTCCCATCCAACGCATCGACGCACGGGGAACCCGCGTACTGATGGAACGCCTTGTGGAAAAGGGTGTGAACTACATCGACACTGCGCGCGGCTACACTGTGTCGGAGAGCTATCTGGGCGAGGCATTGTCCGGCGGTCTGCGGGAAAAGTTCATTCTTGCAACGAAATCCATGTCCCGCGGCTACGCGGACATGGAGCGGGACATCAGCATCAGCCTGAGCAACCTGCGGACGGATTATATCGACCTGTATCAGCTGCACAATATAAAGTCTGATGCTGATTTTGAGCTGGCGTTTTCTGCTGAGGGCGCCGTGGCTGCCATTCAGGACGCCATCCGGGCGGGCAAGGTCGGACATCTCGGCGCAACGGCTCACTCGGTGGACAGCTTCGAGCGGCTGCTCTCCTATCCGGAGATCGAGACCATCATGTTCCCCTATAATATCGTTGAAAGCCAGGGTGAAGCGTTGATGGAGCGTGCGGCCGCGCAGAACGTGGGGGTCATTGCGATGAAGCCGCTGGCGGGCGGCAACATCACCGACGGTACGCTGGCCATGCGGTACATCCTGCAAAACAAGACCTGTACGCTAGCCATCCCCGGAATGGCCACGTTGGAAGAGATAGAGCAGAACACAGCTGCGGCGGAGCAGGGCGGCCCGCTTACACCGGAGGAGCTGGCCGCATGCGAGGCCATCCGCGCCGGGCTTTCGGGCAATTTCTGCCGCAGGTGCGGATACTGTGCGCCGTGCACGGTGGGCATCGATATTCCGGGCATCTTCACGCTGGAAAACTATCTCAAGCATTACGATCTGGCGGACTGGGCCAGAACGCGCTACGCGTCTCAGACGGCAAGGGCGGGGGACTGCATCGGCTGCGGTAAGTGCGAGGCGCGCTGCCCTTACGAGCTGCCCATCCGTGAAAAGCTGAAGAGTGTGGCCAAGGCGTTCGGCGCGTAGCCACTTTACAGGCTGCTGCCGCCGGTGATAAAAGAAAAAGGCCGGAGCTCCGATTGAAAATGCAATCGGAGCTCCGGCCTTTGAACTTGAATTTCTTCCGTGAGGGGGGAGCGACCGCCGGCGCAGCCTCCTTGATTGCCAGCAGCGCGGTTTCAATCCACGCTCCCCGGGAAGGGAACGGCAGCTTTCAGCATGCGGCGAATCCTTTCCGGCCAGCTTTGACGGTGGGCGGGGTACATCAGAGTGGGCAGGTGGAAGGCGCCTTCTTTTTCCAGCAGCCTGAACAACTCCCGCGCGGCTTCCCGGATATGAAGGCCTCGGTATCCAGAAAATCCGCATCCACCAGGCAGAAATAAAGCATGCGGGTATAGAACATGCCCGCTCCCAAGCCCTGTTTGCCGTGGGGGCGTCGCCTGAAGGTTCGCATGCGGTGGAAAAGGCAAAACGGAGCGGCAGGCCGTTCCTTGCCGGCGGCCTGCCGCTGTATTGCCGGTTATTCTGTTTCTGGATGGTATTTCTGCCGTGTGGCCGCGCCGCCGCGCAGATGACGCTCCTCTTTATTCACGCGCAGCACCTTCTGCACCTCGTCGTACAGGGTGTGATTCTGCTTTTCCAAACGGTATGTAATATCCTTGTGTAAGGATGTCCAAAACATTGCAGGTGATTTTATCAAAGCAATTCTTTTGTTTTGGTAGCCAAATACAAGGGAATATTCGTAATAAAACCGTCTTTCCGATAACCGCGTTTTGAAAAACGCAGTGCGTGCTCGGGTTCATGCTCCAGAACATACCTTTTGAATGAGGGGGCAGATTTGTCTTCGCCGCCTTTCGCTTCGACCGGAATGATTTCTGTTCCATGTTGTAATACAAAGTCAATTTCGCTGGTCTTATCTGAAAAATATCGAGGAACAACTTCAAACTGCCCGCGGAGCTGCTGCAAAAGATAATTCTCTGTAAGAGGGCCTTTGAACTGATAATCTGCTTTCAGCAAAATAGCGCTGTTATCTACACCAGCCATATATTTAAGCAGGCCCGTATCAAAGACAAACAACTTGAACTGTTCCAATTTGTCGAAAGCGGCGAGCGGATGTTCCATCTTTGATACATTGTAAACGCGATTGAGCATTCCTGCGGATACAAGCCATTCGATTGCTTCCTCAAAGTCGCGCGCCCGTCCGCCTTCTCGGACAGCTCCGTACATGAATTTTTCATTTGGCTTTGCCAATTGTGCGACAATGCTTCGGAATACCATCAAAATGCGGCCGCTATTGACCTTGCCGTTGTGCTTTGAAAAGTCATTCTCGTAGACTTCTATCAGCTCTCTCTGGATTTGTATTATTCTGGCAGGATCTTTATACCTTATCCAGGAGGAGACACACTCGGGCATACCGCCAATAATAAGATAGTTATTATAGGTTTCCAATAAACGGTTGTGGAAAATTTCCTCAACGTGTTGGTCCTTCTGTATACTATTATAATAGATAAACAGATTAGGCTCAATGGCTTCAAGAAATTCGTCAAAAGTCAAGGGTGCGATATCAAGGAGGTTGACCATCCCGACCGGATAAGATTTTGGCTGTGCAAGAAGCGTCCCCAGTAGACTTCCGGCAGCAATTACGTGGTATTCATTTGCTTTTTCCTTGAAATATTTAAGCGAGTTTAATGCGGCGGGACATTCCTGTACTTCATCAAAAATAATAAGGGTATCTCTCGGGAGAATCTTGGATCCGGAGATGAGAGACAGTAGTTCAATGATCCTTTGGGGATTCTTATTCGTTTCGAATATTGACTTTAATTCATCTTCTTCGTCGAAGTTGAAATATACATAGTTTTTGTACTGCGTTTTTCCAAATTCCTTCATGAGCCATGTTTTGCCGACTTGGCGTGCGCCCTTTAACACGAGCGGTTTTCGTTCAGCATTGGCCTTCCAGCTCATTAAGTCGCGAAGTGCATTGCGTTTCAAGCAAATCCTCCTCTCTACTAAGTAGATTTAATAATATAATAACACTTTTATCAATGATTGCAATGATTAAATTGCACGTTTTTAATGCATTGTATGGTGAGAATTTACACATTTTTCAAATAACGTGTAGAAAAAAGAACCGACTACTCAGTCGGTTCGTAAAGTGACAAAGAAAAAGGTGGCAGTTCTTTTAATGCTTGGAATTTTATTTCGATTTGTCCTTTTTCATCTACAACAATTTCTTCGATAAGCTGTTTCAGTAATTTGTTGTCGAAACTATTGTTGAGCAGGACTGACCGAATATCCCCAAACAGCGAAGCAATTTGCGTATGTAGCTTATCAAGATTAAAGACAGAAGATGAAGATTCTTTTCTGCGTTGCCACTCAGCTATTTCGGCATTAAGAGCGCTTGCGCGTGTTTTCATTTCCGCCAATGTGATGACATCATTGTTGAACAACTCAATCAGCTTGTCTTTGTCTCTGTCTAATTTCGAAAGAGCTTTTTCAATAGAGTCGGACGTATATTGTGACATGCTGTTTTGGCGAATAACACGTTCGAATTCCTCTGTCATGATTTCCTGTAAGTCTTTCTGTTTGGATAAGAGCGAGGCAAGGTAGTCGCGGATGGCCTGTTCAAGTTCATCTTCTTTAAGATGCGTCCGGTTAGGACACAATTTTCCTCCGGGAAGATTTTTGTTTGTACAACACCAACGAACATAGGTGTTTCTGTAGGTGCGCGTATAACGGGTAAAATGATATCCGCAACATTTACAACGAATGAGACCGGAGAATTTGTAGGCACCTACATTATGCGTATGAGGATGTGGGTATTGCTTCCGAGCCTCTGCATGCGCCTGTTGTGCACGGAGAAAAAGTTTGTCTGAAATAATGCGCAAACTAGGATTTTCTGTGACAAGCCATTCTTCTGGAGAAATGTCAACACGAGTGCCAGTTAAAAAATCGTCCACTCGTTGTTTACCGTTGACAATTCTTCCGATGTAAATGGGATTTTTAAGAATGGTTACGATACTTTTGGAATTAAAATCCGTTCCACGTTTGGTTTTTAATCCGCGGCGATTCAATTCGCGAGCAATCAATGATGCCCCCATAATTTTGCCAGCATAAAGCTCAAATATTTCACGCACCACTTGAGCTTCCGTCGCGTTGATGGTAAGATTAAAATAGTCACCTTTGGTCTTATCATATCCGTATACCGAGTTGGGAACTCTCCCCTTTTCTGCGTTGATTCGTTTCCCAAATTTGACGCGACGGGACATATTAGCGCTCTCCTCCTGGGCGATAGCTGACAACATAGTAAGCATGAATTCACTGCTTTCCGAACTGGAGAGATCATAGTTTACAAACGTGACTTGGACGCCACAGGCTTTCAATTTGCGAACTACAGTTAAAAAGTCAACCGTGTTTCGGGCAAGGCGGCTGGGATCCTTAATGAGGACGATGTCGTAAAGTCCTTGCTCCGCATCGGATAGGAGTTCAAGCAGCTGCTTTCTGTTTTTTATTTTTGTTCCAGATTTCCCTTCGTCTCCGTAAATGCGTAGCAGGTTAAATCCGTGGCGTTGGCAGTAGTCTTTAAAAAACTCCTGTTGGGCTCCATAGCTGTCCAGCTGTTCGGCTTTGTTGGTTGATACGCGGCAATAGGCCGCAGTGCGCATTTGAGATTGGCCCATGCTCTACGGCCTCCTTTCGATGCAAGTGTAGGCTGTCCGTATTCATGCCGTGAATACGGACAGCCCTGCTAAGATCAAAGCGTTGTGATAAAAGCAGTGTGTGGGTCCCGCATCCAACGGGCCGCGAGCTGACGTGCCAGAAGTCTGGCAAGAAGCCGAGTAGGAATATGGGAGCTATCAAATAGTATTTGGTTCTGAAAAGATTTTTTCATTATTTTTTCCTCCTGTTGGTATAATATACCATTTAATAATTAATAGTTCCGGGAACTATCATGTGCTATATTTTTGATGACCAAAAGTAGAACTTACTTCCACAAGTCGAGTCCAGTTCAGCATGATGCCGCGTTCGCCATTGATATTGCGTGTGGCCTCACCGCAGCTGCCTCGAATAAAAATCCCTAGAGGGGCTAGGTTTTGTTTTAATTCGTGCAATGTGAGAAAAATTTCACGATGTTCCAAGGCATGTAAAAAGGGGGCAGTATGAAAGCACAGATAAACAGTCCCATCCCGTTTGGAATATCGGAACCCATCACACTGAGGTGGAAATGCCAAACGTTTGCTTTCGATGATTTTCAATGTGCCGCTGCGAATCAACTCAGCAATGGCTCGTGCAAGCCACCCACTGTCTTTTTTTTCGTGAAGCCTCGACAATAGAACCACTTGACGCTCATAAAGCTGATTTAACTGTGCATGGAGGTTAGACCGCCACTGCTCAGAGTCTCTTTGATTCCAGAGTTCTATGGAGTTGAAATAGTCCATCATCAGGTCGCAAGCCATATGAAAAAAGGAAATATGCGAAGCGATGCGTGGGCTTTCCAGTTCATGACTCGCTTCTGGATGAGCAGCCGCTTGTACTCGCGTTAACAGCCATGTATCCAGTTCTTGATTTCCGACCAACCAACGGATAAAATAGAACCAGAACGTTTCCAGATGGTGGTGGTTGCCGTCTAGGGATTCGTTCAATAATGAAAAATCGATTCGCTCATTCATGACCTCAAGGACAATACCACGATTGGCAACGGATTCTGCTTGGAATCCAGACTCGGCCGTTCCGATAATATAGCAGCAGGCGGGCTTTTCCTTTCGGCCAAACACACCTCGTGTCGTATTATTGGTAGTACTTCTGACCAAGGAATCAATCAGTGCAGTCTGCCGTCCGGCAAGTGTCCCACCCTCAGTGAGCGCTTTGTCATCCACGATGCAGACAGTATCCCGCAGTAACTGTATCTTGCTGGCTGCATATGCGATGGTGCTGCCGGCAGGAATTGTGCAAGATTTTAGTGGTCCCAGCCGGTCATACAGACAACACAGTGTCTGAACTAGACTTGTTTTCCCGGCACTGGAACGTCCAATCACCCAGAGCCAACCTTCGGGAATATATCCAAGGGCTTGTAACCGACTGGAAAGAAGCCCGAGTATATTCGCAAGGCATAGAGGTAAACTCAAATGCGGCACGCTAGAGAGGACATGTGTGAACCATCCGGCTGCCTGTCGTTCCGGTAATTCGAGGTCAAGGTGTACCCGTAGTGATGGGTCCTGCGGAGGGGACACCTTTCCTTCCAGCTCCGGTGGGAGAATCAAATGCTCTCCAAACAAAAAATAGCGTAGGCCGTTTGCTGTGTTCCAGCCGTTTGAGCTGGGAACAAATACGACGGGGAGTTCCGAATCGGAAAGTTGTTGTTGCACTAACTCCGAAAGCCATTCGCGATTCGTGCGGATTGGTGGGCATAGACGGAATGCTGGAGGCAGTGTGTCCCATGCGAGACTACGAAGACTGCTTTCTGTTTGGTTCTCCAGCACGGTTTGGGCCGTGCTGGAAAACAACTGGAGATCAAAACGAACGCGATCGCCTTCGCTGGTACGTTCACTGCGTGCATGAGTGGGCTGCGGCCAGAAGGTGCAGATCTTCTGCGGATTTTTTCGGCCCGAAAAGCGCCGGTACGTGCCATCCTGCCGCCGAAGGTATTCACTATTCGTCACTGTTGCCTCCCCCTTCGAGGTTGAACGCATTCGGCTGGTCATCGAGGATGCACCAGTCCTTGTCGGGAAGTAGATACCCATGCGGACCGGGATTTCTGTGCGGAACGGTCCGGTCGATGTTGCCGCCCTGAAACAGCCAGTTGCCACGTGACAGGAGCGCATCGGTTCCCCCGAACGCCAAATCTTGGAAAGCCTCCTTCGCTTTTCCGCGGTGTATTGCTTCGGAAATTACCAGAGCGACTTGCCTTGCGGTATTGTCGGCTTCTGCCCGATTTCGCGCCAGGCGTTCTTGTTCTACGGCGTGCAGCAGTTGAGCATTTTGACGTTGACAGACTTCCAGCTGTTTTTCTGTCGCTTGCAATTCTTTTTGCGTGTGCAAAAGGTTCTTTTTCGACTTGCGAAAGCGCTTTTTTAGCTTTTTTTCAGCTGGGCTAACCGGTGTTCTCCAGCTAATTGAATGCGTTGGTAGTTCCGCATCGTCGGAGAAATTTTCTTCGCTCGAGGCGAGCGGGACGGAGCAGTCGAAGGTCTCGGACTCTCGGGTGAGTTCCTCCAAATCGACTGGCGGTAATGGGTCGAGCAGATTTTTTCGGGGCATGATCAAAATCCTCCTAATCGAACATTTTTGCGGCCGCTAAATTCATAATACACTGTTTGTGCCAACCCGTCCTTATGCGAAATTTAGGAAACAAAAACGGAACTAGAGAATATGAGGCGGCTTCGAAGGTTATTGCTTCAACGAAACTAAAAAGAAGCCTGCTTGAATGGGTGCAGGAAAAAACGATTATATTTTTGCAACAAAAAGGGGGCTTGACAAATTGAAAGAAAAGATATATAGGGATCTTTGGGAGAGTGCTAAGATTTCTTGGTCCTATGAATTTGAGGATTTTATACATGACCTGTGTGCGTGCGAGGGGCCTGAGTTCAGCACTTCAAATGAATTGACGGCCGAAACTCTTGAAAGTTATATGTCTGAAATGCTATCAGCAGCCTTGAATTTATGGGGTTGCCAAAGCGGAGAATGGCGTGGCAATTATCCTTGGCTAATAGAATACACGGGACTCTCAAAGGTGTTCATATTGCACACACTTTCGCTGGCATTTAAATATAGCGCTGAGTTTAAACGGAGCGATAGTAGCATTGGCGCCACGGGTGGACGTTTACCAGAATGCGTTGGTTATCTTCCACAAACAGATTTGAAAAGCTGGTCTTTTTCCATTCCTAATTTCCTCATCAGTGTAATGCACAAGGAAATAGGTTGGGATGTTGAAAAATACCCCACTTTCGCAGCTCGAGAAAAGGCTTATCGTAATGAGTGCCAAAGTCAAGAAATAACAAAACTGGGGAGGAATGCTGTTACAAATGCTTTGAGGCAAGTAGACAGAGCGTATGATTTTGTATATTCAGAAACAGATCGTTTCCGAAAATATTTGAACAAAATCTTTGTGGATTATGATTTCTATCAAGCGAAATGTGCAAGTGAAATTTCTTTACGTTTCAAATCAAGGGATGATCCAGCCAGAATAGCATACCTTACAAATTCAGAACGGGAAAAGTTGAGTTCTGCGCAGGATGCCCGGAAGGAACCTCGAGTTATTCCTTATAGCGAGTGGCTTTTGTATGCTGTTCAGTATTTGGATTCTTCACCAAAGCTTGCCGATTTGGCATCTTTAGATTCGAACGATAGCGATTTTGATTTTCATCGTTTGCGAGCGAAACGTTTGTATAGGCTAATCCAAGAAAGTGATCCGAGTTATACGGATAACGATATTAAATATTGGATGAAAGACTTACACGCGCAAAGGTATCCCCGGAAAAACGATGAAAATGAAGAAGAAGAAGAAGAAATCACGATACGTGAAGCAAGAGAAAAAAAGAAAAAGAAACAGAAAATCATTTTTAATGAAAAAATGATGAATGCATATTGTGTGTACCCTGGATATGGAACATATCGGTTTATGGGCATAGCTGAGAATAGGATTCCAGTTTCAAGCCATTGGCGTTGTCCTGCGAAAGTGATTCCCACTGCTGAAAGGACAGAAAATGGTGGAGTGGATGTGAAAGGTTCTTTTCTATACGCACTTTTTTGTTGGATTCGAATAAAAGATTGCAAAACAGAAGACCTCCAAGCGAAAGCACGATTGGCACTAGTTGAATGTATGAGAAGCATACTGTTTCGTTTTGGATATGGAGAATTGTTTAACCGAATTTCAAATCTGCCGCAACGGGATGAACTTTTGAGTTATAATATCTATACGAGGGTATTCATTCAATTGTTGAAGAGCAAAGAATTTTGTGAGAGAGAAGATAGTGACAATTTTAATATGAAGATGGAAGAGATATTTGATCTCAGAAATGAAAACATAAAAGATAAACTGGAATTTTTGAATCGATGGTTCACTGATTGGTGCGGTCGATTTTACAACAGGTACGCGTTTTACATAGTGAAAAAACTTATAGATAAAGAAGTTTCTCCGGAATTACTGGACGATACAATGGCGTTGGTTCTGAAGAAATTGCCCGAAGAATATAATCAAGATTCGATCGATTAAAAAATTTTCTTAATATGTGAGCGCCTGTCGAAAGACAGGCGTTTGTTTTTTTATTCGGCTCTAACAAATAACATAAAGACGTATACAGACTCCTCAATTATCTGCATGTTCACCGATAATAACAAAATACACAAAGAACACAAATGTAATAAAGAGATATACAGTACATAAGTAGGATAGTTCATGTGAATGAAGGTATGAATAGAGATTAAGCGAGTTAATCCATATAAATACATAGGATGAGAAAAAATGAAACCGATAAAACACGGAAGGGAGAGCTATATAAATGGAGATATATGAAAACACAGTGGGTGTGCATACGTTTGAGTTGAATTTACGGTTATCCGGTTTTGATGAATACCGGGAGCGTGCAGTCCAGCTTTACGATGAAGCAAGTGATATTTTAAATGAGTCGGGAAAAGGTGTATGGCAACAGAGAAATGGAACGATTTGCGATTATCGAACCTATGGAATTCGGTTGCAGCTAGAAAAGGCGGATTTCGTTTGGCTCAAATTGGTGGTATCTCCACGGAATTTACTTGGAAATCAGAATCCGTTTGGAATCACAAAAATTACTGCGGAAATGGCAGAACAGTTAGTAGAAAGCATTCAGACTTTTTTAGAAACTCGGGGATTTCCATATAGGGTAGGACAATTTCAGCTGTCGAGAATCGACTTGTGCACGAATATCGTCTTTGAGGATGAATCTATGCCGACAACGATCATTCGGCTTCTGAACAGGACACCGCCTAAAGGCGAATATCATCGAGTCAGCTTTTCATCGGCTGAGTCAGAATCTGGTATGGAGGCCTATGAAAAGAACAGGCGCTCGTATATGCTTGCACTGCAGCAGGAGTGCATTAAAGTTTATGACAAGGTATATGAGATACAAAAAAACAGCAGATCCCCAGACTGCCAAATGAATGGGGGATTGCTGCGGATAGAGGTTACGCTCAAGAGAGAAGCCATTACAAAATGGCTAGTGAAAAATGCAGTGGGTAATGTGGATGTGATAGGGGTGACAAAATTGTTTTCAGATGCAGCACCGCAATTGATTTGCGAAAAACTGAGGAAGGCATTGCCGTATGGTATCTATTTAAAGAAAAGCGAAATTAAAAGGAGAATCCAGAACTCCAGATTTTCCGACAGGATTTGTGCGGATATGTGGGAAGTGGCGAAGATGTACCACCTGTGCAAAGATCCACAGTCAGCCCGAGACCGGATTCTGAAGTTTGTTGTAGGAGGATATAGGCACCCGAAGCGGCAGTATCGTGAGCTGCTGGAACGCTTTGAACAGGTTGAGATTCAGCCGGTGCCGCTGTCGAAAAAAGATCCGGAGATTGTTTATGCTCCTCTTGTTTATTTGGAATTCATGTTAGGCATGCGGCAAAAGACAGGTGTAATCGAGGTAAAAGTGTAATTTTTGCGAATTTACAGCGCAAATATGGGAGACGTTTAAAGTCTACTGATTGGCGTCAGCGTACTCTATGACTCACTTGAAGAAAAACGCCGATTCGAAACAGTGCATCAGATGGTGCAATTGGTGGAAATTGGTGAAATACACTAAATGACAGAATAAGTAACAATTTCACACGGAAAGAGGGGTGATCAATTATGGCGATGATCTATGATGCAGATTCCGAAGAAGTCCGCGAAGAGACAGAAGATCCTCGTGCGATGTTGCGACCGATAGAGGTAGCGGATTTACTGGATTTACACGTCAATACGGTATACAGATTGTTTCAAAAAGAGATTGTTCCGGCATTTAAGCTGGGTGGCTCATGGCGCATATACAAAAAGGACTTAATCGATTTCATCGAAAAGCACTCCGTCTGATTCCCGCAATTACGCAAATTTGAAACACATATCATTCTTCTGAAGATATTAAAAGGAGGAATGAATATGTTCGTAGAAACCATGTTCCTGCCCTGAATAAAGCGGTCATCGAGGCGGCGCTGACCTTCGTGGTCGCCGTCTTGATGGCCGCTTCCGAATGTTTTCTAAAAGACAAGAAGGAGTAGGAAAAAGAATGGAACACGAAATATGTATCCAGTGCGGAGCCGAGGTCCGCCCGGAAGAAGCATACCATGTAGCAGAGGAGGCAGTTTGTCCATCCTGCGCAGAAGCGGACACTGTGGAATGCAGCTACTGCGGCGAACGAATTTGGCGTGAAAACGATTTTGGGGACAGCGATACCGCGTTGTGTGAGGCATGCTATACCAATCACTACACGCGCTGCAACCAATGCGGCAGACTGATCTCCTTTTCCGCAGCATACTACCAGGATGAGGACGAAGATGAGGAAACGCCCTATTGTTCAGCCTGCTATCACGAGTGCGGCGAGGCCATCC
>Ga0129308_1000091_pt1 | contig 158950 bp, 141 predicted proteins | sample L827metagenome_FD_94440 | JGI IMG/M metagenome (GOLD analysis project Ga0129308, IMG submission 94440) | Ring-tailed lemur group fecal microbial communities from Wisconsin, USA - L827 metagenome | ecosystem: Host-associated > Mammals > Digestive system > Large intestine > Fecal | place: USA...
AACGGATAGAGGTTGAACGACAATTCAGCTTTGCAAAACGCAAATGCAACCTTGGAAAAGTGAAAACGAAACTGGCGGAGACCGTAGGTTTTACGCTTGCCATGTCGATTGTAGTGTTGAATCCGCGTAAAATCCAGCATACCCTTTCGCGCCTGTTTGGGCGGATTTTGCACTTTTTATTGCCGCAGCAAAAATTGGTATTTGTTCAGTAGACATTATAATAACAAAGTCCGGGTTAAGGGCTTCATTGATCACGATATTGGTCGCCCCAGGAACGGAAATATTGGCCGCCAGATCAGCAAAGAGCTGCTCCAAATCGGCACTGGTCGGCGCAACCGCCACATGGGTGACGTCCGGGTCGGTGGCCCAGTCGTTGAGGGCGTCCACGTCGATCCCCGTATTGCCAATGAGGCCGATGCAGTAGATCGTAATACCCATGGCCCGGGCCGCCGCCGCAATGGGAGAGGGATCTGGCCCGGTGGTGGTTTCCCCGTCCGTAAACATGACCATGACGCGGTTATTTGTGGAGGTGCTTAGCAGCGCTGTGGCCTGGGTGAACGCGGCGCCGTGATTGGTCAGGCCGTCGGCGGTCAGTGCGGCGGTAGCAGCTTTCAGGGCGGCCACCGAGGTGATGAGGCCGGTGTCCTGAACTGCGGTATCCGCAAAGCTCACGATCCCGATATGGCTGCCGGAACCGATCTGGTCCGGAGCGCCGCCCGTCGCCTGAGCGATGATATCAATAAACGTATTTACGCCGATCTTCAGGTCGGCGAGAGACTGTCCCGCCATGCTGCCGGAGCGGTCGAGGATGAGCACAATGTCGGTCGGATTGCTTACGATATCGGGTGCCGCCGTAATGCCAATGGTCACATCCAGAGTGCCGTTGCAGGGAATGGCGGTAATACCGCCGATAGATTTACTGGAACTGATAATACCCATATCTTCCAATACCTCTTCTACTTTGATTTGAGCATCTCTGCTCTGTATCAGTATATTCCCAACACGTCCATTTGCACTTGAAACAGCCATGGCCTGACCGCCAACATATCCGACCATGTTCGACTTCACTATTCTTTTGAGGACAGTTTTACAGTGTAGCGCCGGTTCAGAGAGCAAAAATTATTTATGCGGGTTTGACTCGGCGTGCTGAACGCCTACGGCGCGGTCCGGTGGAGCATTGAGGTGGACATCAAGTCCTTTATCGCCCCAAAGTTTGAAAACAATGTCATTCTAGCCAGCACCGAGCAGCTCATCATGAACACCCCGGCCCAAGATTTCGGCCAACGCCCGCAATCTGAACGCCTGTATCATCGGCTCGCCCGGCCCGGGTAAGACCCACTTCTGGCGCACCCCCCGGTTGCTCCAAGCTCATTCCTCGTATGTCGTTGTCGATCCAAAATCCAGCGTCCCCTCCCAAGGGGACTTTCTGCAAGGGCAGGGTAATAGAATCAGGGTTTTCAAGAGCATCGACTTTTTCAAGAGTATGCACTATAGCTTACTCATTATTAAAAAAGATAGTTCAATTGTTGAAGTTAAGAATTTCTATCGGTCCAAGGGATGGGTTCGAAAGTGTTCGTACTTTCCACGTCGGGGCAAACTCCGCTTTGCTCCGACGTCTTTTTATCCTCGGAACAAAAAGAACGCATCGGCCCGCTCCCTTTTCCTGGGGGCAAAGTCGAACCCGCTCCCTTAGGCTTTGACTTTGCGGCCGCTCTTCCAGCTTGTTTCAAGCGATATATCGCTTGAAACGAGCTTTTCTCTCTCCATGAAAGGCATCCTTACGCCTCCTCTGGTATCGGCCATTCTGCCGGGGGCGCATTTGACAAGGCTTGCCTTCAGCAGCGCTTTTTCACGGCTGGAAAACAGCGATTGGCCCGTTAAGAACAAAAAGAAACACCAGCCTGTCAGCTGGTGTTTCTTTTTGAGATCGGATGCGCACGAAGCGAGGGGCAAAAACGTTCGGCCTGTGTGTCGTTATTGCGGAGGTCCAGGGATGCCTCTGCCACGACGGAGCGATTTTCACACGTCAAAGCTGCATGATCAGAGGGACAAGCACTGGTACGGCAAAGGAGAGAATGACGCCGGAGACAAAGGAGTAGATGGTGATACGCTCGTGAGTGGAACCCACCACAACGGGCAGAACGGTGTCCATCGCCGCGGCGCCGGGCAGGGCGACACATTCAATGAAGCCCAGGCGCTGGGCAACGATGGGAATGAGGAGGATGGAACCCACCTCCCGCATAACATTGGAGAGAAAAGCCACGGCGGAGAGGGTGGCCGAATAGGAGGAGAGGAGCATGGGTGCCAGGGAATACCAACCGAAACCGGCGCTGGCGGCCATGGCCTCCTGGGCGGTGAGGGGCAGGAAAAGACTGCTTACGGCGGCAAAGCCGATGGTCCCCACGGCTACAGCGACAGGGATCAGAAGGACCTTAAAGCCGGCGGCCCTGATATCCCGCCAGACGTTGCCCTGCCTCCCCATGTCCACACCCACCAGAAAGAGGATTAGACAGAGTCCCACGGTAATAAAGGTGCCACAGTGGGCGGCCAGGGCCTCGGGAACAAAGAAGTACCCGGCCAGAATGCCGCCGACAACGGCGCCAATGATCCACTTAGTCATAGCTTGCCCTCCTCCTGTTCACAGTCGGTCCGCTTCTGCGCGGCGGTACGGCCTTCCCGGTCCAGCTTCAGGAGTCGGCGGACCAGAGAGACACACAAGATAGAGCCGGCCAGGGCAAAAACGGTGATGATCAGGGCGGAGAGCCCGATCTCCCCCAGGGAGGAGATCACCTTGTCATCCGCACCGATCTCCACGCCGAGAACGGCGATCAGAGCAATGAGGGCCACAAACTGCACCCTTCCGAGCCAGGGAAGTTCCCGGCTCCGCACCGATTTGCGGGAGCCCACGAGAACGCCCATTGCCAACATCCCGATGTACAGGAGGAGGCTGAAATCCATATACTGCATGTGACGAATCTCCTTCTCTTTGATGGCGCGATCTCTTCCCACTGAGACCGCTCAACCAATCCACACCTCGTAAGGGTAGCAGATATGGCGGGGGATTGCAAGCGGCAGAGAGAAAAAACGGGACCGGCAGTGGCCGGTCCCGTTTTTAGAGCGTGCGTTTAAATCACGGTTTTGGTCTTCCAGCGCCCACGGAGGAAGCGGAAAAGAAACACGGCGGCGCGGAGGACCCAGTCGATGAACATGGCGATCCACACACCCAACAGACCAATATAGGGCACCAACAGATAGGAAAAACCCACCCGGAACACCCACATGGAGAACATGGAGACGATCATGGTGAATCTGGCGTCTCCGGCGGCGCGGAGGGCGTTGGGCAGAACAAAGGACATAGGCCAGAAAACAGCGGTGAAGACCGAGCACCAGCGGAGGACCTCCACGGCCATCCGGGCGGCGGCAGGCGTAAGCCCGAAAAAGGACACCACCGGGCCTGCGGCAAAGAAGAGGGATAGGCTCAGCGCGCCCATGGACAGATAGACGATGGTCATGAGCTTCCTGGTATAACCCACGGCCTGCCTGGAGTCGCCCGCCCCCATACACTGGCCGACCACAGTGATCAAAGACAGGGACACGGCGTTGCCCGGGACATTGACCATGGCGGCCACGCTGTTGGCAATGGCGTTGGCAGCGGTGGCGGAAGTGCCCAGGGGAGTGACCAGCCCCAGCACCATCAGCTTCCCGACCTGGAACATACCATTTTCCATGCCGTTGGGGACGCCGATGCGGAGAATCTTTTTGACCAACTGATTCTGAAATTCCGGGCGGAACAGTCCGGAGATATGGATGGGGTTGTGGGGCTGGCAAATGAGCCAGGTCATGAGAAGCGCGCCCACCAGGCGGGAGGCCAGGGTGCCGAAACCGGCGCCCGCCACACCGATGCCCACACCGTAGATGAGCACGGCGTTGAGACCGATGTTGACGATATTCATGAGGAGGGAGGCGAACATGGAGACCTTGCTGTTGCCCATGGAACGGAACAGGGCGGCCCCGGCGTTGTAGATGGCGAGGAAGGGATAAGAGATGGCGGTGAGAAGAAAGTAGGTCATGGCGGCGGTCATCACGTCGTCATCCAGCGTTCCGAAGACCAGCCGCAGAATGGGTTCACGAAAAAGAAGGCAGACGGCCATCATAGCAGTGGAGAGAGCCGCAATGGCATAAAAAAGCTGCTTGGCGGCAGCGCAGGCATTGGGCTCATCCCGGGACCCCAGGTATTGCGCGGCCACCACCGCGCCGCCGGTGGCCAGGGCGGAGAAAATATTGATGAGCAGGATGCTGATGTTGTCCACTAGGGACACGCCAGAGACGGCGTGTTCGCCCACCGAGGTCACCATCATCGTGTCGGCCATACCGATGGTCATGGCCAGAAACTGTTCAATGACAAGAGGGATGATCAGCCGCCGCAGCGCACTGCCGGAAAAAAGCGGTGGGCGGACGTCCGTCTGAACTGCAACCTGTTCCTGCATGAAAGTTCCTCCTATCCTGCTGTCTTGCAATCAATCGACAAACACCCATTTTACCACGGCGGTACAGAATTGCAACGAGGATATTACACAAAAAAGAGGAACAAAAGCCTGCGGACTTGAGAGCGGATCCCATGGAAAGGCCGGGAGAACGTCCTGACGCTGGGGCAGGTGACCGGGGCTAAGTCCGGGTGCTCCTCAGGGCCAGAAGCTCGTCCAGCAGCCTGTGAGCGGCCTCGTCCTTGGAGAGGAGCGGGAGGGGAGTCTCCCGCTCCGCGGTGATGAGGGTGAGCAGGTTGGTGGCGGTTCCAAACCCCGCGCCCTCCTCCCTGAGGTTGTTGGCGGCGATCAGATCCAGGTGCTTTTTCGCCAGCTTCTTCCGGGAATTTTCAAGGAGGTCGCGGGTCTCCATAGAGAAGCCGCACAGGAGCTGTCCGGGACGGCGGCGCCCTCCGCCGGCCAGTCTGCCTGAGCCTATGATTCTGACCGTTGATATTGGGAACACGAATGTAGTCGCGGGCGGCTTTGCGGGGGAGGAGCCCTCCTTCGTGGACCGCCTGCCCAGCAGCCGGGAGTGGGACGGGACCGCATGGCGTGAGGCGCTGGGCGAGCTCCTCCGGGAGAGGGGACTGACGGCAGACAAGATAGCAGGAAGCGCGCTTTGCTCCGTGGTGCCGGAACTGACGGAGCGCCTTCGAAGCGCCCTGCGGGAGGTGACGCGCCGCCCTGTGAGGACAGTTGATGCGGGGCTGGACGTCGGACTCGTCCTGGCCGGCTATGACCGACGGGCGCTGGGCAATGACAGGGTGGTGGATGCGGTATCCTGCATGCAGAGCGGGGCGATTTACGGCGCTGCGGCCCAGATCGACGGCCTGACGGCGCGGGTGGAGCGGCCTGGTCTGTCCCTACTGCCGGCGAGCGGTGTTCCATGACGAACATTTCTACCGGGGTATACGGGGAAGCGCGGCCGGACAGACCTGACGCACCGTACCTCTGCCACGGGGGTACTGCACGCCGGGAAAGGAAAGGAGGGGGCGTCCGCACAACTGTGCGGACGCCCCCTCCTTTCCTCAGCGGCCCAGATAGCGCGCGACCACCCGGTTTGCCTCATAGGCGGTCTCCCGCTCATCGATGGTGGTGAGCTCCCCGTGCTGGACGACGGGAACGCCGTTTACGATGGTGTAGTCCACGTCGCCCTTGAAGCCCACGGTGCCCAGCATGGACATGGGATCAAACTGCGCGCCCACCAGGCTCAGGCGGTTGAGATCGATCAGGAAGAGGTCGGCTGCCTTTCCGGCGGCGAGGCAGCCGATGTCGTCCCGACCCAGCAGCCGGGCGGAGCCTCGGGTGGCAAGCTTCAGCACATCGTAGCCTGTGGGGGCGGCGGCGCTGGCATGGAGCCGGTGGAGCAGATAACACACGCGCATTTCCTCCAGCAGACTGGAGCCGTCGTTGGAGGCCGCGCCATCCACGGCCAGCCCCACCGGGATGTCCAGCCGGAGCAGCTCCGGCACCCGGCATACGCCGGAGGAGAGCTTCATGTTGGACGCGGGACAGTGGGCCACGCCGGTGCCCGTCTCCGCCAGGATGCGCAGCTCGTCGTCGTTGAAGTGGATGCCGTGGGCATACCAGACGTCCGGCCCGGTCCAGCCCAGAGACTGCATGTAGGCTATGGGGCGGAGACCGAATTTCTCCAGCGTAAACTGCTCCTCGTCCCTGGTCTCGGCTACGTGGGTGTGGAGGCGCACACCCAGGGTCCGGGCCAGCTTGGCGGATTCCCGGAGCAGGTCGCCGCTCACCGAAAAGGGAGAACACGGGGCCAGGGCCACCTGGCGCATGGAAAAAGGCGAAGGGTCATGCCATACCCGGACCAGCCGTTCGGAATCGGCCATGATCTCGTCGATGGTCTGCACCACCGAATCGGGGGGAAGGCCCCCATCCTTCTGAGAGAGATCCATGGAGCCGCGGGAGGCCACGAAGCGCATCCCGACCTGAGCCGCAGCCCGGAACTGAGCGGCGATGAGGTCGCCCGCTCCGCGGGGAAAGACATAATGATGGTCGAAACAGGTGGTGCATCCGGTTTTCAGGAGCTCGCCCAGGCCCGTGAGGGTGGAGTAGGCGACCACCTCCTCGTCGAGCCCCTTCCAGACCTCGTACAGGGTGACCAGCCAGGGAAACAGCTCCATCTTCTGCACCTCCGGCAGGTTGCGGGAGAAGATTTGGTAGAGGTGGTGATGGGTGTTGATGAGGCCGGGGTAGACCACCATGGAGGAGGCGTCGATGATCTGGTCCGCAGTGTGGTAGTCACGGCCGATTGAGGCGATAACGCCGTCCTTGATATAGAGATTTGTGCGTTCATACAGAGTGTCCTTGTCGTCGCAGGAGACGATGTACCGGGCATTTTTGATAAGCAGGGTGGGCATAAGAACGACCTCCTTCGGTACCCTTTATAGATACTATCTCCATCATATCCCAAACGGGCGCGCCCCGTCAATGGAGAAAGAGGAGGAGATACGTTTTTCGTGACATGCGGAGAGATATCTGGTACAATAACGGAAAACCTGGGGGGGAGGGATTCCTGCATGGGCGATAGAAGCGGCGGGCAGGATATGCTCCGCAGAGAATATGACCGGATCAACGCCAAATGGCTGAACGCCCACTTCAGGGCGGGAGCGGGGCTGGCGGCCTTCATCTGTCTGATGGAGGCGGTGGTCTACTTTGCCCTGCGGTGGATGGGAGGAATGACGGCCTCCCGGAGCTTATACATAGGGAAATATATGCTGGCGCCTTCCGGCCTGAATCTGCTGGCCGTAGTGGCGGCGCTGTGGGTTAAGCGTTCCCGGCTCCCACTCAGGGCAAAAATATATACGGTCTCAATGGCGCTGGTATTCATCTGCTGTGTGACCTATACGGTACACAATATTTTCCCATCCCTCTGTATGGCCTTCGGAGTCCCCATCGTGCTGACAACGGCCTATGGAGATCGGGTGCTGACCACTATGACGGCGGCAGGCTGCATTCTGTGCAAAACGCTCTCCGACCTGCTCTTCCACTGGGACCCGGAAGCAAGTTCCAAGCTGGGCACCGCGGAGCAGAACATGGACTTTACGCTCTCCCTGGTGATTTTAGCGGCGGTCTATGTAGGCTGCATGGTGATGATCTCCATTGAACAGGAAAAGAATCGGATCAGCATCCAGCGTGAGCTGGAGAAGCAGCATTTCCAGGTAGAGGCGCTGACGGATTCTCTGACCGGCGTTGGGAACCGACAGGCGCTCCAGCAGATGATGGACACGCTGGCGGGGGAGGGGCCGGAGCCGGAATACAGTATGGCCATTCTGGACTTGGACAATTTCAAGGAGGTCAACGATACTCAGGGGCACATGCAGGGAGACCGGTATCTGCGGGAATTGGGAAACGTGCTGCAAAAGACAAGGCTCGGCGCGGCCTACCGCTTTGGCGGGGACGAGTTCTGCATTTTATTCCGGAGCCGGACAAAGTCGCAGCTCTGCGAGGCCTGTCAGGATATCCAGCACAGCTTTTCTGAGGCGACGCTCAGCCGGGAGCTGGAGCAGGTGACCATCAGCTTCGGCGTGGCGGTCCACCAGCCGGGCGTGGGCCTGGCGGAGCTGCTGCGCCGGGCGGACACGGCCCTGTACCAGGCGAAGAAGGCCCGGGGCTCCATCTGCTTCTATCAGGCATAGAGCAAACAGCGCACCCCCGGAGTTTCCTCCGGGGGTGCGCTGTTTTGCGGGGATATGGACTCAGGAGATGGATACCACGGAGTATCCGGCCTCCTCCACCGCCTTCTTCAGTGCCTCGTCAGAGGCGGTGCCGGAGACGGTAGCGGTCTTGGTGTCCAGGTCCACGCTGGCTGTGACGCCGGGCAGGCTGTTCAGAGCCTTGGAGACGTGGGCGACGCAGTGCTGGCACATCATGCCGTCGATGGTGAGTTTCTTTTCCATTTGACACACTTCCTTTTTCATATCGATATGGCCATCCGCCCCTGTGGAAACAGACTCTGCCGGATGGGAACGCCGGGGCTTGAAGAGCTTGAGACGCAGGGCGTTGGAGACCACGCTCACCGAAGAAAGGCTCATGGCCGCGGCGGCGAACATGGGGTTGAGCTGCCAGCCGGTGAGGGGGAACCACACGCCGGCGGCCAGGGGGATCCCGATGATGTTGTAGATAAAGGCCCAGAAGAGGTTCTGCTTCACATTCCGGATGGTGGCCTTGGAGAGCTCCACCGCCGTTACGGCGTCCAGAAGATCACTTTTCATGAGTACGATGTCCGCCGACTCGATGGCTACGTCAGTCCCTGCGCCGATGGCCAGCCCCACGTCGGATCGGGCCAGAGCCGGGGCATCGTTGATGCCGTCTCCCACCATGGCCACCCGCCGGCCTTCGGTTTGAAGAGAGGCGATGACAGCCTCCTTGTCCTGGGGAAGGACCTCGGCGATGACCTTGGTGACGCCCAGCTCCCGGCCAATGGCGTCGGCGGTGCGCTGGTTGTCGCCGGTGAGCATGACCACGTCGATCCCCAGCGCGCGGAAGCCGCGTATGGCCTCGGCGCTGGAGGGCTTTACCGTGTCCGCCACGGCGATGAGGCCCATGAGCCTGCCGTCCTGTGCAAAGTAGAGGGGGGTCTTGCCGTTTTCAGCCAGGCCGTCGGCCATCAGGTGTTCCGCGCCCAGATCAATTCCGCTCTCCTCCATCATGGCACGGTTGCCGGCCAGATAATGGGAGCCCTGGACTTCAGCCCGGACGCCGCGGCCGTGGACGGCTTCGAAGTCCCGGACCGGGACAAGGGGGATCTTGCGCTCCTCAGCTTCGCGGACAATGGCCTCGGCCAGAGGGTGTTCTGAGGGCTTCTCCAGGGAAGCGGCCACGCAGAGCAGCTCCTCTGTTGTGATGCCCTCTCCGGGGTAGAGGTCGGTGACCCTGGGCCGGCCCTCCGTGACGGTGCCGGTCTTGTCCAGCACCACCGTGGAGACGGTGTGCAGGGTCTCCAGCGCCTCTGCGGACTTGATCAGGATACCGTTTTCCGCGCCCTTTCCTGTGCCGACCATGATTGCCACAGGGGTGGCGAGTCCCAGTGCACAGGGACAGGAGATGACCAGCACGGCCACGCCGGCGGTCAGAGCGTGCTCCACGCCGTAGCCCAGGACCAGCCATACGGCGGCGGTGACCAGGGCAATGCCGATGACAGTGGGGACAAAAATGCCGGCAACCTGATCCGCCAGCTTGGCAATGGGGGCCTTGGAAGAGGCGGCCTCGTCCACCAGAGCAATCATCTGGGCCAGAGTGGTGTCGTCCCCCACCCGGGTGGCGCGAAAGGTGAAGGAGCCCGACTTGTTGATGGAAGCTGCCACGACCCGGTCTCCAGGCCCTTTTTCCACGGGGATGGATTCGCCGGTGAGGGCGGACTCGTCCACCGAAGAGGTCCCTTCCGTCACCTCGCCGTCCACGGGGATGGAGGCGCCGGGCCTGACCAAGATGAGGTCCCCCACAGCCACATCTTCCACCGGAATCTCCACCTCGGCGCCATCCCGAAGGACAGTCGCGGTCTTGGGGGCCAGATCCATCAGCCGGCTGATGGCCTCGCTGGTCTTCCCCTTGGAACGGGTCTCCAGATATTTGCCCAGAGTGATGAGGGTGAGGATCATGCCCGCGGACTCAAAATAGAGGTCCATAGACCACTTGGACACCCGCTCGGCGTCTCCGTGCCCCATGCCGTAGCTGATCTGGAAGAGGGCGGCCACACCGTAGACCACGGCGGCCAGGGAGCCCAGCGCAATGAGGGAATCCATATTGGGGGAGCCGTGGAGCAGGGTCTTGAAGCCCACTTTATAGTATTTATCGTTGACATACATGATGGGCAGTACCAGCAGGAACTGGATCAGAGCGAAGCTGAGGGCGTTTCGGCTGTCGTGAAAGAAATGCGGGAGGGGCCACCCCATCATGTGCCCCATGGCGATATAAAAGAGAGGGAGGAGAAAGCACAGGGAGATCACAAATCGGCGCTTCATCCCCAGCAGTTCGGCCTCCATGTCGACCGCGGGAGCGGCATCCGCCTTGGCGCCGCCCTTGGAGGCGGGGAGCGCGGCCCCGTAGCCCGCATCATCCACCGCGGCAATGATGGATTCCGGACTCTCAGCGCCCGGGTCATACTCCACCAGCATGGACCCGCCCAACAGGTTGACATTGACGGAGGACACGCCCGGGAGCTTCTCCACTGCCTTGGTCACATGGGCCGAGCAGGCCGAGCAGGTCATACCGGTGACATTGAATTTCTGTTTCATAGATGGTTACCTCGCAAGAGTGTAAGTGATCACTTCAATATTTTGCCCAGCATGTCCACCAATTCATCGATCTTTTTCTCACGCTCCTCCTGAGTGTGCGCGGTATTGACGCAATGCTTCAGGTGGGCGGTCAGGATCTCCTGATTGACCCGGTTCAACATGGCCTCGGCGGCCATGACCTGGGTGGAGATATCGATGCAATAGCGGTCCTCCTCCACCATTTTGATGATGCCGTCCATCTGACCGCGGGCGGTCTTGAGGAGGCGCAGGACCTTTTTCTGGTCTGCCATCACAGGGCAATCCCTCCTTACAAAGTGAGAGGCGTAAAATAATACCCCCCGGGGGTGTGGTATTATAATACCCCCCCGGGGGGTGTTTGTCAAGAGAAAACGGAAAAACCGTCTCTGGCAGACAGCGGATGGGGGGATGGGTACGCGAACGGCCCATCTGCGCAGCGGATCAAAAGGCGCCGAGGGATCTTGCGACATGCAAAAATCCCCGCACTCCAGGAAGAGTGCGGGGATTTCTTAGCCTCAGGCCCGCTCGTCTGCCGCTGCAGTATCGCGGAAAAGCAGAGAGATGCACCAGATAGCGGCGAGACCCACCAGGGTATAGATCACGCGGCTGATGGCGCTGCCGGACCCGCCGAACAGGAAGGCCACGATATCAAAGCCAAAGATGCCGATGCTGCCCCAGTTGAGTCCGCCTATAATGGCCAGGACCAGGGCGATCTTATCCATGATCATGGAAGAATACCTCCTCATTTTGGGTTTCCAGCCATAGGATAACCAACATGAGGAGGCACTATACAAAAAATAAGATTATAAGAGTGCCTTGGGGCCGAAACCGTGGGCCAATAGGGCCTGAAGGGACAGCTTCACATAGTCGCCGCCCTCTTTTGCGATGAGGACCTCCAGATCGGGCGCGAATTCAAACAGCACCTGACGGCAGGAACCGCAGGGCCAGCAGTAGTCCTTGGAATTTCCGGCGATAGCGATGCGGACGAAATCGTCCCGATGGCCTTCACTCACCGCTTTGACCACAGCGGTGCGCTCGGCACATATGGTATCGCCGTAAGCGGAATTCTCCACATTGCATCCGGTGAATACAGAGCCATCCGCGCACTCCAGAGCCGCGCCCACAGGGAAGTGGGAATAGGGTACATAGGAATATGGAAACATGGAGATGGCCTTGTCCACCAGTTCGCGCTCCGTCATCGCAAGAGCCTCCCTTTTATTTTATTGAATGTGCACGTGGTTATTGATATGGTTCATGCAGTAGCAATAGTAGCCGTTGCACTTGGAGCAGTAACGGAACTCCATGTCGGGGTCGTCCGCGTCGGTGATGCCGCAGACGGCGCATTTATGAAGATATCCCTTTTCTTTTTTTACATCCCGCGTGGCCTTTTTAAAATTGATGGTCTGGCGGGAATGCTGGTGCCTGACCCGGCCAAAGATGCGGGCGGCGTCCTCCCAGAAGAAAAGAAGAAAATTGGCGATGGCCACTAGGGGCAGCACCACGCCGGTCCAACTGAGGTTCAGGAGGCTGGTGGCGATGGACAGCGCAAAAAAAGCCGCGTCGATCCAGGCCAGCCATTTGGCCTTCACCGGGATGATGAAGAAGAGCAGAAACTGGAGGTCGGGGTACAGGGCGGCAAAGGCAAAGAAGAGGGACATATTGAGGTAGTCCACACTGACCACGGACCAGGCGTAGTTGACGCCATACAGCACAGAGAGCACCAACCCCACAACGATATTGGCCAGCACGCCGATGCCGTAGTACACAGTGAACTTGACCGAACCCCACTCACGCTCAAGCATGTTGCCGATGAAATAATACATGTAGAGGAAGAGGGCGAAAAAGATCAGGTTATAGCCGGAGGCGGGGACGAAAATAAAGGTGACGAGCCGCCAGAGCTGGCCGCGAAGGATACCGGCCGGGATAAAGGCCAGCATGGCGGAACAGGCGCCGCCGCTGAAATTGTCCAGCAGATAGACGGCGATATTGCCGATGACGATGTACATCATCAGATTGGGAATCCCCAAACGCGGGTGTTTGTAGCAGAACCGGTCGAGCCAGTCGGTAATGGAGTGCAAGGCCGCAGCCTCCTTACATCAGTTAGTGTGTGAGATATTTTACCCGGTTTTCTGCGGGAAGTCTATAAGTTTTTGTAAACTTTCCAAATGCGTCCTTTCCCAGTTTGGGAAATCTGGGAAAAGAGCGAGGAGGTCGTCCCCCTTGACAGACCCCGGGGCTGTCGCTTATAATAGAAACACAATCAAATAGCCTTATCAAGAGTGGCGGAGGGAACGGCCCGATGAAGCCCGGCAACCTGCGGTGAAGCGCAAGGTGCCAAATCCGGCGGCAGTGATCGAAAGATGAGGAAACAAAACTTCGTGCGCTCCGTTGGATGTGGAGCGCATTTTTCATGCCTCCCGTCCTGGACAGAAAGAAAGGAAAGGTATCAGTATGAGTCACCGTGTATTCACCTCCGAGTCCGTCACCGAAGGACATCCAGACAAGGTATGCGACCAGATCTCCGACGCGGTCCTGGACGATATCCTGGCAAGCGACCCCACCGCCCATGTGGCCTGTGAGACCTTCACCACCACTGGCATGATCGTGGTCATGGGAGAGATCACCACCTCCCACTACACCGATATCCCGGCCATTGCCCGCAGAACCGTGCAGCGGATCGGCTACACCGATCCGGCCTACGGTTTTGACTACCGCTCCTGCGCCGTCATGACAGCCATCGACGAGCAGTCTCCCGACATCGCCATGGGCGTCAATCAGTCCTTCGAGGTCCAGCAGGGCGGCGACAGCGACCCGCTGGACCTGGTGGGTGCCGGCGACCAGGGAATGATGTTCGGCTACGCCTGCGACGAGACCGCTGAACTCATGCCCGCGCCCATCTCCATGGCCCACCGCCTCTCCCGCCGCCTGGCCCAGGCCCGCAAGAGCGGGGAGCTCACCTGGCTGCGCCCCGACGGCAAGAGCCAGGTCACCGTGGAGTACGACGCGGAGGGCCGTGTCCTGCGCTGCCCCGCCATTGTGGTCTCCACCCAGCACGACCCGGACATCGCCCTGAAGGACTTGCGGGAGGCGGTGATGGAGACCATCATCAAGCCCATCATCCCCGCGCAGTACATCGACAAGGACACTAAAATTTATGTAAACCCGACCGGGCGCTTTGTGGTCGGCGGCCCTGTGGGGGACACCGGCCTCACCGGGCGGAAGATCATCGTGGATACTTACGGCGGCTCCGCCAGCCACGGCGGCGGCTGTTTCTCCGGCAAGGACCCCACCAAGGTGGACCGCTCCGCCGCCTATATGGCCCGGTATGCGGCCAAGAACCTGGTGGCGGCGGGCCTTGCCCGCAAGTGCCAGATCGAACTGGCCTATGCCATCGGCGTGGCCCATCCGGTCTCCGTGCTGGTGGATACCTATGGTACCGGCAGGCTGCCCGACGAGCGGCTGGCAGAAATCATCAACCGGCACTTCGACCTGCGCCCGGCCGCCATCATCCGGGATCTGGACCTGCGTCGCCCCATCTATGAGCAGACCGCTGCCTATGGCCATTTCGGCCGTACCGATGTGGACCTGCCCTGGGAAAAGACTGACCGGGCGGAGCTGCTCAAGCAGTATCTGTAAGCCAGTGCCGGAGGTCTGACCGCCGGACGCGGGGCAGAGAGCCGGTGCGTTGGGATACGAAAAGAAAAACGGCGTGACATGCAGCGCATGTCACGCCGTTTTTCTCAGTTCGGTCGGAACTGCCGGGCTTTCTGTAAAACCTTCAGCTTTATTTCAGGGTTTGGGTGTATGATAAACGTGGAACATCCCGGAGGTGTGCGGACGTGAAGATATTGATTGTTGAGGATGAAAAGCTGCTGGCAGACTCCATCCGTACTCTTTTGCAGAAAAAGGGATTCGATGTGGAGGTCGCCTATGACGGAGAGACGGGAAGGCAATACGCAGAGCTGGGCGTCTACGATTTGCTGATTCTGGATGTTATGATGCCGAGCGTGGACGGATTCGAAGTGGCCAGGAGGGTCCGCATGAAGCATTTGGGGTCCATGATCCTGATGCTGACCGCCAAATCAGAGCTGGAGGACCGCATAACAGGGCTGAACGCCGGCGCGGACTACTATCTCACAAAACCTTTCGATACGCGGGAACTCCTGGCCTGCATCAACGCGTTGCTGCGCAGGCAGGGGGCGCAGGTGGACGAGGTCAGGTTTGGGAACACCTCGCTGGATCTCTCTTCCGCCATGCTGATCTGCGGAGAAAACAGAGTCCGTCTTTCGGCCAAGGAATTCGACGTCATGCGGTTTCTGCTGCAGGCGGGCGGGAGGAACCTGTCAAAGGAAGTGATCCTCGCTAGGGTGTGGGGCTTCGACTCCGAAGCGGTAGAAAACCATGTGGAGGTCTACATCGGGTTCCTGAGAAAAAAGCTCGCCAGCATCGGTTCGAACATCCGAATTGCAGCGATCCGCAGACTGGGCTACCATTTGGAGGCGGAGTAGCATGATCCGAAAACTGCGATTTAAATTTGTGATGATCAACATGAGTATTGTCACCATCATGCTCGGTGTGATCTTGGGGCTTGTGTTCTATTTTACGCGGGCGAATCTGGAAACCGAGAGCATTGCCATGATGCAGAACATTGCCAGCCAGCCCTTTCACCCCGGTATCCCCAATGAGTCCGGAGGGGAAGTGCGCCTACCGTACTTTATACTCCAGGTGAGTCCACGGGGAGAGCTGATAGCGACCAGCGGAGGCTATTATGACTTGTCCAACGATGCATTTCTGAGCGATCTGATCGATATGGCGTTTGCTTCCCCCAAGGCGTTCGGCGTGATCGAGGGGTACCATCTGCGGTATTACCGGGTCGGTACGCCGATCGACCAATGCCTGGTATTTACGGATATCTCCAGCGAGGTCGCCACGCTGGACCATTTGACGAAAACCTGCCTCTTTCTTGGAGGGCTCGGGTTCGGGGTGTTTCTGGCCATAAGCATCCTTCTCTCCGGATGGGCGGTAAGGCCGGTGGAGCTGGCATGGAAGCAGCAGCGTCAGTTCGTGGCGGATGCGTCGCACGAACTGAAAACGCCCCTGACGGTCATTATGACAAACGCAGAACTCATGAGCGACCCGGAATACAGCGAGGCATATAAAGCCCGATTTTTATCCCACATTCTGGTGATGTCCCGGCAGATGCGGGAGCTGATTGAACAGTTGCTGGAGCTGGCCAGGACGGACAACGCCGAATCGAGGCCCACCGTCGGTACTGTGGATTTTAGCAGATTGGCCGCCAATGCCGTGCTCCCTTTTGAGCCAGCCTTTTTTGAAAAGGGGCTGCGCCTGGACGTCCGGATCGACCGGGATATTTCTGTTTCCGGGGAAACGGCACTGCTGCAGCGGCTGATGGACATTTTGCTGGACAACGCGCTGAAGTATTCCTCTCCCGGCGGGACTGCCTGGGTGACGCTCCAAACGCAGGGGAACCGGCGCTGCAGACTGGTTGTAAAAAACCAAGGAGAGCGCATCCCGCCGGAAGATATTAAAAACATATTCAAACGGTTTTACCGCGTAGATAGGGCCCGAAGCAGGGACGGGAGCTTTGGTCTGGGCCTCTCCATCGCGGAGAATATTGTGGTGCAGCATAGAGGGAGCATTTGGGCGGAGAGTGGGGACGGGGTCAACAGCTTTTTTGTGGAACTGCCCTGCGTTTAGCGTCCGTTTTCGGGGGCGGAGAGGAGAAGGTGCCTCTCCGCCTTTTTTGTTCAAAAAATTTTCACAAAAGGCTTCAGCGTCGTTTCAGCGCAAGAGATTACAATAGAACTGGCCCTTGTTTGCGCGCGGGCAATGGGACCGGCGGAAGGGAAAAACGCTGTCCGGGTGCGCCGGCCTTTTTCAGGCGGGGACGGACGGCGGGATGGCCAACATAGGTTCGAGGAGGCAGACTATGATAACAGTTGAGCACTTGACAAAATACTACGGCGATTTCATGGCGGTCGATGACCTTTCCTTTGAGATCGAGGAGGGCCATGTTTACGGCTTCCTGGGACCGAACGGCGCGGGAAAGTCGACCACTATGAATATTATGACCGGGTGCCTGTCCGCGACGGAGGGGCATGTCAGGATCGATGGATATGATATTTTTGAAGAGGCGGAAAAGGCCAAAAAGCGCATCGGCTATCTCCCGGAGCAGCCCCCGCTCTACATGAATGAGACCCCACTGGAGTATCTGCGGTTTGTAGGGGAGGCAAAGGGTCTGCACGGCGCAGAGCTCGACCGGCAAATCACCCGGGTAGTGGGACAGACAAGGATCGATGGGGTAAAAAACCGGCGGATTTCAGCCCTTTCCAAGGGCTATAAGCAGCGGGTCGGAATCGCCCAGGCGTTGCTCGGAAACCCGAAGGTCATTATCCTCGATGAGCCGACCGTCGGGCTGGACCCCATCCAGATCATCGAAATACGCGATCTCATCAGGGAGCTTGGACGGGAACACACGGTCGTTTTCAGCTCCCACATTCTCTCCGAGGTCCAGACGATCTGCGACCAGATCCTCATCATTGCAAAGGGAAAGCTGGTGGCTTTTGACGAGCCCGGCAACCTGGAACGGCGGCTGCTGGCGCCCAGTGAGATCACATTGACCGCAGAGGCGACCGAACAGGAGGTGAGGGATATCCTTTCCGGCGTCGGCCGGATAACGGGGCTGGACCTCGAGCGGGAGGCCGCAGGCAACGTCATGGCCCGGTTGAAAACAGAGCACGATGATATTTATGAGGTATCCCGCGCGGTATTTTTCGCATTCGCGGAACAGAAAAAGGCCCTGCTGGAAATGACCTTGAAAAAGGCAAATCTGGAGGACATTTTCCTGGAACTGACGGACAATGCCCGGCAGGGCGCCCCGGCGTCAGATGCCGGAACGGACGCCGGATGTGGAGAAAGCGAGGAGGCTGAGCAATGATTGCCGTTTTGAAGCACGAACTGCGGTCCTATTTCCACTCTTTGACCGCCTATCTTTTCGGTGCGCTCCTGCTGGTGTTCGTGGGCATCGGCGCTATGCTCTACAATATCCAGGCCGCCGTCAGCAATTTTGAGTTTGTCCTCAGCTTCTGCAGCATAGTCCTTGCGGTCATCGTACCCATTCTGACGATGCGTGTCATTGCGGAGGAGCGCAGGCAGAAGACCGATCAACTGTTGTATTCCCTCCCGATCACCACCGTTCAGGTGATCGTGGGGAAATACCTGGCGCTTCTGGTGGTCTACCTGATCCCGCTGTGTATCATTTCCTTTTATCCGCTGATCTTCGCACAGTTCGGCGAGGTGTATCTGGCAACCTCATACGGATCCATTTTCGCATTTTTTATGATGGGCGCCGCGCTGATCGCACTGGGCATATTCCTTTCATCTCTGACGGACAACCAGGGATTTGCGGCTGGTATCGGTATTGCGGTGATCCTCTTGAATTATTACAGTGTCAGGCTGTCGGAGCATGTCTCGTCTACGGCCATGGGGACCGTGATCGCCTTCGGCGTCCTCATTCTTGCCCTGGGCGCCGTGATCTGGTACCTGACCAAAAATGAAAACCTGGCCTATGGCTGCTGCTTTGCTTTGGCCGCCGTGCTCATCCTTGTGAATGTGCTGGACGGGGCGGCTCTGGAGGGCCTGCTGCCGGACCTCATGGAAAAGCTGTCTCTGTTTGCACGGCTCGATACATTTGTAAACGGCGCCTTTGATCTGACGGCGATCGTATATGATATGAGCGTGATCGTCTTTTTCCTGTTCCTTTCCGTGCAGTCGCTGGAGAAGAGGAGGTATAATTGATGAGAAAAGATCTGAAACGCAGTTCCTCCTCAGAACCGGCGAGAGAGCATACAATTGCCTTTCGGGGGGGCGGCTATTCCCTCGTGATCACCGCCATCATGCTGGCTCTCCTGATTGTGGTGAATATTTTCGCCTCCGCTCTGCCCACATCCATGACCAAGTATGACATCAGCGCTTCAAAGCTCTACTCCATCACCAGCAACACAAAGGTGGTGGTGAACGCACTGGAAGAGGACGTGACGATCTACTGGATCGTACAGTCCGGCAAAGAGGATGAGGTGATCGAGAACCTGCTGAGCAAGTATGAAAGCCTCTCTGACCATATTGAAATCGTCAAAAAGAATCCGGATGTTTTCCCCACCTTTGCCGAGCAATATACGGATGAGACCGTTTCGAACAACAGCCTCGTCGTGGAGTGCGGAGAACGCAGCCGGTTCATCGGATACGATGACATCTACCTCCAGGAAGCGGACCTGTATTCCTACTCCTATAATACTTCCTTTGATGGAGAGGGGTCCATCACCTCCGCGATCGATTATGTGGTGAACGAGGAGCAGCCCCAACTGTACCTGTTGGAAGGGCATGGGGAGGCGGAGCTTCCCGCTTCCTTCCGTGAGCAGATCGAAAAGGAAAACATGGAGTGCAGCACATTCTCGCTGCTGACGGCGGACGGAGTGCCGGAGGAAGCCGACTGCGTAGTAATTTATGGACCGGAGAGCGACATTTCCGCAGAGGAAAAGGAGCTGCTGGCCGACTATGTGACGGGCGGTGGGAAATTGCTGGTCATGGCCGGACCCACGGAAAGCGGGGTCCTGGAAAATCTCTACAGCCTTCTGGCGGATTACGGCGTAAGCACAGAGGAGGGGGTCGTCGTGGAGGCGGACCGGGAGCACTATGCTTTCCAGTTGCCCTATGTGCTCCTGCCGGATATGTCCAGCAGCGAGATCACGGACTCGCTGATTGAGGAGCACTATTATCCCATCATGCCCATCTCCCAGGCGCTGACGGTAAGCGGCTCTGCCGTCGGCGCGACTGTAACGGAACTGCTCACCACTTCCGACGCCTCGTTCAGCAAGGTGGACGGGTATGACATTACAACGTATGAAAAGGAAGAGGGCGACATAGACGGCCCGTTTACAGTCGCCATATCTGTCTCTTGTGACGGCGGAGGAGGCATGGTCTGGTTTTCCTCTTCCAGCTTCCTGGAGGATATGTACAATGCATATTCCTCCGGCGCAAACGTGGACCTGACCATGAATGCCCTCGCCTCCCTCGTCGGCGAAAGCGACGCGATGGCGATCCGCAGCAAATCCTTGAACTATAACTATCTGACCATTCGGGATTCCACGGCTTCCCTTTTGAAAGTGGCGATGATCGGTGTGTTCCCGCTCCTGTATTTGGGGATTGGGATGGGCGTGATTTTGAGGAGAAGGAGGATGCAGAGTGAAACGGTCTAGGAGGCTCGTGATACTGTTGGGACTTCTGCTTGCGGCCTGTGCCGCGACATTCGGCGTCATTCGGTATGAGGAGCATAAGGAGGTGATCCGGAACAGCGATGCCATCGTTTTGGAGATCGATAGCGACGCTGTGCAGACACTGTCCTGGGAATACGGGGCCGAAACACTCGCGTTCCACAAAGAGGACACATGGCTTTATGACGGGGATGCGGCATTCCCGGTGGATGAGGAAAAGATCCAGGAGAGGTTGGAACTGTTTCGGGCTTTCGGCGTTTCCTTTATCATCGAAGACGTGGAGGATTACGGTCAGTATGGCCTGGATAAACCGATCTGCACCATCTGCCTGTCAACGGCGGATGAGGCCTGGGAAATCCTGCTGGGCAATTACAGCAGCATGGATTCGCAGCGGTATGTCTCCGTTGGGGACGGAAACGTCTATCTGGTGCAGAATGATCCGCTGGACTATTTTGACGCCGGCCTCAGCGATATGATCGATCACGATGAAACGCCGGATTTTGACAAAGTGACGGGGATCCGGTTCGCCGGTACGGAATCGTACAGCATCACCTATGAGGAGGACAGCGGCAACACCTACTGCGAGGAGGATGTATACTTTGCGGAACGGGCGGGGAGCCTGCTGCCGCTTGATACATCCAGAGTAGATGCCTATCTGCAAAAAATCAGCGGACTGAGCCTGACCGATTATGTGACCTACAACGCCACGGCGGAGGAGCTGGAGGCCTGCGGACTGGATACGCCGGAGCTCACGGTCACGGTGGACTACACATATGAGGACGAGGCGCGCAATGAGATCACCCAGACCTTTGCCCTCCAGATCAGCCGGGACCCGGAGGAGCAAAAAGCCGCCGAAGAAGCCTCCGATCAGGAGGAAGGTACTGCCGAGGAGGAGATCACGGCATACGCAAGGGTGGGAGACTCCCGGATTGTCTACCGGATCACAGCGAATGAATATAAGGCGCTGATGGACGCCTCCTATGACGCGCTCCGCCATCTTGAGGTGCTCTCCGCAGACTTTTCTGACGTCACGCAGCTCGATATCTCCCTGGAGGGGGCCGCATACAGCATAACCGCCGAAGGGAGCGGAGACGGCCGCACCTACTCCTATTTGGGGGAGGAATTGGAGATCGGCGATCTCCAGAGCGCGCTGGAATCCCTCAAGGCCGAGAGCTTTACAGACGAACGCCCAACGCAGAAAAAGGAGATCGGCCTGACCGTCCATCTGGACAATGAAAACTACCCAGAAGTTCGGATCGAGCTGTACCGGTACGACGGAACGAACTGCCTTGCGGTGGTGGATGGGACGCCGGTGTCCCTGGTGGCGAGAGCCGATGTGGTCGATTTGATAGAGGCTGTCAATGAGATCGTTTTGAACTGACCCCGCGTGGCGCCGGGCGGAAGGCATAGGCGCGGATCGTCCTGAGAGAGCGGCTTTGGTGCGGACCGAAGCCGCTCTCTGCCGTTTACGCGGGGGATGCCCGCGGTCGGCCCGGAAGCTGCTGTTGCATTTCAGGGAAAAGAACGATATAATATCACCAATCGACGCGGCACACGGACGCAACGGCTGCGGCGTCCTGATTCGGATTGAGCGCAAGCGAGGAGGAAACCTCATGCCCATCATTTCCATCATCGTTCCCGTCTACAAGGCGGAAGCTGTTCTCCCCAAATGTGTGGAGTCCGTACTGGCACAGACTTTTCAGGACTGGGAGCTGCTCCTCATTGACGACGGCTCCCCGGACGGAAGCGGAGGGCTCTGTGACCGATACGCAGCCGGAGACGGACGTGTGCGGGTGTTCCATAAGCCCAACGGCGGGGTGAGTTCCGCCCGGAACCTGGGGATGCAGGCGGCGGCGGGGGAGCACATTCTTTTTGTGGATGCCGACGACTGGATCGCCCCCGAGCTGTGCGCTACCCTGCTGGATGCGCTCCGTTCGGGGCAGGCCGATACCGCGGGGTGCGCCCACTGGAATGTGCGTCCGGACGGGGAGAAGTGGGCTGAACCCGGCGCCATGCCGTCGGGGGTGTACGGCTCGGAGGAGATCCGGAGGGGGGTGGTGGACCGGCTTCTGGGCAGCCGCCTTGGAAAGCCGGGCGAGGTCCTTAACGGATACATTTGGCGCTTCCTCTTTTCCAGGGCCATCCTCGCAGAGCACGACCTGCGTTTTTCCGGCGCTTATCTGGAGGACGAGCTGTTTCTGATGGAATACTTCTGCCTTTCCCGGAGGCTGGCAATGGTGGATGCGCCCCTGTACTACTATCTGCAAAATCCGGCCTCCGTGACCCGGAATTACCTCCCGGATTATATGGATACCTTCCGAAAATTTTATGCGGATAAGAGCGCCCTGGCGGCCAGGTACGGGCTGGACGACGACGATCCGGAGTGGAGAGAGAGCACCTGCTGGGCGGGGCTCCTCATCGCCATAGGCAACGAATTTGCCGCCGGCAATCCGGCCACCATGCAGGAGAAGAAGCGCAGGGTGGCGGCCTATGCGCTGGAGAGCGAGATGGCGGAGGCGATCCGGAAGCTGAAGCCCCAGGGCCTGGGACGGAATAAGCAGATCGTCGCCAATCTGGTGCGCCGGCGGTGGTATACGGCGCTGGCCCTGATGTACAGTCTCAAGAACCGGTAAGAGGAGGCGTTTCCCTTGGAGATGATGGAAAACAGCGCGGTGGGAGGACTTCTGCTGCGGCTGTGGTATGTGTTATACGGCTGGTATGAGGAGAGCGGCCTGGCCAGGTTCCTGCGGGGGGTGTCCCGCGTGTGGACCCGCTGGTTTCACGCAAGCGCCGTTATGAGCCTTCTGGTCCGGGAGGGGGTCCTCCCCAGGGCATGGCGGGACAGCCTGATCTGCCGGGCAATGGAGACGCTGCTCAATCTCCCGGCGGCGCTTCTGCACTGGATTTACCGAAAGTTCCGGCCGGTATTCGACAACAGCGTGTGCGCCCTTCTGGCCTTTGGGGCGGGGGAGCAGACGCCGGCGGCCATCGGCTGGCTGATGCTGGCGGTCATGGTGGTGCCCTACGACAACTGGGACAATCGCTACTCCCTGATGGGCTTTGTTCTCATGGCGCTGCTTTTCCTGGCGGGCGGTATGCGCAGCCGGGCTCTGCGGCTGGACCTCAAGAGCGTAGGGCCCTATGCGGTCATTTTTGCCGGGGCAGTATGTCTGGCCTGGCCGGTGTCCTATTCCTCGGCGCTGTCCCTGCGCTTCCTCTTTTTCCATCTGACCGGTATGCTCTGCGTGGCGGTGACAGTAAGCAGTGTGGAGCGCCCGGGTCAACTCAAGCGCTTGGCGGGATTTGCCTCTCTGGCCATGTTCTGTACCGGGGCCTATGGCATCGTGCAGCGTATCCAGGGGGTGGAGGTCAACTACTCCTATGTGGACCCCCTCCTCAACGAGGGGATGCCGGGCCGGGTGTTCTCGGTCTTTGAGAATCCAAACGCCTTTGCCGAGGTATTGGTGATGCTCATTCCTCTGGCGGCGGCGCTGGTGCTGTGTAGCAAATCTGTCTGGGGCCGCCTGGGGGCGCTGTGCGCGGCGGGCGTGGGTATCATGGCTTTGGGCATGACCTATTCCAGAGCCAGTTGGATCGGCGCGGTGGTGTCGGCGGCGGTCTTTGTATTCCTGTGGAACCGGAAGCTGATCCCAGGGCTGATCCTCCTGGGCCTGCTGGCGCTTCCCATGCTGCCGGACACTATTTTCAACCGGATCCTTACGATTTTCAACCTGAAGGACAGCTCCACCTCCAGCCGCTTCCCACTGTATCAGGCGGCTTTGGAGATGATCCGGGAACGCCCTGTCCAGGGCGCGGGGCTGGGTACCGATGCGGTGCGGCTGGCCATCAAGGACCTGAACCTCTATCACGGCACGGCGCCCTTTGTCCACGCCCACAACCTTTATTTGCAGATCTGGCTGGAGACCGGCCTCATTGGCATCGTGTCTTATTTGGCTGCCATGATCTCCGGGGTCAAGGCAGCGTCCAAGGCGGCAAGGCTCCACTGCTCCCATGAGGTGCGCCTCATCACCATTGGCGCCGCCGCCGCCGTGGCGGGCATCCTGGTGGACTGTCTGGCCGACTACCTGTGGAATTATCCCCGCGTCATGGTGATCTTTTGGTTTGTCTTTTCGGTGATGCTCTCCGGCGTCAAGCTGGCCCGCCGCGCCGCCGCCCAAAAGGGGGAGCCGGGGGGGCCGCGCCTGTGAGAAAGCGCCTTCTGGTCTCCGATATGGACCATACCCTCCTCAATGAGCGGGCTCAGCTTGACCCGGAAAATCTGGCGGCGATCCGACGGCATGTGGAGGGAGGCGGGCTCTTCACCGTGGCCACCGGCCGCGCACCCGCCGCCATCCGGGTCTTTCCCGAGCTGCTGCCGTGGATCAACCTGCCTGTGATCACGGGGAACGGCGGACAGGTGGTGGACCTGAGCGACCACGACAGGGTCCTCTACCGCGAGACGCTTCCGCCGGACGTGTATCCGCTGATGGCGGAAGCGCTGGAGCGGTTTCCCAGGATGGGGGCGGTGGCCTATTATAAGCTGGACAGTTTCTGTGCCTTTCGGGTCAACACCTACGTGGAGGACCTGATCGCAAAGGAACAGCGGCCGGCGGCGCCCGCAACGGTGGAGGATTCCTACAAGCCCTGGAATAAGACCCTGATGACCGAGACGCACGACTATATGCGCGCGGTGCAGGCGTGGATGGACCCCCGCATCACCGACCTGGCCCGCACGGTCTTTTCCGAGGATACCTATCTGGAGATCCTGCCGCGGGACGTCTCAAAGGGCAATGCCCTCCGGGTACTGCTGGAGATGAAAGGCATTGACCCGGCAGAAACGGTGACCATTGGAGATGCCCCCAACGACCGGGAGATGCTCCGGCTGGCGGGTCTGGGCGTGGCGGTGTCCAACGCCGCGCCCGAGCTGCGCGCAGTGGCCGATGAGACGGTCTGCTCCAATGAGGAGCATGGAGTAAAGATGTGTCTGGAGCGTTTTTTTGAGACGTGAAAAGGACCGCGTACCAGTATTATGGTACGCGGTCCTTTTGGATTCCGGTTCAGCCGCTGACCATCCAGCCGGGGAGCCTGACGGGCCCCATCAGCTTCAGGATGCAGAAAAACACGCCAATGGCCAGCAGAATATCGCCCAGACTGGCAAACCCTCCGATCAAAGGGAGCGGGCAGTGGAGTATGTCGCCTAAAAAGAGGAAACGGGTGTCCGGTCCGGCGAGGCAGTACATGGGGATATCACCGTTCAGAAGGGAGGAGACCCCTTCGGGAGAGAGCTGGGACAACGCGCGGGCGGAAACCGGCATGCGAAAATGGTTGGAAAAGATGACCAGAGCGTTGCAGAATCCGCCCAGACCTGCAAAGATCGCGGTTTTGTGCAGGTGCCGATTGAGAAAGACGAAGAGCAGCAGAAGAAGATAGGAGAGCGCCACCAGCAGGGTGGCAAGGGAGGGAAGAAGAGGCAGTGCGCCTTGCAGCAGCAGAGCGGCCACCGGAAGCAGGAGCGCCCGCACTCCGGCGCGCTCAAAGCGGCTCAGCCGGCCTCCTGTACACCAGCCGACCGTCAGAGAGCAGAGCACGGCGGCCGTCAGCATGCGGAACCCGCCTCCTCGGAAACCGGAGCGTCCTCCTCCAGTGCAAGCTCGCCCCGCTCGCTCATGCCTGCCACCACTTCAGCCACTTGGGGGTGGAACTGCTTGCCGACCTCGGACCGCAGAATCTCTGCCGCTTGGGCGGGGGTGCGGCCCTTGCGGTAGGGGCGGTCGCTGGTGATGGCGTCATAGGCGTCCGCCGCCCCCAGGATATAGACCTCCAGCGGCACCTGATCTCCGGCGGTGCCATCGGGATATCCGCGTCCGTCGTAGAACTCATGGTGGTGAAGGATCAGGGGGATGAGCTCCTGATAGGCGTCGATATTGCGCAGGATATCCACGCCCTGCTGGGGGTGACGCTGGATGATCGCCCGCTCCTCGGGCGTGAGGGCCCCCGGCTTCTGCAAAATCGAGTCGGGGACGCCGATTTTGCCGATGTCGTGGAACAGCGCGGCATCGGAGAGCAGACGAATGCGTTTTTCAGGGAGCTTCATCGCCTGAGCGATGCGGACCGTATAGGCGGCTACCCGGCTGGAATGGCCCAAGGTATACGTATCCTTGGCCTCCAGCGCGGCGGCAAAGGCTTTCACGATGCTGTACTGCTGCCGCTGGCCGTCGAGATAGAGCTTGAAGGAATACCGGGCCAGGAGGACGGGCAGCATGAAGAGCAGGGCCAGCCAGGCTCCGTTCTGCATGCCCAGCAGCATGGCCAGAAAGTAGCCGATGGGCGCGGAGCAGACGATGCTGGGGACCAGACCTCCAAACATGAGAAAGACGGTGGGGAACGGCTTCATGTTCTGACTGATCATGTAATAGACCATGATGACCACCACGTTGGCCGCCATGGAGAGCACGATAAAGAGGGCCGCCGGAAGCAGCACGTCGGGGAGAACGATATCTCCGGGGATGCCGTCGGCGGCATAATAGGCAAGCCCGGCGATGGCGTAGGAGATACTGTGATTGCCCAAATTAAAGAGTGTTTTGACAGGCGAGGTGTTGAGAATATGGCTGTATCCCTTGCCGTCGGGAGCAGGGACGACCACCAGCGGATAGGTGATCAGATTGATGACGATGGCGGCCTCGGGGCCCATGACCAGGATAGAGGCCAGCACACTGATGAAGGAGAGATCCACGGTACAGTCGTCACGCACATAGAGAGGGAGACAGCAGCAGACCCAGCACAGCAGGGCCAGCGCGACAAAAACACCGATCTCATGGCCGGTCCATGGCTGCGCGCGGAAAAAGAAAAAGCGCCTTGCGGAAGAGAGACTGATGACGAGGCCGAGGGCGCCGATAAGAATCATATACCACTTTATGACAGAACGCATAGGTGCCTCCTGTAAAGCAGGGCGCCGGGGGAGGGGGCAGCCGGCCGCTACCGGCTGCCCGACTCTCGCGGCGGATAATGGGGGTGCGCGGTCAGCGGATGTTGAAGTAAGCGCCGCCGGCCAGGATCAGGGAAACCAGGGAAGTAAGGGCCATCATGAACTTTGCCTTTTTCATCGAATACAGCCTCCTGTGACAGTACTCTGTCAACCGCTAGAGACAGGCTATATCCGCTTCGCTCAAAAAAGAAGCCGCTCAGGCGTTCCGAAAGGTGGAATCCGCCCGGGGCAATGTGGGAAGACGCCGGTTTACAGCGTCCAGCGTGGCCATGACTACGGAAAAATTGGAATCCTCTCCCTCATAGCAGGCGCCGAGAAGCGCCTCCGTCTTACCGCCGGATTTCAAAAGCAGTCCCACCAGCATGGTCTGGTGTTCGCCCAGTGCGGTGGAGCGAACTTCCTCCACCGAGAAAGAGCTGCCGGGAGCGGGGAGCTGGTTGAGAGCATCCACGGTGGCCAGGGCGATGGAACGCAGCCGCCCCGTGGTGGTGAGATCACATTTGGCCTTACCGATAAAGACCTTGTCCTCCAGCAGAAGGTGAACAGCGGCGGAGGAACCGTCCCGCCCCGTGGTGAGCTCCAGCCGGTCACAGATCAGCCGCCCCCGGCTGCCGGCGATGGCGCCGGGGACCTGGGCCACACTGATGACGCGATGGTCCAGCTCCACCTGAAAGCGGGCCAACATGGCGGACTGCACATCGCGGACGATCTGCTTGGGATTGCGGGACTGATCGGAGAGAATATGGACCTCTCGGATCGCACCGTTTTCCAGACTGAACTCCACGCCCAATATACCGGGGAGCTGAGTAACCAGCTCTTTCCAGGCCAGCGTGCGGGAGTCTTCATGGATCTGTGCGCTCATGCCTTCCCCTCCAATGTTAAGATGGACTATAAATAATTATCAGCTTGTCATAAACAAGAACAAACCTTATTATACAGAGTTCGACCAAGTCATGCAATAGAAAAAGGGATATTATGTCCACAAATTCGGTGAGGAAAAACTTTCCTGTGACCTGCATAGAATGGTGGGGAAGAAAGGGGGGCTCGGCATGGAGCAGCGCTTTGCGCTGGACGGGGGGGTGGGAGCGCTGACCGTCCGGGAGGAGGGGCCCAGGGCGTCCATCGCGGCGGAGCGCCCCGACGACGGCCGGGGACTGTACAAAGCCTACCTGCGGGGCCGGGGCGGCAGCGTTCTTCTCGGCACGATGACGCCGGAGAACGGGAGACTTTTGGTGCGCCGCACTTTCTCCCTGGACGAGCTGCGACGCCGGGGCGCCTGGCCGGTCCTGGGCGGTGCGGCGGAGATGGCGTTTTCCTTTCGGGGCGAAGAGACGCCTCCGCAGGGCTGGTCCTGGGCGGAGGGGGGCAGGCTGGAGCTGGGGGAGCGGAGGCTTCGACAGTCGGCCTCCCGGCTGGGACGGATCCTGTGCCGGCGGGATGGGGAGGGGCTCACACTGGCATGCCCATTTGAACCGGAGCGGGAATTTCCGTTTCCGGAGCTCTTCTGTCTGGGGCGCATCGAGGGCTTTGGGGGCAGGCGCTTCGTGCTCTTTTCCTTTGACGGGCGCGGCCGGCCCATCCTGCGGGAAACATGAATAGCGTTCCCCATCAAGGGACATACTGTGGATGCAATCTGATGATGAAGGAGGCATCCCAAAATGGCGAATCTCACCAGTAAAGAGCTGTCCGCTCTGGAGGACCAGCTGGGCTTTGAAAAGGTCCTGTGCTGCAAATATCAGGCTGCGGAGCAGGAGTGCACGGAGCAGGATCTGAAGACCTGCTTCCGGCAGTATGCGGAAAAGCACAAGCAGAACTATGACTGCCTGCTGACCTATCTGAACTAAGGAGGACACCCCATGAACGATCAGGAGCGCATCACCGACCTCATCCTCACGGAGAAAAAGATGACCGGAAACTATGATACCTTTGCCTCTGAGTGCGTCAACGTCAAGCTGCGGGACGACTTTCTCCGCATCCTGCATGAGGAGCACATGATCCAGAGCGACCTCTTCCAGAAAGCCCAGTCCAAGGGCTGGTATCAGGTAGAGCCCGCCGCAGCCAGCAAGGTCCAGCAGGCCGCCGCCAAGTTCCAGAATCAGAAGCCCCAGTAAAAGCCAGGGGGACCGCTGCGGCGGTCCCCTTTTTGATTGCCTGTATGGGTGAAATATGATAAACTGAGAAAAACACGAAAAGGGGAGCCTGTATTGAAAAATAAAAAACTGCTTTTGGGACTGGCGGCGCTGGTCATTGCCGCCGTGGTGCTGATGATGATCTATCGGACATTCGCCCCCAGGCCTGTGGCGGGTGAGAAAACCATCACGGTGGAGATCACCCACGGGGATCAGAGCACGAAGACCGTTGTACTGCGCACTGCGGCCGAACACCTGGGCGACGCGCTGCGGGAGCAGGAGGGGCTGGTATCCGGAGAGGAGGGGGCCTATGGCCTCTATATCAGGACGGTGGACGGCGAGACGGCCTCCGATGAGGACCGGACATGGTGGTGTATCACCAGAGACGGAGAGGAACTGCCCACCAGCGCGGACAGCACTGTGATCGCAGACGGGGAACAGTATGGACTCTCCCTGCTGACTTACTGATGAAGGGGATGCGTCTGGGCACCGGGAGGCTGGTGCTCTTTGCCTTGCTGGGCGCGATTCTGGTGGGGCTCCAGGTGGCGATGGCGGCGCTTCCCAATGTGGAAGCGGTGTCTCTGCTGGTCATGGTATATACAGTGGTATTCGGCGGAGCAGTGGCCTACATTCTTTGTGTCTTTGTCGTGCTGGAAATGCTGATCTGGGGGGCTGGTACCTGGGTCATCAGCTACTTATATGTGTGGGCGGTGCTGGCTGTACTGGCCTGGTCCCTGAGAAAGATGGACTCCCGCCTGGGCTGGGCCATCCTGTCCGGCAGCTTTGGCTTGGCCTTTGGGGCGCTGTGTGCGCTGGTCTATCTGCCTGTGGGAGGGTTCCGGATGTTCGCCGTCACCTGGGTGGCAGGGATTCCCTTCGACGTGCTGCACTGTGTCAGCAATTTTGTCATCGCCTTTTTCCTGTTTGCGCCCTGTCGGAGGCTTCTGGAGCGGCTTTGGGAACAAGCGGCTCAGTGAAGTACGTCTGCGCGCGGGAAGAGACGCCGTGCAAAGCGGGGGACCGCGGGATATCCCGCGGCCCCCTTTGTTTCCTCAGCCCCTGGCGTCGTATCTATTTTGTACAAAATCCCACTTGATGAGATTAAACCAGGCATCCACATAGTCTGCCCGTCGATTCTGATAGTCTAGGTAATAGGCGTGTTCCCAGACGTCAATGCACAGAAGGGGCCACTGCCCCTGGGTGATGGGGCAGTCCTGGTTGGGGGTCTTGACAACGGAGAGCCCGCCGCCGTTGCCGCAGACGAGCCAGGCATAGCCGGAGCCGAATTGCCCCATAGCGGCCTCCTTCATACGGAGCTTCCACTCCTCATAAGAGCCGAAGGCACGGTCCATGGCCTGGGCCAGCGGACCGCAGGGGTGCCCGCCCTTACCGCCCATGCAGTCGAAATAGAGGTAGTGGTTATACACGCCGCCCCCGTTGTTGCGGATGGCGGTGCGCTTGGGCTCGGGGATTTGGTCCAGGGTCTGCAAGAGCTCCTCCAGGGACAGCCGCTGCAGCTCCGGGCAGTCGGTGAGCGCCTTGTTCAGATTGTCCACATAGGCTTGCAGGTGCTTGTCATGGTGAAAGTGGAGGGTGGTTTCGCTGATCTCGGGCGAGAGCGCGGTATAGCTGAAGGGCAGGGGGCGCAGCTCGAAAGGATAGGGCATGGTAAAGACTCCTTTTTTCAGATGATTGTGTTTTCCCTGGGTTTGCAGTATACTACCTTATATATCTACTATGATTTCTATTTTACTGGAGAAAATACCATGACAGATTATTTTCATCTGAATGCCGCACCGGATGAGATTCGGGCGATCAGCAATCTGGGCCTTGCCCATCTGGGAGACGGGGTCTACGAGCTGATGGTGCGCTCCTGGCTGTGCCTTCACGGGAAAGCCACCTCCAAAGGGCTCCACCGGGCCACGGTCCACTTTGTGGCTGCACCGGCCCAGGCCGCCATGGCGGAAAAAATCCTGCCGATCCTTACAGAGGAAGAGGCGGATGTGTTCCGTCGTGGCCGGAATACCAACCCCCACTCCATTCCCAGGGCCGCCAGCCGGGAGGAGTACCAGACCGCCACGGCGGTGGAGGCGCTGTTCGGATATCTGTATCTCCAGGGGAAGACGGAGCGCCTCAATGCCCTCTTCACCCTGATGATGGGGGAGTGACGCATGGCCCTGGACGCGATTTGCCTCACCGCCGTGGTGGAGGAACTGAGGAGGACCCTGGAGGGGGGGAAGATCGACAAGATCTACCAACCCAGCCGGGATGAGGTGGTCATGGCCATCCGGGGAGCGGGGGAGAATGTAAAGCTGCTTCTCTCCGCAAGCCCCAACGGCCCGCGGATGCACCTCACCAAAGAGGTACGGGAAAATCCCGCACAGCCCCCCATGTTTTGCATGCTGCTGCGCAAGCACCTCACCGGAGGGCGCATCCTGGCGCTGGAGCAGCCGGAGCTGGAGCGCATCGTTCTCCTGCGCCTGGAAGTGGTGGACGAGCTGGGGGACCGTGTACCCCGGACCTTGGTGCTGGAGGCCATGGGCCGCCGGGCCAATCTGATCCTGCTGGACGCAGAGGGACGGATCCTGGACTGCATCCGCCGGGTGGAGGGGGATGTCACCACCGGGCAGCGCGGCGTGATGCCGGGCCTGTTTTATCATCTGCCGGAGCCGCACCCGGGGTTGTCCCCCCTCCTGGAGCGGGAGCTGGACTTTCGCTCCGACGGGGAGAGTCGGAACGAGTCCCTGCAGGAAAAGGCGGAGCGCCTGCGGGAGGCCGTGGGGGCGGAAGGATATGTGCCTTACCTCCTGCTGCGGGACGGTAAGGGTGTGGACTTCAGCTTCCTCCCCATTTTGCAGTATGGCCCAGGTACGCAGCTGAGGCGGTACGAGACCTTCTCCCGGCTGCTGGACGACTTTTATGCCGCCCGGGGCACGGCGGAGAGGGTAGGTCAGCGGGGCCAGGAGCTGCTGAAGGCCGTGAAACGGGTCAGAGAGCGGGTGGAGCGCCGTGTAGGGCAGCAGGAGATCGAGCGGGAGGCCACTCGGGACCGGGAGCGCAAGCGGGAATTGGGAGATATCCTCACCAGTAACTTCTATGCGCTGCGAAAGGGGATGAAGTCGGCCCGCCTCACCGATTATTATGACCCGGAGGGCAGGGAGACGGAGATTCCGCTGGACCCGCTGCTGACGCCCCAGCAGAATGCGGCGAAATACTACAAAGAGTACAACAAGGCCAAAACGGCGGAAGTGGTGCTGGGAGAACAGATCGAGAAGGGGCGCCGGGAGCTGGAATATCTGGACAGCGTTCTGGAGGCCGTTGCGCTGGCGGAGGGCGAGCGGGATCTGATGGAGATCCGGCAAGAGCTCACAGACACGGGATATCTCCGCCGGAGCGCCAAGGCGGCGTCCCGTATGAAAACGGCCGCCAAGCCCATGGAGTTCCGGTCCACCGCAGGGCTTCGTATCTCCGTGGGGAAGAACAATACGCAAAACGACGCCCTTACCACCAAGCAGGCGGGGAAGGGCGATCTGTGGCTCCATACGCAAAAGATCCACGGCTCCCATGTGATTCTCTGGACCGGCGGACAGGTGCCCGACGCCAAGAGCGTGGAGGAGGCGTCTGTCCTCGCAGCTTGGTTTTCTCAGGCCAGAGAGGGGAAGAAAGTGCCGGTGGACTATACGCCGGTGAAATACGTGAAAAAACCCGCCGGGGCCAGGCCGGGAATGGTGGTATATACCACCTATCAGACCGCCTATGTGGACCCGGACGGAGAATTGGCAAAAAAGCTGCGGGTGAAATAGGGTAAAATGGATATGTATCATATTTTAGTGGTGGAGGACGACCAGGACATCAACCGCCTGCTGTGCCGTATCCTCACCGACGGGGGCTACGACGTACGCCCTGCTTTCTCCGGCAGCGAGGCCGTACTGTGGGCGGAGCAGTATGATTATGATCTGGTGCTGCTGGACCTGATGCTCCCCGGCCTTACCGGGGAGGAGTTCATCGCCCAGATGCGGAAGAAGAAGACGATGCCGATCCTGGTCCTCTCCGCCAAGGCGGGGCTGGAGGACCGGGTCAACGTGCTGCGGTTGGGGGCGGACGACTTCATTCCCAAGCCTTTCGACAATGCCGAGGTACTGGCCAGGGTAGAGGCGCAGCTCCGGCGCTATAAGCAGTTCTCCGCTCCGGCGGGAAGCGGACAGGGGTTGCTGACCCACGCGGACCTGGTCCTGGACCGGGAGTCCGTCCGGGTGACGGCAGCGGGGAAGGAGGTCCCTCTCACCGCGCGGGAGTTTGAGATCCTGGCGCTGCTGATGTCCCACCCCAAGAAGGTGTACACCCGGGAACAGCTCTATGAAAATGTCTGGGGCGGGGAATATTTCGGGGACGACAACACGGTGAACGTCCATATTTCCAATCTCCGCTCCAAGCTGGCGAAGGCCTCGGACCGGGAATATATCAAGACGGTCTGGGGGATCGGGTTCAAAATGAACGATCAGCAGGAAACTTTATGATTTCTTCACCTTTCATTTAGGGGGATTTGTTGACTGTCCCCTATACTGGCATCATGATCCCAAAACAGAAAGGCTGATGCCATATGTCGGAACCCATACTGGTGACCCGCGCACTGACCAAAAAGTACGGCGGCGCTGCGGCGGTGGAGGGCGTGGACCTCTATATCGAAAAAGGGCAGATCTACGGCCTGGTGGGGCGCAACGGCGCGGGCAAGACCACGATCATCCGCATGCTGACCGCCCAGACCGTGCCCACCTCCGGGGAGATCGAGCTCTTCGGAGAGACCGGTGAGAAGGGGATCTCCGCCGCCCGGGCCCGGGTCGGGGCCATGGTGGAGATCCCCAGCTTTTACCCCTATCTGACGGCGCGGGAGAACCTGGAGTATTACCGCCGCCAGAGGGGGATCCCCGGGGAGGCCTGTGTGGACCGCGCTCTGGAGCAGGTGGGCCTCCACGACGCCGGCAAAAAGAAGTTCAAGCAGTTTTCCCTGGGGATGAAGCAGCGCCTGGGGCTGGCGCTGGCCCTGATGAACCATCCGGATCTGCTGCTGCTCGACGAGCCCATCAACGGCTTGGATCCGGAGGGCATCGTGGAGTTCCGCAGCATCCTGCTGGAGCTCAACCGCCAGCGGGAGACCACCATCCTCATCTCAAGCCATATCCTCTCCGAGCTGTCCAATATCGCCACGCATTACGGCTTCCTCGACCAGGGGAGAATGTTGGAGCAGGTCTCGGCCGGACGGCTGAGCGAAAAGTGCCGGGCCTGCCTTCAGCTCACCGTCGACGACGCCTCCCGGGCCGCGCTGGTACTGGAGCAGCGGCTGGGGACCCGGGACTATGAGGTGCTGCCGGGGAATATCCTGCGGCTCTATCATTTTCTCGACTGCCCGCAGGATGTGACGGCGGCGCTGGTGGAGGCCGGCGTGGCCCTGTTCAGTGCGGAGAACAAAAACACCACCCTGGAGGACTATTTCCTGAGTCTGATCGGAGGCGTCCGCCATGGTTGATTATATTCGGGCAGAGGTCTACAAGGTCACCCACAGAAAATACCTGTGGGGGTTTCTCCTCATCGTGGGAGGGCTGGAGGCGCTGCTGGTGTGCATGTGGGCGTGGATGAACGGCGATATGACGAACATGTCCGCCTCGACTGGTTTTATCATGGTGCTTTATCTGCTGACCATGGGCTATTATGCCTCCGCCATTACCACGGATATGGTCTTTTCCGACCAGTATAAATTCAATACGCTGAAAAATGAAGTGGCATACGGCATCCCCAGGGCCCGAATTTATCTGGGCAAGCTGGCGGTGGGCTGTCTGGTCTCTCTGGCGTCTTGTGTGGTGATCCTACTCTGGTACGGTATTCTGTGCAGAGTTCTGCTGCCGGGAGACGGGGCCTGGCTGGAGGCGCTGAAGTGCGTGGGCTTTGCCCTGCTGGCGGCCCTGCCTGTGTGGCTGGGCGCCCAGGCGCTCTTTTACATGTGCTTTTTCCTCTTGAAGAGCAGTACTGCGGCCAGCCTCATCGCCGTAGGCGTGGTGGCCCTGATGGGACAGATCATCGCGCTCCTGGCCCTGGTCGTGAGCGTGCCCTCCCCGATGGCGGAGGAACTGCTGCTGCGGCTGCATGATATCCTGCTCACCACTCCGCTGGAGGGCATTATGGACCGCATCGGCGACTGGTCTGTGGTGGGCTGGGCCTGGGCTGTGGGGATCGGATGGTTCCTGGCGACCACCGCCGCGGGCGTCCTGACCTTTCGAAAAAGGGAAATCAGCTAAGGGGGTGAACCGCCGTGCTCAACTATCTCAGCGCCGAGCTCTGGCGGATGGCCCGGCGGCGGCTGGATCTGATCTGGTGCGCGGCCTACCTGCTCTTGGTGGGCGTTGTGGCCCTGTCCTGGACGGGCGCGCCCCTGCATCAGACCATGGAGGGCTTCCGCGATTTCCTGGTGATAGGGCTCTATCTCGGCTATCCCCTGGCCGCTCTGGCAGACGGGGAGGCCAGGCGCTTGGGGACGCTGCGCAATGAGGTGTCCTACGGCCTGCCCTGGGGCCGCATCTATCTGGGCAAGCTCTGCTCCGCTCTGCTGGCGGGTACTGTGCTGTTCCTACTGACAGCGGCCGTCTTTTTCGCAGTGGGATTCCCGCTCTCGGAGCACCGGCAGATCCAGCCGGACCGCCTTCTCCTTGCCTGGGCAGGGCTGCTGACGGGGACACTGTCGGCGTTTCCGCGGTATATTGGGGCGGTGGGACTTGCTCATCTTCTGTGCTTTTCCCTGCGCAGCAGCGGTCTGGGCGCGGTGGTCTATTATGGATATCTCACCTTCGGGGAGCTGTTTCTGAGTGCAGTACAAATCCACGGCCTGGGGCCTTTGGGGCTGCTGATCAACTCGGTGGCGGAGGCGGTGCGGCCCTACCTCCTCACAAGCAGCTTTTTCACTTACGGCACTGAGAATGTGCCGCCGGGGGTCCTTGAGAGCTGGATCACGGGCCTTTTGTGGCTGCTCCTCACCTCGGCTGCGGGGCTGGTCCTGTTCCGGCGGAGGGAGATCCGGTGACAAGGAGGTCCAAATATGCTCATAACAGCCGCCCTGCTGCTTGCCGCGCTGTGCGCGGCGCTGGGCCTGCGGCTCTATACGCTGGAGAAGGACATCCGCTCCTGTGCCCGGCAGCTCCGGGAGCAGCCGGGCACGCCGGTGCGGATGGCGGCGCCCAATCGGGCCGCCGAAGAACTCCTGGCCTCTATCAACGCGCTGCTGCGGCTCCGTCAGGACGACGCGGCGGAGCACCGCAGGCAGGAGCGGGCCATCCGGCAGCAGATATCCAACATCTCTCACGACCTCCGCACGCCGCTCACCTCTATTTTGGGCTATCTCCAGCTTCTGGAGGGGGATAGCCTCACGCAGGAGGAGCGAGGGGAGTATCTGGAGATCGTCAGGGGGCGGGCCAAAAGCCTCCAGAGCCTGATCACCAGCTTCTACGAGCTCTCCCGGCTGGAGGGGGGAGAGTACCCGCTCTCCAGGGAGAAGGTGGACCTCTATCACATCCTCAGCGAGCTGGCGGCAGAGTTTTATAACGACTTCGAGGAGGCCGGGTTTGAGACCACTGTGGAGCTGGCGGAGAACCTGCCCGCCGTGATGGCAGACCCTGCGGGGGTGCTGCGGGTCTTTACCAACCTGATCCGCAACGCCCTGGAGCATGGCCAAACGCGCATGGATATCCGCCTCCGCCGGGAGGGGAGCGAGCTGCTCTCTGTCTTTGCCAACGACGCCTCCGGGCTGACGGAAGAGGATGTCCAGCACGTGTTTGACCGGTTCTTTACCGCGGACAAGATGCGCACCGGCCAGTCCACCGGCCTGGGACTGGCCATTGTGAAGGCCCTGGTGGAGCGAATGGGACACCGGGTAACGGCGGAGCTGCACGACGGCATGTTCTTTATCACGGTATACTGGAAAACAGGTGGGCAGGTTGACAAATGAAAGGAAAAAGGGGCGGCTCTTTGTTGTAAGAGCCGCCCCTTTTTGCGCTGAAAAACCAGAGGCTTTTAGGGGGACAAGAGAATATGCTGAAAATATTCCCCGATCTTTCTCACTTTTTGTCACAAACAGAAACTTTGACAACGTAGCAGATTAAAGTGTTGCAAAAGTAGAGTTGTTGATTTATGATAAGGAAAAAAATTGATTTCATAATAGACAAAACATAACCGCAGACTTTCATCACACGGGAGGCGCCGTCCATGCGAAGGTACATTGTCAAACGAATTTTATTGATGCTCCTGCTCCTGCTGGGCATGAGCTTTATCGTGTTTGCAAGCCTCTATATCGCCCCCGGTGATCCCGCCACCATGGTGGCGGGCCCCAGCGCCACGGAAGCGGACATTGAGGCGGTGCGGGCCAGCCTGGGATTGGACCGCCCTTTTTTGGTGCAGTATTTGCTCTATCTTAAAAATTTGCTCACCCTGAATCTGGGCACTTCCTACACCTCGCGGCAGCCCATTCTGGACGAGATCCTGGTCCGTCTGCCCAACACTTTGAACCTGGCCTGTGCCAGTATGATCCTGGCCGTACTGGTGGGAATCCCCTGTGGGATCCTCACGGCGCTGAAAAAGGACAAGCTGGCAGACAACATTCTGACCACAAGCTCGCTGGTCGGGATTTCCATCCCCAATTTTTTGCTGGGGACCCTGCTGATGTACGTCTTCTCCGTCAAACTGGGATGGCTTCCCACCGGCGGCATGACGCACTATTTCTGGACGGCCACCGGGTTCAAGCAGGCGATCTTGCCGGCCATCGCCCTGAGCACGGCCACCATCGCCAGCTTTACCCGCATCGGGCGCTCGGCCATGCTGGACGTGCTCCAGTCCGACTACATCCGCACCGCAAAAAGCAAGGGACTCAAGCGGAAAACCATCATTCTGGGACACGCCCTGCGCAATGCGCTCATCCCGCTGGTCACGCAGTTTGGCACTAGCTTTGGCGGCCTGCTGGGCGGCGCCATCATCACCGAACAGGTGTTCGTGATCAACGGCGTGGGCACTTATCTGATCACCGCCATCAACAACCGCAATTATCCGGTGGTGCAGAGCACAGTGCTGGTCATTGCCACCATTTTTATCCTGATCAACCTTGCGGTGGATATTCTGTACTGTGTGATTGATCCGCGCATCAGTTATGAATAAGGAGGGGAGCACGATGGATGAGAGTAACAAGCACGGCAATCCAGTCCGTGCGGCCTTTCAGAAACTGCTTCAGAATAAACTGGCCACGGTCTGCTTTGTGGTCCTGATTCTGGAGATCCTTCTGGTGGCCCTGGCCCCTTTTATCGCGCCCTACGGGTATGAAGAGCAGGACCCTGCCCATGCGCTGGCCCCGGGCTTCTGGGCCCAATGGACGGCGGTGACCGATCCTGAGGACCCGGAATACAACGCCCGGGATCAGTATGTGCCCGGCCACATACTGGGAACAGACCAGTATGGGCGGGATACGCTCTCACGCCTCCTGTACGGCGGGCGGATCTCCCTGATGGTGGGCTTTGTCTCCACCGCCATGGGGCTGGTGGCCGGCGTCATCTGCGGTCTGTTGGCGGGATACTATAAGCGGCTGGACAATCCCATCATGCGGGTCATGGATCTCCTGTTTACCTTTCCGGGCATCCTACTGGCCATGCTGATCATCGCGATGCTTGGGGTCAATACCTTCAACGCCATGCTGGCCATCAGCATTTGGTCCATTCCCAGCTTTGCCCGGATGGTCCGCGGCAAGGTGCTCCAGGTGAAGGAAGAGGACTATATTATGGCCACCCGCTCCTTGGGCGCACAGGACTCCCGCATCATTTTTGTGCACATCTTGAAAAATTGCCTGCCTGTGATCATCGTCATCGCCACGATGCGCATGGCCACGTCCATCATCTCCATATCCACGCTGAGCTATTTGGGCATGGGTGTGACGCCGCCCATGCCGGAGTGGGGAGGGATGATCGCCATTGGCAAGCAGTACCTGTGGGACCGGCCCAGTCTCATTTTCATCCCCGGCATCGCAGTCATGATCACCGTCATCTGCTTCAATATCTTGGGGGATAAGCTACGGGACATCCTCGACCCCAGCCTGCGGGATTAAGGGGTGCCTGTCGGCCTACAAGCCGGCGTGTCAATATAATCCATATGAAAAGGAGAGAATACCATGAAAACTTGGAAGAAACTCGTCAGCCTTACTGCGGCCTGTGCTCTGGGCCTCAGCCTGCTGGCCGGGTGCAGCGGCACCACCACGCCCAGCGGCACGACACCCGGCGCCAGTGCCGGCACCGAGGGAGACGCAGGCGAGGGAAAGATGTTCAACATCGTCCTCACCGCACCCTTTACCGGCTTTGACCCCCTGCGCACAAACGACAGTGCCTCCACCTATGTCAACGCTCAGATCTATGAGACCCTGTACCGCATCAACCCGGAGACCGGTGCGTATGATCCCCTGCTGGCGGTCAGCGAACCGGAATATTCTGAAGATGGTCTGACCGTGACCATCAAGCTGCGGGAAGGGGTCACCTTCCAGGATGGGACGCCGTTCAATTCCGAGGCCGTCAAATACACCTTCGAGCTGATCCAGGATCCGGACTTCGGCTCCGCCCGGGCCTCCATCGCCGGTTCCATCGAGTCCATGGAGTGTCCTGACGAGAATACCATCGTATTCCACCTGCTGTATGAGGACGGCGTGTTCCAGGCCAAGCTGGCCCATACCAATTCCGCCATCGTTTCTCCCACCGCCCAGCAGAATCAGGACCTGATGACCCAGCCCTGCGGCACCGGCCCCTACTCCTTTGTCAGCTCCGTCTCCGGCTCCAATGTGGTCCTGACCCGAAACGATAACTATTGGGGCGAGGCGCCTGCCATCAAGGATGTCACCATGACCATCATCAGCGATGAGTCCACCGCCGTGTCCCGCATGGAGACCGGCGAGGCCGACTTCATGCCCAAGATCAGTGTGGAGCAGCTCTCCCGGGTGGAGAACAACGCCGGACTGACCGTCACCACCTCCGAGGCCGCCCAGATCTACTATCTGGGCATGCGGGCCACCTCCTCCGTCAATCCCGTCATGGCCGAGAAGGACTTCCGTACCGCTCTGGCAATGGGCATCGATAAGGAGGGCTATGTGGAATATATGATGCAGGGCTATGCCGAGGTGGCAAACTCTGTGATCGGGCCCAAGATTTTCGGCTATGCGGAAGAGGCGGAGAACCATAACATCGCATATGATCCCGAGGGGGCCAAGGCCATCTTGGACGCCCATCCCGGCTGGGCCGATGAGGAGATCCTGTTCCTGGTGCCCAGCACCCCGGTCTATTCCAGAATGGGCGAGTATTTCCAGTCTAGCCTGACGCAGGCGGGCTTCAACAACATCGAGATTGAGACCATGGACTGGTCCGCCTGGCTGACGGAGAGCAAGGTGGACGGACGTTATGACATCACCCTGGCCGCCTGGTCCAATGTGACCCGCGACGGCTCCGAGCTCATGGAGCCCAACTTCCACTCCGTGAACGGTCAGCAGCGCGTCCGCCTCCTGCCGGAGGACGCGGCCCTGGTGGACGGCTATATCGACGCCAGCAAGACCACCTCTAACGCGGAAGTCCGTACGGAGAACCTTCTGAACTGCAACGCCGTACTGATGGACGAGGCCTATGTGCAGCCCATCTACAACTCCACCAATCTCTTCTGCTACAGCAATTCGTACACCGGCATCACGCTGGATGCCGGCGGCACCTTCTATATCCTCGATTTCGATTACGCGGGCTGAGAAAACAGCGAAGCAAGCGCGCTGATGCCGGCGCCGGAGCGGGTGCGTCCCGTTCCGGCGCCCCGGTGCCATCGGCTCATGGCGTAAGTTCTGCCCCCCAACAGGCAGGGGGGGCGGACCTTAAACTATGAGCAGAATATCCGCCACCTCAAAGGGAGGCCATGATTCCATGGGAAAAAAAGTGCTTGAAGTAAAAGATCTGGTCACAACCTTCCGGATCGGCAAAAAAGAATATGAGGTCCTGCGGGGCGTCTCTTTTGATATCGAGGAGAACGAAACGCTATGCATGGTGGGCGAGTCCGGCTGCGGCAAGAGCGTCACCACGCTGTCCATCATGGACCTTCTTCCCAACAATGGCCGGGTGGTGTCCGGGAGCATCAAGCTCAACGGACAGGAGCTCACCACGCTCTCGCCCAAGGAGCGCAATGCCCTCAGGGGGAAGCAGATGGGGATGATCTTCCAGGAGCCCATGACTGCCCTCAATCCGCTGCTGACCATTGGCCGTCAGATGACGGAGGGGCTGCGGCTGCACCTGGGTATGAGCAGGGAGGAGGCCTATGAGACCGCCGTCTCCTATCTGGAGAAGGTGGGGATCGCGAACCCCGGGGATCGGATGAAGCAGTACCCGTTTCAGCTCTCCGGCGGCCTCCGGCAGCGGGTGATGATCGCCATGGTGATGGCTGCCCAGCCCAGTCTGCTCATCGCCGACGAGCCCACCACCGCCCTGGATGTGACCATCCAGAAGCAGGTGCTGGTCCTGCTCAACCGGCTGAAAAAGGATGTGAGCACGGGGATTCTCTTTATTACCCATGACCTGGGGGTCGTGGCGGAGATCGCGGACCGGGTGATCATCCTGTACTCCGGACGCAAGGTCGAAGAGGGGAGCATTGAGGCGATCTTTTCCAGGCCGCTGCACCCTTATACCGTGGGCCTCATGAAAGCCGTGCCGAACGTGGATGTGGACGACTTCGACATCCAGCCGATCCCCGGGACGTTTCCCAACATTACCGAGGAAATCGGCGGATGCAGGTTCCATCCCCGCTGCCCCTATGCCACGGACCGCTGCCGCACGGAGGTCCCGGCGGAGATGGAGATTGCGCCCGGCCACTTCGTCTGCTGCCATAAGGTAGAGGAGGAGCACAGATGAGCCAAGAGAAAAAGGTGCTTCTGGAACTCAAGAAGCTGAAAAAGTATTTCCCTGTCCGCCGGGGAGTCCAGATCAAAGCCCTGGAGGATGTGTCCTTTTCCATTTATGAGGGGGAGAAATTCGGTGTGGTGGGCGAGTCCGGCTGCGGCAAGTCCACCTTGGGCCGTGTGATTCTCCAGCTCTATCCCCAGACCAGCGGAGCCTGTATCTACTACGGTCGTACGCGGGATGAGATGTGTCCCAGATATCTCGCCAAGGAGGTGGCCAAGCTCCCGGAGTATCAGAAAAAGGCCACGGAGTTTTATCAGAAGTCCCTGGAAGTGGAGCGGAAGGCGGAGCCTCTCCGGCAGACGATAGAGGCCCTCTCCGCGCACGGCACCAGTAGGGAGACCAAGCAGGAGGCTGCGCTCCAGAAGCGGCTGAGCGAGTTGGAATTCAGGGCCAAGGAGCTGCGCAAAGACGCCTCCCGGCAGTTGCGGGAGGGCTCCCGCACCGTGGGCTCCCTGATCCTGTGCAAAGAGCTGCCCGCCATACAGGCGCTTTTTGACAAGGCACAGAAGGAGACGGCCGCCGCCGCGGCCGCCACCCGGAAATATCGGGAGCTGGAGAAGCAGTTCGAGCAGGCCCGGGTGGAGGGAACGCCCGACAAGGGCCTGCAGGAAAAGATGGAGAAGGCCGAACGGGAGATCGCCGGGCATGTGGAGGCCTCCCACAATTATCGGCTTCAGGCATTCCAGGAATACAGGGGCCGGGATATCCTGCCCATCACGGAGCGGACGCAGGACCCAGAGTATCAGGCCAAGCTGGACCGCAATTATGAGACGGGCATCAATTTGGGCAAGCTGACCCGGAGCGAGATGCGGGAGATGCGGCGGGAGATGCAGATGATCTTCCAGGACCCGGCCGCCAGTCTGGACCCCCGGCAGTCTGTGGGAAAATCCATCGAAGAGGTCTACGTCATCAACACCGATTATCCGGCCCCTGTGCGCAGGGAGAAGACCATGGAGCTGCTGGAGCGGGTGGGTCTCAAGAGGGAGCACTATTATTCCTATCCCCACGCCCTCTCGGGCGGTCAAAAGCAGCGGGTAGGCATCGCAAGGGCCATCGCGCTGGACACCAGGTTTGTCGTGCTGGATGAGTCTGTCTCCGCCCTGGACGTATCCGTGCAGGCCCAGATCCTGCAGCTTTTGAATGAACTCAGCAGGGAGAAGCATCTCACTTATTTCTTCATTACCCATGACCTGGGCGTGGTCAAACACTTCTGCGACCGTATTCTGGTCATGTATTTGGGAAATGTCTGTGAGTTGGCGGAGAGCAGCGCGCTCTTCCATAAACCGCTGCACCCCTATACGGAGTCGCTGCTGGCCGCCGTGCCGCGGCTGAAGGTAGGGCAGGAACACTCCACCGAGTTTGTGCTGGAGGGGGACGTCCCCAGCGCCATGACGCCTCCCAAGGGCTGTCCGTTTCACACCCGTTGCTCCAAGTGCATGGAGATCTGCACCAGGGAAAAGCCGCCTGTGGTGGAGCAGGAGCCCGGCCATTTTGTGGCCTGCCATCTCTATGAAAAAAAGAAGGAGGAGACAGAGGCATGAAGGCTCTCTTTGATCCGGCATATCAGCGATATCCCTCCCAACGCTACCCCATCTATGCCCGTGGGGGAATGGTAAACGCATCCTCGCCCCAGGCCGCCGCCGCCGGACTGGAGATCTTGCGGCGCGGCGGCAATGCGATGGACGCGGCGGTGGCCGCCGCCGCCGCCCTTACAGTGGTGGAGCCCACTGCAAACGGCATCGGGTCCGATGCCTTCGCCTTGGTATGGGTGGAGAGGGAGCAGAAGCTCTATGGGCTCAATTCCAGCGGTCCCGCTCCTATGGAGGCGTCTATCCGGCGCGTGCTGGACGATCACAACGACGAGGATGGGAAAATGCCCACCTATGGCTGGACCCCCGTCACGGTATCCGGCGCGCCCATGGCCTGGGCGGAGCTGGCGGGGCGGTTTGGCCGCCTGCCCCTTTCCCAGAGCCTGGCCCCTGCCGTGGTCTATGCCAGGGAGGGCTATCCCTGCGCGCCCAATCTCGCCCTCATGTGGAGGCGGGCTTTTGAAAAGTACAGGGAGACCTGCACCGGTGAAGTCTTTGACGAGTGGTACAGCACCTTCGCGCCGGAGGGGCGGCCCTATGAGGCGGGAGAGATCATACGGCTCCCCCATCATGCCGACACCCTGGAGGCCATCGGGGAGACCAATGCCGCCGCTTTCTACACCGGAGAGCTGGCCCGGAAGATCGACGCGGACAGCCGGAAGTTCGGCGGATATCTCCGGTATGAGGACTTGGCGGCCTACAAGGCCCAGTGGGTGGAGCCGATCTCCGTGGACTACCGGGGCTATCAGGTCTGCGAGATCCCGCCCAACGGCCAGGGCATTGCGGCTCTCATGGCCCTCAACATCCTCAAGGAGTTTGCCTTCCCCGAGAAGGACTGTGCGGAGACCTATCACCGGCAGCTGGAGGCCATGAAGATGGCCTTTGCCGACGCCTTCCACTACGTCACCGACCCCAGGTTCATGAAGCTGGACTACCACCAACTGTTGGAGCCGGACTATGGGGCCCGAAGGGCGGCAGAGATGGGGGAGACGGCCCGGATCTACTCTCATGCGGTCCCGCCCAAGAGCGGCACCGTCTACCTCTGCTGCGCCGACGGAGAGGGAAATATGGTCTCCTTTATCCAGTCCAACTACATGGGGTTCGGCTCCGGCGTGGTGGTTCGGGGAACCGGCATCTCGCTCCAGAATCGCGGCCACGATTTCTCCCTAAGCCCGGAGGACATCAATGCACTGGCGCCCGGCAAACGGAGCTATCACACCATTATTCCCGGGTTCCTGATGCGCTCCGGTACGCCCGTGGGTCCCTTTGGCGTGATGGGCGGCTATATGCAGCCCCAGGGACATCTTCAGGTCGTCATGAACTATGTGGATTTTCACTTGGATCCCCAGCAGGCGCTGGACGCGCCGCGGTGGCAGTGGATGCGCGACAATTCCGTTACGGTGGAGACCCGCTTCGATATGGAACTGGCCCGCCAGCTCCAGAGGAGGGGCCACAACATCCAGACGGAGCTCTCCACGCCCAGCTTCGGTCGTGGACAGATGATCGTCAGGCTGGACAACGGCACTTTGGTCGGAGGGACAGAATCCCGCACCGACAGCAATATTGCCTGTTTCTGAACACAGGGTAGTCAAGAGCCGTTTGGTTTTTTGACAGCATGAGGGCCGGCCCCGGCGGTGATCGTCGGGGCCGGCCCAATTTTTCAAACAGCAAATTTGCTTGGAGCGGCGGCGTGCCGGTGGGATCCGGAAAAGGAGGGGGAATTTTCAGCCCGACGGCGGGGAGGAGAGGATACCCGCCTCCTGGAGCCCCTCCAGGAGTAAAAACTCCTGTGTATGCCGAAAGCGGTAGAGGTAGAAGCCTGTGAGCTGATCTGCAAAACCCGCACGGTCCCCACAGCCCCAGAGGTCCAGCGCCAGGCGGCAGTGACGCTCCAAGATGGGGATGCTGTCTCCGGCAGCGGGATACATGGCAAAATAGCTGCCCCAGAGCAGGAGCTTGGAAAGCTCGTAAAAAATCGTGCGCAGCACATCTGAGGGAAGCGCAGCGATCACACATTCCAGCAGAGAGGACATGACAGCCGCGCCCTGTTCAGAGAGCTGGCGGGAAAGGCGGTCCCGATCGGATATGGACAGACGGTCAAAAGCCAGCGCCGCGGCGGTGGGCAAAAGGAGAACCATGAGATGACAGGCCTGGAGGTAGGCCATGGCGTCCCGCCTCTGCGCCGGATCGGAGAAGCAGCACGGGTTCCGGGCGATTTGGGAAAGGGTGACCTGAGTCCCCTGGCCGTTGCAGACCCGGACCATCCCGCGGCCTTCCAGCAGGCTGAGGGCCCGGCGGACCGTGTAGAGCGACACGCCGTACTGTGCGGCCAGTTCTGCGGCGTCGGGCAAAAAGGCGCCGTCCTCCCATAACCCGGCGCTGAGCTTAGCGGTCAGGTCGTGGGCCACCTCGCCGTAGAGAAAGCCCCTGCCCCTGGTGGCGTCCCAGTGATATGCCCCTGCAAGGGGGACGGGTGCATCGGGGTATTCGGCGCTCAGACGGGCCAGGTATTCGTCCGCATAAGAGCCGATGATGCGGTACATCAGTTGAAGACGCCGCTCATCCTCGGGATGGTCCCGCTGCAGCAGGGGAGCGAGCACCCAGTGAAAGGGCTGCGCGGCCTCGATCTCCTTGGCCCTTTGAAACGGATGCACCTGTTCCCCTGAGGCAGAGAACTGGGTAAAGAGCTCCAGGCTGGCATAGAGATCGCGGAACAGCGGATTTCCGGATTTGGACAAAATGGAATTCAGTATGGAAGAGGAGAGGCGCCAGCTTTCGATGACGTCGGCATGGAACGCTTTTCGTACCCGCCTGGAGGCGGTGGCATAGGCGTGAAGCTCCTCGTCCGTACACTGCTCTGCGCAGAACCGGAGCAGCGGCGGCATCAGCACAGCCATGGCCTCAAAAGCCGCAGAGATGGATGATCTGCGCTCCAGCAGGGTGCGCACGAAGTTCGTCCCGGAGAGCGGCGCGGCGGGCCGATAGACGACCACGGGACGGCGGCGCTCTTGTGTACGGATATAACCGTCCCTTTGCAGGACCGGCATGACATCCCGCACGGTGCGAAGCCCTACCTGATAGATGCCGCAGAGCTGGGAGGCGGAGGGGAGGGAAGCGCCGTAAGGGAAGCGTCCCGCAGCGATCTGTGCTACAATGCTGTCATACAGGTAACAAAACGCGCTGTTCTTTTTCCGCAAATTTCTCAAACCTCCCTTTTTATACAGCATATCATATTTTTTAATAGCTATATGGAAATATACGCAGATAACGTCTTGAAATGAGAAATAAAACTGATTAAAATAGAGTCATTAAATGAAATGAATTTGTTGAAATAGGTCCTAAAATGGATACTACTTACGGGAGGTTGCGAAAGATGGAGTACGCTTATGCGGCCCGTGCCCGATGGAAAACCATAATCTATGCGGTGGCGGCATTTCTGTTTTTGATCGTCCTCTCGGCAATTATTATTTGGAACAGTACGAAATTGTTGCAGGCAGTGGAAGATAGAACTTTGAATTATCTGAGGGATGTCGCGGGAGAGTCGGTCCAGTTGGTGAACGACCGGATCGACGGCGTGCTTGAGTCCTTGGAGCTAATCTCAGACGGTGTGGAGCGGTTGGAGCCGGAAGCAAGGCGGGATTTTCTGCTCCGCAAGGCGGAAATTTGCAATTTTACAGATTTGGCTGTGGCAGATGAGACGGGGAAGGCGCAGTCGCTATACAACGGAACATGGGAGATGGGCGGTCTGCCAATTTTTGCACATGTATTGAAGGGGGAAAACAGCGTTGGTATTTGGGGAGAGCACATCGTGTATGCGGTGCCGCTCTCTGAGGAAGTGCCCTCCGCACGGGTCCTGTTTGGAATGAAGTCCATAGATAAGATGCGGGAGCTGGTTACAAACGATTGTTTTAATGGTCAGGGCAGTACAGGGGTATTGGGCCAGGATGGGAACTATGTGGTTACACCAGAGCCCAAACCATTTTTTTCAATGATTAACGAGACAGAGTATCAGGAGACAGAGAATTGGGCGGTAAAACTGCAAGAAAACCTGCTGAAGGGACAGGCCGGCAGTCTGGTGCTGCATACGGATAGCGGGGAGGATATCCTTCTGGATTATCGCCCGCTATCGGTAGATGGATGGTTTTTAGCTACGCTTATTCCCAAGGATATCCTGTCTTCGGAAGTGGATCGCTACATCTCACATACCTTTGCCATCACGGTGTTGCTGGTCACGCTGTTTTTGACCCTGTTGATCGCCATCATCGGCATGCAGAACCGTTACAGAGGCCGAATTGAAAAGATATCGTTCTACGACCCTGTTACCGGCGGCGCCAGCAATGTCTATCTGCAATTTCAGGCGCAGGAGCTGATTCGGAAAGCGCCGCAGGCACGCTATGTTGTCGCTTCCCTGAATCTGAGAAATTTCAGCCTCATCAATGAGTTTGAGGGGCGGCAGCAGGGGGACCGGCTTTTGCGGGATGTCTGCGCTGCGCTCAGCGCGGAGGCGGATGGAGAGGGAGAGCTGGTGGCCAGGGGAGAGGCAGACACCTTTTACCTCTTCCTTCAGGGAGCGGAGCAGCCGCAGATCGTCGAACGGCTGGAACGGATGGTCGGGAAGCTGGCGAATCTCAGCGACACCATTGGGCCCTTGAGAGCAAACACAGGGATTTACTGTATGCAGCCGGGAGAAGCGGACCTTGCGGATGCGGAGGCGTGTGCTGACGCCGCCCGAAAAAGCGTGGAAAAATCCTATCACAATACCTGTACCTTCTATAGTGAGAGCATCAAAAATCGCCAGCGGGACATGGCGACCATGCTCTATCAACTGGAGGGGGCACTGGAACGCAGAGAGCTGCAGATGTACCTGCAGCCCAAAGTCCGCGCTGAAAACGGCACGGTAGCCGGGGCGGAGGCCCTGGTCCGATGGGAGCACCCGGAAAAGGGGTTTATCAGCCCGGCCACCTTTATCCCGCTGTGTGAGGAAAATGGGCTGATCTGTCAGGTGGACCTGCTGGTATTTGAGCAGGTATGCCGCTGTCTTTCCAAGTGGAGAGAGGCGGGGGTGGAGCCCGTCCCAATTTCGGTCAATGTGTCCCGGCAGCATTTCCGGGATCCGGAGTTTTTGACGGAGTACAGGCAGCTTCTGGAGACCTGGAAGGTCCCGCCGGAGTGGATCGAACTGGAGATCACGGAGTCCATTATGTTTTCCAGCAGTGAATTTCAGTATGTAAGGGACTTTATCCAAACCCTGCACAAGATTGGATTCACCTGCTCTCTGGATGATTTCGGCTCCGGGTACTCCTCCCTCAGTCTGCTCAAGGATCTCCCCATCGACTGCCTGAAGCTGGACCGGCAGTTTATCATCGGCCGTTTTGAGGAGCAGAGCACCCGGACTGTGATTGAAATGATCATGAATTTGGCTCGAAAGTTGGGGATCATGACGGTGGCGGAGGGTGTGGAGCTGGAGGAGCAGGTGAGCTTCCTGCGGGAGGCCGGATGCGATCTGATCCAAGGCTTCTATTTCTCAAGGCCCCTGCCGGTAGAAGAATTTGAGCGATACGCCTTTGGAAGAAGCCTCGGAGCCGGTGGAGAAGCGATCTGAGATAAAAGCTGGGCGGCGGGACATGTCACACATGTCCCGCCGCGTTTTTGCGGATGCCGGTTACCAACTGATCCAGCCGCTGGGCTCACGGGTCTCCAGGAGCTCCAGCGCGCCGCAGAGCATTTCCGCCGCGTCGGCACGGGTAAGGCCCTCGTTCAGGGCCAGCGCGCCGTCGGCATTGGCGCGGAGCACGCCCACCGTCTCCAGATTGACCGCCGCCTGGACCGCCCAGGCAGGCGCGGACGCCAGGTCACTGAAAAGCGTGGGGGTGGCGTCGGTGATCTGGAGCATACGGTTGAGCAGGACGGAAGCCTCCGCCCGGGTGATAGTGGCGTCGGGCTGGAAGACCACGCCTTCGCTGCTCTCGGAGCCCTGTACCACGCCGGACTTCAGGGCGGCGGACACGTAGCCCTTGGCCCAGGTGGGGATGGTCTCGTCGTCGGCGAAGCCGGTACGGGTGACCCCCTCCAGTGCGTCCAGCCCCACGGTGTGCATGGCAAGCGCGACAAACTGATCCCGGCTCACGGGAAGGTCGGGCTGGAAGTAGTACGTCCCGCCCATACACTCGCCGATGAGCACGCCCTGCTCCGCCAGCCGGAGCGCGGCGCGATAAGCGGGCACCCCGTCCATGTCGGCATAGGTCACCTTTGTGTTGGCCTTTTCGATTTTGACCTTGACGGTGGCGGGGGCGGAGGTGTTACCTACGGCGTCCACAGCCACATAGGTGAAGGAGTCCTTGCCGGTTTTGTTTTCGTAGGGCGTGTAGACGAATTCGGCAGAACCGTCCTCTGAGAGCGTGACCGCGCCGCGCTTGGGCTTGTCCACCAGACGGAAGGTAATGAGGTCGCCCTCCGGGTCAGTGGCGGCAAAGGTGCCGGTGATGGCCACGTTTTTATAGGTGTACAGCTCCAAATTTTCGGCGATGGGGGCGGCGTTCTGGGCGGTGAGCAGGTAGAGCCCCACAGACACGTCCTCTCCGGCGGAACCGTCGGCAAAAACAGGGGTGAAGGTAAAGGTGGTGGCGGCGACGGTGGGAGCGGCGTTGGGCTGGAACTTCATCCCACCCACTGCGGACATCGCCACGGCGTCTCCGATCGCCAGGTCGATATTGCCCATCGTGAGGACACCGGCGTTGGGATCGGGCAGGGAGGTGAGGATGATGGAGTCCAGGTCCTCCTCGCCGGACTGTACCACAAAATCAGCGGGGGAGAAGGAAAAAGTGCTGTCCACAGTGCCGTTTTTGGCAAAGGTGGCGACAGCGGGTTCCTCGGGCGCAGCCCCAAAGAGCTGTGCCGATGCGGGGAAAGCCATGGTGGCCGCCAAGGCCGCCATGAGGACCAGCAGCGTGGTCCTCTGGTAGATGCGGGATCGTTTCAAAGGGAAGACCTCCTTTAGCGTCATAAGTCAAGGCGTGGTCTTATTCTTGACGGTCCGCGTGAGATTATTCCATTGCGGGAAAGAAAAAGTATGCGATGGAAGAATCAGACGAGCCTGCGTTCCCGCCATCTGCCGCGGAGGAAAAAGACGGCGCCGATCAAGGCGCCCGGAAAGGGGGCGAGCATCTCGGCCCAGCACAGTCCGGCAAAGCCGCCGCCCATGGCCAGGCCCAACAGCCAGGAGAGCCCCAGGCGCATGACCACGGAGTGCAGGAGGGCGTTGCCCATGGCGAGGCCGGGATACCCTACGCCGGTGGCGAAGGAGTCAAAAAGGTACATGGCCGCATAGGCAAGAAAGTTGAGGGAACAGCAGATGCGCAGATACAGCGTGCCCGCCGCCACCACCGCCGGAGCAGGGTCGAAGAGCGCGATAAGCCCGGGGGCGGTGAGGACGATCAGCGCCGCCGTGGCGCCGGAGCCGGCCAACGCGAGGACCAGGCCCGACCGTGCCGTTCGGGCGGCACGGTCGGGGGCGCCGCCGCCCATACATTGGCCGGCCATGGTGGTCACCGCCTGCCCAACAGCCCAGCAGGGCATGGCGGCGAAGGTGTTGAGCTTGAGACCCACGCCGGCCGCCGCGGCACAGGCGGTTCCGCAGGCGTTGAACAGGCCGGTGACCGCCAGATAGGAGAGGTTCACCACCGAGAGCTGTACTGCGGTAGGCAGACCGATGCGGAGAATGGATGCCCACCGCACTGGCCTGGGAAGAAGGTCCGCCCTGCTGAGTGAGCGGAGAAACCCTCTGCGGCGCAGGGAGAACAGGGCAATGAAAAAGGAGAGCGCCTGCGCACAGACGGTGGCCATCGCCGCCCCCGCAGCGCCCAGAGCCAGAGGACCCACGAAGAGGAGATCCAGGGCGATGTTGGCCGCGGCGGCCACGGCCACATAGAGTAGGGGGCCTTTGGAGTCCCCCATGCCCCGCAGCACGGCACAAACGGCATTGTAGCCCAGGATAAAGACGGTCCCGATGCAGATAACGGACATATACTCCAGAGCCAGCGGAAGGGCGTCAGCAGGCACGCCCATCCACCTGAGGACGGGATCATAAGCGACAAGGCTCAGGGCGGTGACGGCGGCGGCCACCGCCAGGGAGAGGGAGAAGAGGCTCCCTACGGTCTCCCGGAGCGCGGCCCGGTCCTCCCGCCCCAGATACTGTGCCACCAGTACGCCGCCGCCGGTGGTGACGCCGGCACAGACGGAAGTGATGACGTAGCATATGGTGGCGCTGCTGCTGAGGGCGGCAAGTCCGGGGCTGCCCAGAAAGCGGCCCATCACGGCCATGTCCACCAGACTGTAGAGGGATTGGAGCAGGTTTGCGGCAAACAGAGGCAGCGCGAACCGGACAAGAACGCCGGTGACGTTGCCGCGGGTCAGGTTGGTTTCCATTGAAATGATGCCTCACTTTGTATCAAAAATTCCAGGCAGAAGAGAAAAGGACCGCGGACAAGCAACGTCCGCGGTCCTTTATAGCTCCCCTGTGATCCATCGGCAGGCGCAACAAACAGGCCTGGAATCCCCAAGCCCATCCCGTATGCTCAGCCGATGAAGAGAGAAATCAGCTCCGAACAATGCTTCATCGGTTCATTTGTCCGGAGCGGAGTCTGATACAAAGCTGCATGAAGATGCGCCCTTTCTGTGTTCTGTGGCCATCATAGCCGGTGCACAGGAAAAAGTCAAGACTCCTATGCAAGAAAAATTTGTGATACACTGAAAAATACCGGCGGCGCGATAGCTCTATTGCGCTCCTGCTTCTCGGCGGGACCCTGCGTTTTGTACGCAGGTTTCATCCATAACGCTGCATCTCAAACAGCATGGAGCCGATTTGGAACAAAGGAAAAGGGAGAACGAGAAAATGCGAATTATTGAAAATTTGATCCTGGCGATGCTGCTGGTGCTGAGCACGACGGCCTGCGGGGGAGAAGGGCAGAGCGCGCCCGCCGCCGCCCCAACGGAGGGCGCGCTGGAGGTTCACTATATCGACGTGGGGCAGGCGGATTCCGCGCTGATCCTCTGCGGCGGAGAGAGTATGCTCATCGACGGAGGCAATGTGGCCGACTCCAGCCTGGTGGTCTCCTACCTGGCCGACCAGGGGGTGGACTCTCTGGATTACGTGGTGTGCACCCACGCCCACGAGGACCATGTGGGAGGGCTTTCCGGCCCGCTGAGCCAGTATCCGGCGGAGCATGTGTTCGCCCCGGTGACGGAGTACGACACCAAGGCCTTTGAAAATTTCCTCAAGTACACGCGGCAGCAGGGGCTGGAGGTCACGTCTCCCTCTCCCGGGGATACCTGGACCGTGGGGGACGCCTCGGTGACGGTGCTGGGTCCGCAGAAGGCATATGAGGACACCAACAACACATCCATCGTCCTGCGCCTGGACTATGGAGAGACCTCCTTCCTATTTACCGGCGACGCGGAGCGGGATGCCGAGGCCGATATGCTGGAAGCAGGGGCTGCGTTGCAGGCCGATGTGCTCAAGGTGGGGCATCACGGCAGCAATACTTCCACCAGCTATCCCTTTCTTCGGGAGGTGGCGCCGGAGTATGCCGTCATCTCCGTGGGGGAGGGGAACGACTACGGGCATCCCCATGAGGAGACCATGAGCCGCCTCCGGGATGCGGATGTAACAGTTTACCGCACCGACCTGCAGGGACATATCGTGGCGACCAGTGATGGAGAGAGCATCTCCTTTGCGGTCCAAAAGAATGCCGGTGTTCCCACCAATCCCACTCAGGGAGCTCAGGCGGATCACTACATTGGAAATATAAACTCTAAAGTGTTCCATCGCCCGGACTGCTCGGGCCTCCCGGCGGAGCGGAATCAGGTGGAGTTCGCCAACCGGACGGACGCGGTGAACGCAGGGTACACGCCCTGCGGACGGTGTAAACCGTAGAAAGGGCGCGGCCCGGAGAGATAACAGGACGCCGGAGGGTGAAAGCATGGCCCGGCGGGAATCGATTGATTCCCGCCGGGCCATGCTTATGTGTGAGGGGGCCTTGCGCCTGCGCGGTGAGGAAGTGGGTGAGCATAGCCGCTGCCCTGGCCCGGCCGACCCCATCCCGGGGACGCAGCGTGCCAGCGCTGCCCTGTCCGACGGCTCCGCCGGAAAGCGAAATGCTGAAAACAGAAGACCCGAATCCTCAAAATGAGGATTCGGGTCTAACTTTATGGAAGAAAAAGGCCAAAATATAGGGCAGCAAGTTTTCTAAAATAAATGTATCTGGATAAAGGAGAAGTTTACGATGCGGCAGACCTACGGTTATATCCGGGTATCCACCCGCGAGCAGAATGAGGCGAGACAGCTCGACGCACTTTATAAAGCCGGGGTGGAGGAAAAGAAAATCTATATGGACAAGCAGTCGGGCAAGGACTTTGACCGGAAAGGGTATCAGCGACTGCTGCACCGGCTTCGTCCGGGCGATACGCTGTTCGTCAAGAGCATTGACCGGCTGGGGCGCAACTACAACGAGATCCTGGAGCAGTGGCGGCTCATCACGAAGGAGAAGAATGCCGCCATTGTAGTTTTGGATATGCCGCTTCTGGATACACGGCAGGACCGGGATCTGACAGGGACATTGATTGCGGACATCGTGCTGCAGCTTTTAAGCTATGTGGCGCAGACAGAGCGCGAATTCATCCGCCAGCGGCAGCGGGAGGGCATTGCGGCGGCTAAGGCGCGGGGAGTGCGGTTCGGGCGGGAGGCCATCCCGGTGCCCGAGAACTTTCTGGAGGTCCGGGCGCGCTGGACGGGGGGCGAGTTCAATTCCCGTCAGGCTGCGGCCCTGCTGGGAGTCTCACAAAACACGTTTCTAAAATGGGAGCATATGCTTCGGTTACAAAAAGAAAAGCAATTTCGCCCAAATTTCTGCTTTTATGAGTAGAATTTCCTGCGCAGGGGAACCGTGCCATAAAAGGTTCCGCTATTTCTCTATTTTACATAGAACACGATATTATTTATATAATAATACTTTTGCGCAGGAAAGTCTACATTTTTGCGCAGAATTGCACGCAAAATTAAATTTGTAGCCATGCGGGAGAGAAGCCGATGCCCGTGCTGCTGAAAAGACTGGGGAATATCGTGACGACGGCGCTGCTGGTGGGCAGCGCGGATACGGCCGAGTGGTACTACGCCGACGTGCAGAAGGCCGCCAACTCCCACAATTACGACCCGAAGGATGACGACGACGGGAATGTCTACGAGGTCTAGACCGGGCTGCGGCCGGTCCGCGACTGGGCGGCCCTGGAGCGGGCGTGGCCGGAGGCCAATTCCTCCGAGAGCCCGGTGAGGTCGTCTCCTCCGATACCGATTCGGTGCTCGGGGATTGAGAAGAAGCACGGAAAGAGGAGGGGGGCGTCGGGTCCCCTCCTCTCATAGCAGGCATATCCGCGGGGGGAGGTGGGGAAAGGGATGGCAAAGCATACAAAACCTATCAAGGAGTCGGTATGGGCGTATTGCAGGCGGAACCGTCTGGAATCGGTTCTGATGCAGTGGCACCCCGTCAGGAACCGGGGCGTGACGCCGGACGAGGTGCCAGCGGGGAGTCACAGGCACGTTTGGTGGATGTGCAAACAGGGCCATGAATGGCAGGCGGAGGTCCGCTGCCGCACCCTCTATGGAAACGGTTGTCCCTTCTGCGCCAACCGCGCCGTACTGCCCGGCTTCAATGATCTGGCCACGCTGTACCCGGAGCTGGCGGCGGAGTGGCACCCCACAAAAAACGGGGCGCTGACGCCGGAGCAGGTGTTGGCGGGCTCGGAAAAGCGGGTCTGGTGGCAGTGCGGGAGAGGACACGCCTGGCAGACTTCGGTCTCCACGCGGACCAGAGCGAACTGTCGGTGCCCGGTCTGTGCCGGGCGAACGGTGCTGGCCGGTGAGAACGATCTGGCCACGCTTTCCCCGGAACTGGCGGCGGAGTGGCATCCCACGCTAAACGGGGCGTTGACACCGGACATGGTGACGGCGGGGAGCAACAAGCGGGTGTGGTGGCAGTGCAGGCTTGGGCATGTATGGCGGGCGGTGGTCGCCCGCCGGAGCATGGATGGGTCGGGGTGCCCCTACTGTACAAATCGCAAGGTGCTGGCGGGCTTCAACGATCTGACGACAGTGCATCCGGAGCTGGTCAAGCAGTGGCATCCCACGCTGAACGGGGACCTGACGCCGGATATGGTAACGCCGGGGACGCGAAAACGAGCCTGGTGGATTTGTCCCGAGGGACATGTGTGGAACTGCGCCATCTCCAGCCGGACGGCGGGGAGGCGGCCCAGCGGCTGTCCGGTATGCGCGGGCAATGCAAAGGAAAACCCACGGTATGAAGCGGTTCTGCGGGCGTGTCCGGAACAGGAAAGCAGGAGGAGGGGTGGGAGCGATGGGTTTGATCCATTGGCGTGCGGCACAGCGGAAGCGCAGCCGGGCGGAGTCCGGACAGACGGCCGGAGCGCGTGAGAAATGCGTCCTGTGCGGCGGGGAGACGCCGTATCTGCGCACAGTCCCCATTGACCGGCGGGAGGGATATCTGGAGGGGGCCGGGCAATTGTGCGCGGCGTGTTGCCGGGAGATTTTTGAAAGTCCACAAGGGGGGGACCTTCTATAGCGGAGACAAATGCCGTTATTTTTCCGCCGCACAGCGGCACAAAAGTCTTGGCTTCGCGCCCTGGAAGCCCTGCTTTGCAAGGTGTTCCAGGGCATCCCATTCCATTGGACGCGGGCCGTGTCCCACGGAGCTCCCCGCCCGCATCCGGCCATCTTCGCACAGCCTGCAAGGGTTCGATAGACAAAGAGGGGCCGCTGCCATGGCAGCGGCCCCTCTTTGTCTCTTGGCGGCGTTTGAAATGCTTCCGGCGACAAACCGGGCAGCGCTGGAAAGCGCAGGCCCTAAACGTGGGAGGAGGCGTCTCAGCCCTTGTGGTCCTCCTTCACCTCGCCCATCTTGTAGGCTCGGAGGAGGGCCTTCAGGTCGTCCACCTGTCCCTGGAGCTCACTGCCGATATCGGTCTGTGAGATCTTCACGGTGGACTCCATCCGCTCGAAGATCATGGAGGAGGAGGCGATATCCTGATTCTCGCGGATGGCCTTTCCCTTGCCGGAAAAGGGCTGATGGGAGACGATGCGGTAGCAGTTGGAGTTGTAGATGAGGGTGTAGCCCGCGATGCCGGTGGTGGGCTGGTAGGCCCGGCAGAAGCCGCCGTCAATGACGATGAGCTTGCCCCCGGCCTTGAACGGGCTCTCCCCCTTTTTGGACTTGACCGGAATATGCCCGTTGATGATGTGGCAGTGGGGACCCTCCAGGCCGAATTCGGCGAGGAGAGCGTCGCACACCGCAGGATCATGATAGTAGGTGTAATAGGCGTTCTTAGGCTCGCTCCAGGAGGACTCGTCCTTGATCAGCCGCCGTTCGAAGGTGGTCATGCGGTCACGGCCAAAGAGCGGAGAATTGCGCCCGCACCAGAGGAACCACAGGAAATCCATGCCCGCAAGGCGCTCCGGGGAGCCGGGCTTGGCGTAATAGCCCTGTCGGGCCACCTTTTCCGCATGGTCCAGGAACGCGCGCCCGCCAAGATCCTTGCAGCCCACCACGCTGAATTTCATGATCTGGCCGTCAGGGGTGAGGGGGATGCAGCCGTGAAGCAGCAGATTCCCGTTGAATACCTTGTATAGCCCGCCCTTGGAATAGAGAAAGCGGACATGTTTTTGCAGCTTCTCGCTGCGCTGGAAGGACTCGGTGAGCTGGCCGATGACCTCGTCCTCCTCGGGAGAGAGCTCGTAGGGGTGTTCCCGGTCCACGGTGGGGAAATCGGTGTCGGCCAGGTCATATTTGACGTCCCCAATCGTGATGCATTTGTGCGCATAGTCGATCTTGTCCAGCAGCAGCCGGTCCTCCATGCCGAAGCCGGGATTGCGCAGGATCTTCTGCCCCTCCAGCTTGAAGAGAATGACCGTAATGGCCTTGTGCATCCTGGCGGCCAGCGCTTTGTCCTTCTCTGTGTACTGCTCGGCGTCGTCTCCGGCGAATTTGGTGGCAAAGCAGGAGCAGTCGCAATCCTTGTAGATCTCATTGGCAAAAAGGGCCAGAGGCCGCAGAGAAATGCCGTAACCGGTCTCGATGACCTCCAGATTGTTGTAGTGGATGGAGTTGGAGAGTACGGTGGCCACCAGTGTGCGGCTCCCGGTGGCGGCTCCCATCCACAGCACATCGTGGTTGCCCCACTGGATGTCCACGGTGTGGTAATCCATGAGGGCGTCCATAATGATGTCCGCCCGGGGTCCGCGGTCGAACATATCGCCCACCATGTGGAGCCGGTCCACCACCATGCGCTTGATGAGATTGCACACGGCCACGATAAAGTCCTCCGCCCGATCGATGTCGATGATGGTGGAGATGATGTTTTCGTAGTGGTCCCGCTTGTCGTGAAACTCGTAATTGGTGTTGAGCAGTTCGTCGATGATGTAAGCATACTCCTTGGGCATGGCCTTACGGACCTTGGAACGGGTATATTTGGAGGTGACCAGACGGCAGACGTCAATAAGGCGGTGAAGGGTGATCCGGTACCACTCGTTCCTGTCCTCGAGCTGTCCGGAGAGTTCGGAGAGCTTTTCCGACGGATAGTAAATGAGTGTGGAGAGCTGATCGCGCTCCGCCCTGGAAACACTGGTGGCAAAGAGCGCGTCCACCTTTTCCCGCACCACGCCCGAGGCGGAGTTGAGAATATGGAGAAAGGCCTCATATTCTCCGTGAACGTCGGAAATAAAGTGCTCGGTGCCCTTGGGCAGGTTCAGGATGGTCTGGAGGTTGATGATCTCGCTGCTGGCCGCTTGTACCGTGGGGTACTGGCGGGAGAGCATTTGCAGATAGCGCAGATCTGGGGCGGCGCAGGCTTGTTTGGAATTCATCCGCAGGATCCTCCTTATGGTTTGCATGGATGCTGTTATTGTATCACTGAATGCGGGGAAAGGCACGATAAATTTTGCACTTTTTGCGCTAAAAGCGTGTCAAAATATAGAGCAAATAAATATTTTAGCAATGAAATGTGAAAGGAATCAAAAGGATACCAGGCAGGCCTTTGAACGTGAAGGAATCCGGTTTCGTGTAAAAGAACCGCACCTCCGCGCCACGATCCATCACTTGAAAAACAGAGCCTGATAGAGTACAATATTTTTAGTAAAAATGAAAGGGGAACAACTATGGCCACACTGCGGGAGCTGGCGGAGCGCACTGGCTACTCTCCGGCGACGATCTCGCGCATTCTGACGGGGGACCCCGCGCTGGCGGTGAGCGAGGAGGCGCGGAAACGGGTGCTGGAAGAGGCGGGGCGGCTGAATTACGCCGCCACCAAGAGCCGCCGCGGACGCTCGCCCAAGCATCTGCTCCGGGTGGCGGTGGCGGAGATGCTCACGCCGGCCCAACAGCTCCGGGACCCGTTTTACCTCTACCTCCGCGGCTATGTGGAGCAGGCCTGCCTGGATCAAAAATATGCGTTTCTTCCCCTGACTCCGAGAGGGGAGGGCTTTGTATCGCCGGAGGGGATGGCGGCAGACGGTGTGGTGGCCATCGGCCGTTTTACACCGGCCCAGGCGGAGTCCCTGCGGAGCGTCAGCGAAAACGTGGTGTTTCTCAACTCTTCGCCGGATGACGCCCGGTTCGACTCCGTAGTCCTCAACTATGAGCTGGGCATCCGGCTGGCCCTGGACCATCTTCTGGGCCTGGGGCACACCCGAATCGGATTTATCGGGCCGGCCTGGAGGCTGGGAGATCGAAAGGAACCAGCGCCGGAGGTCCGCAGGACGTGGTTCCTCTCCCTGATGGAGGCGCACGGCCTTCTGGACCCGGAGCTTCTGGTGGAGACGCCCATGGATGCGCGTTCCGCCGCCGACGCGCTGCGGGGCTGGCTCGCCGACGGCGGGCGACTTCCCACAGCCTTTCTCACCGCCAGCGAGGAGACGGCCATGGGGGCGATCCGGGCGCTGGAGGAGGCGGGGCTGTCCATTCCGGAAGACGTCTCTCTGGTCTCTTTTAACGACACCCCCCTCTCCGAGCTGGTGACCCCCGCCCTCACCTCGGTCTCCACCCACGTAGAGGAGATGAGCCGCACTGCCGTCCGTCTGCTGGCGGAACGGGCTCGGGTGCCGGGGCGGCCACCGGTCCGTACCCTTCCGGTCAAGGTGGTGGTGCCGCCCTCTCTGGTGTGCCGGGAGAGCGTGGGCGTCCCGGCGAAATAGACAGGAACGCGGCGCCGGTTCCGGCGATTTTGACAAAGATAAATTTTTACTAAAAATTTGCTTGCCAGAGAAACCGCCGACGGATATACTGGTGTCGGAGAACATCGGCAGCAGTGGGAAAGGAAGGTCATCTATGGCGATTTTGGTATTGGGCGGAGCCGGATACATCGGCTCTCACACCGTGTATGAGCTCATCGACGCGGGCCGGGACGTAGTGGTGGCGGACAACCTCCAGACCGGCTTCCGGCAGGCGGTCCATCCCAGGGCCCGCTTCTATCAGGCGGACATCCGGGACAGGGCGGCCATGGACCGGATTTTTGAGGAGGAGCAGATCGAGGGCGTGGTCCACTTCGCCGCATCCTCCCAGGTGGGGGAGAGCATGACGGATCCCCTGAAGTATTATGACAATAACCTCTGCGGCACCACGGTGCTGCTATCGTCCATGGTGGCCCACGGAGTGGACAAGATCGTGTTTTCCTCCACTGCGGCCACCTACGGCGAGCCGAAACGGGTGCCCATTCTGGAGACGGACCCGACTTCGCCCACCAACTGCTACGGAGAGACCAAGCTGGCCATGGAGCGCATGATGGGTTGGGTATCCCGCGCCCATGGGCTCAAATATGTGGCTCTGCGGTATTTCAACGCCTGCGGCGCCCATCCCTCTGGGGCCATTGGCGAGGGCCACAACCCGGAGACACATCTGGTGCCCATCATCCTCCAGGTGCCCAACGGGCAGCGGGAATATGTGTCCATTTTCGGCGAGGATTATCCCACAAAGGACGGCACCTGTGTGCGGGATTACATCCACGTCACCGACCTGGCCCAGGCGCATGTCCTGGCGCTGGATCATCTGCTCCGGGGGGGAGAGAGCGATGTGTTCAATCTGGGCAATGGTGTCGGCTTTACGGTGAAGGAGGTCATCGACGCCGCGCGTGCCGTGACCGGGCATCCGATCCCGGCACAGGTCTCTCCCCGGCGGGCCGGGGACCCGGCACAACTGGTGGCGTCCTCCGAGAGGGCAAAGGCGGTATTGGGCTGGGCTCCCCGATATGACGAGCTGGAGACCATCCTCTCTACGGCCTGGAGCTGGCACAGGAGCCATCCCAACGGATATGAGGAGGAGAAGGCATGATCGACGAGGCGGTAGATAAGCTGGCATGCTATGCCCAGCGGACCGGCCTGGTGGACCCCTGCGAGCGCATATGGGCGGTAAACGCTATCCTGGAGGCACTGAAGCTGGACAGCTACACCCAGCCCACGGGGTCCCCGGAGGGGGAGATCGACCTTCCGGCTGTGCTGGAAGAGCTGATGGATGACGCCCACGCCCGCGGGGTGCTCCCGGAGGACTCGGTGGTGTACCGGGATCTTTTCGACACCATGCTGATGGGACGGCTCACCCCCCGGCCCGCGCAGGTCATTGAGCGGTTCCGGGCGCTCTACGCAGAAAGCCCGGAGCGTGCCACCGACTGGTATTACCGGTTCAGCCAGGATACCAACTATATCCGCAGGGATCGGATCGCAAAGGATGTGAAGTGGGTCGCCCCGACAGAGTACGGCGAGTTGGATATCACCATCAATCTCTCCAAGCCGGAGAAGGACCCCAAGGCCATCGCCGCTGCCCGGAATTTACCGGCCTCGGCCTATCCGCGGTGCCAGCTCTGCGCCGAGAATGAGGGCTATGCGGGACGGGTCAACCACCCCGCCCGCGGCAACCACCGCATGATTCCCATTACCATCAACGGCAGTCCCTGGTTCTTGCAGTACTCCCCCTATGTCTACTACAATGAGCACTGCATCTGCCTCAACAGGGAGCATGTGCCGATGCGGATCGACCGGGCCTGTTTTGCCAAGCTGCTGGACTTTGTGAGGCAGTTCCCCCATTATTTTGTGGGCTCCAACGCCGATCTGCCCATCGTGGGGGGATCGATTCTGGCCCACGACCACTTCCAGGGCGGACACTATACCTTCGCCATGGAGAAAGCGCCGGTGGAGACCCAGGTATGCATCCGCGGCTATGAGGATGTGGAGACGGGAATCGTCAAGTGGCCGATGTCCGTGCTGCGCCTCTCCCACGAGGACCCTGCGCGGCTGGTGGACGTGGCCGACCGGATTTTGAAGTCCTGGAGGGTGTACAGCGACGAAGCCGTGTTCCTCTTTGCGGAGACGGAAGGCGAGCCCCATAATACCATCACGCCCATCGCCCGGCGGCGGGGAAGCCGGTATGAACTGGACCTGGTGCTGAGGAATAATATCACTACTCCGGAGCACCCCCTGGGCGTGTACCACCCTCACGCGGAGCTCCACCACATCAAAAAGGAGAACATCGGCCTGATCGAGGTCATGGGCCTGGCGGTGCTGCCCGCCCGGCTGAAGGAGGAGCTCTCTGTGCTGGCGGAGGCTCTGGCGGAAGGGGCGGACCTCCGGGCCGATGCGCGCACCGCCAAGCACGCGGACTGGGCCGAAGCGTTCCGCGGCAAGTATGATATCACGGCTGAGAATGCCCTGGACATTGTGAAGAAGGAGACCGGCCTGGTGTTCGCCCAGGTGCTGGAACACGCGGGGGTGTACAAGCGCACGGCGGAGGGCCGGGCGGCATTCCTGCGGTTTGTGGAGCAGATATAAAAACGGAAAAGGGGACAGGGCCCCGGACGGTACCGGCCGTCCGGGGCCCTGCTGCGCTCCCATGCATGGGTCCTGCCGGACTCGCTTTGAAAGAATCCGGACAAAGGGCGCTTTTCTATCTTGCATCTTTGGAAGGATTGTTATATATTGATTATAATTATCCGTTTTTTTATGTGGGAATAGACGAAATGGGAAGGGAGAAGGAGCAAGTGGAGTATAAAAGGTTGTTTTCCCCAATTGAAATCAACGGGATGGCGGTAAAAAATCGGATCGTAGAGGCCCCCATCCAGTTGGCCTACTGCAAGGATGGCCATGTGAATGAGCGGATCAAGCAGTTCTACATCGAGCGGGCAAAGGGCGGAGTGGGACTGATCATTGCCGGCGGCTGCCGGATAGACGATTACGGCTACAGTCTGGATATGATGAGCCTGCGCGCCGACGACGATATCCCAGGCTGGCGAGCGTTTACCGATGCAGTCCACGGCGCTGCGCCTGATGTAAAGCTTGCGGTGCAGCTCTACCACGCCGGACGATACGCCAAGCAGAAGAATACCGGGAAAGAGGCCTGGGCCCCCTCTGCCGTATTTTCGAATTATACCAGGGAGACGCCCCGGGCCATGACCGTCGCCGAGATCCACGAGGTGGAGGAGAAGTGGGCGGAGGCGGCGGTGCGGGCCAAAAAGGCGGGCTTCGACGCAGTGGAGATACTGGGCTCGGCGGGGTACCTGATCTGCCAGTTCCTCTCGCCCACCACCAATCTTCGGGAGGACGAATACGGAGGGAGCTGGGAGAACAGGTGCCGGTTCCCTCTTGCGGTCATCAGAAGGGTAAGGGAGGCTGTAGGGCCGGACTTCCCCGTTACCATCCGTATCACCGGAAACGCTTTTATCCCGGGCGCCACCGACTGCTCCGACGCGGTACGGTTTGCCAAGGCAGCAGAGGAGGCGGGGGTAGACGCCATCAATGTGACCGGCGGCTGGCACGAATCCATTGTCCCGCAAATCACCGGGGACCTGCCGCGGTCCGGTTTCTCGTATCTGGCCGCAGCGGTGAAGGCGGCCGTACATATCCCGGTCATGGCATCCAACCGAAACAACGATCCGGATGTCTGTGAAGAGGTCCTGGCGCTGGGCCGGGCGGATATGATCTGCCTGGGGCGTCCACTGCTGGCCGATCCGGAGTGGCCCAGCAAGGCGGCGGAGGGGCGGCAGGACGAGATCAGACGCTGCCTGGGATGCAATCAGGGGTGCCTGGCCCGATCATTTTTTGGCAGGCCGGTGGAGTGCCTCATCAATGCGCGGGCCGGACGGGAGTATCTTTATCAGACGCCGAAGGCCCCGGGGACCAGAAAAAAGATCCTCGTGGTGGGAGCCGGTCCGGCGGGCTGCGAGTTTGCCCTGGAGGCGGACAAACGGGGGCACGAGGTAACGATCTGGGAGCAGAGCGGGCGGATCGGGGGGCAGCTCCACCTGGCCTGCGCACCGATATCCAAGGGCGAGTTCAGGACCCTCATCGACTACTATGAGGCCATGCTGAAAAAGCGGGCGATCCGTGTGGAGCTCAGCCATACCGCTGTGGCGGAGGAGATCAGGTCAGGCGGCTTTGATGAGGTGGTGATCGCGGCGGGCGCTGTGCCCCGCGCGCTTCCGATCAAGAGCACGGGAAAGATCCCTGTGGTACTCTCAGGACAGGTCCTGAGCCGGGAGGTCATGCCCGGCAAAAATGTGGTCGTCATCGGCGGCGGCGCCGTGGGATGCGAGGTGGCGCAGTATCTGGCGGACAGGGGCAGCCTGTCTGCGGAGCTGCTGAAGTTCCTGATGAAGGAGCGGGCGGAAAGCATCGAGACCATTACGGCCCTGCTGAACACATCCAGCCGAAGCGTCTCGATTGTAGAGATGGCGCAGAAGATCGGAAACGGCTTTGACCCCGGATGCGCAGGGCCTGTCTTGCGGGACCTGAAGCGTTTGGGCGTTAAAAAGTATACCTCTTCCAAGGTGCGGGAGCTCACCGACACGGAGGCGGTCCTTGAGACGGAGGGCGAGAGCGGGCCGGCAGAGCTGCGCATCCCCTGCGATACCGTGGTCGTCTGTGTAGGCAGCATCTGCAATCGCGGACTCTATGAGGCGCTTGCGGGCTCCATGGAGCACGTACATATCATAGGCGACGCGGAGAAGATCGGAAAGGTGATGGACGCCATCCGACAGGCGGTGGACCTGGCGGAGGCCATGTGAGGTCAGAAAGAGACAATAGAGCCGCCCCGTCCGGCACAGGCTGGACGGGGCGGCTCTATCTAGACCACAGCGGCGGTCACTTGTGGAGCATCTCGGAGAGACCCTCGATATCCTCGATAGTCTGCATGCTGCCGCAGTAGAAGGAGACATGGGTGATGGTATAGAAATTCTGGTTCTTGATGGCGGTGACTTCCTGTAGGGCGGGATTGTCCAGCAGGCCCTGAATGGTGTCGGCGGCGGGCTTGGTCTCGCGGTCGATGACCAGGATGGCGTCCGGGTTCTTGTCGATCAGGACCTCCATGCTGGCATAGCCGTACTCCTCGTCCAGGCACTTGCCGCCGGCCAGTTCGATGATATTGGCGGTGAGGTCGGTATCGGCCCGGGCAAACCACTCATTGTCCTTGAGCATCTGCACGGTGAGCACGGTGGGCCGCTCATCCTCAGGAATATCGGCCGTGCGCGCCTCCACCGCGGCCAGCCGGGAGCGGATATCGGCCACCAGTGCGTCTGTTTTTTCCTCGATGTCAAAGATTTTGCCGAAGTTCTCAATATCCTGGATCAGGAATTCAAAGTTCCGCTTACCCAGACCGGAGACCGTGTTTTTCATCAGATAGGTGTTGATGCCGCGGGCATTCCAGTCGGAGGTGGCGCCCAGCGCGTCGTCGGCGAAGAGGGAGCCCCAGCCCACGATGAGGTCGGGCTCCAGAGAGAGCACGACCTCCTTGGAGGGATAGTCGTCCATCGCCAGGAAATTGAGGGACTCATATTCCGCGGCGGTCTCGGGCCAGGGGGTACTGGTGCGGTGGGCGGTGGCCACAATGAGATCGGAAAGCCCGAGGCTGACCAGCATTTCCGTGTTGGCCTGCGAAATGCTCACCACCCGCTCGGGACATTTGGTAAAGGTCTGTTCCGCCTCTTCGCCGTTCTGGTTGTAGGTGGTGACCGTGACGGGATAATGACTCTCCTCTGCGGCGGAGGACTCGGTCGGGGCGGGGGTGGTCTCCGACGGAGCGGAAGAGGCGGATTGCCCTCCGGAGCAGGCCGGAAGGGCGAAGAGCATGGACAGGGACAGACACAGTCCCAAGAGCCTGGAGGTGGTTTTCATAGAATCGTTCCTTTCTCTGCTTTTCTGTCATTCTCCGCTCATGCGGACAGGAATACAATGTTTTTGCGCCCCAACTGCGGCATATCGGTGATCAGGGCCTCCACATGGAACACCTGGCGGATGAGCGCGGCGGTGAGGACCTGGACCGGAGGCCCGCTGGCCACGATGTGGCCCTGGCTCATGACATAGATCTTGTCGCAGTACGCGAGGGCCAGGTTCAGATCGTGCATGGCGGCGAAGATCTCGATGTCCAGGGCGCGCACGGTCTGCAGAAGCTGGAGCTGATACTGGATATCCAAGTGGTTGGTGGGCTCATCCAGGATCATGGCCCTGGGCTGTTGGGTGAGCGCGCGGGCCATCAGCACCCGCTGGCGCTCACCTCCGGAGAGCGTGTTGAATTTCCGGTCGGCATACTCTGCCATGCCGGTTTTCTCCAGGGCTTCGTGGGCCAGGCGGTAATCCTCGGCTCCGTCCTGTTCCATGAGTTTTTTATGGGGCGTGCGCCCCATCAGTACGACCTCCTCCACGCGGAAGTCAAAGTTGAGTGTGCTCATCTGGGTCATGACGCCCAGCATCCTGGCCGATTCCCGCAGGGAGACCTGATCCATGGGCCTGCCGTCCAGCCACACGCTGCCGCCCGAGGGCTTCAGCGCGCGGTAAATGGTCTTGAGGAAGGTGGATTTCCCGCTGCCGTTGGGACCCACGATCCCCACGAACTGCCGGTTGGACACCTCCATGTCGATGTTTTCAATGATGGTCCTGCCGCCCAGCCGGACGGCCACCTGTTCCGCACGTATATCCATCTATTCATCTCCAAATCCGTAGGATTTCGTCAGCATCAGCCACACAAAGAAGGGCCCGCCGATCATGGAGGTGACGATGCCGATGGGCAGCTCGGTATTGCCCAGGATCATCCGGGCCACCACGTCGCACCACACCAGGAAAATGGAGCCCACAATGGCGGAGATCACCGTCACCCTGCGGTGGTCGGAGCCAACCACCATGCGGACCACATGGGGGATGATGAGCCCCACGAAGCCGATGGTGCCGGACACGGCCACTACCACGCCGGTGAGGGCGGAGGAGACCACCAGATAGACCCGCCGGATGGCGGTCACATTAATGCCCAGGGTGAGGGCGGACTCGTCGCCGATGAGCAGGGTGTTGAGGACCCGGAACTGCGTGAGGAAGAAGGCAACGCCCACCAGTACCACCACGCCGGGAATGCCCAGCAGGTTCCAGGAGGCGGAGGTGAGCCCTCCCATGGTCCAGAAGGTGACGGAACGGATCCCCTCGGCGTCCTTGGCCGTGTAGATGATAAAGTTGGTAAAGGCGGAGCAGATGGCGTTGATGGCCATGCCGGCCAGGAGAAGCTTGATGGTGTTGCCCCTGGATTTCCCGGAAAAGGCGATGGTAAAGACGAACAGGGAGGTGAGCAGCGCCCCAAGGAAGGCGCCCACCGATACGCCATAGTTGCCGAACACAGTAAAGGCGCCCAGGAGAATGGCCATGGTGGCGCCCAGGGAGGCACCGGAGGAAATGCCCAGCACGTAGGGATTGGCCAGGGGATTGCGGACCACCGCCTGCATTGCCACGCCGGAGACGGACAGACCCGCGCCCACGATCACCGCCATCAGGACACGGGGGAAGCGGATGTTCCAGATGATGTCTGCCCGGGAGGAGGAGAGGACCTCCTCCGAGCCGGGGACGCTGTAGGAGAACAGAGAGGCGAACTTGCAGGAAAGAATACGGGCCACCTCTCCGGACTCAATATGTACGGGGCCGAAGGTGATGGAGACCACCACCGAGAGGCCGAGCAGGACCAGCAGCGCCGCAGTGACCGGCCCCAGCGGGAAGCGGCGGCGGAGCGTGGGAAAAGCGTCATCACGCCGGCTCACAGGGCAGCCCTCCTCACTGGAACAGGTCGGGATAGAATCCCTGGGCCAGATGCTCGATGGCGTCGATGGTCTCGTAATTCCCGCCGTAGAAGTCCACATAGTCCAGGCTGACAAAGCGGTCGTTGGCCACCGCGGGGACGGAAGCCAGGGAGGGATTGGCCTTCAAGGAGTCGATCTTCTCCTGAGCAGGGGAATCGGTGCGGTTGATAACCACAATGACGTCGGGATTGAGCTTGATGAGGTTTTCGATGCTCTGCTTGCCGAAAGCCTCGTCCAGGCAGATGCCGCCGGCCTTTTCGATAAGGTCGTGGGTGAAGTCGGTGGAGGTGCGGCCGAAGAACTCATTCTCATAGACCATCTGCACCGTGAGCACCGTCACCTTCTCCTCCTCGGGGAGGGTGTCCACCCGCTCGGCAATTTTGGTGGCGCGGGCTTTCATATCGTCGATCATGGCCTGCGCCCGATCCTCGATGCCGAAAATCTTGCCGAAGTTTTCAATGTCGTTATAGAGCCGCTCCACGGTGCGAGGCTGGGGATTGTCGCCGCCGGAAGCGCTGTTGTCCACGATATAGGTGTGAATGCCGCGGTCGTTCCAGTCGGAGACGGGGCCCAGGGTGCTCTCACCGAACGTACTGCCCCAGCCGATGATGAGGTCGGGGTCCTGGTCCAGCACGACCTCCTTGGAAGGACTGTCGTTGTCACTGATGAAGTTGAGGGCCTCAAAGGAGGCGGTATACTTCTCATTGACGTCCCCCACGCTCCGGCAGGCGCCTGCGATCTTGTCGCCGAGACCCAGGGCCAGCAGAAGCTGAATGGCCTGGGGCTGGTTGCAGACCACGCGACTGGGACAGGCGTCAAAGGTCTGGTCGTAAAGGGCCCCTTCTTGATTGTAAGAGGTGATGGTGACGGGATACTGCTCAAAGAGTTCGGGGTAAAAGGAGTGGGCGAACCGGGTCACGGTATCGGCCACACGGACGGATTCGTTGACGTCCTGGAGCACGGTGGTCATGAAGCGGCGATTTTTCACGGCGTCCACGTTGGCCAGGGCCGGATTGGAGGTGATGGCCGCGATCTTCTCCTCCACAGGGGTGGAGCCATACTGGTTAAAGAGGATGACGTCGGGATTCTTATCAATGAGGGTCTCGGCGGAGACATAGAACCACTGCTCGGCACTGTCGTTCTCGCAGACGTTGACGCCGCCGGCCAGCTTGATGACCTCGGTCTCCATAGACTTGGCACAGGTGTACATCTCATTTTCCTTCACCGAGTCCATGACAAAGACGGTGATCTTGTCCTCCACACCGGCGGTCTTTTCCGCCACCGCGGCCACCTTGTCCTGCATCTCGCCGATGAGGGCCTCGGCGCGGTCCTCCACTCGGAAGATCTTGCCCAGGTTTTCAATATCCAGATAGATGTTCTCGATCTTCTCCTCAGAGGCCAGGGTACCCTCGGAGACATAGGCGGGCAGGCCGTGATCGGCCAGCGTCTCCACAGTGCCGGCCTTGTCTTCTGTGAAGCCGAAGCGCTGTCCCAGAACCAAGTCGGGCTCAGCGCCCAGCAGGACCTCCGTAGAGGGGTACTTTTCGCTCAGCAGGGGAATGGCGTTGAAGGCGTCTTTGATCTGGACCATGGGCTCTGCGTTGGTGTAGCAGGTGTAGATTACCTTGTCGCCCAGGCCCAGCATCAGCATCATCTCGGTCATCTGCATGTTGAGGCAGACCACCCGCTGGGGGACCTCTCCAAAAGTGAGGGTGCGGCCGCCGTTTTCGATTGTGACGGGGCCCTCCGCAGCGTCGGACTGCGCAGGGGACTGCGTGGGGGCGGGACTCTGGGCGGTCTGTCCGCCGCAGGCGGCCAGGCTGAACACCAGGGCCAGGGAAAGGATCAGGGATACCAGTTTTTTCATGTTTCATACTCCTTTGAATCTCTATGAAAGACCGGCTGGAGCCGGTGGTTCACGCGGAAAAGAGGTCGGGATAGAAGGCTGCGGCCAGCGTTTCGATGGCCTCTACCGTGCGGGGTCCGCCGCAGTAAAAGGCGGCATGATCCAGCACGACAAACCGGTCGTTCTGTACGGCTTTGATGTTCTGAAGGGTGGGATTTGCCTTGATGGCGTCGATTTTCTCCTGGGCGGGGGAGGAGGAGAGGTCCAGGATCACCAGCACGTCCGGGTCCAGATCGATGAGAACCTCCATGCTCTGTTCGCCGTTGTCGTTGACCTGGATGCCGCCGGCCAACTCGGTAAGAGCCCGGTTGAAATCGGTGCCGCCGCGGCCCAGAAATTCATTTTCATAGACGTATTGAACGGTGACAACCCGGACCCGCTGCTCGTCGGGGAGTGCGGAGACTTTCTCGCCGATGGCGGCGATCCGTGTCTTCATATCGTCGATCATGGCCTGCGCCGCATCTTCGACGTCAAAGATCTGCCCCAGCGTTTCAATGTCGTCATAGAGAAATTCCACCGTGCGGTTTCCAAGGCCGGACACGGTATTATTCATCAGATAAGTACCCACGCCGCGGTCGTTCCACTCGGAGACAGGGCCGAGGGCGTCCTCCGCGAAGAGGGAGCCCCAGCCCACGATCATGTCGGGTTCTTGGTCCAGCACCACCTCCTTGGCGGGGTATCCCTTTTCTGCGATGAAGGGGATGGAGTTATATTCCTCCGCGAGGGGCTCATAGACCGGACTGAAGCGGTGGGCGGTGGCGATGATCTTGTCCCGCAGGCCGAGGGCCAGCAGGAGTTCGGTATTGGCCTGGGAGATGCTCACCACTCGCTCGGGGCACTGGTCAAAGGTCTGGGTATAGGTTTCTCCGTTTTCATTGTAGGAGGTGATGGTGACGGGATAATGGGCTTCCGCCGCCGGGGACTCCGGCACGGCCGTCGGGGTGGGAGCGGGGCTCTGGGCGGTCTGCCCGCCGCAGGCGGCCAAGCTGAGCGCCAGAGCCAGGACAAGGAACAGGGATATCGTTTTTTTCATATACATACTCCTTCTCTTTACTAGGTCGATTGCTGCCTCTGCACCTCAAAGGGTGCGGGATCTATTCAAAACTGGATGTGATCCAGACGGCGCCTCCTTGGCTTCCAGACCGGGTACGCCGCAGGCGTCAGCGCGGCACTGCCGGCAGTGTGTGAACTGGGGGAGGTGGGCGCCCGCCAGGCGGCGCGCATGGTGCAGCTGGGCGGGGGTGGGCGGAGCCCGCCCGGCCAGAAGTCCGCAGGGGATGAGGGGCGTGATGTTCATCAGTGCGGCTCCGGCCGCTCCGGCCAGGGCCGCAATGGAGGGGATCTCATCCTGATTGACGCCGGGGAGCAAAACGGTATTCACCTTTACGGTGAAACCGGCCTGGACCGCGCGTTCCAGACCCTCGCGCTGCCTGGACAGGAGAAGGGGAACGCCTTCTTCGGGAGGCAGGACGGTGCCCCGCCAGCGCACGGAGGAATAAAGCGCCGCCGCAGGTCCGGGGTGGACGGCGTTGATCGTAATGGTGAGCGTGCGCACGCCGCAGTCCGTCAGCGCCTCCACACGGTCCGGCAGCAGCAGCCCGTTGGTGCTCACACAAAGGGTGAGTGCAGGAAAGCGGCGGTGGAGCAGACGAAAGGTCTCATAGGTCTCAGGGTTGTCCAGCGGCTCTCCGGGGCCGGCCACCCCGGCCACCCGGATGCGGGGCTCCCGGGCCAGGGCCAGGGCGGTCCGCTGGACGGCATCCTTCGGCGTCAGGAGAGAGGAGGTCACGCCGGGGCGGGATTCGTTGGGGCAGTCATAGCGGCGGTCGCAGTAGGCGCACTGGAGATTGCACCGCGGGGCCACCGGCAGGTGGATGCGCCCGAACCGGCGATGGGCCCCACCGCTGAAACAGGGGTGCTCCGCCGCCGGACCGGTCAGCCCCGGCACAGGGACTCCACCTCCTCGTCGGAGAGCGGGGTAGGGATGCAGCGGGCGCCGCGGGCATACATATGGCTGGCCAAGGCGCGGAAGCTCTGGCTCACCGGGCTGTCCGGGTACGCCTCCAGAACGGTCCGCCGTTCCAGCTCTGCTCTGCCGATGAGGGGACTCATGGGAATCTCGCCCGCCAGCTCCGTTCCCACCAGGCGTGCAAAACGCAGGGCCACCGACGGGTCATCCCGTCCGCTCCGACCATTGTAGACCACTCCGGAGAGGCGGACGCCGCCGCTTTCCGCATATTTTTTAACGCCCCGGCAGATGTTGTTGGCGGCATAGACGGCCATAAAGTCTGAAGTGGTCACCAGGTACACGTCATCGGCGATCGCTTCCCGCAGAGGCATGCTGAAGCCGCCGCAGACCACGTCTCCAAGGACGTCGTAGAGGACGACATCTCTGTCCTCCAGCAGGCCCCTGTCCTGGATCTCACGAAGGGCGGCCACGATGCCCCGGCCCGCGCAGCCTGTGCCGGGTTCCGGCCCGCCCGACTCCACGCAGAGAATATCCCGGTATCCGGTGAAGGACACCGGAGCGGCAGAGCCGGTCCGAAGCTGGTCGAGTACGGATGGGATCCGGCGGCCCATGAGGCACCGGGTGGAGTCCGCCTTGGGGTCGCAGCCCACCACGGCGACCCTCAGACCCTCCTCTGCCAGCGCGGCCGCCACGTTGGCCACGGTGGTGGACTTGCCGATGCCACCCTTGCCGTAGACACAGATCTTTTTCACTGGTACAGCGCCCCCTTTTGATTCCACGTCCCCATGATCTCGTTGAGCAGGTCCTCCGTCAGACAGAGCGTCCCATCTGCGCCGACGTAGGGACGGCAGGTCACGCAGAGCCGGTCAAAAACCGGGTAGTCATAGCGGAGCAGAGGGATCTCCAACTCTTCCGCCAGCTCTGCCTCAAAAGACGAACCAAACAGTACGGCGGTCTCAGAGGCGCGGACCCTGTCGAAAAAGTCCTCCAGATCGGTCAGCGCCTCGCGCTCCGCCTGGCAGGCCACCTCCATCCCCAGTTCGCGGATAAGAAAGCGGGCCATGCCCCGGCTCCGGGCGCCGGAGCCAATCAGGGAGACCGGCATGCCATAGAGGGCCTGAAGATAGGAGTAGACCGGGCGAAGTCCCTCGGCGGTCCGTCGGCGGAAGGAGGCGAGCTCCTCGGAAAAATCCAGCCCGAATCGGCGTTCCAGACAATGCCAGAGCCCTTCGGCACCGGTAAGGCCGTAGGGATAGTCCAGCACCTCGAAGGGAATGCCGAACCGCCGCTCCATCTCACGGGCCAGGCCCACGCCCCGGCCCAGGACCACATTGAGCCCTGCCGACGGGGCGCGCCGCAGCTCCTCCAGCGAGCAGCGGGAGAGTACGGTGTTCAGGCGGACCTTGCCATGGAGCAGGCCCCGGAGGGCCTCCAGGTCCGGGCCGGCCCGATGGTCGTCTGCACCCAGCCCCAGCAGGTTTATGGCGGGAGTTTCCGCGGTGGGGAGGGGGGACATGAGCTCAGACAAGGAGGTCAGGGCGGCCTCATAGCCGTCCTCCAACCCGCCGCGGTAGCCGGCGGCCTCCACGGTCACCACTCTGGCCCGCCCCTGAAAGGCCTTTGCCGCCGAATGGACATCGTCCTGAATGATATCACTGACGCAGCCGGTCACCAGGAAGATCACCTCAGGGGAGCAGAGCTCCTCCGCGTGACGCAGGGCGCGGGACAGCGACTCCTCCCCGCCGAAGATCACATCGCTGTCGCTGATGACCGTGCAGGTCTGGCGGATGTCCGCCATATCACAGGCCGCATGGAAAGCCATAGAGCCAAAATTACACCCCACCACCGAGTGGAGCAGGACCACGCCGCCCTGGATACCAGTAAGGGCCTGATGCGCGCCAAAGAGTTTGCAGCCGTCCGCCGTTTTCATTGCACATCTTCCTTTCGATAGAGCCACATGCGCTCCCACATCTCTTTGGCCCACAGACTTTCAGAGCCGTCATACAGGGGGTAATAGCGGGTCTGAAAGGGCATCCGGTTCAGAATGAGTTCGTCCCGTGCGGTGCGGGCGGACAGCCGGTCACAGAGGCGGAATACGTTCCGGACATAGGACTCAAAAGAGAGGGAGACGGTCTCGCTCATAGCGGGGATCAGGGGCGCGCCCAGCCCTTCCAGGGTAACGTCCCCCGTGCCCACCACCGCGTCCACAACGGCAAAGACCTCACGCAGTTCCGCCTCGCCGGGATTTAGCAGGATGGGGCTGCCGCCGGCATAAAGCCCCGCGGCGTCCTGAATCCGGTCCATCAGCTGCGCCTCCAGCTCTGGAGTCAGGGCCATCTCGCGGCGCATCTCGGGGGTCAGGATCAGACAGATGTGGCTGATCGGCAGCCCCAGGCTGGCATACAGCTTGAGGCGAAGCGGAGCGGTCTGTAGCCCGCGGCACACCAGAGCGCAGCGGTAGTCCGCCAGTGTGCGGCGGGCCGTTTCGGTCTGGGCCAGCGCCTTCTCCGTTTCTGCGGCGATAAGGGGCTCCATCTCGTCCAGAAGGCCCAGCTTTTCCCCGATATCACGGTAAAAGAGGGCGATACCCTCCAGGCCCGTATAGCGTCCGGCGCCGCCGAGATGGAGATAGTCGGTGCCGAACCTTTCCTTCATCCTCCGGGCCCAGCGGACTCGTTTGACCAGGTTGAGCCGGGCGGCCGGCGCCGTTATCAGAAGTTCCAGCGGCGCGCTGGGGATCCAGCAGTGGACGGTGATGCCGCACTGGCCCAGAAAAGAACCGATTTCCTTCAGGACCAGGGTGCCCTCGCTCCCCCAGCCCACCGTCTCAATATTCACGCTGCGGGGAAGGGGGGGCTGGGGCTCCATCACTTGCTCCACCAGGGCCCAGAGCGCCTCCGTAAAGCCGCACCCCTTAAGCTCCAGTTCCAGACGGTTGTCTCCGGTGATTTTCTGACGGGCCAACTCCCGCACCCGCGTGCGGGAATAGTTTTTGTCCCGGTGAGAGAAGAGCTCCGACTGGACGGCAGCCACCCGAATCCCCTGGGTGCGGGACGCCTCCGCTACAGCGCGGATGTCCTCGTTCAAGATATCGCTCACAGGGGTGGGGACGATCAGAATGAGGGCGGGACGGTAGCGATCCCAAGCTTCCGAGACGGTGCGGCGCAGCGCGTCCGCTCCACCGCATATGATCTCGCGCTCCGTGAGGTCGGAGCACAGCAGAGGGTAAAAGGGCTGGTGCCGGCGCCTGGCGGAGTGCCGGTAGTGAAAGCCGCAGCCCCTTGGGCCGTGGAGTATGACGACCACACCGCCGCCTATCTCTCCGGCCGCCCCCACACTGCCGGAGACCTTCCCGTTGACCCCGAAGGTATGAAGCAGGGCGGAGGGATACATCAGGGTGCGAAGATCGTCAAAGAAGGGCTGGTGCATGCAGAATCACCTCTGAAAAAATAAAAAGGGTCGCATAGCCATTACGGCTATGCGACCCGAATTCGTCGCAAAAAACCAGTATGAGAGCAAAACGGCTCCATACTGAAACTCTGTCCAGGCTCGTTTCCACGCAAGCAGACAAGAGATATACAAGCATGTCTTCTGGCTTACGCGGCGAAACCTCCGCCTTCCCAAGAATGTGAACATTCTCAGTGGCAACAATGGAGGGGCCTGATGCGCATACAGCGGCGGGACCGCGCGGGATTCTCACCCGCTTCCATTTTCACCGGTAAAAACCGGAACTTGTACATATGACAATATACTACTTTCTGATCGAAAGCACAAGAGTTTTTTCATAGAATCTCACGGACAGGCGAAACGGCCTGTTTACAATGGGAGAATACTCCGGTATAATAAATTCCTAAAGATGTGAGATTTCGGTCGGACGGAGGGGCGCGATGAAAAAGCTCAGTGGAAAACGCCAGGCGCTGGTTGGATTCACCCTTTTTTCCATGTTTTTTGGCGCGGGGAACCTGATTTTCCCACCTGGAGTCGGCGCGCAGGCGGGAACGCTCACCTGGCCCGCCATGCTGGGAATGGCGTTCAGCGCAGTGGGACTGCCGGTGCTGGGCGTGGTGGCGGTGGCACGGTCCGGGGGACTTGCCGCGCTGGGGAACCGGGTACATCCACTCTTTTCACGGGTGTTCACCATTTTGGCCTATCTGTCCATTGGCCCGTGTCTGGCCATTCCCAGAACGGCCAGCACCTCCTTTGAGATGGCGGTCCCTCCCTTTGCGGGGCCGGACGCCCCCCTCGGGCTGCTTCAACTGCTCTATTCGCTGGTGTTTTTCGCCGCTGCCCTGTGGGTGGCGCTCCGTCCGGAGAAGCTGACGGATCGCCTGGGCAAGGTCATGTGCCCCATTCTGATCCTGCTGATCGTGGTCACCTTCGTAGGCTGTCTTGTAAATCCGCTGGAGGGCTACGGACCGCCCCAGGATGCGGCCTATGCCGCAAATCCCGTGGCGAAAGGCTTCCTAGACGGCTACCAGACCATGGACACCATTGCTGCCCTGGTCTTCGGCATCATCATTTCCCTGAATATCCGTGCCATGGGAGTGGAGCGGGAAGAGGATGTGGTGAAGAGTACGGTCCGGGCCGGCTGGATCGCCGGTGCCATGCTTCTGGCCGTCTATTCCATGCTGGCCCACGTGGGAGCGCTGTCCGGCGGGGCTTTCCCGGGGGCCGCCAACGGCGCGGTGGTGCTGACCAATATTGTTCCCGCCCTGTTTGGAAAAACCGGCAGCCTGCTGCTGGCGGCGATTTTTGTCATTGCTTGCTTCAATGTCTGTGTGGGGCTCATCAGCTCTTGCGGCGAGTATTTTTCCCTGCTCTGGCCCAGACTCTCTTATCGGGGATGGGCCGCGATGTTTGCGGTGGTAAGCATGGCGATCGCAAATGCCGGGCTGGACCTTATCCTTCGGATATCCGTTCCAGTGCTGGGGGCGATCTACCCGGTGGCCATTGTGCTCATTGCGCTCTCCTTCTTTCAGAAGCGGCTGGCGGAGCATCGCTGCGCCTATTCGGTCCCTGTGGCGGTTACCGGTGTGTGCAGCGTCCTCTTTGCGCTAAAGGATCTGGGAGTCCCGATCCCGCTTTTGGACGCGGTGCCTTTGGCCTCCATTGGCTTGGGCTGGGTGATCCCGGCTCTCCTGGGTATTCTGGTGGGCGTCCTGCTGCCGGAAAGAGGAAAACAGTAAAAAAGGAACGGCGGAAGGGTAAGGCTTCATAAAGAAGTTAAGGGCAAGGCAGACCGCAATGGTCTGCCTTGCCCTGTTTATAGTATGTAACCCACTATGACAATTTCGGGGAAAGTGCTCGTAGGAAAGAGCAGCAAACTGGAAGTTGTCAGTGGATTACCTGGTAACGCAATCTGAGATACGAGTTTTCCAAGACCATACATTCTTGCAATTTCAGCACACCCAATTGGGATAATTCACTTTCTGATAGCAAAGATTTCCCATCAATCAGTGTGGATGTATCCTTGCCGCCAATTAAAATGGGGGCAATAACAATATCAATATAATCAAACAGCTTTTCCCGAAGAAACAGCCCGTTTAATGTACCGCCGCTTTGTATGGTGATTCTCTGACAGCCATATTCTGACTTGAGTTTTGCAAGTGCATCAGGCAAAGACAGCTTGCTCTGACAGATGATATGAAGGTTGTCCTCATTCACCTGAAATGCCGGATGGTCTGCGTTGGATGTGACCAGCACAAATTCTTTTGAGCGGGCGCAAAAATAGCGAATACCTTGTTTGGTCAAATGATTGTTGTCGATGATTACAAAGGAAACAGACGACTTATTCGGCATTCCCTTCGAGTTGACGCCCATCTTTTTCTGTACTCTGCCAGAATTGAGCGACCACAAATCGGTTGTCTGCTCTATCTCATAATACTGGTGCAGTCCTTCTTGAACGCCCACAATTTTAGGGAAATCTCTGTCTACATCTAAATCATCTGTGGCCCCTGTGCTGATTTTTCCATCAACAGACATAAGCATAAATAGCGTTGTGATTGGTCTATCCATTTTATCTCTCCTAACTCCGAGTTATCGGTGAGATTATTATAAAGAAACACCCGCCGAAAAGCAGCTTCTTCTCGGCGGGTGTTAGCTTCCTTATGGCAGGTCTCCCCAACTAGACGCTTCCGCCCCTTCCTTTCTATTATGCGGGGGCGTCCGCTACAACCATGAAATTGGCCAAGCCGAAAGCGGAGCCGGTAAAGATGACGTCTGCCTGCACACTGCCCGCTTCCACGGAGGGAACAATGTTTTCATAGAAGAGGGAGACACCGAAATCGGCGCGGATGGCGTCGCCGGAGACAGAGAAACTGACAATGCTGTCCCCGCACTGGCCGGTCTGGAAAGCGCCAGGCGTCAGGCCGTCCTGCTGCAGAGCGGGGTCCGGCTGGAACCGGCGGCTCTCCCCGGCGGCGATGGTAACCCCGCCGACCGACGGGTCATGGGTATAGGTCACGATCTGAGACAGAATGGCCTGATAATCCGGCGGGGCAAACCAACAATCCGTCCAGAGCGTCTCGGACTCAAATTCAATGATGTGGAGATCCCAGATGCTCACGCCGGTACCAGAGTCTGTGTAGACCAGCAGAGCCAGCTCCAGCTCCAGGTCTCCGTCGAAATCGCCGTAGGCCATGGCGGGCAGAACGGCGCGGGGGGTAAGATAACCCAGATCCAGGTTCTTCCATTGAGCGCCCACCCGGAGAATGAGTCCGTAGCCGCCGCTGAGGCCGTAGAGCCAAGTGTCGTGGTCGGGAATCTGGGCAATGAGGTAGAGCGGTTCGGTGCCCTCCAGAACTGCGGTGCCGCTGGTTATCAGTTGAGTTGGAAAGTCATCCAGGGTCAGCGCGTCCGGGTCGAAGGTCTCCTCCGGCAGGGGCGGCTGGCTCACATCGGGAGAGGGCTCCGGAAGAACGGTGGTATCAGTGGCGGGCGCGGCCGTGGGGGAGACAAGGGGTGTGGACTCCACGGGGAGCGCGGTGGTCGGGGCGGAGGGTGCGGCGGTGGGGGTATCCACAGGGGTAACAGTTCCGGCGTCAGGGGCGGGGGTAGAGGATCCATGTTCAGGGTCATTGGTACAGCCGGCCAGAACCAGCAGGCAGGCGGCACACAACAGAAAAAGCTTTCTCAAAAGGAAGGCCCTCCCTTCCGTTCACAGGCGTACAGAATGGTTCATTTGTAGATTATACCCGCTCTATGCGCGGAAAACAACTACAAAGTTATAACAATCAGGAAACGAAACTCATCTCTCCGACATGGGCACAAGCTTCTCGCGGTAGACCTTGCGGTAGAAAAGCAGCGCCAGCAGGCACGAGAGAAGCTCCGCAATGGGGAAGCACAGCCACATAAAGCGTGGTGAGAAACGGCCCAGCAGTAGCGCTGCGGGCAGGATCAGGACCAACTGACGGGACAGGGAGACCGCCAGACTCAGCATGGACGCTCCCATGGCCTGAAAAGCGGCGCATAGGATCACGGAGACCCCGGCAAAGACAAAGCCGGAGGAGATCATCCGTAGCGCGGACACGCCGGTGGCGAGGACGTTGCTCTCAGCGTGGAAGAGCTGGAGAAAACGGTGGGGAAAGAGAGCCAGCAAAAGCGTACCCGCCGCCATGATGACCACGCCGATCTCCAGGGCAAAGCGGATCAGCGCCACGATGCGGCCCCGGCTCCGGGCGCCGTAGTTATATCCCACCACAGGGATGAGCCCGTTGTTGAGCCCAAATACCGGCATAAAGATGAAGGATTGGATCTTGAAGTAAACGCCCAGAATAAAGACGGCGCTCTCAGAGAAGAGGGCCATGATTTTATTGAGCCCCAAGGTCATAAAGGTGGCCAGAGACTGCATCACGATGGCAGGCAGCCCGATGCGGTAGATCTCCCGAATGACGTCTCCGCTGGGGCGAAAGCGCCGGGGAGAGAGGGAGAGGTCCTTTCGTCCGGACACGAGAAAAAAGCCCACAGTCATCCCCAGAAGCTGTCCCGACACTGTAGCCAGCGCCGCGCCCGCAACGCCGAGAGGGGGAACGGGGCCGCATCCAAAGATGAGAAGGGGGTCAAGGATCAGGTTGAGCACCGCGCCGATGCCCTGGATGATCATGGGTCCCAAAGGATCGCCGCTGGCCAGCAGAATGCGCTCGGTGGCGAATTGCATGGTGGTCCCCACAGAACAGCAGGTGACGATGGAGAGATAGATGCCGCCGTAGTCCGCGATCAACGGGTCGCAGGTGAAAAAGCCCATGAAGGACCGGGCCAAAAAGAGGCCGAAAAGAAGAAAGACCAGCCAGGAGAGAAGATAAACGAAAACACCGTTCATAGCCACGGCGCTGGCCCCGTCTCTGTCTTGCTCTCCCAGGCGGCGGGACAGAAGCGCGTTGACGCCCACGCCGGTGCCCACGCAGACGGCGATCATGAACATCTGCACAGGGTAGGCCAGTGCCAGCGCTTGAAAGGCCTCACCGCTCATCCAGGAGACAAACATGGAGTCCACCATGTTGTAAAGGGCCTGGATGAACATGGAGAGCATCATCGGCCAAGCCATATGGAGGAGGAGGCGGCGCGCCGGCATGGTCCCCATCTTGTTTTCGTCCAAACCTAGACCATCCTTTCGGGAAGGCGGAGGTCACACCACGGTGGTGGGCTCCACCCGGAGGTTGCGGAGGGTGAAATCCGCCCCGTCATATTCGATGTCCGCCAAAACATTGGCAAACCACGCGCCGGTGGACTCCGCTCTGGCACCCAGAATAACGGTAAACACACCGTTTTGTTCCCGGAAAAAGCTGGTAGCAAAGGACATCCTGCCCGGGGACTGACGGTACTGCTCCGGGAAGCGATAGACCGCGCTGGTGTCCCCGTAAGAGAGGGTAAGGGTACCGCTGCCGGGATCGTAGTCGCTGGTCACCGCTGCCAGAGCCCTGTCGGCACAGGCATCCCTAGTGACGGGGAGATCGGTACAGGTCTCGTCCGACCAGTCGTAAATATGCAGGTCGTAAACGATCTGATCGCCCTCCGCCTCCATCAGGTAGCGCACCGCCAGCTCGTCCAGGCCGTCGCCGTCGTAATCCCATTGGTAGAGCTCGGGAAGGGATAATGAGTCCTTTGGCGAGAACTGCTGGCCAAAGTGGGAGAGGCGCCCATTCCGCAGCAGGAGGATGCCGCTGTCACCGCCCAGAACATAGAGGGAGGTGACGGCGGTGCGGCCCAGCAGCAGGACCTCCTCTTCCCCCAGCGCTCCCAACTGGTCTGGGGAGGCCAGCCCGGTTGGGAGGTCCTCCTCCACCAGGCCCTCCCACCAAGCCGATTCCGGCTCCGGCGAGACGGCTGCGGAGGGGGTGGGAGATGCGGGAGAGGGCGTCCAGATGCGAGCGGGCTCCTCTCTGGTGCAGCCTGCCAAAAGAAACAGGGCAGTCAGCAACCAAGCGCATTTTTTCATTGTGTCACAGCTCCCTTGCATACCTGAGATCAATACAGACGGTGTCCGGCGGAAAGGGGATCTCCACCTGGGTGCCGTCCCAGGCAAAGCCGTGGTCAGAGTAAAACCGCCGGGCGTTCTCATTCTCCCGGAGGACCAGAACATAGCACCGGGAGAAGCCGGATATCCGCAGGCGGCGGAGCGCCTCCTCCATGAGCAGCCCGCCGTATCCCTTCCCCTTTTCCGCCGGATGGGCGTAGAAGGAAATGATTTCGCCCCAGCCGGAATAGGCGCCGTCCTCCGCCCTGGCCGGGCCATAGTTGCAGCAGACCACAGGGGTGTTCCCGTTGTAAAGGAGAAGACCGTGACAGCGCCCAGATTCGTAATTGTCGCGGAAGGAAGGCACCCAGCGATCGTCCGTGATTTCCCGGGCCATATACGCCGCCGGCACCGCATCCTGATATGTGGTCCGCCAGCCCAGCGCGTGGATACGGGACATGGCGAAAAAATGCTCGCTGGTACAGGCGTCGACGAAATGCAGGGACTCCATCCGGCTCAGCCCACTGCCCCTGCGGTCTCCCGGGCGGGGGAGGTTCCCTCCGCCCCTCCGGATGCCTGGGCCTCATGCTGGCGGGCCAGGGTGCGGGCGTTGGCCAGCATCAGCTTGATGCGGTTTTCCTGATTGATCTTGGTGGCGCCCGGGTCGTAGTCGATGGCCACGATATTGCTCCAGGGGTAGTCATCCTTGAGCTTGCGGATCATGCCCTTGCCCACGATGTGGTTGGGCAGGCATCCGAAGGGCTGGGTGCAGACAATGTTGGGTACACCGGTATGGATGAGTTCCAGCATTTCAGCCGTAAGGAGCCAGCCCTCGCCCATCTTGTTGCCGTCGCCCAGATAGCCCTTGATATAGTGGTGCAGTTCGTCGAAATCACCAGGCGCCCGGAAACGTCCGGAGCGGTTGAGTGCGTCGATCATAGCGCGCTGATACTTTTTGATGTAGCCAGCGAATATTTGACAGAACTTCTGCTTGATCCACTTGCCGCCGTAGAGGTCCACATCCACGTCCCGGTTGTAGATCTTGAAAATGACGAAGTCGGTGAGGCCGGGCACCACGGGCTCAGCGCCTTCGGAGAGGAGAAACTGCTCCAGATTGTTGTTGCCTAGCGGAGAGTATTTGACATAAATCTCTCCCACCACGCCCACCCGGACCTTTTCCTCCCCGGTGACGGGGATTGCCTGAAAGCGGTCGATGATGCGGTCAAAATTGGTGACCATGGACTTGTAGCTCATGCCCTTGCCGCGGCCCATATCGTCCAGGAGGAAGTCCATGCACGCCTGGATGGCCCGTTCAGTATCGCCGGGAGTGATCTCATAGGGGCGGACCTGATTGGATACGTTCATGATGAGGTCGCCGTAGAACACGGCGTAGAGGGCCTTGCGGATAAAGGGAAGGGTGAGGGTAAAGCCCGGGTTTTTTTCCAGGCCGGACATATTCACCGAGATCACGGGAACATAGGCAAGGTCGGCCTTTTCCAGGGCTTTCCTGAGCATATGGATGTAATTGGAAGCCCGGCAGCCGCCGCCGGTCTGGGTGATGACCAGGGCCACCTTGTGGGGGTCGTACTTGCCGCTCTTCACCGCGTCGATCAACTGGCCGATGACCAGGATCGCGGGATAGCAGGCGTCGTTGTGGACGTATTTCTGTCCATAATCAACGATACTCTTTCCCGAGGTGTTGAGCATTTCTACCTTGTAGCCCATGGTCTGGATGACCCGCACCAGCATGGCGAAATGCATGGGGAGCATCTGGGGTACCAGGAGGGTGTACTCCTCCTTCATCTCCTTGGTAAAGAGGAGGCGTCCGGTTTTGTCGTAGACCAATTCTGCCATAACAGTTTATCCTTTCGTCTGCGCGTATAGATATCCGAAGGCCGGGCGAAAACCGGCCCGAATTGCTACATTCCGGGAGATAATATGGCTCTCCGCCGTGCCGTAGAAGGGGACGATGCCCCGCCGGAGAAGCGTATCCTTCAGCAGGAAAGGCAGTCCGGCGGCATAGCCCCGGCCGCGGAAGGGCTGGAGCACGTTGACGCTGATCTGCCACAGCCGCTCACCGTTCCGGCGGGTCGCGCCACTTCGTCACGATATTTCCCGGACTGTCAAGGAAATTCACATGACAGCCTAGGTCCAGGGCGAGCTGTCTCCGGGCCTCGATCCAGACGGCCTCCTTTCAGGAGGCTGCCCCGTCTTGGGCGGAGGGCCGGACCTTTCGGGCATCCATGGCCGCCATCAGGGAGCGGATCCGGATCTTTACCGCGCCCAGGTTGTTGATGTCATCGATTTTGAGCTGGGTGTAAAGCTTTCCGCCCTCCTCCAGAATGGAGCGCATCTCATCGGTGGTGATGGCGTCGGTACCGCAGCCGAAGGAGACCAGCTGCACCACCTGCATATCCGGCTGGGTGCAGACGTACCGAGCGGCGTTATACATACGGCTCTGGAAGGTCCACTGGTTGAGCACCTTGCGGGGGGCATAGTCCTCCAGATAGGAGAGGGCGTCCTCCGTAACCACCACAAAGCCGAAAGAGGTGATGAGGTCGTTGATGCCGTGGTTGATCTCCGGATCGATGTGATAGGGGCGGCCGCAGAGCACCACGATGTTCTTCTCATGTGCCCGGGCGTACTCGATGTACGCCATGCCCGTCTGGCGCACATCCTGAACATAGGCGTCATAGGCGCTGTAAGCGGCGGCCACGGCCCGCTCCGTCTCTTGCCTGGGGATGCCGAACTCCTCCTGCATCATCCGCACCGCGCGCTTCTTAAAGTCCTTGTGCCGCCACAGGCCCACATAGGGGTCCAGAAAACGGGTCTCTTTCAGGGCGGGGACATTGGCGGCCAGAAGCTCGGGATAGTAGGCCACCACCGGACAGTTGAAATGGTTGTCGCCGATGCCCTCGTCATTGTTGTAGGACATGCAGGGATACCAGATGGCGTCCACCCCGGCTTCTACCAGGGCCTCCACATGGCCGTGGAGGAGCTTGGCGGGGTAGCAAACCGTGTCGGAGGGGATGGTGTGCTGCCCCTTGAGGTACAGCTTTCGGGAGGACTCGGGAGAGAGGACCACATTGAAGTTAAGGCGGGTGAAGAACTCATACCAGAAGGGGAGGTTCTCATACATGTTGAGCCCGAAGGGAATCCCGATCCGTCCCCGGGAGCCGTCCCCGGTCCCGGTGCCCTCCATAGCGCGGAGCTTTTTATATTTATAGTGCATCAGGTCGGGCTGCTCCACCCTCTCCTGCCCAAGGGGGCGGGAGCAGCGGTTGCCGGAGATGAAGCGGCGGCCGCCGTCGAAGGAGTTGACCGTGAGGGAGCAGTGGTTGGTGCACAGGTTGCAGGTGACGGGTCTGGCGGTATGGGTGAAGGACGCCAGCGCCTGCTCGCTGAGCAGGGCGCTCCGCTCCAGGTGGAGATCCCGGGCGGCCAGAGCGGCGCCGAAAGCGCCCATCAGTCCGGCGATGGTGGGGCGCGTCACGTTTCGGCCCAGCTCCTGCTCAAAAGCGCGCAGTACGGCGTCGTTGAGGAAGGTGCCCCCCTGGACCACGATGTGCCGGCCCAGGTCGTCGGCAGAGGCGGCCCGAATGACCTTGTAGACGGCGTTTTTCACGATGGAGATGGAGAGACCGGCCGAGATATCCTCCACGCTGGCCCCGTCCTTCTGGGCCTGCTTGACCGAAGAGTTCATAAACACGGTGCAGCGGGAGCCCAGATTCACCGGATGGGGCGCGAAGAGCCCCAGCTTGGCGAAATCGGCGATGTCGTACCCCAGAGCCTTGGCGAAGGTCTCGATAAAAGAGCCGCATCCGGAGGAGCAGGCCTCATTGAGCATGATGGAGTCCACGGCCCGATTGCGGATCTTGAAGCACTTCATGTCCTGGCCGCCAATGTCGATGATGAAGTCGACGTCCGGATTGAAATGGGCGGCGGCGTTGTAGTGCGCCACCGTCTCCACCAGCCCTAGGTCACAGCCGAAGGCGTTTTTGATGAGATCCTCGCCATAGCCGGTGACGGCCGCGCCCTTGATCCGAATGCGCGTTCCGCAGAGGCGGTAGATGGCCCTGAGCTGCTCCAGCACGATGGCCACAGGGTTGCCCTGATTGGAGTGATAATAGGTGTAGAGCAGTCCGCCGTCTGGGGAGATGAGGGCCATCTTGGTGGTGGTGGAGCCGGCGTCGATGCCCAGCCAGGCGTCCCCGCTGTAGGCGGCGGCGTCCACCTCGGGGGGATGGTTGGCATTGTGCCGGGCCAGGAAGGCGTCGTACTCCGCCTGACTGGTAAAGAGGGGGGGCATGGTGTCTACCAGCCCCACGTTGTCCACACTCTCTTCCAGAAGTGTCAGCGCCTCGTCAAAGGGGCGCTCGGGGTAGTCGGAGGAGCACAGGGCCGCGCCCATGGCGGCGAAGCAGTCGCCGTCCTCCGGGAAGACGGCATGCTCGCCGTCCAGATGCAGGGTCTCCACGAACCGCTCCCGCAGACCGTAGAGGAAGTGGAGGGGACCGCCCAGAAAGACGATCTTTCCCTTGAGCTCCCGGCCCTGGGTGAGCCCGGCCACGGTCTGGTCCACCACGGCCTGAAAGATAGAGGCGGCCACGTCCTCCTTCCGCCCGCCCTGGTTGAGGATGGGCTGAATGTCGCTTTTGGCGAATACGCCGCAGCGGGAGGCGATGGGGTAGATTTTCTCGTGCTTGAGAGAGAGGCGGTCCAGCTCGTCGATGGAGACGTTCATCAGGGTGGCCATCTGGTCGATGAAAGCGCCGGTGCCGCCGGCGCAGGAGCCGTTCATACGCTCCTCCAGCGCACCGCCGAAAAAGATGATCTTGGCGTCTTCGCCACCCAGCTCGATGACGGCGTCGGTGCCCGGTATGTAGGTGTTGACGGCGGCCGCAGTGGCGTAGACCTCCTGCACAAAGTCGATGCCGGCGGCCTTGGCCACGCCCAGTCCGGCGGACCCGGTGATGACCAGGCGCACGTCCTTGCCCGTCAATTGATCCTGAATGGTATGGAGGGTCTCGCAGGCACGTTCCCGGGCCTTGGAGTAATGCCGCTCGTAAGAGCGGAAAAGAAGCTGGTTCTGCTCATCCAGCACCACAACCTTTACAGTGGTGGAGCCGATGTCGATGCCAATGCCAATGCGAAGGCTCATAGGTTCACCTCATATGCGCCGGATAGGGTTTGGAAATTCCGGTGGTTCATTTTATTCGTGCCCTACATAATATAACAATTTGGCCGTTTTTACAACCCTAAACCTGTAAACAAAATACAGAAAATCCTAGTGAAATTCCATGATATTTCTGGTGGCTATGTGGCCTTGCGCATGAAAGGAAGAGCGTCCTTTTAGAAAATTTTAATGATTTCTGACAGTGGAAATTAAGGCGTGGCTGGTAAAATGGCAATGTCAAAGGGACAGCACCGCGTCCGACACGTGCGGAAGGACGCGGAATTGCTGAAAAGGCGGCGGAAAGGACAAGAAACGTCATGACGAGAGAGGACTATCTCAAAGAGCTGCGCCTGCGTCTGTCACATCGGATGACGATGCCGGAGCTGGAACGGATGATGGGTTACTATGGGGCGTATTTTGAGGAGGCCGGCCCTCAGAGAGAGGCGGAGATCATCCGGGAGCTGGGAACACCGGAAGAGCTGGTGCGGCGCATCACGGAAGGGCGGATAGAGAAGGCGCTGGAATGCCCGGATGCTGGTTCTGGGGGACGGAAAAGCAGTGCCGGAGCGCTCTGGGGCGTGATCCTGGCGGTCTGCGCAGCGCCCATCGCCATTTCTCTGGCGGTGGGATTGACGGCCCTGACGGTTGCGTTGGGGCTGGTGGTGCTGTGCGCTGCGGTGGGCGCAGGCGCCGCAGGAGTGGGCTGTATTGCGATGGGTGCGGTGGCGGTTTGGGCCGGATTTGCGGCTCTGCTGGGACATGGGATCGCCACCACCATGTACTTTGTAGGGGGCGGAATGCTGACGGCAGGCATCGGACTCCTGCTGTTGGGCGGCGTGGTATTTCTGGTGGGAGCGGCGCTGCGGGGCGCGGCCTGGCTGCTGGAGCGTGTCCTGCGGAGAGGGGAGGCACGGGCATGAGGAGGCTGGGGAGAGCCGTCGCGGGACTGGGGATCTTGCTTCTTCTGGCGGGAGCCACCATGTCCTTTGCGGGATGGCGCATGGGCGGGGAGAGTTGGCTGGAGATAGAGGCCGCCGGACACATCGTCTCCATGACGCCATTCGGTATCCGCAGCTGGAATGAGAAGGGGCGGCGGGGAGCGGAGAGTGCGGAAGAAAGGCGGGACGTATCCTCCTCGGAGCCGGGGGAAGTTGACACGCTGGAAGTGGAGCTCGGCACTGGAGATGTGACGGCAGAGCAGGGGACGGACTTTGTCGTGGACCTGCCCCGGGAACTCCGCATGGTCTGTCCGGAGTATCCGGATAAAGACAGGGGGTTCTATGCGGGAGAGCTCAGCTACGACTTTTCCGTGGAGGCGCCCACTGCCGTGCGGATTGAGGTGGAGCATATCTCCGGCTCTCTGACTTTGGGCATACGGAGGCGGAGCGGCTTCGGCTGGGCCTATGAGAGCCGGACATTCGAAACGGAGAGCGACAGTGTGGAGCTGGAACCGGGCCAATACCGGGCGGTATTCACGGCCGCCGCCTTTCAGGGGAGCTGCCATATGACGGGAGAGTCGGTGTGACAGATCCGCCGAGGGCGGTGAAGGGACAGAGAAATAGAAAACGTCTGAGCCGCCTGGAAATACTCCAGGCGGCTCAGACGTTGAAACGGTCGCATGACGGATCAGCCCCTCCGGTAAGTGCGGGTGATTTCGCGCAGGCGGCTGGAGACGTCGGAGTTGAGAGCCGCTGAACGGACACGCCAAGACCAGTTTTTCGGTCCCATGGTACCGGGGGCGTTGATTCGGGCGTCGGCGCCCAGCCCCAGCACGTCCTGAAGCGGCGCCACCGCCAGACGGCAGGGGGACATCCACGCGCCGCAGAGGGCCCCCCAGCCGAAGCCCTCGTCGGCCCGAAGCCGCAGGTAGCGGGAGGCGAACTCACGTTCCGCCGGAGCCGCCTCATCAAAGAGCCACTGGACAAAGGTGGGGGTATCGTGGGTGCCGGTGTAGATCACGGCGTCCCGGGGGCAGTTGTGGGGGAGGTAGGCGCTCTCGCCCACAGGGTCAAAGGCGTAGACCAGGATCTTCATGCCCGGGAGGCCGGAGCGGGTGATAAATTCCCGGGTGCTTTCATCCAGATCGCCCAGGTCCTCGGCGATGAGCTCCAGCTTTGGAACTTCGGATGCCAGATAATTCAGCAGGGCCTGCCCGGGGCCTGGTTCCCAATGGCCCTCCAAAGCATGTTCCGCCCCGGCGGGGATGGACCAATAGGTGTGAAGACCGCGGAAGTGATCAATGCGGACCATATCATAAAGGAGCGCGGCGTTTTTCATCCGCTCCCCCCACCAAAGAAAGAGCGCCTCCCGATGTCCGGCCCAGTCGTAGAGGGGATTTCCCCAGTGCTGTCCCACCTCGGAAAAGGCATCCGGCGGTACGCCTGCAACGGCGGAGGGAAGAAAGTTTTCGTCCAGCTGGAAGAGCTCGGGGTGAGCCCACACCTGGGCGGAATCGGCAGAGACGTAGATAGGCAGATCCCCCAGGATGGAGATATCCTTGTCGTTGGCATAGGCCTTGAGGGAGCGCCACTGCCGGAAAAAGTGGTACTGAAGGAAGATTTGGAAGTCGATCTCATCGGACAGCTCTCTGCGGCAGCGGTTCAGTGTGTCGGGCTCTCTGCGCCGGATCGCATCCGGCCACTGATCCAGAGACTGGCCAAGACGGTCATGAAGCGCGCAGAAGAGGGCGTGGTCGGGGAGCCAGCCCGGTTGAGACTCCAGGAAAGCAGTACGGGACGCCCTGTCGCTGTCGCGGGCCCAAGCCCGGCGGAGAAGGGGCAGTCGGGTGGCGTGGAGCCATGCGTAGTCCACATGGTCCGGATCGGGGCAGCGAGCGCCGGAGAGCTCCTCCCGGGTAAGCAGCCCCAGCGCCGCAAGGTCCTCCAGATCCAGAAACCAAGGGTTTCCGGCAAAGGCGGAGGGCGACATATAGGGGGAATCGCCGCTCCCCGTGGGAACAAGGGGAAGAATCTGCCACACGTGCTGATGGGCGTCGGCGAGAAAGTCGATGAAACGCCGGGCTTCCCCACCCAATGAGCCGATGCCGTAAGCGCCGGGGAGAGAGAAGATCGGAAGTAGAATACCGCTGGAACGTCCCTTCATGCAGGTGCCTCCCTTTTTTCTGGTAAGGCCATTATACGAGTTTTTCCCATCCTTTACAATCCCGACCGGCGAGGAAAATAAAGGTGGGTCCGCCGGTGCTTGCGGCTGGCACGGAGCTGTGGTAAAATCACAGGAAATGGCAAAGGGAGGGGAACGCCGTGGCACAGTACGTGGAGGTAGTGGCATATCGCCCCGAGTGGAGGGCGGTCTATGAGAAAGAACGGGAGAGGATCGCAGCGATTCTGGGCCGGAATCTGCTGGAGATCCATCATATTGGAAGTACCTCTGTGCCGGGACTGTGGGCGAAGCCGATCATAGATATCATGCCGGTGGTGGAGAGGATCGGCGGGGTGGACCGGTACAATCACGGCTTCGAGACCATTGGCTACGAATGCATGGGAGAATTCGGGATCCCGGGCCGCCGCTATTTCCGCAAGGGCGGAGAGAAGCGGACACACCAGATCCACATATTCGAGAGGGGGAACCGGCGGGACATTATCCGGCACTTGGCGGTCCGGGATTATCTGCGGGCCCACAGCGACGAACAGGCGGCCTACGGTGCGCTGAAGCGGGAGCTGGCGGAGCGATATCCCTACGACATTGCGGCCTACTGCGACGGAAAAGAGGCATTTGTCCAGGCGCTGGAGCAGCGCGCGCTGGACTGGTATCATGCATGCCGGGCCGTATAGCACCGGAAAGAAACACGGGCGGCCGGACCATTGGTCCGGCCGCCCGTGTTTCTGCGGAAGGGATGATCACTGGCTCAGGGCATCTTTGATGGAGTCAAAAATGGCGTCCTGACCCTCGCTCATCACAAGGAGAATGGTGCCGTCCTCCAGGGTCTCCACCTTGGCGGCGTTGGCGATGTCGTATTGGTCCGCAAGGTACTGCTCAAAGTTCTGCTTCTGCTGGTCCACAAAGCCCTGCACGCCCTCCAGAACCTCGTCGCTCTTCCCCTCGGCGGGCAGGATGGCGGCGATACCATAGGCTTTTATGTTCATGGGGGAGACGGCCACCGCATAGGCAGTGGTATTATCGTCCGTGATGCCTAGCATGGGCAGGATCATGTCCGCCATGGAATCGCTGGGGGAGGTGATGACAGGCACAGCCTCATTCATCTCTTGGTCCCGGGCGGCCTCGATGGCGCTCTGATAGGCCTCGGTATACGCTTCGGGGGTCTTGGCGGGGGCATCGCTCTCCTGCGGCTTCTGGCCGGAGCAGCCCGCCAGGGCGGCGATAAGCATCAGGGCGGCAAGGGACAGTGTTGCAATTCGTTTCATGGGTGTTGATTCTCCTCTAGTTCGAATAAAGATGGGGTACACTCTTCTTGGACGGCGACAGCGGAAATTTGTTCCCCGGGGAGCGGAATTATTTTTAAATCTTTTTCTTCGGCCTCCACCACGGCGCGGTCGCCGGCGCGCAGCGCGCCGGTGAGCAGCAGCTCGGCGGCGGGGTCTTCTACCTGGGAACGGATGGTCCGGCGCAGGGGGCGGGCACCGTACGAGGGGTCGAAGCCCAGCTCGGCCAGAAGGTCCAGGGCGGGCGGGCCGATCTCCAGCGAGACCCCCAGCCGCTCCATCCGCTCCCCCACGGCGGCGAGCATCCGTTGGGCGATCTCCCGAATTTCTGGACGGGTGAGCTGGCGGAATACGATGGTGTCGTCCACGCGATTCAAAAACTCGGGGCGAAAGACTGTCTTGAGGTCATCCAGAACGGCGGCGCGGAGCTCTTCGGCCGGGCGGGTCTCCCCTTGGGAAGAGGCCCGGGCGGAAAATCCCAAACGGCTTCCTTGGGAGGTGATGCGCTTGGCGCCCACGTTGGAGGTCATGACCACTACAGTGTTGCGGAAGTCCACCCGGCGGCCCTGCGCATCGGTGAGGACGCCGTCCTCCATGATTTGCAGGAGGATGCCCCATACGTCCTGGTGGGCCTTCTCGATCTCATCAAAGAGAACGACGGAGTAAGGGCGGCGGCGCACCTTTTCCGTCAGTTGTCCCCCCTCCTCGTGGCCCACATAGCCGGGGGGAGAGCCAATGAGCCGGGAGACGGTGTGCCGCTCCATATATTCGGACATATCAAAGCGCAGCAGGGCCTCCTCCGTGCCGAAGAGTGCGGCGGCCAGAGCCTTGCAGAGCTCTGTCTTGCCTACGCCGGTGGGGCCTAGAAACAGGAAGGCTCCGGTCGGACGCCCCGGGTCCTTCAGCCCCACGCGGCCCCGGCGAACGGCGCGTGCCACCGCGCCCACGGCCTCGTCCTGCCCCACAAGGCGTCGATGGAGCTCCTGCTCCAACAGCAGGAGCCGGTCGGATTCCGCCTGGGTCAGCGTGGTCACCGGGATGCCGGTACAGTCGGAGACCACGGCGGCCACATCCTCCGCAGTCACGGTGCGTGCGGCGTGACCCAAGTGCCAGCTCCGGCGCTGGGCCGAGAGCTCCAGCCGGAAGTCCCGCTCCGCGTCCCGCAGCATGGCGGCCTTTTCAAAGTCCTGGCCCCGAATGGCCTCCTCCTTTTCCATGGCCGCCCGGTTGGCCTTCTCCTCCAGGCTGCGGAGGGCGGGGGGAGTGTCCAACTGGCACATGCGCACCCGCGAGGCGGCTTCGTCGATGAGGTCGATGGCCTTATCCGGAAGGAAACGGTCCGTCAGATAGCGGCAGGAGAGTGTGACGGCGGCCTCCAGGGCCTCGTCCGCAATGCTCAGGCGATGGTGGGCCTCATATCGGTCCCGCAGGCCCCGGAGGATCGCAAGCGCTGTGGGGCGGTCCGGTTCCTTGACCATGACCTGCTGGAAGCGGCGTTCCAGGGCGGCGTCCTTTTCGATATATTTCCGGTATTCGTCCAGCGTGGTGGCGCCCACCACCTGAATGTCACCGCGGCCCAGGGCGGGCTTGATGATGTTGGCGGCGTCGATGGCGCCCTCGGCGCTGCCCGCGCCCACAATGGTATGCAGCTCATCCAGAAAGAGGATCACGTCCCCGGCCTTGCGTACCTCGGCGAGGACGTTTTTCACCCGCTCCTCAAATTCTCCCCGGTACTTGGTGCCCGCCACCATGGCGGAGAGATCCAGGGCGATGAGCCGTTTGCCACGCAGGTCGTCCGGCACCTCGCCGGAGACAATGCGCCTGGCGAGCCCTTCCGCCACGGCGGTCTTGCCGACGCCGGGTTCGCCGATGAGGGCCGGGTTGTTTTTCTGTCGTCGGGATAAAATTTGGATGACCCGGCGGATTTCCGGGTCTCGCCCGATGACCGGGTCCAGCGCCCCCGTAGCAGCCTGGCGGGTCAAATCTTTTGAAAATTGATCCAGCAATTTTGTCTCTCCACGTTCCATATAGTCCCGTTCCGGTCTGGTACGGCCCGCTCCTGCACTCCGGGGAGGGGGAAGCGGACCGCCGCCCAAGGCGTTCAGGGTATCTGTGTAAAGCCGGTTGAGCTCCGCACCGCTTCCAGTCAGGACCCGGATGGCTACTCCGTCCCCCTCCCTGAGCATGCCCAACAGGAGGTGTTCCGTGCCCACCCGGCGGCTCCCCATGCGGGAGGCCTCGGCGGCGGCCAGCTCCACCACCCGGCGGCAGCGGGGAGTCAGCCCTTGGGACGGCATGGACGCCGGCGCGCCGGAGCCGACCAGGCGGATGATGGATTCCCGCGCAGTGCCTACGTCCAGGCCGGCACCCCGGAGCACGCGGCAGGCCACGCCCTGTCCCTCCAGCAGCATGCCCAGCAGAAGGTGTTCAGAGCCCACATAGCCGTGCCCAAGCTGAGCCGCTGACTCGTGGGCCAGTCTCAGGGCCGCTTGGGCGCGCTGGGTAAATTGGTTTTCGCTGATGGGGAATCGCCTCCGTCCTTGGTGGTTTGCTGCGGCGGAGGGATCCGCCGCGTGTGGGCACGGCTGTGGGCCGCCCCCTCCAGTTCCGGGGCCAGAGCCCCGGCGATCTCGGCGTCAAAGCGCCGCCTATCGTCTCGCATGAATGCTCACCTCGCTTTCCGCGTCATGCTATTTTATCCACTCAGGGGAAATATACCCACATCAAAGAAAAAATAGGACGGGAATTTTGCAGAATGGGCATTGCAATTTTAAAAAACTGTGTTAGAATAGGTATACATTGAATTTGGAGGTGTTTCCAATGGCCTATGTGATTAGTGACGCTTGTGTCAGCTGCGGTTCCTGTGCTGATGCCTGCCCCATGGGTGCCATTTCCCAGGGCGATTCTCAGTACGTCATCGACGCCAACACTTGCATCGATTGCGGTTCCTGCGCCGATACCTGCCCCACCGGAGCCATCTCCCAGGGCTGATTCGGACAATCGCATACATACGCAACAAAAACAGCGGCGCCCGTCGGGCGCCGCTGTTTTTTCCGGAGCAGGGGATATCCCGCTTCCCGGCGGGAAAGGACTGGGCCGGGGCCTTACAGGCCCCCGATAAAGGTGGCGACGAGGCCGATGAGGCAGGACGTCAAAATGGGGGTAATAACGGTGAGGACAAACATAGGTCGATAACCCACCCTGGGAGGGAGCTTGGCCATAGCCAGCTCGTTGAGCACCGTGCCGTTACAGGGCAGCGAATCCAGGCCGCCGGAGCTAATACAGGCGATTCGGTGGACCGCTTCCGGGTTCAGATTCAGGACGTTGAGGAAACGGTCGCTCAGGGAATCCAGCGCGATACTCAGTCCGCCGCTGGAGGAGCCGGTTACTCCGGCGGCCAAATTGACCGCGATGATGACTTGGAAATAGCCCAGGCTGTCGGGGATCATGGCCAGGGCGTCGAGGATGACCTGGTAGCCCGATGTAGAGGCCACCACGGATCCGAACCCCACGACCAGGGCTACGGTGCAGGCGGAGGTGATGGCCTGGACGGCGCCGCGCTGGGCCGTGGCCACTTTGGCGTGCAGACGGTTCCAGAAGAGGATGTAAGCCGCGAGGATGGCGACGAAAGAAGCGATATAGACGGGCAGACCCACCAGGTTGAGAAGGATGATGAGGAGGATGGAGGGGGCCAGCGCCAGGAAAATATTCATTTCCTTAAAGTTATCTGAGGCGCCCGCCTCGCTAAGAAGGTCCACTTGGGCGATTTGGGTGCCCGTGGGCAAAAAATGCTCGTCATCGCGGCGCACGTTGCGCAGCTCCCAAGAGAAATAGAGATGGCCCAAGAGGATGGCGATGAGCATGGCCAGGAGGGAGAGGCCGGGGGCGGCCATGGCGGTGGTGCTCAGGTAGTTGCTGGCAATGTTGTTGTTGACAGAGGGGGAACCGGGAGCCATGGTCAGCGCCAGCGCAGAGACGCCCAGAGAGCCGACCCCATAGAGACGCCAGGGAATGTCCATTTTTTCAAAAAGCTCCTTGGCGATGGCGATCACCGTGAAGAACGCGACAAAAACGCTGATCCCGCCATAACTGAGCACAAAAGACAGGATGGGGATGCACCAGATGGCGGCGATCTTCTCATGTCCTTTGAACTTTGTAGCTAGACTGCTGAGTTTCAGGCCGATGGACCGGGCGGCGCCGCTGTCCGTCATGACACAGCCGAAAATGGCGCCGGTGAACAGGGTGAAGAAATAGCTGCCGACCCAGTTCCCGAGGCCGTTGAGGTAGGTGGTCCCCATGCCCATGGCCAGGTCAAGACCGCTAGTCAGGCAGACGAAGATGCCGCATAGAGGGGCGACCAGGATGATCGGCGTGCCGCGGTAGCCAAAATACATCATGGCGGCAAGTGCGATCAGAATGCACACTAAGCTTATGATTTCCATATAAGACGAGCCCTCCTCAGTTCCCGCAAGATGGGGATATCAAGACTTTTTCTTCTTATCCATGATTTTTACGGTATTGGTGCCGTCCAGGACCACCACGCCGTCCTGGCGGGTGACGGTAAGCTTCAGGATCAGATCATGCTTTTCTTCCACCTTCTCCATCACCTCGATAGTGGCGGTCAGGGTATCGCCGAGCCGGGCTGGAGCAGGGAAGGTAAAGCTCTGCCCCATATTGATGGAGGCGCTGCCGCACAGGGGGGCGGCCACAGCTCCGATCAGGCTTGCCACAAACATCCCCTGGACCAGTCTGGTGCCGAAGAAGGACTTTTTGGCGTACTCCGCATCCAAGTGGATGGGGTTAAAATCGCCGGTCAGCCCGGAAAATAGGACGACGTCCGCCTCTGTTATCGTTTTTGACTGGGAGGCCGTGTCTCCCACATGGAAGCTGTCGAACGGTTTGAATTCAATCGGCATGCCCGTTTACTCCTTTGTCATGTGCGCCTTGAGCCCACCCCAGGTCTCAAAAAAGATCTCGGCAGGCATCGGTTTGATCTCATCGCTTAGAAGTGGGGTGAACTCCATCTGGTCCAGGATGTCGCGCTGAAGATCGATGCCCGGCGCGATTTCCGTCAGCATCAGCCCCTGAGGCGTGAGTTTGAAGACCGCCCGTTCGGTGACATAGGTGATGTCCTTGCCCTGATCCAGTGCGACCTCTGCACTGAAAGAGATCTGGGCGATCTGACGAATGAACTTTTTCTTTGTGCCGTCCCGGATGATGTGCAGTTCTCCATTTCCAAGCTGATATTCCGGCTTTCCGGCGGTGAAGGAGCTGATGAACACCACGTGCTTTGCCCCGCCGGCGATGTTCATAAAGCCGCCGACGCCGATGCCAAGCCCCTCCTTCTTGCTGGAGTTCAGATCTCCGTTGGGCCCCACTTCCAGAAAGCCCAGGCAGCCGGCATCCAGGCTGCCGCCGTCATACATGTCAAAGATACCGGCCGTTTCTATCATGGCCTCGCCGTTCCAGCAGCAGCCGAAATCGTTCCCCACGGTGGGGACGCCGCCGATGTTGCCAGCCTCCGTGCTGAGTGTGAACAGGGCGGAACAGCCCTCTTCGCTGGCCACGGCGCTGATGTACTCCGGCGTGCCGATCCCAAGATTGACGATATAACCTTCGCGGAGCTCCATCGCCGCGCGGCGGGCCATCACTTTTTTTATATCGAATTTCACAGGCGGGATGCTCTCCAGCGGAACCTTGTAGTCCCCGGCAAACACGGGATTGAACTGAGAGGCCGCGGTCTGCCAGTGGTATTCAGGCTGCGCCACATATACATAGTCCACCAGAACGCCAGGCACCTCCACCAGGCGGGGATGCAGCGTGCCGGATTTGACAATGCGCTCTACCTGGCAGATCACGATGCCACCGGTGGCTCTGGCGGCCTCCGCCGCGGCCAACTGGCCCAATTTGTAGCCCTCCTTGGTCATGGCGATATTGCCCCGCTCGTCGGCCACGGTGCCGCGGATCAATGTGACGTCGATCTTTTTGGGCGCCTTGTACAGCAGCCATTCTTCGCCGCGCAGGGTCACAAGGTCGATGAGATCCTCTGTAGCGGCCGCGTTCATTCGGCCGCCCCCATAACGGGGGTCCATAAAGGTTTTCAAGCCGATCTTGGTGACGACGCCGGGAGTCTTGGCCGCAATGGCGTGCAGCATAGCCACACAGACCCCCTGGGGCCAATTGTAGATGGCGGCCTTGTTGTCGCGGCAAAATTCGGTCATGACCTTGCCGCAGCCGTTGATATGGCCGCCCACGCCTTTGGCGAGAAGACCTTCGTGGCAGATATGACTCAGCCCTTTGGTGGCCATATCGCCTACCGAAGCCTGCCAGTAGAGCGTGAGATCCCGCGGGTGGCCACAGTCCAAAAACGAACGCTCGATCTGTAAAAAGGCCTCCTCGGCGTAGCCGCCCAAGGTGATGCCGGTGAGCAGTACGCTGGCTCCGTCGGGGATCAGACGGCCCACTTGGGATGAAGGTATGATTTTCATGGATAGTTTCCTCCTGATGAATGCAGATGATGGGCAGGACCGTCAACGCTGATTTTGGAAGCGGGGTTCTCTGCGCTCCAGAAAGGCGTGCATCCCCTCCACCTGGTCGCTGTTGGAGAATGTGAGGGCGAAAAGCTGCCGCTCGAAAAGCTTGCCGCATCCCACGCCGAAATTCTGTCCGGTGACGATGGCGTATTTGGCCTGGGCCAGGGCATAGGCAGGCTTTTTGCACAGCTCCGCGGCCAGGGCCAGTGCTGTGTCCAGCGTCGCTTCATTTTCCACCACCTTGGTGACCAGGCCGCAGGCCAGCGCCTCGTCGGCGCGGAGCTGGCGGCCCAAAAGCACCATTTCCCGGGCCACCGCCGGTCCGGCCAGAAGGGCCAGGCGCTGTGTGCCGCCGGCGCCGGGCAGGATGCCCAGTCCCACCTCCGGCTGCCCAAATACGGCACTTTTCCCGGCCACGCGGAAATCGCAGGCCATGGCCAGCTCGCAGCCGCCGCCCAGCGCCATGCCGTTTACCGCGGCGATGACGGGCAGGCCGATACTTTCAATGAGTTCATTGATCTGCTGCCCCTGTTCGGCGGTCCGAGCCGCCGTCATCGGCGTGGCATCGGCCATCTGCTTGACGTCCGCGCCCGCTGCAAATACCTTGGGGCCGCCGGTCAGGACGATGGCGCGCACCGCGGGATCTCCGTCGGCGCGCCGGATGGCCGATTCCAGTTCCGTGTTGAGGGCGCCGCACAGGGCGTTCCATGCTTTGGGACGGTTCAGCGTGACGATAGCAGTCTGATCGCTGACGGTATAGAGAAGGTGTTCGTATTCCATCGTACAGCCCTCCTCAGTGGGCAAGACAGCCGGAAATGACCATACGCTGGATCTGATTGGTGCCTTCAAAGATGGACCACAGCTTGGCATCCCGCATCAGCTTTTCCACCGGATACTCACGGCTGTAGCCATACCCGCCCAGCACTTGTACGGCGCTGGTGGTGACCCGCATGGCCATTTCGCTCAGGAAGGTCTTGGTCACGGAGCCCAGCTTTGTGTCGAATACGCCTTTGTCCACCATCTGCGCGCACTGCCACAGCAGTGCCCGGGCGGTGGTGACATCGATCTCCATGTCGGCCAGCAGGAACTGTACGCCCTGGTGACCGATGATGGGTCTCCCGAAAGTCTTGCGCTGCTTGGCATAGGCAACGGCCTCGTCCAGGGCCCGCTGGGCAATGCCAAGGGCGCCGTAAGAGTTCACGCCGCGGCTGCGGTCCAGGCACTTCATGGCCAGACCGAAGCCCTTGCCCTCCGCGCCCACCAGGTTTTTGGCCGGGATGCGGACGTCCTCGAAGATCACGTCGGACGTACACGACAGGCGCATGCCCATCTTGTCCTCATCCTTGCCTACGGAGACGCCGGGGCGGTCCCGCTCCACGATAAAGCAGCTGATGCCCTTGGTGCCAAGGCTGGGATCTACTGTGGCAAAAACGCTGTAGACATTGGCCACAGGGCCGCTGGTAATAAAGCATTTTCTGCCGTTGAGGATATAGTCGTCCCCGTCGCGGACCGCCGTGGTGCGGGTGGCGGCGGCATCCGAGCCAGCGTTTGGTTCCGTCAGGGCAAAGGCGCCCAGGCCGCCCTGGAGGATAAAATCCATGTAGTACTTTTTCTGCTCCTCGGTTCCGGCCACCAGGATGGGCTCAATGCCGAATTCTCCCGTGCTGGCGCTGCAAATGAATCCGGCATCCACCTTTGCAAACTCTTCATAGACCAGCACCATGTCCATGGCGCCCAGCCCCTGCCCACCATAGGCCTCCGGCAGGAACATGCTGTTGAAGCCGACCTCACAGAATTTGCGGAATACCTCCATGGGAAATTCGCCCTTCCGGTCACATTCCTTGACGACCGGGGCCAGCTCCTTGGCGGCAAAGTCACGGGCAAAGGCTTGGAGGTCCAACTGTTCACCGGTCAGAATGTGCTGATGAAACTGTTCCATACAATCATAACGCTCCCTTCTGTTTTGAGTGGAATGGATCCACCCTTATCATCAAGCAAGGGAGATGCCAACTTTAAAAAGCCTGATATGGCGGGAAACAGAAAGCAAAACGCAGCAAATATGCAACAGAAATACTGTTGCATATTTGCTGCGTCTCATTATTGCGACAGAGAGGTATTCGAGGGCGGCGGCACCGCGCTGCAGGGATCCGAGCCGGGGATCACGGCAATTTCCAGCGGGAGGTAGTCAAAATTCTTTCTCCGCCAGCTTGCGGTAGAGCTGCGTCCTATGCACGCCCAGCAGGCGCGCCGCCTGCGTCATATTTCCTCCGCAGGTCTGGATTGCCCTTTGGATATAGGTTCGTTCAAAATCTCTGACCACCTCACGGAGGGGGAGGATACGCTCCTCTTCCGATCCCAACGCCTCCTGACTGCGCTCCGGGCCGGGGCTCTGATCGGGCTCTCCGGGCTTTGGCGCGGTGATCACCGTGCGCTCGATCAGATTGCGCAGTTCCCGGATGTTGCCGGGCCAGTGATAGGCAAGCAGCTTCTCTTGAAATTGAGGGGAGAGGCGCAGGCTCCTCTCATATTTCCGGTTAAACTGCTGGAGAAAAAAGGAGGCCAGGGGGAGAATGTCCTCACGGCGGTTCCGAAGCGGGGGAATATGGACGGGGAGCACGTTGAGGCGGTAGAAGAGGTCCTCCCGAAATTTGTGCTGCGCCACAAGCTGACGCAGGTCCCGATTGGTCGCGGCGATGACGCGCACATCCGAATATGACAAGCGGCTCCCGCCGACCCGCTTGATCTCGCCGGTCTCCAGGAAACGCAGCAGCTTGGGCTGTACGTGCAGGGGCAGCTCGCCGATCTCATCCAGAAATACGGTGCCGTGGTCGGCCACCTCGAGCATCCCCATCCGTCCCTTGGAGTCGGCCCCGGTAAAAGCGCCCTTTTCGTAGCCGAAGAGTTCCGCCTCCACCAACTCGGAGGGAATGGCACTGCAATTGATGGGAAGAAAGGCGTCGCCGGCCCTTCGGCTGTTTTCATAAATGTAGGTGGCGCAGATTTCTTTTCCGGTGCCGCTTTCGCCGGTGAGCAGCACTGTGCCGTCACTGTCCGCGATGCGCTTGCATATGGACAGCACACGGCACATTTCAGGACTGGCCGCCACGACGCTGCAGTGTTTGGTCCGGTTCCGGAGATAGCCGGCGATCCCTTCATATTTTTTCTGGCTTTCCCGCCGCTCCTGAATGAATTGATCCAGGACATCTCCGCCTCTGGTGTTGGTCACAACAAAGCGGATACGGCCGTCCTCCCCGAAAACGGGATTAGCGGTGGAGAAGAGATAGTGGCCGTGACGGTCCTGCAGCAGACCGTTCACCTTTTTGCGCAGGGTGATGCACTCTCGAATCACCGAACGGTCGTAGTAGCCCCGGGCCACCAGATCGTCCACCCGATAGCCCAGGATGTCCTCCGGTTCAGCGCCCAGGTTTTCCAGCATGGTATGGCCGATGCCGCAGATCACCCCGTTGCCGTTGGTGATCATCACGTTGTCGGAGGCCTCTACCATGGCCTCTTCCAACGGGATGTCACTGAGCAGATTGGAGACAAAAAACTTTTGAAACGTCGCTTTCAAGGATACGCACCGTCCTTTCCCATGGCCTCTGCCGCTTTGACGGGACAAGCCGTCGTCAAGGTCCATTATACTTTATGGACCGGTGGTTCGTCCAGAGATAGAGAAAAGAGGACATTTTTTCGGCAGACCCGGCGGCGTCCGCCGCTGTCATGCTGTGGAACGGGCCTTATGGAGTCGCTGGTCCGGCCGGTTTTTGTGCGCAGAAGTACAAAATGAACGGAGGACTTGACTATATATGCGGGATTTGCTATAATCCCTTTCGTTCACTCGGAGGGTGAGCCATTCGTTGGAAATGGCGAGCTGGATAAGGTGACAGGCTGGAATGCCTGTTGTCTTGTCCGGCTTTTTGCTTTTTAATAGGGAGTGGAGCCAAAATGAATCTTATGGAAGAAAATGTAAGAATCGTATACTTCAAATACCTGGGGGCGGCGTTTGGAAGCGCGCTGATCAGCTCCATCTACGGCCTGGTGGATATGGCCATGGTGGGATACTATCAGCGCCTATAAATGAGGGGTGAATGTCATTCCCAGTTGTGGTATACTTGGCTCGTGACAAATCGACAAACTGGAATTTATCAATCTTTATTTATAGTAACAAAGCAAGCTCAATTTCATTCTCATCTTCATTTCCAGTTTCCCTAAAACCAAATTTATAATATAGATGCAGTGCAATGGAGTTATCTTTATTGCACGTTAAAGCTACTTTGTTAGATTGACCAAATGGTTTGGATGCAATATAATCCAGACATTTTCTTAAAGCAAGTTCTCCAAATCCCTGATGCTGATATGCAATATCAATCATCATATGCCAAATATTATACTCTGTGAGGTCATAATCATATATCACCATCACATAACCAACCATTGTATCATCATTGAATATTCCAAAAGGAATACATTGGTTATAATATACATATGCTTGCGCTAAACTCCTGATTGGATTTGAAACAAATTGCTCTTGTTCCTTAGCCAATTTTAAGTTAAACGCCTGCATAAAGTTGTTCTCGTCAATTCTCACTAATTCAATATTACTCATAATTCCTCCTGTTTGTTGTGGAGGGATTATAGCATATAATCTCCCTCCAAATTTAATGTTTCAATCGTCATAAGATGATAGTTTCTATTCATAATGAACATCTCCTTTCGGTTCAGTATATCTATATAAACACAAACGTGTAATTGTATCGCTGCAAATTCCAGTTTATCGGGGGGGATTTCATCTTTTGGGTGAAATCCCCCTTGACAAATGTTCTCTTGCTGCCCCTTAATATTTTTTCCACCTATTATTTTCAATCACTGATGAAGCCGGGGGCGTCCTTTCTGGTGTCTGTAGTCCGGGGCCTGGTCTTGAGCGGGCTTCTGATCTATGCGCTGCCCCTGCTTCTTGGTGCAAACGCCATATGGTTGGCCATGCCGATCACCGAGGCAGCCGTGGCCTTTCTGGTCGTATTTCTGATGTACAGATATACGAGGGAGCTGTCCGGAGGGAAGGCGTTGGGTTGACTCTGCGGCCGGCATACGGTATCATAGATGAAACTGGCGGAACGGGGCGAACGGCATGAAAACCCTCTATCTTGTAGGCGGCACTATGGGGGTGGGCAAGACGACGGTCTGCAGGAGGCTGAAAGTCCTGCTACCCAACAGCGTATTCTTGGACGGCGATTGGTGCTGGGATATGCACCCCTTTCAAATCACGGAAGAGACCAAGGCGATGGTACTGGACAACATCTGCCATCTGCTGTATAATTTCCTCGGCTGCTCTGCCTTTCAGAATATCATCTTCTGCTGGGTCCTGCATGAGCAGTCCATCCTGGACAGTATTCTTGCGCGGCTGGATCTGAAGGACTGCTCTGTGAAGAGCGTATCCCTGGTCTGCGACGCGGCGCATCTCACGGCGCGGCTGCAGAGGGATGTGGAGCGCGGAATTCGAATGCCGGATGTGATCGGGCGAAGCCTCAGCCGCGTTCCGCTCTATGAGGGGCTGAGCACAGTCAAAGTCGATGTATCTGAGATGACCGCCGAGCAGGCGGCGGAAGCGATCATGAAATTGTGAGGAGAATTAATTTGAAGCATTTGTGTGATTCGGAGATTGCGGCAGACCGGGAGGTTTGCGCAAACTAAAATCTCCGCAAAACCTCCCGAAAAGTGTTTCTGAGCTTTTTAGGAGGCATTTGAATTGAACCGGGAAAACAAAAGAATTCGATATACCAAGGGCTACTACCGTGACCATCCCTGCGCCGACAGCTTTACCTGCAAAGTTTGCGGGCGGCTGGTTGTCCCGGAGGGGGCGGGGGGCGGACATCGGAATCACTGCCCGAACTGTCTTGCAAGTCTCCATGTGGACGAAGCGCCCGGGGACCGGGCGGCGGACTGCGGCGGGATCATGGAACCGGTGGGCGTGTGGGTGCGGAAAAATGGGGAGTGGGCGGTGATCCACCGCTGCCGCCGGTGTGGAAAGCTCAGCTCCAACCGCGTGGCCGCCGATGACAACCCCATGAAGCTGATGTCCATCGCGCTGAAGCCCCTGGCGGCTCCGCCCTTTCCACTGGAGCGCATTGAGGAGCTGACCGCCCTGATGGGTGGAGAGGGCTCCATAAGGGCAGCGAAAGGGCAGAGGCCGGAATCGACATGAGCGGCGCGGCCGGCCATGTCGTCCGGAGGCCGGTCTGCCGGTTCCGGTGGGGCTGTGGAATTTGAAAAGATGGGGCCTACCTTGCCGGTCTTTGGTACGGAAACCACCGGCTAAGCCGGTGAAGGAGCCCCGAAAAAAGCTTTCGCTTCAAGCATCGAGCGAAGTGATCTGCTAACAGCTATAAGAAAATGAAGCGTCTTCAAATCGTCATTCACCGCTCCATTCGTTGAAAAAGGCGAGGCCGTATGGATATCCATACGGCCTCGCCTTTTTCAGATGCGACATCAATTTTGCGTCATTTCTGAGGTGAGGGGCGGTCCCCTTCCGGCGGCTCAGGGAGAACCTGATCGACGCAGGACAGGGCATTCAGGGTACGGGGAAGTCCGATGTAGGGCATACAGAGCATCAGCGCGGCCAAAAGAAGGGGTTTGTCGTTGCCCACCGCCGCATTTCCGCCTGCATGCGCTTTGATTTGATTCTCACATCCGCCTTGGGCGGAGAGGATGCTGAAGGTCAGCAGTTCACGCTGCCGGATGTCCAGCCCGCTGCGGGTATAGAAATCGCCGAAGCAATAGGCGGAGAGATAGTCCTGAAGCGGCTTTTTGTCATTTGGGGCGGCGGCGCGCATTTCATCGATGTGCGGGCCGAAAATGGACTTCTGGGCGGCAATGCCGGCCGTCAGCCGATCCTCCTCGGAGACTGTGCGCTGACTGGCCAGCGGGAGGGAGATGCCCTGCGTCCGCAGAACTTCGTTGACCGCAGCCGCAGCGGCCTCTGCCTTGCCAAGCCCGATATAAGGTGCGCAGTGATAGACGGCCTCCTTGACTGCCTCTGGGGATGCGCCGGACCGCAGTGCGGCACAGGTGTGGAGCTTCACCTCTGACATGGTCTGGTTTGTGGTGGCCACAGCCAGAAGGATCAGCTCCCGCATAACGGGGTCCAGGGCCTCCTGCGCATAGAGCTCACCATAGACCAGCCGCTGTTTGATGGCGGCAAAGTCGGGATCACTCTCCTCCAGCGGAGAGTGACTCCCACCGTAGAGCGCCAAAAGGGTTCGGCGCGCCTCTTCCACTCGATCCATGTGTTTTTGTTCCTCCTTATCCATGACGGCGCACTGCCGCAGGGGGTAGGCGCCGCCCATTATTAAATGTCAGGCCGCCTTGGCCGAGACGGTGCCTTCGGGCAGGGACAGTTCAGATACCCATTCGGCCAACTCGGATGCCGCGACGGTGCCGCTGAAACGGCGGCCGGAGAGCCAGGAGGTGGAAGGCGCCAGACCGTGGAGATCGGTCGCGCTGGCACCGATGCCGCTGCTGCCGGAGGTGCAGAAGGGGACGATGGTCTTACCTTCAAAATCATAGTGTTCCAGGAATGTGCTGATGATCCGGGGAGCCTGCCCCCACCAGATGGGATATCCCAGAAAGACTACGTCGTATCCCTCCATGATGGTTACCTCGTCGGAGATGGCGGGACGCGCGGCGGCGTCATTCTGCTTCTGAGAGGCGCGGCTGGAGGGATCGCTGTAATCGAGGTCGGCGGAGGTGTAGGGGTCCTCCGGCACGATCTCATAGAGATCCGCTGCCAATATGTCGGACAGCCGCCCGGCTACGGCCTCGGTGTTGCCGGTGCAGGAAAAATAGGCGACCAGGATGCTGGGCGCTGCCTCCAACGTTGCGGTGAAGGGGCCGTCCATCTCTGCAATCATGTCCATTCCCGCCTCGATCCGTCCCAGGGGGAGCAGTCCGTCGGAATATCCGGAATCCTGGTAGAAGATGCAGAGGTTGCCCCAGGGAGCATACAGGCACAGATCGCCCACGGCCGGATCGACGCCGTTTGCCCCTTCCCCTGTGTCCAGGGGTTGGGGGAGATAGCCGATCTTTTCCGTGCCGTTGAAATCCTCAAAGGTGAGCTCCAGCGGCAGCATTTCATAGAGACGCTCCGCCGCGGGCGTATCGTAAAGGGTCACGGCGCATGTCCGGTCATCCACCGTCAGCCGAAGACGGCGGGTGGCGGAAGACGATCCGGGCGTAACGGGGTCCCCGGCGCCTCCCGGCGCACTGGAGGAGGGAGACGGAGGGACGGGTTCCGGGGAGATGGGAGTCCCGGGCTGTCCACAGGCCGTGAGCAGGCTCAGAGCAAGCAGCCATGCAAGAACGGGGTTCATGTGCGTGACCCTCCCAACGTCATACATGTTCCGATGACCTCCCCGGTTTTCAGATAGGAATAGGTGGGCATTTCGAACAGTACGGGCTTGAGCGTATGGTAATTCAGCGTTCCGTCGGAGGTCAGCAGGGTCTCCTCCGCATATGTGGCGGTAATTTTACAGATAAAGTTCTCAAAGCCCTCGGTTTTGTAGACGTCTTCCACCGTGCAGGCCATGGACACGGGCGCTTCGTCGACAATGGGCGCGCCCCCTTCGCCGATGCGGAAGGAAAAGAGTGTGGACTTGTCCGCGTGGCTCCCGCTGACACAACCTGCCTGGTCGGCCTTTTCCAGCATCACCTCGTCCACAATATTGACGGACAGGGCGCCGGTCTCGCGAATCCCGCGATTGGTATAGTGGGTGTCGGATAGACTGACCATCACCCGGTCATGGCCGATGATGCCAAGATGGCCGGCCAGCAGCCAGTTGGGCCGGCTGGCCACCATGGCCCCCACCACCGTCAGCGGTGTGGGATACAGGGCCAAAACAGAGCCGATCTGCTTTTTCATCAGATAAAACCTCCTGAATGGATTTGAGAAATCGGACAGGGCTTTTTTGCGGACTGAAAGCCGCGCTACGCCTGGATGCGGGAGAGCCAGGACCGGACCTGGGATTCCCGGCAGTCGCCGCCATAGACCGCCAGCTCCGGCAGAACGGCGGTGCCTGGACAGAGGGCCTCTATGTCCCGGCGGATGTGCCCGGACCCGCCTCCGCCGTGGGTGCAGAAGGGGGCAATCCGCTTGCCGGAGAGTTCGGCGCGGTCCAGAAAGGCAGCCACAGGCGGGGCGGGGGAGCTCCACCAGTTGGGGGTGCCGATGAAAAGCAGGTCATAGCCCGCCAGATCGGGCGCCTCCGTCTTCAGGGCCGGGCGGAAGCCGGCCTGCAGCTCCCGTCGGGCCTGGTTCACCACCGTCGTATAATCCTGAGGGTAGGCTGTTTTGGGCAGGATCTCCAGCAAAGCGCCGCCGGTCTCCAGGGCGATCAGCTCCGCCAGCCGACGGGTGTTGCCGGAATGGGAATAATAGAGGATCAGCGATTTCATGGGGTAGGCCTCCTTTTTGTGGTGTGTACAGCACAGCCTTGGCTGGTCCCGGCTTGCCGGGTCCGGATCTCATGCCGAAGATAGTCCAGCCGCTCCAACTGTTTTTCACGAAAATGGATCTCATCCAGGGCGGCGTCGCGCTTTCTGTTGAGCATCTGCAGCCGTGCCGTATCGGTATGGGTTCCCTCCAGCAAAAGACGCATATACGTCTCGATCTCCTCCGTCGAGAAGCCGATATCGTGCAGGGTCATAATGAGACTCAAAAGCTCCAGATCCCTGTCGTCGTACTGCCAAGCGCCCATGACCTTCTTCACCGCTCCGCAGAGCCCCCATCGCTCGTAATCGCGCAGGATATCCAAGGGAATCTGATACCGTGCGCTCGCTTCGTAAATGGTCATGCCGCCCCTCCCAAATATAAAAAATGCAGGCGTTCCCTGATGGATCGCCTACATTTTAAAACAAACAGCATAGATATGTCTAATGCCTATATTCAATTCCTTAAAATGCTTAAAAGCTATTTTTTATATGCTTGAGGAATTGGTCTGCCACCAGGGAGAAGGACTGGTTTTTCTTCCACACCAAAACAGTACCGGTCTCCAGAAGGGGGGAGAGGGGGACGAAACGCAGAGAATCGGAGATGGTCTCGATATGGAAACACAGCGCAACGCCCACACGGTTTTTTACCATGTTGGCGGCGTTCAAAATCAGGTTATAGGTCGCGGCAATCTCCACCCGCTCGTAACAGTCGCCGAACCAACTGGCCAGCTCGTTGCGGACGCTCTCCCGCCCGGACAACAGCAGAGGTATTCCCAGCAGGTCCGGGGGTGTGACGTGATCCCTCTCCGCCAGGGGCGAATCCTTTCGGACCAAGACGCCCCATTGCTCCCGGCTGGGCATTCGAATGAATTCATACCGCCCGATGTCCACGGGTTCCGCCAGCAGCCCCAGATCCAGGATACCCTTTTCGAGGCGGTCCTTGATATCGTCGGCATTGGCACTGTATATGCTGAACTGGACCATCGGATGGACCTGACGAAACGTGACCATGCGTCGGGAGAGGAAGGTCATGTTCCGGGTCTCCCCACAGCCGATGGAAATCTCCCCGCTGAGAATCCCCTCCTCCCGCATGAATTCCCGTTCGGTCTTTTCGGCAAGAGCGACGATCTCCTGTGCCCGTTGCCGCAGGAGCATCCCGTCGTCGGTGAGGACGATGCGGTAGCGGCTGCGGTGAAACAGCTTGACGCCCAGCTCGTCCTCCAACTGCATGAGCTGGCGGGAGAGCGTGGGCTGCGTCACGTGGAGCAGGGCTGCGGCCCTGGTGATGTTTTCCTCGCGGGCCACTGTCAGAAAGTATCTCAGGACGCGCAGCTCCATCGTAAGGCACCTCGCTTTTTGAAAGTTCTGTAATATTACAAAATTGGGGCTTGACTTGGAGTGAACTCCAGGGATTATGCTGTAGCTGAACCCGTGAGGGCGGTGCGCGGCAGGGCGGAAACGCATTGCCCGCAAATCAAAAATACAGGAGGAATACACCATAGAGTTTGTAACACTCAACAACGGAGTGGAGATGCCGATCCTGGGATACGGCGTGTATCAGGTCGAGCCCGGGGAGTGTGAGCGCTGCGTACTGGACGCCATCGAGGTGGGATACCGCTCTATCGATACGGCGCAGGCATACTACAATGAGGAAGGCGTCGGCGCGGCGGTCGCAAAATGCGGCGTGGCCCGGGACCAGCTTTTCCTCACCACCAAGGTGTGGATCTCAAACGGCGGCTACGAAAAGGCAAAAGCCTCCATCGAGGAGTCCCTGCGGAAACTGAAGAGCGATTACATCGATCTGATGCTGATCCACCAGCCCTTCAATGACTATTACGGCACTTACCGCGCCATGGAGGAGGCATATCGGGAGGGAAAGCTCCGGGCCATCGGCGTCTCCAATTTTTATCCGGACAGGCTGGTGGACCTGTGTCAATTCGTTGAGATCACACCCGCGGTCAATCAGGTGGAGACCCATCCGTTCCTGCAGCAGGGCGCGGCCCATGAGATTATGAAAAAATACGGCGTTCAGCACGAATCCTGGGGGCCTTTTGCAGAGGGCAAAAAAGGGATGTTCTCCAACCCCGTCATCCAGGAGATCGGAGGCAAGTACGGCAAGAGCGCCGCGCAGACGATCCTCCGCTTCCTGATCCAGAGCGACGTAGTCGTGATTCCGAAATCCACGCATCAGGCGCGTATGGCCGAAAATTTCGACGTGTTCGACTTCTCGCTCTCCGAAGCGGATATGGAGGCGATCCGGGGGCTTGACGAGGGGACCAGCGCGTTTCTCTCTCATCAGGACCCCGCCACAGTTGAATTCCTCACCTCTCTGCACTGAAGAAAGGAACGGAAGGATGGACTATGTGCAATTGGGCGGCTCGGATATCAGGGCCTCACGTCTCTGCGTCGGCTGCATGAGCTTCGGAGACCCCGCAAGCAAGATGCACGCATGGACGCTGGACCCGCAGAAAAGCGAAGAGATCATCAGGCATGCCCTGGAACTCGGCATCAATTTTTTTGACAGTGCAAACACCTATTCTGCGGGGACCAGTGAGGAGTACCTTGGACGGGCCCTCAAGAACAATGTTGCCAGGGATAAGGTGGTTCTGGCCTCCAAGGTGTACTTTAACGAAGGCCACCTCTCCCGGACCGCGATCCTGCGGGAGATCGACGGTACGCTCCGGCGCCTGGGAACGGACTACCTGGACCTGTATATCATTCACCGCTTTGACTCTGATACACCGGTGGAGGAGACGATGGAGGCGCTCCACAGCCTGGTCAAGGCAGGGAAGGTACGGGCATTGGGGGCCTCCGCCATGTACGGATACCAGTTCTGTCAATTGCAGATGTGTGCGAGGGACCACGGCTGGACGCCCTTTGTCTCCATGCAGAACCACTACAACCTGTTGTATCGGGAAGACGAGAGGGAGCTGATTCCCATTTGCGACCAGATGCATGTCGCCCGCACACCGTACAGCCCACTTGCCGCCGGGAGACTGGCCCGGCCGGAGTGGAGTGCGGATACTCTGCGCAGCAGAACGGATAAGGTCGCCGCATCCAAGTACGACAGCACACAGGAAAGCGACCGCAGGATCGTAAAACGCGTTCAGGAACTGGCGGAAAAGTACGCCGCAACAATGACGCAGATCGCGCTGGCCTGGCAGTTTGCAAAGGGCGTGACGTCTCCCATCATAGGCGCGACGAAGGCGGAGTATTTTGACGACGCGGCAGGCGCGCTGAACATAACCCTTGCGGCGGAGGATGTCTCCTACCTGGAGGAACTGTATGTTCCGCACAGAGTCGTGGGTGCTCTGTAGCGCTGCGAAAGCAATTGCGATTTACAGGAGGAATTTTTGATGTTAGGTGATTTCAGCTATTCAAACCCCACAAAGCTCTATTTTGGAGAGCGCTCGCTGGAGGGCCTCCGCAAGGAGCTTCCGGCCTACGGCAAAAACGTGCTGCTGGTCTACGGCGGCGGCTCTATCCGGAAAAACGGGATCTACGACCGTGTCGTCGAGATCCTCAAAGCCTGCGGCAAAGAGATCGTTGAGGATGGCGGCGTGATGCCCAATCCCACGGTGGAAAAGCTCTACGAGGGATGCAGGCGGGCCCGGGAGGGCAAGGTGGAACTGATCCTGGCCGTGGGCGGCAGATCGGTCTGTGATTATGCCAAGGCGGTCTCCGTCTCGGCTTATTGCGAGGAGGATCCCTGGGAGAAATATTATCTCCGTATGGAGGACGCGGACAACAAGATCATCCCGGTGGGCTGCGTGCTGACCATGGTCGGTACCGGCTCTGAGATGAACGGCGGCTCGGTGATCACCCATCACGGGCAAAAGCGGAAGATCGGTCACGTATTCGGCGACAACGTATTCCCCAAGTTCTCCATCCTCAACCCGGTCTTTACCTTCACGCTGCCGAAATACCAGATGACGGCGGGCTTCTTCGACATCATGTCCCACATCTTGGAGCAGTATTTTTCCGGGGAGGACGACAACACCTCTGACTATATCATGGAAGGGCTGCTCAGATCCCTGATCCACAGCACCAGGATCGCTGTGGAACGCCCCACTGACTATGAGGCCAGAAGCAATATCATGTGGATCGCCACCTGGGCGCTCAACACCCTGGTGGCCAAAGGAAAAAGCACGGACTGGATGGTGCATATGATCGGGCAGTCCGTCGGCGCCTATACCGACGCCACGCACGGCATGACCTTGTCCGCCGTTTCCCTACCATATTACAGGCTGATCCTGCCCTGCGGCCTTCCAAAATTCAGGCGGTATGCCGTCAACGTGTGGGATGTGCGGCCCGAAGGCAAAACGGAGGAGGAGATCGCCCGGGAAGGGCTGGAGCGGATGGAGGCCTATATGCGCGAGCTCGAGCTGGTCATGAGCGTCCGGGAGCTTGGGGTCACTGAGGATATGCTGGACGGAATCGCGGACGGCTCCTTCCTTATGGAGGGGGGGTATAAGACCCTGACGCATGAGGAGATCGTGGGCATCCTGAAAGAGAGCATGAGGGCCCGGACCTGACCCGGTGCCTCCCCCCTCAGGAAGCCGAGGCGTCCTCTTCGACACGGATGAACATGCTGCAAAAGGCGGTAAGCAGGAGAAGACAGCATACGAGCGCGGCCCGTCCGGACAGCAGCTCCGTACACCAGACCCCCAGCGCAGCGCCCAGGATGAAGAAGAGAATGATGCCATAGTATTGAAGGGCCTGACGGAGCGCCCCACGGTCCCGGGTGTGAAGGCCGTGGAAGAGCAGGGCGGTGCCGCTGCGGAGATTGCCGGTACACATGGTGGTGGCGACGGCGTTGCCTCGGATCTTCCGGAAGCTCTCCACCTGCATGGCGCAGACGAAAGAAACGGCCACATTGACGGCCGCGTCCCACCGGCCCGGAGGGACATAAGCCACCATCAGCAGGATGAGAAATTCCGCGGCGACGATGAGCTGCCGCCAGTGGATGGCCGGCCTGGGGCGGAAGTGGGCCCGGACCATGTCGGTGACCATGACGCCGGCGGCAAAGGCCAGAATGGGGATGAGATAGTGGAGCAGCATTTCATAGTTTCCCTGCGCCAGGCTGAGCCCCAGCAGAACGATGTTGCCGGTCTGGGCGTTGGCAAAGACGCCGCCCCGGGAGAGATAGGTATAGGTGTCCAGAAAACCGCCCACGACCGTGAGCAAGGCGCCCAGGCGGAAGGTCTCGGACATCTGACGCTGTTTTTGATGCATGGGATCGCCTCCTGACGCAGATGATGCCGGTGATGCGGCGCGGAGGAAAAGGAGCGGGCCTGCCCGAACAGGGAGAATAGGGGCCGCCGGCGGGGTGCTTTCGCAATCTCTGACCGAGGCTCAACCAGTGTGGGTGCAGACCTCGCGGATTTTGGCCTGGAGCTTTTTAAGATCCTCGAAGGATTCCGGACGCTTGCGGGGGTCGCGGAGCAGTGCGGAGGGGTGGTAGATCGCCATCATGTGGACGCCGGCCCTGTCGAACCATTGCCCGTGCTCTTTGGTGATCTTGAAATCCTCACGAATGAGGCGGGTGGCGGCAATGCGGCCCAGACAGACGATGATTTTCGGCCGGATGAGCGCGACCTGATTGCGGAGGTAGCCGATGCATGCGTCCATCTCCACGTTCAGCGGGTCGCGATTTTGTGGGGGACGGCATTTGACCACATTGCCAATGAAGTATTGGGAGCGGTCCAGGTCGATGATGGAGAGCATATCGTCCAGGAACTGACCGGCGCGGCCCACAAAGGGGTGCCCCGTCAGGTCCTCTTGTTCACCCGGACCCTCGCCGATGAACATGACCTCGGCATCCCGATTCCCCTCGCCAAAGACCACGTTGTGCCGGGTCTCACAGAGGGCGCACTTTTGGCAGGAGCGGCAGGCAGACTCCAGTTCCGTCCAATTCAGCATATATGGATTCCCCGTTTCTTTGTTAGGATAAACAGTCTTGTGATACGACGGTAATTAACATTATATCACAAAAATACGGCAATTGAAAATCTGCGCTTTTGACAAAAATGACGGTTGACATTTTTTTGAAAAGCGCATATACTACCCACAGCAAAGGCAATGACGAAGACCGCGCCCTATGAGGGCCGCCAGAGAATCCGGGTCACCGACTGAGAGCCCGGTCCGGCAGGATGGGGATGTGCAACACTTACCGAGCCGGGGGTTCGAGTCCCGCAGAGGGAGGAGGGCTCCACGCATTCCCGCGTTAAGGGAGCCAAGAGGCCGTCTCAAGGGCGAGGCGGCAACGTTTGGGTGGTACCGCGGAATTTTTCCGTCCCGAAACTGTTTCATACAGTTTCGGGATTTTTTTATACTCAAATGATTCAGAAAGGACGTGAACGGTTGTGGAATTCCTGAAAGGCATGAGAAAGACGGAGCGGCTGGAACTCAAAGACATCATAGGAGGTGCCCACCGGAATGAGACCGTTCAGGTCTCCGGCATGGTACACGCCAAGCGGCCGGTGGGAGGCGGCCTCACCTTTTTGAAACTGCGCAAGCGGGACGGGCTTTTGCAGTGCACCTGTGGGGAGCGGGTGGACGTGTCGAAGATCCCGGAAGAGTCTGCTGTGGTCGTGACTGGGCGGCTTCGGGAGGAGCCCCGGGCCCCGGGCGGGGTGGAGCTGGTGGCAGAGGGGATAGAGGTGCTGTCCCGGCCTGCGGCAGCCATGCCGGTGCCCATCCCCAAGGCCAAGCTGAACGTAAACTTGGATACCGAGCTGGGACTTCGTCCCGTGGTGCTGCGGCATCTGCGGGAGCGCAGTGTGTTCAGGGTCCAGGAGTGTCTGGGGCGCGCCTTCCGGGATTATCTCCGGGACCAGGGGTTTACCGAGATCCACACCCCCAAGATCGTACACGCCGGAGCGGAGGGCGGCTCTAACATCTTCCGGCTGGACTATTTTGGGCGGAAAGCCTTTCTGGCCCAGTCTCCCCAGTTTTACAAGCAGACCATGGTGGGAGTTTATGAGCGCGTCTTTGAACTCGCCCCCGTCTTTCGGGCGGAGAAGCACTCCACCGCGCGGCATCTCAACGAATATACCTCCATGGACTTTGAGATGGGCTTTATCAACTCCTTCGAGGACGTAATGGCCATGGAGACGGGATTCCTCCAGCACGCCATGGCCCTGCTGAGAGAGGAATACGCACAGGATGTGGAGCGGCTGGGCATCCGGATACCGGATGTGAGCGCGGTCCCCTGCATCCGCTTCGACGAGGCCAAGCGCCTGGCCGCAGAGAGATACGGGTATTCGATCCGGGACCCTTACGATCTGGAGCCGGAGGAGGAACACGCCATTGGACGATACGCCAGGGAGGTGTGGGAAAGCGACTTCGTTTTTGTCACCCACTATCCCAGCAAAAAGCGCCCCTTCTATGCCATGGATGACCCTGAAGACCCCAAATACACCCTCTCCTTCGACCTCCTCTTCCGGGGACTGGAGGTCACCACGGGGGGACAGCGCATCCACGACTACAGGGCGCAGGTGGCGAAGATGGAGGCACGGGGCATGGACCCGGCGGATTTTGAGAGCTATCTCATGGCCCATAGACATGGCCTGCCCCCCCACGGCGGCCTGGGCATCGGACTGGAGCGGCTGACCATGCAGCTATGCGGCCTGGACAATGTGCGGTATGCCTGCCTGTTTCCCAGAGATCTGAGCCGGCTGGAACCGTGATAGAAGGAGGAAGACGATGAAGATTACCGAAGAGATGGTGGATACGATCTCGGCGCTGTCCCGGCTCAAGCTCCCGGAGGAGGAGAAGGTCCGTATGGCCGGAGAGCTGGAACGGATCCTGGAATATGTGGAGGTGCTCAATACTTTGGACACCGCCGCGGTGGAGCCCATGAGCCATGTGTTCCCGGTAAAGAACGTGTTCCGGGCCGACGTGGTGGAGCCCTCGGCGGACCGGAGGGATCTGCTCAGAAACGCGCCGATACCGGATGAAGAGGCTTTTTTGGTACCCAAGACTGTGGAGTGAGGAGGACGGAACATGGAACTGCACGCACTTACCGCCCTCCAGCTGGGCGAAAAGATTCGGGCTGGAGAGGTCTCGCCGGTGGAGGCCGCGCAGGCCGCCCTGGACCGCGTCCGGCAGGAACAGGGCAGAAACAACGCCTTTATCACTGTGCTGGGCGACGCCGCGCTGTCCGAGGCCCTGGAGACGGAGAAACAACTGCGCGCCGGAGCGCGGCTGAGCCCGCTGGCCGGAGTGCCGATGGGGCTCAAAGACAACATCTGCACCAAAGGCATCAAGACCTCCTGCGCCTCTAAAATTCTGGGAGACTTTGCCCCTCCCTACGACGCCACCCTGGTCCAGCGGCTCCGCGCGGCGGGAGGCGTGCTGCTGGGGAAGCTGAACATGGATGAGTTCGCCATGGGCTCCACCTCCGAGACCTCTTTTTACGGACCTGTGAGGAACCCCTGGGACCTCACGCGGGTGCCCGGAGGGTCCTCCGGCGGGGCGGCGGCCGCCGTTGCTGCGGGGGAGTGTTGGTATGCCGTCGGCTCCGACACCGGCGGCTCCATCCGTCAGCCGGCCGCCTATTGCGGCGTCACCGGCATGAAGCCCACTTACGGTACGGTGAGCCGGTATGGGCTTGTCGCCTATGCCTCCTCCCTGGACCAGATGGGGCCCATCGCCCGCACCGCCGCCGACTGCGCGGCGGTGCTGGACCTCATCATGGGGAGGGACCGCCGGGACGGCACCAGTCTGGAGGTGGAAAGCGGCGGCTTGCTTGCAGGGCTTACCGGCGATGTGCGGGGCATGAAGATCGGCCTCCCCGCCGACTGTTTCGGAGAGGGTCTGGAGCCAGAAGTCCGCGCCTGTGTCCTCGCGGCTGCGGATGTGCTGCGGGCCAGGGGGGCCCAGGTGGAGGAGTTCGCCCTGCCGATCATGCGGTATGTGGTGCCGGCCTACTATATGATCGCCGCCGCGGAGGCGAGTTCCAACCTCTCACGGTTCGACGGGGTGAAATACGGCTGGCGGGCGGAGGGATATGAGGACTTGACGGATCTCTACAGCAAGACCCGGACCGAGGGCTTCGGCTCGGAGGTCAAACGCCGCATCCTGCTGGGCGCCTTTGTGCTCTCCGCAGGCTACTACGACGCCTATTATAAAAAGGCCCTCCAGGTAAAGGCGGTCATAAAACGGGCCTATGACGAGGCGTTCGAGAAATATGACCTGCTGCTCACCCCCGTGGCCCCGTCCACCGCCCCCAGGCTGGGGGAAAGCCTCGACGATCCGCTGAAGATGTATCTCTCGGATATCTATACCGTGCCGCTCAATCTGGCGGGGCTGCCGGGGCTGAGCATGCCCTGCGGCTTCGACGGCGGCGGGATGCCCATTGGCGCCCAGCTCATTGGGCCCGCGCTGGGGGAGGCCAAGGTGTTGGGGGCCGCCCACGCGTTCCAACTGGACACCGACTATCACACCAAAATGCCCAAGGGAGGGGACGCGCAATGACATGGGAAACGGTCATCGGCCTGGAGACCCATGTGGAGCTGGCCACCAGGACGAAAATATTCTGCGCCTGCACAACGGAATTCGGCGGCGCGCCCAACACCCACTGCTGCCCGGTGTGCACAGGCATGCCCGGCGCGCTGCCCGTCATGAACGAAAAGGTGCTGGAGTTTGCGGTGAAGGCCGGGCTGGCCCTGCACTGTGAGATCACCCGCTACAGCAAATTTGACCGGAAAAACTATTTCTATCCCGACCTTCCGAAGGCATATCAGGTCTCCCAGCTCTACCTGCCCATTGCGCGGAACGGCGCGGTGCCCATCAAGACGGGCAAGACCATCCGCATCCATGAGCTGCACATGGAGGAGGACGCGGGCAAGCTGGTCCACGACCCCTGGATCGACCAGACACGGGCAGACTACAACCGCTGCGGCGTCCCCCTCATTGAGATCGTCACCGAGCCCGACTTCCGCTCTGGGGAGGAGGTCATCGCCTATCTGGAAAAGCTGCGCTCCACCCTCCAGTATCTGGGGGTTTCCGACTGCAAGATGCAGGAGGGCTCTCTCCGCTGCGATGTAAACCTCTCCGTCCGCCCCGCGGGCTCACAGGAGCTGGGCACCCGCACGGAGATGAAGAACCTCAACTCCTTTAAGGCCATTGCCCGGGCCATCGCATATGAGGCCCGGCGGCAGATCGAGTGTATGGAAGAGGGAAAACGCATCATCCAGGAGACCCGCCGGTGGGATGAGAACAAGGATGCCACTTTTGCCATGCGCTCCAAGGAGAACGCCCAGGACTACCGATATTTCCCTGAGCCGGACATTCCGCCCATGGAGGTCACCGAGGACTATCTGGAGCGCCTGAAGGCAGAGCTTCCGGAACTGGCGGAAGAAAAGATGGCGCGGTATCAAAGGGAGTGGAGCCTGCCGGCCTATGATACCGAGATGATCACAGGGCAGAAGGCCCTGGCGGACTTTTTTGAGGAGACGGTAGCGTTGGGTGCGCCGCCCAAGCAGGCCGCCAACTGGATCATGGGGGAGGTGCTCCGGCAGCTCTCCGCCGGCGGGATGGAGGCAAAGGACATGGCCTTTACCCCCCGGACGCTGGCCCGCCTCATTGCGCTGGTCCAGACCGGTAGGCTCAACCGCAATACGGCCGTCAAGGTCTTCGACGCGGTGTTCGCTTCGGACGGCGATGCGGACGCCTATGTAAAAGAACATGGCCTGGAACAGGTCTCCGACTCGGGGCTGGTGGCTGCCGCGGTGGAGAAGGTGTTCTCCGCAAACCCCAAGTCCATCGAGGACTACCGGGCGGGGAAGGAGAAGGCCTTCGGCTTCCTGGTGGGGCAGGTCATGCGGGAGCTCAGGGGGCAGGCATCTCCCCAGGTGGTCAACCAGATCATCCGGGAAAGGCTGGAACAGGTGAAATAGACGGAAAGAGAGGGGGGGGACGGACCAGGTGCACGCCGCTCTCCACAAGCAGCGCCCTGCCGGCTCCCCTGGTGTTTCCCAGAAACGCCAGGGGAGCCGGCAGGGCGTTTTCCACCCGGTGCATTAAGTACATAAGTTCTGGAGCAGCGCCATCCGGCGGAAGAACAGCTCTGGATATGCCATCGGCTCCACTGCCGGGCATGCCCCCCGAACAGACTTTTAAAGCAGGGGAAAAGCTGATATAATGGTACCATCAAACAAAAATACTGCCGAGAGGAGAATGGACCATGCGGTTTCTTCGCCGCCCCTTGGCTTTTGCGCTGAGCATGCTCATACTTCTGGGATTCTTGTTCAGCCAAGCATCCGCCGCCGAGACGGAAAAGCGCCTGACCATCCTGTTCACCCACGACACGCACGATCACTTTTTGCCCATGCCCGCCGAAAGGGGCGGGGAGTACGGGGGCTATACCCGCCTGGCCGCGCTTTTGAAGGCCGAACGGGCTGCGGCGCAGACGCCGGTGGTCACGCTGGACGCCGGGGACTTCTCCATGGGCTCCCTGTTCCAGACCATATACACCACGGATGCCCCGGAATTGCGGGCGCTGGGCGCCATGGGATATGACGTGACGACGCTGGGAAACCATGAGTTTGACTACCGGGCGCGGGGCCTTGCCGATATGCTGCGCGCGGCTGCGGACAGCGGGGATATCTGCCCCGCTATCGTGCAGGCCAACTATAAGCCGCCGGAGAGCGACGCCGGCACCTGGCAGGCATGGGAGCGATATGGGATATCGGATTATACGGTTGTGGAGCGGGGCGGTCTGCGGGTCGCCGTCTTTGGTGTCCTGGGTGTGGATGCCGACGAGTGTGCGCCTATGTCGGGCATGGAGTTCGAGCCCATCGCCGAGGCCGCCAAACGGGTGGTGGCGGAGATCCAGGCGGAGGCGGATGCCGATTTTGTGATCTGCCTTTCCCACGGCGGCACCGACGAGAAAGGAAAGGGAGAGGACTACGCGCTGGCAAAGGCGGTCCCCGGCATCGACGTCATCATCTCCGGGCACACCCACTCCACAACACAGACGCCCATTCAGGCAGGTGGCGCACAGATCGTCTCCTGCGGCGAGTATACCCAGAACCTCGGGGCGCTTACCATCCGCCGGGGCGGAGAGGGAGAGGCGGTGACGGTAGAGGATTATCGCCTGATCCCCGTAGATGAGACGGTCCCGGACGACCCGGCCATGGCCGCGCTGGCCGGGACCTTTCAAAAGCGGGTGGAGGAGACCTATCTGGCCGACTACGGCCTGGGGTTTGAGGAAGTGCTGGCAAGGACCCCCTTTGATTTTACCCCCATCCGTCAGTTCGGCCAGACGCAGGGAGAGGACGCCCTGGGGAACCTGATCGCGGACGCCTACATCCATGCGGTCAAGGCCGCGGAAGGCGCGGATTATGTGCCTGTGGACTTCGCGGTGGTGGCCGCCGGCGTGGTCCGGGGTTCTTTTGCCGCGGGAGAGATCACGGTGTCCGACGCCTTCCAGGTCTCCTCGCTGGGGTCCGGGGGAGACGGAACGCCGGGATATCCTCTGATCTCGGTCTATATCACCGGGCGGGAGTTGCGGGACGCCTTTGAGGTGGACGCCTCGGTGACGCCGCTGATGTCCGCCGCGCAGCTTTACGGCGCGGGGATGACCTGGACCTTCAACCCCCACCGGATGCTGTTTGACAAGGTAACGGACTGTGCCCAGGTGCTGGAGGATGGACGCACGGTCCCGCTGGAGGACGACAGGCTCTATCGGGTGGTCACCGGACTCTATTCGGGTCAGATGCTGGGGGCGGTGACCGACAAGAGCTTCGGGCTCCTCACCATCACGCCCAAGGATGAGCAGGGAGTCCCGGTGACGGACTTCGAGGCGCGGATCCTCCACAATGCCGACGGCGCCGAGGTGAAGGAGTGGTATGCCCTGGCGTCCTATCTCCAGTCCATGGGGACGGTGGACGCCCGGTACGCGGCGCCAGAGGGGCGCAAGGTGGTAAACGCCTCCTGGAACCCCATTGCGCTGCTGAAAAACCCTGGCGGGACGACCATTTTTGCGCTGCTTCTGGCGCTGGCGGCGGTCCTGATCGTGATCTTGGCGCTGAGAAGGCTCCTGGGGCGGAGACCGCGGAGCGGCGGATACCGGAACTATCGCGGAAGGAGAAGGTAGCGGCCGGACGACAGGCGGCAAGTGAGGCCCCGCTGCGCGTCCATTGTGGCAAAGACTGTTTTCAGGGGCGGAAATGGCCGAGAATCAGGTTTAAATGTCAATTGCAATCGGAAAAATGATATGTTAGGATTAGTTCAAATCGTGATTGATTCGGAGGCGGCTTATGTCCATCCATGAGGAATGCGGAGTCTTTGGCATCTACGACCCCAACGGCGGCTGCGCACGCACCGTTTATTACGGCCTTTACGCGCTCCAGCACCGGGGCCAGGAGGCGGCGGGTATTGCCACGATCAATGACCGGGAGCTCTCCTACCACAAGGACCTGGGGCTGGTGGGCGACGTCTTTGACGACGAGACGCTGGAGCGGCTGAACGGCACCATGGCGGTGGGACACGTGCGCTATGCCACCACCGGAGGCGGGCGCCGGGAAAACGCCCAGCCCCTGACCCTCAAATATGTCAAAGGGACCCTGGCCGTGGCCCACAACGGCAACCTGGTGAACACGCCGGAGCTGCGCACCGGGTTTGAGTACAAGGGCGCCATTTTTCAGACCACTACGGATTCGGAGATCATCGCCTATGCCATTGCCCAGGAGCGCCTCCGCTGCCCCTCGGTGGAGGAGGCGGTATGCCGGGCCATGAAGGGCCTGCGGGGAGCGTTTTCCCTGATCGTGATGTCCCCGCGGAAGCTGGTGGCCGCCCGGGATCCATGGGGATTTCGGCCGCTGTGCATGGGCCGGCGGGGGGATGCCGTCGTCTTTGCCTCGGAATCCTGCGCGCTGGACGCGGTGGACGCGGTCTATGAGCGGGAGATCGAGCCCGGCGAGATCGCCGTGGTGGAGGACGGGAAGGTGCGCTTCATCCGGGAAAACTGTGAAGGCGCCACCTCCCATATGTGCATTTTTGAATATATCTATTTTGCCCGTCCCGATTCAGTGATCTGCGGTCAGAGCGTACATGAGGCCCGGCTGGAGGCCGGGCGTATCCTGGCACGGGAGCACCCGGCGGAGGCCGACGTGGTCATCGGCGTGCCGGACTCCGGCCTGGACGCTGCCATGGGCTACGCTGAGGCGTCGGGTATTCCCTACGGCGAGGGTTTTGTCAAGAACCGCTACATTGGGCGGACCTTTATCACCCCCGACCAGAAGAGCCGGGAGAATGCGGTACGGCTCAAACTGGGCGCCCTCAAAAGCCAGGTGGCGGGCAAGCGGGTGGTGATGATCGACGATTCCATCGTCCGCGGCACCACCTCCAGGCAGATCATCAGCCTCCTGCGGGACGCGGGGGCCACGGAGGTCCATTTTCGGGTCTCCTCGCCCACCTTTATCTCGCCCTGCTATTTCGGCACCGACATCCCGGACAAGGAGAACCTCATCGCCTGCCACCACTCTGTGGAGGAGATCCGGCAGATGACCGGGGCGGACAGCCTGGGCTTTCTCAGCACACAGGCGCTGGACCACCTGGCGCCGCAGGCCGCCTGCGGCTTCTGCAAGGGATGTTTCACGGAGAGATACCCGGTGGAGACGCCGCAGGCGTGACGCGCTTCCACCATTTGCAGCAGCCTCTTGCAAATATTGCATAAAGAGCGGAGGGAAACGGAGCTCGTCCCTGATATATGCAACAAAAAGAGGAGAAGCCTCCAAATTTAGCTTGACAGCGGGCGCCGAAGCCGGTATACTCAGAGCATCAGTTGAGAACGAAGGCGTTCCACCCGAGAAGGGCGGAGCGCCTTCTCTGTTATATCATTCAATGAGGAAGGGGATTTTTACCATGGCGTACACCAAGGAAGACATTATCCGCATCGTCAAAGAAGAGGACATCGAGTTTATCCGCATGCAGTTCACCGATATTTTCGGTCAGCTCAAGAACGTGGCGCTCACCGCGTCTCAGGTCGAGAAGGCGGTCAACAACCAGATCATGTTCGACGGCTCCTCCATCGAGGGTTTTGTGCGGATCGATGAGTCCGACCAGTACCTCTATCCCGACCTGGATTCCTTTGTGGTATTCCCCTGGCGGCCTCAGCACGGCAAGGTGGCCCGCCTTATCTGCGACGTCTATAATCCCGACGGCACCCCCTTTGTAGGCGATCCCCGCAGCGTTTTGAAGAAGGTGCTGAAGAAGGCGGAGAGCATGGGCTATGACGCCTTCAACGTGGGGCCGGAGGCCGAGTTCTTCCTCTTTCAGACCGACGAGGAGGGCAAGCCCACCACCAAGACAAACGATGAGGCCGGTTACTTTGACCTGGGCCCTCTGGACCACGGCGAGGGTACGCGCCGCGAGATCTGCCTGGCGCTGGAGCAGATGGGCTATGAGATCGAGGCCAGCCACCACGAGGTGGCCGAGGGGCAGCATGAGATCGACTTCAAGTATGCCGACGCCCTGAAGGCTGCCGACAACATCATGACCTTCAAACTGGCGGTCAAGACGCTGGCCCAGAAGAACGGGCTGCATGCCACCTTTATGCCCAAGCCCATTTTTGGTGTCAACGGCTCCGGCATGCACACCAATATGTCCCTCTTCAAGAATGGTAAGAATGTGTTTTATGACGCCAACGGTGAAAAAGGACTGTCCAAGGAGGCGTACAGCTTCATCGCCGGCCTGCTGGCCCATGTGAAGGGCATGGCTGCCGTCACCAACCCGCTGGTGAACTCCTATAAGCGCCTGGTGCCCGGCTATGAGGCCCCCTGCTATCTGGCCTGGTCCGCATCCAACCGCTCCGCCCTGATCCGGATCCCCGCCGCCCGCGGACAGTCCACCCGTGTGGAGCTCCGCTCTCCCGACCCGGCCTGCAACCCCTATCTGGAGCTGGCCGTCTGCCTGGCCGCCGGCCTGGACGGCATTGAAAAGGGGATGGTCCCTCCTGCGGAAATCACCGAGAATATTTTCGCCATGGATGCGGACGCCCGCAAGGCCCACGGTATCGAGAGCCTGCCCGGCTCCCTGGAGGAGGCCATCAAGGCTATGCAAGAGGATCAGCTCATCCTGGATACGCTGGGCGAGCATGTCGCCGCCAACTATATCGAGGGCAAGATGAAGGAGTGGGACGAGTACCGCACCCGTGTGAGCTCCTGGGAGCGCGAGAAGTACATCATCAACTATTAAAAATCTGTTTTGACCCGGCTGTGCTCCGGCAGGGAACTTCCGCCCCTAGCCGGAGACCCAAATCTGAGAGGATGCGAGGTGTGGCGGCGCAGCATTTGATAGACCGAGCGCCATGCCGGCCGCCCGTTTGTAACTCCTTGACGCAAAGGAGTGTTTCATAGATGGAAATGGACAAAGTCATTGTGGCCTTTGAAAGCCCCAAAAGCTGTGAACGGGTCCGTGAGATCATCGAGAGCAGCGGGACGGCCGCATGTATCATCTGCCGCTCGGCTGCTGAGGTCAAGCGGACTGTGAGCAAGCATCACATCAGCACCGTGGTCTGCGGATTCAAACTGCCGGATGAGTCGGCTCAAAGCCTGTTCGAGGACTTGCCGCCCAACTGCGCGATGCTGATGGTGGCGGTCCAGGGAATGCTGGATCTGTGCCAGAACGACGATATTTTCTTACTGGCCTCTCCAGTGAGCCGGGGCGATCTTGTGGCGTCGGTGCGGATGCTCATCCAGATGGGGCACCGGCTGGAGAAGTTCGTCCGTCCGCAGCGCTCGGAAGAGGAAATGGCCCTGATCGACGAGGCCAAGTCCCTCCTGATGGAGCGTCACGGCATGACGGAGGAGCAGGCCCATCGTTTTCTGCAAAAAAAGAGCATGGACTCCGGGGCCAAAATGGTCCAGACCGCAAAGCTGGTATTAGGCGGGCAGTGAGGAGCATACATAATCGGTAGACGATGATGTCTCGTCCGCTTTGGCGGCAGTCCGACCTGAGAATCGACTGCCGCCTTTTGCCTATCTGGGGGCGTCTACCAAAGACAATAGAATAGGATGGAGGTGCGGAGCGATGAAATTCACCAAAATGCACGGCCTGGGGAACGATTACGTCTATCTGGACTGCACGGAGAGCGGTCCCGGAGACCTGCCTGGATTGGCGCGGCGCATGTCGGACCGCCACTTTGGCGTGGGGGCCGATGGGCTCATCTGTGTCCGCACCTCCGAGCGAGCAGATTTCCGGATGGAAATGTATAACGCAGATGGCTCCGAGGGAGAGATGTGCGGCAACGGAATTCGCTGTGTGGGGAAATTTCTCTATGACAAGGGGCTGACGGACCAGACCGAACTGACCATAGAGACGCTGGCGGGGGAAAAGACTCTGGAGCTCCATGTGGAGGGAGGCACCGTCGTCTCTGTCAGCGTGGACATGGGAGAGCCCATCCTCACGCCGGAGCGCATCCCGGTGCTGGGTGCCGGAGAGAGCTTCCTTTCCCGGCGCATCATGGTGAATGGAAGGGAATGGGCGGTGACATGCGTATCCATGGGGAATCCCCATGCGGTGGTCTTTGTGCCGGATGTGGACCGGCTGAACCTGGAGGAGTGGGGCCCGGCCTTTGAGCACCACGCCATCTTCCCCAACCGGACCAACACGGAATTTGTTGAGGTAGAAAACCAGAGCACCCTGCGTATGCGGGTGTGGGAGCGGGGGAGCGGAGAGACCATGGCGTGCGGTACGGGCGCCTGCGCGGCGCTGGTGGCCGCCGTTCTCAGCTATCGCGCCCGCCGGATCGCCACCGTGAAGCTGCGGGGCGGCAGCCTGACCGTCCGCTGGGAGGAGAGCGACGGTCATGTCTATATGACGGGACCCGCGGTCACCGTTTTCGAGGGAGAATGGCCGGATACATAGAAAATAGATGGAGGGACTACAGTGCAGATCAACGACAACTTTTGCAAGCTGCCCGGCAGCTATCTGTTTTCCGAGATCGCCCGCCGTGTGGCGGGCTACACCGGGGAGCACCCGGAGGCGGCGCTGATCCGCCTGGGCATCGGGGATGTGACCCGGCCGCTGCCTCCGGCGGTTCTGGCGGCGATGCACGCCGCCGTGGACGAACAGGGGAGCGCGGAGACCTTCCGGGGCTATGGCCCCGAACAGGGCTATCCGTTCCTGCGGGAGGCCATGGCCAGGTATGATTTCCAGGCCCGGGGCGCGGAGATCTCGGCCGACGAGATCTTTATCAGCGATGGCGCCAAAAGCGACTGCGGCAACATCGGGGACCTGTTCGGCCCGGAGAACCGGGTGGCCGTCTGCGATCCGGTGTACCCGGCCTATGTGGACACCAATGCGATGGCCGGGAGAGCCGGAGAATACGATAAGGTGCGGGAGCGCTGGACGGAGCTGTGCTATATGCCCTGTACGGCGGAGAACGGTTTTACGCCGGACCTGCCCGATGGCGCGGTGGATTTGATCTACCTCTGCTTCCCCAACAACCCCACGGGCGCGGTGGCGACCCGGGAGCAGCTCAAGAGATGGGTGGATTACGCCAATGACTGCGGAGCGGTGATCCTCTTTGACGCAGCCTATGAGGCCTTCATCACCGAGCCCGAGATCCCCCACTCCATTTTCGAGATTGAAGGAGCCCGTACCTGCGCCATTGAATTCCGTTCCTTTTCCAAGACGGCGGGCTTTACCGGTACCCGCTGCGCGGCGACGGCCATTCCCGGGGAGCTGGTCCGGGGCGGGGCCAGCCTGCGGGAGTTGTGGAACCGTCGGCAGTGCACCAAGTTCAACGGCACCCCCTATATCGTTCAGCGCGGGGCGGAGGCCGTCTATACGGCGGAGGGGCGCCGCCAGGTGGAGGAGAATATCGCCTATTACCTGAGCAATGCGAGGACCATCCGGGAGGGCCTCGCCGCCGCCGGGCTGAAAGTATCGGGCGGCGTGAACTCCCCCTATGTCTGGGTCGGGACGCCGGATGGAATGCCGTCCTGGGACTTTTTCGATCTGCTGCTCCAGAGAGCCAATGTGGTCACCACCCCCGGCGCGGGCTTCGGCCCCAGCGGAGAGGGCTATATCCGCCTCACCGGCTTTGGCGGAGCGGAGGATACGGCACAGGCTGTGGAGCGGATCAAGCGCATATTGTAACGTTTGGACGCGCAATGGGGTGCGACCGCCGGGCCGGAAGGGCTCCGGTGTGCCGCGCCCTTTTTTCCATGGAATTCTTACCCGGAAAGGGGCTTGTACAAATGGAAATGATCAGAAACGAGGGATATCGACAGCAGGGCCTGTATGATCCCGCCTTTGAGCATGACGCCTGTGGAATCGGCGCCGTGGTGGATATCAAGGGCCGGCAGAGCCACCGGACGGTGGACGACGCCCTGAAAATCGTGGAAAAGCTGGAGCACCGGGCCGGAAAGGACGCCGAGGGCAAGACCGGCGACGGTGTGGGCATCCTCCTCCAGATCTCCCACCAGTTTTTTCAAAAGGCCGCCGGTGAGCTGGGCCTATCCCTTGGAGAGGCGCGGGACTACGGCGTAGGGATGTTCTTCTTCCCGCAGGACGGGCTCAAGCGGAGCCAGGCCAAGAAGATGTTCGAGGTCATTGTGGAAAAAGAGGGAATGGAGTTCCTCGGCTGGCGGAGCGTTCCGGTGGAGCCCTCCATCCTGGGCAGCAAGGCTCTGGCAAAGATGCCCTGCATCGAACAGGGCTTTGTGAGGCGGCCCGACGGGACTGCGCGGGGGATCGACTTCGATCGGAAGCTCTATGTCGCCCGCAGGGTCTTTGAGCAGTCCGCCGACGCCACCTATGTCTGCTCCCTCTCCAGCCGCACCATTGTCTATAAGGGCATGTTCCTGGTCCACCAGCTCCGGCGGTTTTACAAGGACCTCCAGGACAGGGACTATCAGTCGGCCATCGCCCTGGTCCACTCCCGCTTCTCCACCAATACCAACCCCTCCTGGGAGCGGGCCCACCCCAACCGCCTGCTTCTCCACAACGGAGAGATCAACACCATACGCGGCAACGCGGATCGGATGCTGGCCCGGGAAGAGACCATGTCTGCGCCCCTGCTGGACACGGAGCTGGACAAGGTCTACCCTGTCATCAACGGAGAGGGCTCCGACTCCGCCATGCTGGACAACTCGTTGGAGTTTATGATGATGGCCGGTATGGACCTGCCGCTGGCGGTCATGGTCACCATCCCCGAGCCCTGGCAGGGGGACAAGACCATCTCAAGGACCAAGCGGGACCTCTATCAGTACTACGCCATTCTGATGGAGCCGTGGGACGGCCCCGCATCCATCCTCTTCTCTGACGGCGATGTGGTGGGCGCGGTCCTGGACCGCAACGGCCTGCGCCCCTCCCGATACTATGTGACCTCTGACGACCGCTTGATTCTCTCCTCGGAGGTGGGGGTGCTGGATATCCCGGCAGACCGTATCGTGGAAAAGTCCCGTCTGCAGCCCGGGCGGATGCTGCTGGTGGACACCAGGGCCGGGCGGATCATCGGGGATGAGGCGCTCAAGGAGACCTATGCCGCGCGCCAGCCCTACGGGGAGTGGCTGGATAAGAATTTGGTCCACCTCTCTGATCTGAGCATTCCCAACCACCGTGTGGAGAATCGCTCACGGGAGGCCCTGGCCCGGCTTCAGAAGGCCTTCGGCTATACCTATGAGGACGTGCGCAACGCCATCCTCCCCATGGCAAGGACCGGGGCCGAGCCCACCGCCGCCATGGGGGTCGATATTCCCCTGGCCGTACTGGACGACCGGGGGCAGCCGCTGTTCAACTACTTCAAACAGCTCTTTGCACAGGTCACCAATCCGCCCATCGACGCCATCCGCGAGGAGGTAGTCACAGACACCACCGTCTATATCGGCGACGACGGCAACCTCCTCCAGGAAAAGGCGGAGAACTGCAAGGTGCTCCAGGTCCACAACCCTATCCTCACCTCTACGGACCTGATGAAGATCCGGCATATGAAGAAGCCGGGTTTCCACGTGGAGACCGTCTCCATCCTCTACTATAAGAACACCCCTCTGGAGCGCGCGCTGGATCATCTCTTCGTGGCGGTGGACCGTGCTTACCGGGCGGGGGCCAACATCATCATCCTCTCTGACCGGGGAGTAGACGAGAACCACGTGGCCATTCCGTCTCTGCTGGCCGTGTCCGCCATTGAGCAGTATCTGGTACGGACCAAAAAACGCACGGCGGTATCCATCATTCTGGAGTCCGCCGAGCCCCGGGACGTCCACCATTTTGCCACCCTCCTGGGCTACGGGGCCCGGGCCATCAACCCATACCTGGCACAGGAGACCATCGTCTCTCTCATTGAGGACGGGCTGCTGGACAAGGATTTCCATGCGGCCGTGGATGACTACAACGCCGCCATTCTCCATGGGATCGTGAAGATCGCCTCCAAGATGGGCATCTCCACCATCCAGTCCTACCAGTCCGCTCAGATCTTTGAGGCGGTGGGCATCGCAAAGGAGGTGGTGGACCAATATTTCACCAACACGGTCTCCCGGGTGGGTGGCATCGGCCTGAATGAGATCGGGGAGCTGGTGGACCGCAACCACTCCAGGGCGTTTGATCCCCTGGGCCTGAGGACCAATCTGGAACTGGACTCCATGGGGGCCCATAAGGCCCGCGCGGGCGAGGAAGACCACCTCTACAATCCCCAGACCATCCACCTTCTCCAGGAGGCCACCCGGCGGGGGGATTACGGACTCTTCAAAGAGTATACCGCCCATGTGGACGATGAGACCCGGCCTCATACCCTCCGCGGGCTGCTGGAGATGCGCTATGCGGAAACGCCCGTCCCCATCGATGAGGTGGAAGGCGTGGATTCCATTGTCAGGCGGTTCAAGACGGGCGCGATGAGCTACGGCTCCATCTCCCAGGAGGCCCATGAGTGCATGGCGCAGGCCATGAACCTGTTGGGCGGCAAGTCCAACTCCGGCGAGGGCGGTGAAAGGCCCGAGCGGCTGGGCACGGATAAAAATTCCGCCATCAAGCAGGTGGCGTCCGGGCGGTTCGGCGTTACGTCCGAATACCTGGTCTCCGCCAATGAGATCCAGATCAAGCTGGCCCAGGGGGCCAAGCCCGGAGAGGGTGGACATCTGCCCGGCAAAAAGGTCTATCCCTGGATCGCCAAGTGCCGCTACTCCACCCCGGGCGTCACCCTCATCTCCCCGCCCCCTCACCACGATATCTACTCCATCGAGGATCTGGCCCAGCTCATCTATGATCTCAAGAACGCCAACCGGCGGGCCCGCATCTCGGTAAAACTGGTCTCGGAGGCAGGGGTGGGAACCATCGCCGCCGGTGTAGCCAAGGCGGGGGCTCAGGTGGTCCTTATCTCGGGTCACGACGGGGGTACCGGCGCCGCTCCGCGGACCTCCATCCACAACGCGGGCCTCCCTTGGGAGCTCGGCCTTGCCGAGACCCATCAGACGCTGATGGAGAACGGGCTCCGCTCCCGTGTGGTGGTGGAGACGGACGGCAAGCTGATGTCCGGCCGGGATGTGGCCATCGCCTGTATGCTGGGCGCGGAGGAGTTCGGCTTTGCCACTGCGCCTCTGGTCACCATGGGATGCGTCATGATGCGGGTCTGCAACCTGGACACCTGCCCTGTGGGTGTGGCCACCCAGAATCCCGAGCTGCGCAAGCGCTTTACGGGCCGGCCCGAATATGTGGTGAACTTTATGCGCTTCATCGCCCAGGAGCTGCGGGAGCATATGGCGAAGCTGGGTGTGCGCACCATAGACGAGCTGGTGGGCCGCACTGACCTCCTGAAGGTCCGTCCCCATGCCGCCAATGAGCGGGCCGCCACGGTGGACCTCTCGGCTGTGCTTGCCAACCCGTATGTGGGCACCGGCGCCAAGCAGCACTTTGACCCGGCGGATATCTACGACTTCAGGCTGGAGGATACCGTGGACCTCAAGGTGCTGGAAAAGCGCCTTGGCAGGGCGCTGGAGCGGGGAGAGAAGGCAAGGGTGGAGATCGGAGTCTCCTCTACGGACCGGACGCTGGGGACCATTCTCGGCTCCGACATCACACGGCTCCATGGGGACCGACTCCCCGACGACAGCCTCACCGTCAAGTGTACCGGCGGGGGCGGACAGTCCTTCGGCGCGTTCATCCCCAAGGGCTTGACACTGGAGCTGGAGGGCGATTCCAACGACTACTTTGGCAAAGGCCTTTCCGGCGGCAAGCTGGTGGTCTATCCGCCCAAAGACAGCACCTACCCGGCGGAAGAGAACATCATCATCGGTAACGTGGCCCTGTACGGCGCCACCTCGGGGCGGGCCTTTGTCTGCGGCGTGGCCGGAGAACGCTTCTGTGTCCGGAATTCCGGCGCGGTGGCCGTGGTGGAGGGAGTGGGCGACCACGGCTGCGAGTATATGACCGGCGGCCGGGTGGTGGTCCTGGGGCGCACCGGCAAAAATTTTGCCGCCGGTATGTCGGGCGGCGTGGCCTACGTACTGGATGAGCACCGTGACCTCTACATGCGGCTCAACAAGTCGCTGGTCTCCATGGATCCGGTGACGGAAAAGCATGACATTGCAGAGCTCAGGGGCCTCATCCAGGAGCACGTGGCCCTTACTGGCTCCAAGAGGGGAATGGAGATCCTGACCCAATTGGACCACTATCTGCCGCTCTTCAAGAAGATCCTGCCCCTCGACTATGATCGGATGCTCCGCACCATTGCCCAATTGGAGGAGAAGGGGATGGACCGGGAGCAGGCCGAGGTGGAGGCGTTTTACCTGAATACGAGAGGAGGGGAGCAGTAATGGGCAAGCCGACCGGATTTCTGGAATATCCGCGCCAGGGGAACCCCGCGGAGGCTCCCAAGGAGCGCGTCCGGCATTTTTGTGAGTTCCACCCCCGGCTGGGCCGGGAGGAGCGCCGGCGCCAGGGGGCGCGCTGTATGGAGTGCGGCGTCCCCTTCTGCCAGTCCGGCGCCGTCCTGAACGGAATGGTGTCCGGCTGTCCGCTGCACAATCTGGTGCCGGAGTGGAACGACCTCGTCTACACCGGCAATTTCGGGCATGCACTCCAGCGGCTCCTGAAGACCAACAATTTTCCGGAGTTTACCGGACGGGTGTGTCCCGCCCTGTGCGAGGCGGCCTGCACCTGCGGTCTCCATGGGGACCCTGTCACCGTGAAGGAAAATGAGCTGGGGATCATTGAGGACGCGTGGGAGAAGGGGCTCATCCAGCCCCATCCGCCCAAGGTCCACACGGGGAAACGGGTGGCGGTGGTGGGGTCCGGCCCTTCTGGCCTGGCCTGCGCGGCCCAACTGGGAGGCAGAGGGCACGCCGTCACCGTCTTCGAGCGGGCGGACCGGCCTGGCGGTCTGCTGATGTACGGGATTCCCAATATGAAGCTGGAAAAGCGTATCGTGGAGCGCCGGGTGGCCCTGATGGCCGCCGAGGGCATAGTGTTCCGCACCGGCGTGGACGTGGGGCGGGACCTCTCCGCCCAGGACCTGCTGAAGGACTATGACGCAGTGGTGCTCTGCTGCGGTGCGGCGGAAGCAAGGGACCTGAAGGTGCCTGGCAGAGAGGGCGGAGACGTCTATTTCGCGGTAGACTTCCTCAAAGCCACCACCAAGAGCCTGCTGGATTCCGATCTCAAGGACGGGCAGTACGTCTCAGCCAAGGGGAAAAATGTGGTCATCATCGGCGGCGGCGACACGGGCAACGACTGTGTGGGCACCTCCATCCGTCATGGATGCAAGTCCGTGGTACAGTTGGAGATGATGCCGAAGGCCCCCGACCGGCGGGCGGAGACCAACCCCTGGCCCGAATGGCCCAGGGTCTGCAAGACCGACTACGGCCAGGAGGAGGCCATCGCCCTCTTCGGTGCCGATCCCAGGATCTATCAGACCACGGTGACCGAGATCCTGAGGGACGAGAAGGGCGCGCTCACCGGCGTCAGGACGGTGAAGCTCACCGGCGACCTCAAGCCTGTGGAGGGCAGTGAGCAGACGCTCAAGTGTGAGCTGCTGCTCATCGCGGCCGGCTTTTTAGGGCCGCAGGACTATGTCCCCGCCGCCTTTGGCGTGGAGCGCACCCCCCGTACCTGCGTGCAGACTGCGGCAGGGCGATACGCGACCAGCGTACCCAGGGTATTTACGGCGGGAGATATGCACCGGGGACAGTCCCTGGTGGTATGGGCCATCCAGGAGGGCCGGGCCGCCGCCCGGGAGGTGGATGAATTCCTGATGGGATATACCAACCTGGAATGAGGGAAACTGGAGGGGACATGCCTTGGGCGTGTCCCCTCCAGTTTTCACACCTGTCAAATTCCGGTTGCGTTTCCCGCAGAATTCCCGTATGATGTTGCGTGGTGATCAAATTGATGAAATGTTTCAGGGTGGTGTCCCGCCTGCTCCTGCTGCTTCTGCTGCTGGCCACAGCCGCCGTGGCCCTCTTCCATTTCCTGCGCTGGCGGGGGTATATCCTGCTGCCGCAGGAGGCTGACCCGCGCCAGTGGCAGGTGTTCGGCGTGGACGTCTCCACTTATCAGGGGGATGTGGACTGGCCGGCCCTGCGGGCACAGGGTGTGGATTTCGCCTTTATCAAGGCCACAGAGGGGAGCTCCCTTCAGGACCGGCAGTTTTCCGCCAACTGGGAGAACGCACAGGCTGCGGGCGTGCGGGTGGGAGCCTATCACTTTTTCAGCTATGACAGCCCGGGGGAGACCCAGGCGGACAATTTCATCTCCATGGTACCGGTGACGGCCGGGGCGCTGCCCCCGGTGGTGGATATTGAGTTCTATGGGGACAAGCTGGAGAATCTGCCGGACAAAGCCCATGTCAAATCGGTGCTGGATCCGCTGCTCCGGCGGCTGGAGGAATTTTACGGGGTAAAGCCCATTCTCTATGTGACATACCGCTCCTATGCGCTCTATCTCAGGGAGGGCTATGAGGCATATCCCCTGTGGGTGAGCCGCCCGCTGCTGGCCCCATTTGACAAGAACTGGTCCTTCTGGCAGTATTCCCACAGTGCTGAGCTGGAGGGGTATGACGGTGCGGAACGGCGCATCGACCTCAATGTATTCCGGGGATCTCTGGAGGAATTTCAGACCTTCGGGCTTGCAGGGTGAGGGATGCCTGTCCCCGGGCGGGCGCCGGCTTTTTCTCACGCTCCCTATTCTAATCCCGCGGCATTTCTGCTATAATATCCTAATAGCCATGTGATACCAATTCTTTTTGGAGGTGCGATATGGACCGATACCTCTCTTTGATACAGGAACTCAGAAAAGTCTGTCCCGGGCTGGAGCTGCGGGAAAACGAGCTCATGAGCAGGCACACCACCTTCCGGATCGGCGGGCCCGCGCGGCTCATGGCCCTGCCGGTCACGGAGGAGGAGGCCGAGGCCGCGGTGCGCTGTGCCAGGGGACTGGGCGTCGCCCCATTTTATATGGGCAACGGAAGCGACCTTTTGGTGGCGGACCGGGGATACGACGGGTTTATCCTGAAGGCGGTCAGCGGCCTGAACAGCCTGCGGGCGGAGGGCAACACCATCGCCGCGGGGAGCGGCGTGCTTCTCTCCCGCCTGGCGTCCTTCGCTATGGAGCAGGGGCTTTCCGGGCTGGAGTTTGCCCATGGCATTCCCGGCTCGCTCGGCGGCGCCGTCACCATGGACGCGGGGGCCTATGAAGGGGATATGAGCATGGTGGTCCGGGAGGTGCGCTGCCTTACGGAGGAGGGGGAGCGGGAGACGGTCTCCGGCCGAGACCTGGACTTTTCTTACCGCCACAGTGCCTTCTCAGATGAACGGCGCTTTATCCTGGGCGCTACGCTGGAGCTGAAAAGCGGCGACAGCGCCGCCATCAAGGCCCTGATGGATGACCTATGGAACCGCCGCCGCCACAAGCAGCCTCTGGATGTGCCCAGCGCCGGGAGTACGTTCAAGCGTCCCAAAGGCTACTTCGCCGCGGCCCTGATCGACGAATGCAAGCTGAAAGGCGTCAAAATGGGTGGAGCGCAGGTGTCCACCAAGCACGCGGGCTTCCTCATCAACGCGGGGGGGGCCACCTGTGATGATGTGCTCCGCCTGGCGGAGTTTGTCCGGGAGACCGTGCGCCGGGAGACCGGCGTGGAACTGGAGCTTGAGGTGCGGACGCTGGGAGTTTAAGCGTGAGTGCGGCATTGCGGCGCATGGAGGGGTGACAAAAGATGAAATTTATTCTGATTTCCGGCCTTTCCGGCGCCGGGAAGAGTAAGGCGGCCTCCTTCCTGGAGGATATGGGATACTATGTGGTGGACAACATGCCGGCGGCGCTCATCCCCAAGTTTGCCGAGCTCTGCATGGCGGGCCAGGGTCAATATGACAGGGTGGCGCTGGTCACGGACATCCGGGGCGGACAGACCTTCGACGGCCTGTTTTCCGCTCTGGACCAGCTCCACGAAATGGGCTGCGACTACAAGATCCTCTTCGTGGAGGCCACGCTGGAGACCATTGTAAAGCGGTACAAGGAGACCCGCAGGATACACCCCCTGGCGAAAAACGGCCGCTCCCTGGCAGAGGCGGTCCGCGTGGAGCGGACGGCTCTGGAGCCCGTCCGCCAGCGGGCGGAATACATCGTGGACACGTCCGCACTCTCCACCGCAAAACTGCGCGGGGAGATGCTCCGCCTCTTTGGAGAGGGGGACGGAGCGCCGGCCATGAGCGTGTCCGTGATTTCCTTCGGCTTTAAATACGGCATCCCCATCGAGGCCGATCTGGTCTTTGACGTGCGATTCCTGCCCAATCCCTATTATATCGCCGAGCTGCGGGACCAGACCGGACTGGACGACGGTGTGCGGGACTTCGTATTCGGATACCAGCAGACCAGGGACTTCATGAAGCACCTGGAGAACCTGATGGGCTTTCTGCTCCCCCTCTATGTGGAGGAGGGAAAGACCGCACTGGTCATCGGCGTGGGCTGTACCGGCGGGCACCACCGCTCGGTGGCGGTGACCCGCGCATTGGCCGACTTCATCCGGCAGAAGGGCTACAGCGCCGCGGAGAACCACAGAGACATGACGCGGGACTGAGGAGGGCCGATTTATGATCGAACCATATGGCCGCTCGGACAGCCGTTGGGAGCACGGACCTAAGATCGCCGCCATCGGCGGGGGGACCGGACTGTCCACCATGCTGCGCGGTCTCAAACAGTATACCCGCAACCTGACCGCCATCGTGACCGTGGCGGATGACGGGGGGGGCTCCGGAATGCTCCGGCAGGACCTGGGGATGCCCCCGCCGGGGGACATCCGTCACTGTATGGAGGCGCTGGCCAATGTGGAGCCCGTGATGGGCGAGTTGCTGTCCTATCGCTTTCCCAAAGACTCCGGGAGCCTGGGAGGGCAATCCTTTGGGAATCTGATCCTGGCGGCGCTCAACGGCATTTCCCCCTCCTTTGATCAGGCGGTGGCGCGGATGAGCGAGGTGCTGGCCATCACCGGACGGGTGCTCCCCGTTACAAACGAGGATGTGCGCCTGGAGGCCACATTTGAAAACGGGACCAGCGTGGTGGGGGAGTCCAAGATCAGCCGGTTCAAAAAGGAACAGGACTGCCGGATCCGGAAGGTGCGGCTTCTGCCGGAGCACCCTCCCGCCCTGCCCGAAACGCTGCGGGCGATCCGGGAGGCGGACCTTATTTTACTGGGTCCGGGAAGCCTTTACACCAGCGTCATCCCCAATCTGCTGGTAGATGGGGTGGCGGAGGCCATCCGGGCGTCTGATGCGCTGAAAATCTATATCTGCAACATCATGACCCAGGATGGGGAGACAGAGGGCTATACGGTCTCAGACCACGTGGCGGCGCTCCTGGCCCATGGTGGGCCGGGCCTAGTCGACCTCTGTCTGGCCAACTCCGCGCAGGTGCGGCCCGGCCTGGTGGAGCGGTACCGCGAGGAGGATGCCGCCCCCATCGCGGTGGACCGGGCGGCGGTAGAGTCCCTGGGGATAGAACTGGTGGAACGGCCTCTGGCCTCTGAGACCTCCGACTTTGCCCGGCATTCCATTGCCCGGCTGGCCGCCGCCGTGATGGAGCTGCACGGCGAACGCTCCATGCGGGTCGTGCCGAAACTGGGTGCGGAGGACGGCGCGTTTATCCTTGAAGATACTTAGGGAAGGGGAGCGTTATGTCGTTTGGAACGCAGGTGAAAGAGGAGCTCTGCCGCGGGGAGCCCGCCCGGAAATGCTGTGCCCGGGCCGAGGCATATGGTGTGCTCCTTTTCTGCCATACCTTTGCTCCGCGGGAAATCAAGGTGGTCACGGGCAGCGCTGCCTTTGCAGGGAGACTCCCGGAGCTCTTCCGAAGGGCCTTTCGTCTGAGCTTCGATCAGCGCCCGGAGCCGGGAGAGGCGGGGAAACGGATCTTCCTGATCCATGATCCGGACAAGCTTTCCGCCATCCGGGAGATCTACGGGATCGATCCGGCGGTAAGCTTGGCCCACCATATCAACTTTGCGGTATTGGAGGAGGATCACTGCAGAACGGCCTTCCTGCGGGGGGCCTTCCTGACTGCCGGCTCCGTAAGCGACCCGGCGAAGGGATACCATCTGGAGCTGGTGACCTCTCATTATAACGTCAGCCGGGAGCTTTCGGCGCTGCTGCCGGAGGTGGGGTTCTCTCCCAAGCAGACCACCCGGAAATCCAACTATATCACCTATTTCAAATCCAGCGAGACCATTGCCGACTTCCTGACCGCAGTGGGGGCACCCCTTTCTGCCATGGAGCTGATGAACGCGAAGCTGGAGAAACATTTGCGGGGAAGTGTGAACCGGCGGGTAAACTGTGATTCGGCCAATCTGGATAAGGCGGTGGACGCCGCCCTGGGGCAGGTGGAGGCCATTGAGCGGTACGCGTCGGTCCACGGGCTGGATTCCCTGCCGGACAAGCTCCGGGAGACGGCGGCACTGCGGATGGACCATCCGGAACTGACGCTCTCACAGTTGGCAGCCCTCTGCGACCCGCCGGTGACCAAGTCATGCCTGAACCATCGGCTGCGGAAGCTCATGGAACTGGCCGGAAGATAACGTGCGACAGACAGGAGGTTCCCCATGGCCTTTACCCATCTTCACATCCACACGGAATATTCGCTTCTGGACGGCTGCTGCCGGATCCCAGGATTGGTACGGCGCGTAAGGGAACTGGGACAGACCGCCGTGGCCATCACCGACCACGGCGTCATGTACGGGGCGGTGGACTTTTATAAGGCCTGCAAGGCCGAGGGGATCAAGCCCATCATTGGCTGCGAGGTCTATGTGGCGCCCAGGACCCGGTTTGACAAGGTGCACGAGATGGACAGCGGCGCCCGGCACCTCATCCTTTTGTGCCGCAATGAGGTCGGCTACCGGAATCTCTGCCATATGGTGTCCCGGAGCTTTACCGAAGGCTTTTATGTCCGGCCTCGCATCGACAAGGACCTGCTGCGGGAGCACCACGAGGGGCTGATTGCCCTGTCGGCCTGCCTGGCAGGGGAGATCCCCCGCCTCCTCCGGAACGGACAGTATGAGGCGGCGAAGCAAGAGGCCCTGGCAATGAGAGAGCTCTTTGGCGCGGATGGCTATTATCTGGAGCTCCAGGATCACTCTCTTTCGGAAGATCCCCAGATCGTGCAGGGTCTGTTGCGCCTTCATGAGGATACCGGCATCCCTCTGGTGGCCACCAACGACGCCCACTATCTCACTCGGGCCGACGCCGTCACCCAGGATGTGCTCATGTGCATCCAGATGGGCAAAACCGTAGACGATCCCGGCCGAATGAAATTTGAAACAGAGGAGTTCTACGTCAAAAGCGAGGCGGAAATGCGCGCGCTTTTCCCGCAGTGCCCTGAGGCCATTGAGAATACCCAAAGGGTGGCGGATCTCTGTAATGTGGAGTTCGAGTTCGGAACGTACCACCTGCCGGAATTCAAGCTGCCGGAGGGATATACCGACAGGGACGCCTATTTTGAAAGGCTCTGCCTGGACGGCTTCAAGCGCCGCTACCCGGAGGAGCCGCCGGAATATTTGCAGCAGCTCCGCTATGAGATGGATATGATCCGCAAGATGGGGTTTGTGGACTATTTCCTCATTGTCTCCGACTTCATCGGCTATGCCAAGCGCAGCGGCATCCCCGTGGGACCCGGGCGTGGCTCCGCTGCGGGGAGCGTAGTGTCCTACTGCCTGGACATCACCGACGTGGAACCCATGAAATACAGTCTCTATTTCGAGAGATTCCTGAATCCGGAGCGGGTCACCATGCCGGATATCGATATCGACTTCTGTATCCGCCGCCGTCAGGAGGTCATCGACTATGTCTGCCGTAAATACGGCTCGGACCACGTGGCCCAGATCGTCACCTTTGGTACGATGGCCGCCCGGGGCGCGATCCGGGACGTGGGGAGGGCGCTCAATTTCCCCTATGCCGAGGTCGACCAGATCGCCAAGCTGGTGCCCAGCGGCCCGGGGGCGCTTCACATCACGCTGGATGAATCCCTGAAAATCTCCAAGCCACTGCGGGAACTCTATGAGGGGGACGAGCGGGTCAGGCAGCTCATCGACACTGCCCGGAGCATCGAGGGAATGCCCCGCCACGCCTCCACGCACGCTGCCGGCGTGGTCATCACCCGCCTGCCGGTGGACGACTATGTGCCTCTGGCGAAAAATGACGAATCGGTGGTCACCCAGTATACCATGACGACCCTGGAAGAGCTGGGGCTGCTCAAGATGGACTTCCTGGGCCTGCGGAACCTGACGGTCCTGGATGACGCGGTGAAGCTGGTACAGCGAAGTGACCCCACATTCACGCTCTCCTCGATTTCAGACGACGACCCGAAGGTGTTCCAGATGCTCTCTGAAGGAAAGACCTCCGGGGTGTTCCAGATGGAATCACCGGGCATGACGGGCGTATGCGTGGGGCTCAAGCCGCAGAATATCGAAGATATTACCGCTATCATCGCCCTCTACCGCCCGGGTCCCATGGATTCCATTCCCAGATTCATCGCCTGCAAGCATGATCCCAAGCTGATCCGGTATAAGCATCCCGCCCTGATTCCGATCCTGTCCGTCACCTACGGCTGTATCGTCTATCAGGAGCAGGTCATCGAGATATTCCGAAAGCTGGGGGGCTACTCCCTTGGACAGGCGGATATGGTACGGCGGGCCATCTCCAAGAAAAAGAAGGCCCAGATCGAGAAGGAGCGCCACTCCTTTATCCATGGAGATCCGGAGCGGGGGATACCCGGCTGTGTCGCCAATGGCATCCCCGCCCAGACCGGTGAGGATATCTACGACGAGATCTACGATTTTGCAAACTACGCGTTCAACAAAGCCCATGCGGTGAGCTATGCCATCGTCTGCTATCAGACCGCATGGTTCAAGTGCCACCATATGCGGGAGTATATGGCGGCGCTGCTCACCTCGGTGCTGGATTATCAGGAGAAGGTGGCCGAGTACATTGGCGAATGCCGTGAGAACGGCATCCGCCTCATGCCGCCGGACATCAACCTCTCGGACGCCGACTTTACGGTGGACAATGGAAACATCCGGTTTGGCCTCGTCGCGGTGAAGGGCGTGGGCCGGGGCGTCATCCAAAACCTGCTGGCGGAGCGGGGCCGGAGCGGGCGCTTCACCTCCTTCCCGGACTTCTGCCAGCGGATGATGGGGGCGGATCTGAACCGGAGGGTGGTGGAGAGCCTCATCAAGTGCGGTGCCTTCGACAGTCTGGGGTATAAGCGATCTCAACTGATGGAGGTCTATGGACAGGTCCTGGACGGCATCGCCCAGCAGCGGCGAAAGAACCTGGAGGGTCAATTCGACCTCTTTGGGGGCGGGGGAGAGGACGAGTCCTCCGGCATTCCCGAACTGGTCCTGCCCAACCTCCCGGAGTATTCCCGCAGCCAACTGATGACCATGGAGCGGGAGACCACAGGGCTCTATTTGACAGGCCACCCCATGGATGAGTACAGGGAGGCCGCCCGAAATGCCAAGGCCGCGCCCATCGGGGCCATTCTGTCCGACTTTGCCAAGGAAGACGGACCGGAGACCTACCGGGACGAGCAGCGGCTCTCCATCGCGGGCATCGTCGCCTCTTCCAAGACCAAGACGACCAAAAACAACACCCTGATGGCCTATGTGACGCTGGAGGACGACACCGGCGCCATGGAGCTGCTGGTCTTCGCGCGTGTGCTGGGGGAGAGCGGAGGCTATATCAAGGAGAATGCCCCGGTACTGGCCACCGGGCGGCTGTCGGTCCGAGACGAGAAGGCGCCCCAGATGCTGGTCGACAGTATCCGCCCGCTGGGAGAGGCCGGGACGGCCGTTAAGGAGCGGGAAAGCGGGCAGAAACTCTATGTCAAGGTGCCCACGGCCCAGAGCCCACAATTTGAGAAGATCAAAAAGATCTTCCTCATGTTTCCCGGTGAGCAGCAGGCGGTCTTTTACTTTTCGGATACCCGGAAACGGATGGGAACGCCCTGCGTCATCCACCCCGCCCTGATCCGGGAGCTGGGTGAGATGCTTGGCGGAGAGAATGTGGTGCTGAAATGACGATTTGTGTGAGGAAACGATGAAGAAACTGGTTTCTCTACTCTTTCACCGCGTGGTCCTGGTGGCTTTTTTCCTGCTGATCCAGGTGGCCGTCCTGGTGGTCATGCTCCTACGGTTCAACAACTATTTCCTGCCCTTTTACGGCGTGTGCGTCGCCATCAGCCTCTTTGCGGTCTTTTGGATCGTGGGGCGCCAGAGCGATCCCGCCTATAAGATCGCATGGATCATCCCCATCCTGGTCTTTCCCATCTTCGGAGGGTTGTTCTATCTGCTTTTCGGCGGCAATCGGCTCAGCAGCCGGACCCGCCGGAAGATGGAGGGAACGGACCGAAAGATGGAGGAGGTGCTCAGACCGGACTATAAGGCGGACGAGCTTTCCTCACTGGGGGAGGATGCAGTGCACCAGGCCCGCTATCTGGAGCACATCGCCCACTGCCCGGTCTATGGGAACACGGAAACAGAGTATTATCCCCTGGGGGAGCTGTGCTTTACCCGGATGGTGGAGGAGCTCAAACGGGCGGAGCGGTATATTTTTGTGGAGTATTTCATCATTGAAGAGGGGAAGATGTGGGACACCATCCTGGACATCCTGAAGGATAAGGCGCAGGAAGGAGTGGATGTCCGGGTCATGTATGACGACATCGGCTCCATGTTCACGCTGCCGCGGGACTACGCCAGGGAACTGGAGGCAAGGACGGGGATCAAGTGCTGCGTGTTCAATCCTTTTGTGCCCATCCTGTCCCTGCGGCTCAACAACCGGGACCACCGAAAGATCATGGTGATCGACGGTAAGGTGGCGTTTACCGGCGGGATCAACCTGGCCGACGAATATATCAACGAAAAGGTGAAATACGGCCACTGGAAGGACAGCGCCATCCAAGTGCGGGGCGAGGCGGCTTGGAGCATGACGGTCATGTTCCTGACGCTGTGGGACTATGTGCGGGAAAAGGCCACGGAGGACTATGATGCGTTCCGCCCCCCGGAGCTGCCGGAGATCCAGGCCCCGGGCTTCGTACAGCCCTATACGGACAACCCGTTGGACTGCGAGGCGGTGGGGCAGGCGGTCTATCTGAATCTCATTAACAAAGCGCGGCGCTATGTCTATATCACCACACCTTACCTGATTGTTGACGACAGCACAAATACCGCGCTGTGCATTGCGGCAAAATCCGGGGTGGATGTCCGCATCATGACCCCCCACATTCCAGACAAGCGGGTGGTGTTTGAGCTCACCCGCTCCCACTATCAGCCCCTTTTGGAGGCGGGCGTCAAGATCTACGAATATACGCCGGGCTTTGTCCATGCAAAAAATTTCGCAGTGGATGACAAGTACGGTACGGTGGGGTCCATCAATCTGGATTACCGCAGTCTGTTTCTCCACTTTGAAAATGGCGTGTGGCTGTGCAACGACCCCAGCATTCGGGACATCCGCGCGGATTTTCTCTCTACACTGGAGCAGTGCCAGAGCGTGACGCTGGCGCAGTGCCGGGCCCTGCCGTGGTGGAGGAAGGCGGTGCGGGCGGTGCTGCGAGTCTTTGCCCCCCTGATGTAAGCGAACGAGAAGGAGCCGCAGGACTGAGTCCTGCGGCTCCTTCATATATTGTTTGCATTATCATTTGGCGGAGTGCCCGGCCTTCCGGGCAGCCTTCCGCCTCTCTTTGGAGGCGCGGAGCGCGGCACGCCACTGTGCGCCATAGGCACGGACGTCGTCGAGGGTATAGCGCTGCGAGGTCATATGGACATAGCGGTTGCGGAAGCGGCGGCTTTGACGTTCCGCGCGGGCCAGCAGCTCGTTGTAATCATCCATGAGCCGGTCCAGACGTTCCGCTGCGGAAGGGGGGAGGCTGCCCCGGACGCCGTCCAGCTTCTGCCGGAGCTGTTCGCCCACCTCCTCGATATTGTCTCCAAGATCGGCCTTGGCCAAGGCCATTTGGAGGCGCAGCTCGTCTCCCGCGGTCTGGAGCTTGTTCATAGCCCGGGTCACCAGAGCCAGCTTCCGGACGGTGGTGACGGTATCCACGGCCAGAAGCGTGAAGAAGGAGCCGCACAGGGTATACTGGAGCCACATGGGGATTCGGGCGAACAGCCGGGCCACGGGCGGATGAATCCAGAACACAGCTACATAGGACATGACGCCCCAGAACAAGCTGACAGGGAGGCATACCCGGCCCTTGATATTCAATTTAACATGGCTGTAGTCCCAGTACTTGATGTGCGTGGTGGTCTCCAAAAACCAACCGACCAGGTATTCCCAGGCCGTCATGACCACCACCGCCACAAAATAGAAAACCACCAGATTGTCCCGGAAAGGAGCAAAAAAGAGGATCATCAACAGGAATCCCACTCCGTAGATGGGGCAGAGCGGACCATAGAGAAAGCCACGGGGGACATAATGCCGTTCCTTGATAGAACAGTAGGCGGTCTCCCACACCCAGCCACAGAAGGAATAGAAAATAAAATAGAGGAACAGCAGGGGTATGGGATATCCCAGCAGCATAGGCGCGTCCATCATCAGGCTACTCCTTTTCCTCGTAATCGGTGAGCAGCACATCCAGAATGCCGTTGTAAATCTGCTCCGGATGGGCTTTGAACTGCTCGGAGAGACGGTCACACTGCTGCTCGGTCGCGGCCAGCATATCCACGGTGAGCAGATTCCCGTGCTCATCATCCAGCGCCAGACGGAGGGTGAAGGTGCCGTCATTGCGAGGGATGCGCTCAGAGCGCACCTGGGCGTCACGGCGGAGGCGGCTGTTGAGCTTGGTGACATTTTTATCGCATTTGACCCGGACAGAATAGGGGAGGCTGCTTTCACAGATGGCCCCGTTTTTCCGGCCCTTCTCTGTGATGGAGTACCGCTCGTCCTCCAGCAGGAGGTGCTCCGTACTCACCAGCTCTGCGGCAGCCTCGGCGAAATCAAAGTAGTCCACGCCCTCGTCACACATGGTGAGATCGGCCAGAGTGGGCATATCGATGGGAGCGGCCACGCGGGACATGATATAGAGGATCAAAAACTTGATGTCCAGCTTGTCGTGGATGAATCCGACACGAGCCATGGTGCGCCTCCTTTTGGAATAGATAAAAGGGAAAAGTCCCATAAGGACATTTTACTATTATACCGAAAAAAAGCGAAGGGGACAAGAGTGAATTTCTGCAGACCCCGCCGTGGGTTGACAGCGGGGAGGCGAGGGGGTAAGATGAAAAAAACACCCTTGGGAGGCAACTTATGAAACGCTACCGTCTGTTGTCCGCGGGCCTCGCCGTATTGCTCCTCCTGGGCTCCTGTTCGGTGCCGAATCCGGCTCCTTCGGAGGGGGAGACGCCGCGGCCAGGGCCCACATCCACTCCGGAACCGGAGCCGACGCCGTACAACGGCCCGGAAAATCCGCTTACGGGAGAACCCATTTCAGGAGAGCTGGCAAATCGGCGCCCCATTGCCGTCATGCTCAATAATCTTAAGGAGGCTCTGCCCCAATTGGGGCAGTCACAGGCGGACATCATCTATGAGTGCCTGGCGGAGGGCGGCATTACCCGCATGATGGGGGTGTACCAGAGTGTGGAAGGGGTGGGGATGATAGGGTCGGTCCGCTCCGCCCGACCCTATTATTTGGAGCTGGCGCTGGGGCATGACGCCCTGTACATCCACGCCGGGGGCAGTGAGGACGCCTATGCCAAGATCAGGTCCTGGGACGTAGATCATTTTGACGCGGTGCGGGGGCCCTATCAGGGCCGCTCGCCGGACTCCAACCTCATGTGGCGGGATGCGGACAGACGAAAAAACAACGGTCTGGAGCACAGTGTGGTCACCACCGGTTCTGCGATCGAGACCTATCTGCCCGAGGAGGTCCGGAGGGAGCACAAAGAGGACTACCGCTATCCGCAGCAGTTTACAGACGACGGTACGCCGGCGGCAGGGGAGAAGGCCGTTACCGTGACGGTGCCGTTCTCCAACTATAAAACAGGGGTCTTTACTTATGATGAGGAGAGTCGGACCTATCTGGTGGAGGAGTATGGCCAGCCCTACATAGACGGGAACACCGGGGAACAGGTGGGAGTCACGAACGTCATCATACTTCAGACGGCGTGCAGTGCCACCGGAGACAGTCTGGCCCACATTACGGTGGACCTCACCTCGGGCGGAGAGGGATGGTACGCCTGCGGCGGAAAAATCATTCCCATTCATTGGAGCAAGGCAGACCGCAGCAGTTCCTTTGTATACACCACAGAAGACGGGGAACCCCTGGTCTTGGGGCGGGGAAAGAGCTATGTGAACATCATCCCCTTAAAATCAGAGGTTATTTTCGCATAAGGCGGCATTCCGCGTTTTGCGCCGCTGCGGCCGGAGCAGGGCCTGTGCAGAGACGGAGTTACATAGAGCCGATGAGAAAGGGGCGCGGACAGCCAAGCGGCTGTCCGCGCCCTGAAATAAAAGGGATGGATCCCGGCGGGAACATGAAAAACGCTTTATTTGATTTTCGCCGCCTCTGGGGTGCCGGACTTCGAAGGTGCCCCAGCATGGACCTTTCGGCCGGCGTCAGCCCGCCAAGCAGCGGTATAGGAAGGTCACGATTTGGGCTCGGGTGCAGTCTGCCAGAGGCTGGAAGGTGGTGGCGCTGGTGCCGGTGGTGATCCCCTGTTCCACGGCCCACTGCACTGCGCTGGCGTAGTACGCGCCTGCCTCCACATCTGTAAAGGGGATGCTGCTCCCGACCGTTGGGGAACCGGCGAAGCGGTATAGGAGGGTCACGGTCTGGCTCCGGGTCACGGTGACTTCAGGGGAAAAGGTGGTGGCACTGGTGCCGGTGGTAACGCCCTGTTCCACGGCCCACAATACAGCGTCAAAGTAATACGCATCGCTCCGGACATCCAGGAAGGGGGTATCGGAGCGCACAGGCGCGGGGGAACCGGCGGCTCTCCAGAGGAACGTCACCATTTGGGCGCGGGTACAGGAGACGTCGGGAGAGAAGGTGGCGGCACTGGTGCCGGTGGTGATCCCCTCTCCTACAGCCCAGGCTACCGCATCATAGTAGTAATCGCTGGAACTCACATCCGTAAAGGACGGAGTTTCGTCGGGAAGGAGCGTCTCGATAAAGCTGGCCGTGACGCTCACCTTGGAGCCGGGCATGGTAAAGGTGTACTGGGTGTCGCTCTTCTTGGTCAGCTCTACGGTGCCGCCGTTTTTGTCGGTGACAGCGAGGGCATCCAGTTCATAGCCGGAATCCGGCTTTACCGTAACGGTGACGGTGTCTCCCCTGGAGGCGTTTCTGGGGCTGACGGACACAGTGCCGTTGGAGGTGCTTTCCACGCTCACGGCGTAGGTGCTGGAGCCGCCTCCGGAGCCGCCACTGGAGGAACTGGCGGTTACGGTCACGGTGCAGACGGCAGAGTCCAAGACAACGCCGCTGAGCGAAATCTGAACAGTGATCTCCGCCGCCCCCTCGGCCACACCGGTGACAACGCCGCTTCCATCCACCGTGGCGATGGATTCGTTGCTGGAGGTCCAAACCATGGTCACCTCTGCATTGGCCGGGTCCAGAGTCGCGGCCAGAGACGTGGTATAGCCCTTATGTACGGAGGCGGTACTGTCCAGAGCAATGGTTGGCTTTGCCACGGAATAAGTGCCGTCGGAGTTTTGTGTGGGTGCAAAGCCTTCGGCACAGTACTCGGGAAGGAGGGCGCTTCCAAAGGTGCCTCCGCTGACAGAAATGGCGGACTTTGCAGTTTCTGCGGCACGTTCATCTGCTATGATCCCTCCAAAGGTCCCCTGACCATGGATGGTCAGCGTATCCTCCGTGCGGGTGCTGTCATACAGAATTTTGCCGGTTATCGTACCGGTGTAGTCTTCATCGAACGTGACGGTCACGCCCGGATAGGAGGCGTATTGGCAAATGTCAAAGGCAATGACCTCGTCGCTGGAGGTGACCACGCTCGTATTGCCCTTGAACACGATGGCTCCGTTGTTGAAGCTCAGCGTGTAGTCCTCGCCGTCCACCTGGTTTTTGGCTTCGATTGTCATGTTTTCCAGCGTGAGATCGGCGTAATTCTGTATGATGCGCTTAATGTTATTTGCATTTTCCGCGATTGCGATGGTGCCGTTCTGGAACACAAGAGTGGAGTCCTTCAGCAACTGGAATCCGTTTGTCTCCGTATTTGTAGAGCCGGCGCCAGGACCGGTCAGTGTATAAATATGCCCGTCAAAATCAATGGTGAATGCTTTGCCTGAGGGAACGGAGATCCCAACTGCGTCGGAGACATCTTTCAGAAGAAGAATGGTGTCCCCCTGCTGGGCCGCGTCAATGGCATCTTTTAGGGTCTCGTACCCCAAGCTCCCGATGGCGGCAACGCTGTTCGCGGCAGGGACAATGTGCCACATGCCGGATTCATCCTGCACCTTTTCGGCGGTAGAGCCCGTAATAACATATGCGCTCACATCGCTGGAGAAGGTACCGCCGGAGATAACGGGATCGTCGGCGCCGGCAGCCTTGGCGACCGATCCGGCAGTGCCCGCAAAGGTACCGCCGGTGATGGTCAGCTTGCCCACGTCGTTGGTGGAGGCGCTGGAGCCGCAGTTGACGACGGCATAGGTGTCGGAAGTGAACGTACCGCCGCTGATGCTGGCCTCGTTCCAATTCATCAGCGCATACTGGGTTACATTCTTGAACGTGCCGCCGGAGATGTCCAGCACGCCGCCGTCATCATTTTTAATGGTATTCAATCCGCCGTCGAACAAGCCGCCGGTGATGGTCAATGTGGGGGCGGCGGCATTCACGCCCTCCTTGTATTCCGTGCCGTAGTTCTGATAGCCGTTTTCCACCATGCTGGAATACTGGCCGCTCTGAGAGACCGATACGCCCTCGCCGATGGTCATGACGCCATGATTGACAAGATTGTAGTAGGAATTCCCGCCATTATTTTCAGCACTTTGGCCGTTCTCTGCGCTGCGGGTATACTCGCCCCCATTGAGGACAGCGGTGCCGTTGTTGAACAGGGCGGCTTTGGCGTGACTGATGTTGTCCACCTTACCGTTTCCGGCGCTGTCCTCCAAGGTCAGACGGCCGCCCAAGACGACGGTAATGGTATGGCTCCCCGCTGTGTTGGTCAGGGTATTGCCGCCCAAATCCAGGGTGACGGTCCGGTCCCCGCTTACGGTAATACTTTCCGCCGTATCCTTGAGGAGGACTGCGGTGCCGCCCTCGGCGGCGTCGATGGCGGTCTGCAGGGAAGCGTATACCTTGTCACCGACCTTTGCCACGGCGTCCATATCCTCCTCGGTGCGAGCCTGCACAACATAGGAGACGCCGCCTTCCGTGGCCTCGACGGTCCTGCACTCGGCCGCCACGTAAGGCAGTGCGTCGGTCTCGCCGAGCATAGAATAGCTGCCGCCATAAAGGACGGAGGAGTTGGCCGTATTGGGGGAAACCTTGACGGCGCTGACCCCCTCCGGAGCTAGAAATGTGCCGCCGTAAATGTAGGAACAGGCATCCGCGTTGATGCCGCCGTCGCCGTTGGTGTTGTCATTGCCGATCAACACGGCGGTATAGTTGCCAGCGGTTTTAAATGTGCCGTCATGGATGATGCACTGGACAGTTCCGGCCTCGCCGGCGGCATAAAGGGCATAAAAAACGCTGCTTGTGTGGTTATTGTCGCAAACAACGGTCTCAAAGGTGCCGCCGTTCACCTCCAGATATCCGATGCTGGCGGAAACTGCGCCCTGCGTTCCCTTAAAATAGCCATCGTTGATGACCATGCAGGAGTCTTGGCTGTAGTTCCGGATCGTATAGCTCCATACGCCGCTGTGGCCGTCATTTGCGGCGCATGTGCTACATGAGGTGTTGCTGAAATCGCCACCGTTGATGGTCGCAGTCCCCTCATTGAAAATTGCACAGGTGGCTGTGTCGAAGGTGCCGCCTTGAACGGTCAGTACCGCGTCTGAACCGGTATTCCGAATCCCTGAACCGCTGGCATATTTTGCGCCTCGGTAAGTGCCGTCCTCAATGGTCAGGGTACCTTTGTTATTGATCGCGCCGTAGCCGCCTTCCTCCGAAGCGGAGGCGTCAATGGTGCCGTTTCCGGTCACGGTAAGCGTCCCTTCGTTGACGATGGGACGTCCGACAAAGTCTGAAGCCACTGTGATGCGCTTGCCGCTCATGTCCAAGGTGAGCGTTTTGCCCGCGGCGACTGTGGCGATATCGCTGGTTGCCATGTCTGTGATGTCTCGGGTCAGCGTTACGCACTCGCCGTCCGCCGCATCGTCAAACGCATCTTGAAGCGTGGCGTAATAGACGATTCCAACCTGAGCGACCGCGTCTTCTTCTGACAGTGGCTCCGGCTGCTCCGGACCGACCGCATCATCGGGCACATCTTCGGCAGGGACGGCATATCGGGGGCAGCCCTCCAGATGCTCGGCGGCCTGGCAGGTTTCCTCCTGGTTACAGGTCACTCCGGACGGGGGGACACCCTCCGCCTCATCGGCCAACGCTGCGGTGGGCAGCCATCCTGCCAATAGGCACAGAGACAGCAGGCCTGCCAAGATTCGTGTTCTCATGTGCTTGCATCCTCCTCATTTGTTTGAATATTCTGGGATCGGGGTGAGAAATGCGGAGGCCGGTAAGCGCCGTCCGCACCGTCTGCCGGGACGGATAGTGCGGTGATCAGGAGCGCTCTTGCGGCCTCCCGGGTCTGCTGGGGAGGTCCCTTTGCCAGATACTCCAGGGCGTCGTTCCATTCGTGGAGCGATGCCGCTTCAGGCGGTATCCGCTCCAGGCTCCGGGCCAGCCTCGCTTTTTGCCAATCGTGCAGGCGGCGCAGATCGGACAGACAGGGGCAGTTTGTCTGCATATACATGGCGTCCAGCAGGGACATTTGAAACATCATGGGCCGTTCACCTCCTTATAACCGAAATCAATATTTCGTAGATCTTTTGGCCTCCAGGACATAGGTGAGGATACGAAAAAACACGCCCATCCGCCCATATGGAGCAGCGGATAAGCGTGAAAACCCAAGGCCGCAAAAAAATGCGATTTGCGGCCCGGATTTTTGCACCCAAATACCGGAAACACCTTGCTTTTCAAGCGGTAGAATGGTATAATTCCTACACAATATGTAGCTGGCGGAGCCGGAAATTTGCGGTCTTATCAGTGAAATATTGATTTTGTTTTATGAGATAAGTCCCAGCCGGTCGAGTTGTCTGAGCTGCTCGTCGCCGGTGGTCAGCAGGTAGATGCGGGTGGTCTCAATACTGGAATGTCCCAGCACATCTGCCAGCCGGGCGATGTCCTTGCAGGCATGGTAGAAGGTCCGGGCGAAGAGGTGGCGCAGATTGTGCGGGTAGACCTTTTCCGGGGATACGCCGGCGGTTTTACAGAGCTGTTTCATTTCTCCCCATATCTGCCTGCGCGACAGGTACTTTCCGCTTCTGGTGCGAAAAATGGCGCCGGAAGTTATTTTTTGCTTTTTTGCGTATTTCAAAAGCTTGCGGCATAACTTGCCTGCCAGCAGGATCACCCGTATCTTACCCTTGAGCGAGATCTCCGCCCGGCCCCGCTGGGCGGCCTCCACGCTGAGATACTTGACCTCACTTACCCGGACGCCGGTGGCGCAGATGGCCTCCATCAGCAGGGCAAGCCGCTCTTTTCCGCTGCCCCTGGCTGCCTCCACAAGCCGGTCATACTCGGGGCGGTTCAGCTCGCGGGACTGGTCCCGGAACATGCGGTGCTGGATCTTCAGATACCTGATGCGCCAGTCCAGGCCCAGAAAGCGGCACAATCCATTGAGGGCGGCCAGCATGGAGTTGATGGTGACAGGCATATATCCGGCGGAGAGCAGATGCGCTTTCCACTCCGCCGCCAGCTCTTTTGTGAGGCGCCGCTCCTCCAGCCAGAGAGAAAGGGCCCGCAGGTCCCGCAGATATTTTTCTATCGTGCCGGGGGCGTGTTCCTCTGTCCGTAAGTGCAGGCGATAGGTGATGAGCAGCTCCCGGGTCAATACAGGTCCTTCCATGAAAAGTCCTCCGTTTCGAATAACAATACCTGTATTTTACCCAAAGAGAGGCCATCGTATGGGAGAAAATGAAATCGGCCCCTTATGCGCCGCCGGAACAGGGCGGGGACAAGGGACCGATCCGATCAACGCGCTCACCCTGCGGGTGTCCCCGGGAGGGACCGCAGGGTGAGCGCGTTGGCTATGAAGCAATGACGATGGAGGTCAAAGGGAGAACCTCCGGAAGTGCAGTGCAGCATTGGACAGGGTATCTTCATCGTCATAGTTCCGGACTTCTAGAGTACCAGCACCTCGCCCTTTTCGTAGTCAGTGCTGTCATACGCCGCAAGTGTGCCCGCGGGGACAGACATGCCTTTCGCGGCAGAGTTCATATCCGCGGCTTTTGCCGCGGACCCCAGCAGAAGGGCGCAGATCATTAAAATGGGAATGCCCCGTCTCATGGTTCGGATCACCCGCTCTTTCATGGGATCAGGAACCTTGCTCCGTGCCGCTTTCACCCGGCGCATCCCCTTCCGGAGGAGTGCCGCCGGAAGGGGCCTGCCCGCCGGGACCGCCGGATGGCGGGTTGCCGCCGCCGGACGCTCCGGCTTCGCCGGGTTCTCCGCCTCCGGCCCCACCGGTGGAGAAGTCCCCTCCAGGGGTCATGCCGTTGCCGGACGGCCCCTCCGGTCTGTCGCCGCGGCAATCATGTCGCCTCTGCCGCCCATGCCGCCGGTCTGACCGTAGGAGGTCAGGCCGGTTTCCAGCGTGAGCTCTGCCAGCACCGTGCCGCCGGAGTAGCTGCCGCCGGAGCAGAGGCCGCGCGCGCTCTCACCGGAATAGGTCCCGCCATAGGAGACTGTGCAGACGGTGCCGCCTTCCAGTTCCGAGGCGCTGAACACGGCGCTGCTGGCCTGGCCGGTGAGTCGGAACACAAAATCGTATGCGTCGCCCTTGAACTGGACATAGGTTCCGGCCTCCAGCGTCTGGCCGAAGCCCACGGACAGGGCGGGTTGATTCAGGTTGTTCGGGGTTGCCGCCATGTTGCCCGCGCTGGCGGAGAACAGGATGCCTCCATCCAGTGTAAAGGAGCTTTCATAGTCCAGGGCGCCGTCTCCGCCTCCGGTGCTGCATACGACCACCGTGCCGCCGGTCATCTCAATGGAGCCGTTGGAGTCCAGGCCGTCTCCGCCCGCAAGCACCTGGATCGTGCCGCCCGTAATGGTGATGGCGGAACTGTTTCCTCCCGGTGTGAAGGTGTTGCCCATACCGTGGCCGCCAAAACCGCTTCCATCATTTCCGCCTGCGGCGTTGAGACCGTCATCACTGGATACGGCGGTAATGTCGCCGCCGGAGACGGTCACGGTGCCGCCTTCCAGCCCTTCATAGCTGGCCTGGATATCCAGTGCGCCGCCGGAAACCGTCAGATCTCCGTCTGCGTGTGCCGCATCGTCACCGGTGGAGATGGTATAGCTGCCGCCGGTGATGGTGACGTTCCCATTGGCGTGGATGGCGTCGTCGGAACAATCCAGCGTATAGACGCCGCTGGACAGCGTCAGATCCGTCCCCGCTTTGATCCCTTTGGAGCTGACGTCGTCTCCCGTAGCGGTGCTGCCGCCGCCGCTGGTGATGGCATAGGTCCCGGCAGAGACCACTGCGCTGGTCTCCGCCTGGATACCGTCTTCTCCGGCTGTCAGGGTCAGCGTGGAGTTTAACACACTGACCCATCCCAGTGTCTCGTCGGAATCGTTGGTGGAGCGGACTGCGTCTCCGCCGCATGTGACGGTGAGGATGGCGCTGTCGATGGTATTGGAGTCCTTACCGTTGACGCCGTGATTTGCGGCATCGACGGTGACGGCGCCGTCATAGATCTCCAGGCTGTCTTTGCTGGTGATGCCGTTGTTATAATTGGCCTCCACCGCCAAAGCCCCCGCGCCTTCGATCACAAGATCCGCCTTGCTGTAGAGGCAGGCGTTGGGCTCCTCGTCGGCGGCGGAGGAGAGGCTGTCCGAAAAGGTGTAGCTCTCTCCGTCGGTCAGGGTGTTCTCCGTCCCCTCCATCAGATGGACGGTGGCGGTGCCCGCCTGATAGATGTAGAGCGGGCTTCCGTAGGAGCAGACGATGGATGCACCGCTCAGGGCCACAGTCACATCCGCGCTGCCGGCATTGACAATGATCCGCCCATTGTCCAGCGTGCCGCTGACGGCATAGATACCGCCCTCCGTAATCGTGACTACCCCGCCTTCCGCCTCGGCGCCGCTGCCCGCTATGGAGACAGTCGAGCCGGACAGGGTGATGATCGTGGCGCCCGTGAGATCCAGTGCGGCCGGCGTCCTGAGAGAGACTGCGTTGGAGCCCGAGGGAGATGCGGGAGCAGCGGACCGGATACCTCCCTTGTCGGCGGCGGAATCATGATTTGGTGTTGTGTAGGAGGCGCCGCAGCCATTCAATATGCTCATGAGCAGTGCGGCGCCGAGTGAAATTGAGATCCATTTTCTGAATTCCATGAGGATGCCCTCCTGTGTTTAGTGTGCCTCCAGTATATATCCGGGGACCTAAAGCGAAATTAAAGGGCGGCCCGTTTTACGCGGCCTTTACAAAATGTTCACAGCCTCTTTAACTTCGCTTTAGGATGGGCCAGCATGATAGAAGCACAGAACACAAGGAAGGAGGCGCTTTTCGTGCCGCAGAACATTCAGCGCTGTTTTCAGAGATATGAAAAGAAATATTTGTTGAATCCCGAACAGTATCAGAAGATCCGGGCCGGACTGGCCCCGTACATGGAGGCGGACGAGCACGGACGCTATACCATTTGTAACCTTTATTACGATACCCCGGATTTCCAACTGATTCGGGCCTCTTTGGATAAACCCGTCTATAAGGAAAAGCTGAGGATGCGCAGCTATGGCGTTCCGGCTGATGGTGACAGCGTGTTTGTGGAGCTGAAGAAAAAATACAAGGGCGTGGTCTACAAGCGGCGAACCGTCCTGGAAGCGGGGGAGGCGCTGGATTACCTGGCGGGGCGCTGCAGTCCCCGTGCGAAAGATCAAATCTGCCGGGAGATCGACTGGTTTCTGGGCCGCTACCATCCCGTCCCGCAGGTGTTCATCGCCTATGATCGGGAGGCATTGGCGGGCCTGGAAGACCGGGTGCTGCGGGTGACATTCGACATCGATCTGCGCTGGCGGGACACGGCCCTGGACCTGCGGTCGGGAGACGGAGGGGAACGTATCACCTCCCGGGATCAGATCCTCATGGAGATCAAGATCCCCGGTTCAGCGCCGGTATGGCTGAGCCGCCTGCTCAGTGAAAATAGTGTGTTCCCAACCTCCTTTTCCAAATATGGGGTCTGTTATCGGGAAAATTTGATGTGGCCGGTCAAACGGCATCCCGGAAAGGCGGTGCGCTTCTGTGCTTGAGTCGATCATTGGGACGGAGATCACGCTGATCGCGTTTGCCGCCTGTATGGCGGTGTCCCTGGCGCTTGGATTGGGAATCGCATTTTTGTGCATGTACAAGACCCGCTATACCCAGAGCTTTGTGGTGACATTGGCGATTATCCCTGCTGTGGTCCAGATGGTCATTATGCTGGTCAATGGAAATATCGGCGCTGGTGTGGCGGTGGCCGGGGCATTCAGCCTGGTTCGTTTCCGCTCCGCGCCGGGCAGCGCACGGGAGATCGGGATGATTTTTCTGGCCATGGCCATCGGACTTGCCACTGGTATGGGATATGTGGTCCTCGCCGTCTTGTTCTTCGTGGTCATGGCGGCCTTTGTCCTGGCCCTGTCTACCCTCCGCTTTGGCGCGGGAAACGAGCAGGAACGTGAATTGAAGATCACCATACCGGAAAATCTGGACTATGAGGGGCTGTTCGACGACCTCTTCGAGACTTACACCCGTTCCGCACGGCTGGAACGGGTCAAGACCTCCAACATGGGGACCCTGTATGAACTGGACTACCGGGTGGTCCTGCGGGATGCCCGGGCACCCAAGGAGTTTTTGGATCAGCTCCGGTGCCGAAACGGGAATTTGAATATCGTATGCGGCAGGGTCGCCTCTCAGGAGGCCCTTTGAGATACGCGGCGGGCCCCGGGAAACCATTGCGTTTTTCCCGGGGCCTGCCGTATAATGTGAATCAGGTGATCAAAATGCGTTTGCTGATTGTAGAAGATGAATTGGATCTGGCGGAGGCCTTGGCCGCGTTTTTGGAAAAGCACCAGTATATCGTGGATACGGTCCACGATGGGCGCTCCGGATACGACTATGCCTCCAGTGGAAATTACGACGCGGTGATCCTGGACATCATGCTCCCCCAAATGGATGGGATCGAGGTCCTGAAGCTGCTGCGGGCAAAAGGCATCGCCACTCCTGTGATGATGCTGACCGCAAAAGGGGAGAAGGAGGACCGTATCAAGGGTTTTGATACAGGAGCCGACGACTATCTGCCCAAACCTTTCGATCCGGACGAGTTGCTTGCACGGGTGCGGGCCATGCTGCGCAGAGGTGGGGGATACACGCCCAATGTCATTGCATTCGGAGATCTGGCGTTGGACTGCGGAGAGGGCATCCTGCGCTGCGGGAACCGCTCCGAACGGCTTAGCGGACGGGAATTTCAGGTGATGGAGCTGTTCATGCGCGCGCCCAGAGCCATTGTCTCCGCCGAGCGGATCATGGAACGGATCTGGGGCTGGGAATCGGATGCGGAGATCAACGTGGTCTGGGTCCATATCTCGAATCTGCGAAAAAAGTTAGCGGTCGTTGGTTCCTCCGTGGTGATCCGGGTCAGCCGGGGCCTGGGATATTCTCTGGAGGAGGGCAAATGATCCACAGACTGCGCCGAAAATTCATCCTCATTGCCATGGGGGCCGTTACGCTGGTGATGATAATGATGTGCCTCTCCATCAACATTATCAACTTCCTGACAACAGATTCCGATTTGGAAAAGACATTGCAGGTCCTCTACGACAATCAGGGAACGATGCCTCAATTTCCCGGCGGAAAGCCGGGGGAGCGGCCCGGCGGGCCATTTACGGTGGAGACGGCCTATTCCACCCGGTACTTTGTGCTGCGCTACAGCGAGGACGGCACGCTGGACAGCGCCGATATGAGGCATATCGCCGCGGTGTCGGAAGAGGATGCCGGCCGGTACCTCGATATTGCGCTGAAGCATGGAGAGGGCTTTGGATACACCGAAGGCAGCTATAAATATTATGTGGCGAGGGTGGGGGAGGGCCGCTATATGGCGATTTTTCTGGACTGCGCGCAGGAGCTGCGCTCTTTCCGGATGTTCGCCCTTGCCTCCCTGGCTGTGGTGATTGCCTGCATTGTCCTGGTGCTCGTGCTGGTCCTGCTGCTCTCCAAGCGGGCGATTGATCCGGTGGTGCGCAGTGCGGAGAGGCAAAAGCAATTCATCACGGATGCCGGTCATGAGCTGAAGACGCCGCTTACCGTCATCACGACCAGCCTGAAAGTGCTGGAGATGGAAGTGGGGCGGCAGAAATGGATCGATAAGGCGCGGGCTCAGACAGATAAGATGACCGAACTGGTCAACGATCTGGTCATTTTATCGCGGCTGGATGAGGAGAAGCCGCCCATATCCAAATGCCGTTTTGACGTCAGCGGTGCGGTTTTGGAAGCTGCCGACTCCTTCCGGGCTTCCGCAGAGGCACAGGGGCACGCCTTGGAACTGAACATCGTCCCAGGGCTGACCTACTATGGGGATGAATATGCCGTGCGCCAATTGGTTTCCATTCTTCTGGATAACGCGATCAAATATACCGATGCAGGCTGCCCGATTCAGCTTTCTTTGTGTGCCGCGGCAAAAGGGGTCCTTCTCAAGACCCAAAATGCCTGTGCCGGCATAGAGCCCGAGGAACTGGACAAGCTCTTCGACCGCTTCTATCGGGCGGACAAGGCCCGCACCAGGCAGGAGGGGGGCGGCTTCGGCGTGGGCCTGTCCATTGCACGGAGCATTGTGGAGGCCCACCGGGGGACGATTCAGGCGGACTGTCCCGCCCGGGGGATCATCCGGTTTACAGCGGTGCTCTGCTGATGAAGGGCGTGGCTTTGCCCCGCTTCCCATGGTACGGGCCGTCCCTGTGCATGAAAAAAACGCAACTCAACGTTGAGTTGCGTTTTTTTCATGCATATCTGTTGGATGTGGTCGGCGGGTAGAGACGGGATCAGATGATACCGCGCTCCTTGTACTCCGCCAGTGTGGCCTCATCCAGCCCAAGCATCTGGCTATAGACCTCCGCATTGTGCTGCCCCAGCAGCGGGGCGGGGGTACGGATGGTCGGCTTGGTGTCCATCAGCTTGACGGCGTTGCCGGTCACAGTCATCTCACCGATGACAGGATGCTCCTGCTTGACATACATCTCACGTACGTCTGCAATATGATGGTCGGTGGTGACCCGACTGGCGTCATAGATGGGACCGGCCGGGATTCCGGCGGCCATGACCGCCGCCACGCCCTCGTCGATGGTCACGGTGGTGGACCACTCCTCGATCAGGGGCTTCAGCAGGGCGTGATTCTCCGCGCGGATCGCCACGGTGGCAAAGCGCGGATCGGTAATCAGCTCGGGGCGGTGGAGCACCTTATTGCAGAGGTCCTCATACAGCTTTTGGTTGCCGCAGGCGATGATGAATTCGCCGTCAATGGCATGGAAAGAGTCGTACGGGGCCAGGGGCGCATAACGGTTGCCCATCCGCTCGGGAATCTTGCCGGTTTCCAGATAGCGCATCATGTCGGTACAACAGGCGGAAACGATGGTGTCCACCAGCGATACGTCCACCTTCTGTCCCTTGCCGGTCAGGGTTCTGGCGTGCAGCGCCGCCAGGATCCCAATGGTGATGTTCAGGCCGCCCAGAATATCGCCGATGGAATTGCCCACCCGGGTGGGAGGGTCATTGGGCTGGCCGGTGATGCTCATGATGCCGCCCATTGCCTGCGCCAGGATGTCGTATCCGGGCCGCTGAGAATAGGGACCGTAGCTCCCGAAACCAGAGACCTCGGCATAGATGAGCTGGTCGTTGATCTCTTTGAGCACGTCGTAGCCGAGCCCCAGCTTATCCATGACGCCGGGGCGGTAATTTTCGATAACCACATCGGCCTCGCGGACCATCTTTTTAAAGAGCTCTTTGGCCTCCGGCGCCTTTAAATTCAGGGTGATGCTGCGCTTGTTCCGATTGATCGATGCGAAGTATACGCTGGAATCATTGCGGAAGGGCCCCCAGGCCCGGGTGTCGTCTCCGCCCTTGGGGGTTTCAATCTTGATGACATTCGCCCCCATGTCGGCCAGCTGCATAGTGCAGTAAGGACCGCAGAGCACGCGCGTCAGGTCCAGGATGGTAATGTCGCTCAATGCACCCGTTGAAGGCATAGGATCAAACCTCCCGATCAGTTGAATCCACCGTCGATGGTGATGGTCTGCGCAGTGACATACGAGGCCTCGTCAGAGGCAAGGAAGGCATACAGCTGGGCAGTCTCGCGGGGATCGCCATACCGGCGCAGGGGAATCTTTGCGAGCTTGGCCTGCTTGACCTCCTCGGGAACGGCGGCGTACATATCGGTCATGATGGAGCCGGGGGCAATGGCGTTGACATTGATGCCGTACTTGCCCAACTCCTTGGCCTGTACGCGGGTCATGCCCATGATAGCGGCCTTGGAGGCGGCATAGTTGGACTGGCCGAAGTTGCCGTTGTAGGCGGAGACGGAGGCGCAATGCACGATCTTGCCGTATTTCTGTTCCATCATATAGGGGACGACCGCCTTGGTCATCAGGAAGTTGCCGCGGAGATTGACGTTGATCACAGCGTCAAACTGCTCGTCGGTCATCTTGTAGAATTGAGCGTCCTTGGTGATCCCGGCGTTGTTGATCAGAATATCGATCCGCCCGAACTCCTTGGCGACGGCCTCGACCATTTCGGTCACCTGCTGCTTGTCGGCGATGTTGACGACAAAGGGACGCACGGTGCCGAGGGAAGACAGGTCCTGAGCAGCCTGAGCGATCTTTTCGGCGCTGATATCGCAGATTGCGACTTTAGCGCCCTCTTCCAGGAATAGCTTGGCGGTTGCAAGGCCGATGCCGGCGGCGGCACCGGAGATGATGGCGACACGATCTTTCAATTTCATAATGGGGGACGCTCCTTTCTGTTATGTGCATGATGTAATGCGAAGTATGTGCGTGGCAAGTGCTGGAATTGCTCTATTCTCACATTGATTATGGACCAGAGACCGCCAAAAGACAATTATAAAAGGTTTTGTGAATTGTTAATTAAAAAACTAATGGAGAAGTTCTCTCGCTGCACAAAAAATAGAATTTGCATTTTAGAGAATGTCATTTCAACTGTCTGCCGGAGGACAAGCTGCGCTATATAGACGTGCTACAGAGGGATGGAAAAATGAGTGGACTGGAAAAACAGAAAGCGCCTCACCTTTTGGAAAGAATCAGAAGGTGAGGCGCTTTTAGCTCAAATAGCGAGCTCAATCCCCATTTACCAGGGCATTCAGCACGCTGGAGGCGACGCCTCCGGCGGTTTTGGAACCGCTTCCGCCCTCCTCCACAACCACTGCAAAGGCATAGGGGGCGTCTTCATTGCGGAGAAAACCCGAAAACCAGG